>Ga0196970_1000699_pt1 | contig 33571 bp, 33 predicted proteins | sample S1v_513CmetaG_FD_148672 | JGI IMG/M metagenome (GOLD analysis project Ga0196970, IMG submission 148672) | Soil microbial communities from Anza Borrego desert, Southern California, United States - S1+v_5-13C | ecosystem: Environmental > Terrestrial > Soil > Desert | place: USA: California... | reverse complement strand
CGCTCCTACGGAGCTATTGAAAACCGGTTTGAACCAAACTGAGCCAAACCAAAAGTGTTAAAATTTATTGTCTATCAGTGATTTGTAATTATGTCAGGGCTTTTAACATTCGGTTCAGCCCGGTTCAAATGGAACACTTTTAGACGTAATTCAGACGTTAATTAAAACAACGTCTAAAATTATGAAAGCAACATTTAAGACCAACAATCGTCCGGATCGGAACGGCGAGGATTTATTGATGTTGGTTGTATCAAGAAAAGGTTTTCCAAAGCCAATTACCCGATCCACTACAATTAAGGTTAAACCCGAACACTGGGACGGCCGGGAAATTAAAAAGGGCGATATTCAGCACAGTAATAAAAATCTACTGCTTGCGAATCTCAAAACGCTGATCGAGGATTTACCTACCACTTATCGCGTAAAGCAAATTCCCTTGACCTATCAGGCAGCCGTTGCAGAAGTTGAAAAAATTCTCGGTAACCTTTTATGGTACGACAAGCCCAAACAAAAAAAGTCGAAGCCAACACCTGAACCGACAAAAGAATCAGAGGCTGCGACAAAACCCAGCGATTTTTTTGCGTTTGCCAAAAAGGTATTAGCCATGAAAAAGGATAATAACGCAGATGGAACATGGAAGCTATTCGATGAAACAATAGAAATGGTAAAGGAATATACTGCGGAACTTGACATGAACGATATGCATCTTGAATGGTTTGAATCATTCTACCGCTATCTGAGAGAAGAACGGGGCAAAAGCCCGCGTATGCGCCGTGGAAAGCTCAGAAAGGTTAAGAATCTTTCAATTATTACAGTAGGTAAGTATCAGGGAAAGTTGATTACAATTCTGAACGAAGCCGAAAAAAGGAAAAAAACGACCAAGTTTGAAAACTACGATTATAAGCTGTTGCCAGATAAAGTAACGGAAAACCCAGATGCGGAGCACATCTATTTAAAGGAATCCGAAATTGAACAGCTATATAATCATCAATTTACGGAAAGCGAGCAGGACTTAAGACAGGCACGTGATTATATGGTTTTGCTTTGCTGCACAGGTTTACGATTTCAAGATGGCTACCGGATACAGAAGATAGACGAAAACTACTTAAAGCTGTTGCCGAAAAAGGTATTTCGTAAGACCGGCGAGCAGATCATCCCTTATACGATCTACCCATACGCAGCTGAAATATTGGAGCGGTATAATTTCCAGATGCCACGTTTTACCAATGCAGATTTTAATAAGCTCATAAAGAAGGCTGCACAGGTGGCAGGATTGAAAAGAGTCGATTTTGGAAAGCCGATTTATGAATTAATTTCTTCTCATACTGGAAGACGTTCGCTTTGCACGAATCTTTATATTCATCACAAGTGGCCCGCTAGCTACGTCATGCTGTTCTCCGGCCATAAGACGGAACGCGACTTCTTCAAGTATATAAAAGCCAAGCCGCATGAAAAAGCGCAAACGGTACTGGCATTCCATCAAGCTACAAAAGGGTCAGCCGTAAGGGCCTGATGATTATGAAAACCTATCTATAAGGCCAGCCGACGTTGGCCTTTTTTATTTCCAATTTTTATACTAGATTACCCCTAATATAAAGCCAATGAAACCTTCATACGAGATTATTGAAAAACTAAGTTTTACTGAGCAACACAGAACCATACTCGCTGGCATGCTTAAGAAGCAAGAAAAGGTCCCTCCACCATATGATAATAAGATTGACAGGTGCATTTTTCTTTGCATTGCCAGCATAGATGGTGCTGCCGTTGCAATCGGGGCGATTAAGAAGAGAACAGCCTCTGTTTTTTCTCAAAGTAAGGCCGATAAACGGGCATTATCAAAAGCGGTTGATTGGGAATTGGGATACGTTTTTACTGAAGAGGCATATAGACGCAACGGAATTGCCCCAAAGGTTGTAAGTAAGTTAATTGAAGCAATTGGAAATTGCTCGCTAATGGCAACAACAGAAGTTACAGCCAATGAGCGAATGGTTAGCATTCTTGAAAGTTTTGGCTTTAAGCGGTACGGGAAATCTTGGAAAAGTGTGATGCACAAAAACGATCTGGGACTCTGGCTAAAACTGAAAAACACAGAAACGTACTAAAAACTATCGCTTTATCCTACAGAATGCAACGAACCATTTTTATAGTAGTTTTTACTCTTGCCGTTATCAGTATCTTAGTAGCTGCATATCTGCTATCTACATGGGAGCCTCAGGATGCCCACGCAATCCAAGAAACAATATTTTATGTAATACTTAACTTGGTGACTATTTATTTGGTCTGGCTAACTTATCAAGAAACAAAGCGGGCGACTAATCTGCTAGAATTGACCGGCCAACAACAAGTAAATGTTACATTGTTTACCTCATTATTGGATACCATTAATACTTTTCGGACAAGTTTGGATTCGTTTTCATTTGCCAATAGACACGGACCTCAAGCTTTTGATGAAATATCGAGCCAAAGTGTTTTAGCTAGCCTACCTAGTGCAACTGACCCGGATCAACTCTTTGTTGCCAAGGTAACTGTTTTTCATCTTCTGAATAGATGGAGTTCATTAACGGCATATATTCAAATATCGTCATTAGAAGAAGAGCCTAAAAAAGTATTACTGCAAGAGTTATTTTCAATATATGACACTTATTTTGTTCGACTGGATCTTCTTTTTCAAGCCCTTAGACCGCTAATAAGAGAAGAAGAACGGTTGTTTGATGCGTTGCAGCATGCACGTACAACATTTGAAAATTTGAGAATCCACCGAGCTGAGCATAGATAGGGCTGATTTACATTCGCATCATGAACTATGATCCTAATATTGCTTTTTTCTGCGCATTAAATTCGCTTTCGGTCAATATTCCCTGCTCTTTAAGCTTCCCAAGCCGCTCCAACTGTGTTATTTTATCATCACCCGCATTCGCCTGTTGAATTGGTTCCTCTTTTTTTGTTATTCGTGATCTAAGCCAATCACCGAATGTACGGGTACTTGCCTTATCCATGTTTTCGATCATGGCCTTATTACCGGACGCAAATATTGTTAGTTTCCCAAATACAAGTCCTGTCTCGTATTGAACGGAAGATATTTTTTCGTACGGAAAATCTTCGACCTTTAGTCCGAACATTAATCCCTTATTTACAAACACAAGGCGTTTGGTTGTGGCAACTAGTATGCCGTTTCCATTAGCATATGTGCCCTGTACAAGGTTTTCAATTTTTTCGTCCGGCCAAAGAATATTGGGCAATTCTTTAATCTCTTTTCTCCCCAGATACTTTTGTAGGCCAGATAAACCTTTGATCTGATTGTTTACATCTTCGAGTGTTGGCATAATTAATTGTTTGTGGCGCATTCGTTCCTGCTGGCCGGGTTAAGGTAAGTAGACGTGGAACGATGTCTACCTGTTTCGAACGGCCGATATGCCAAAAACACAGTAACTACGTCCACACCTATTCTGTGGGGCCCGTTAGTTATCTTGCGTGTTTGAGAATTCAGTTCCAAAACAAAAATAGCTCACGCCTAATATTTACAATCAAATATACAGGATTAGCGAAATAGTATCAATACCTGCTCTTTTTTACAGTTTTAGCAACCCTGTAGAGAATGCAAAAGAAGCCCAAATATGTATGTTACAACAAATAGTTAGTATCAGCAAATTCTCCGTTGCATGAAAAAGCGCAAATAGTGATCGATTCGTCAGTCCACAAAAACCAGCCAAACTACACGATTAATTCAGACCCGGCTTATCACCGGCCTAATTATCTTCACTTAGTCGATCTGTATGAGGAGTGAAAAGAGCCGTCTCTTCGTTCAAATAAATAATGACCCAAACCAGCTTTTTCAATATGCTTTAACCATTCTCTGTCTTTTGTCCAGTAAAGATTGCTTGGAGATACGTAAGCTAAAATCCCAAGGTCATTCCAATCATTTACCTTCATTGAGGTGGGCGTCGTTTCAAGAACCTTGAAAAAAAAATACTCAGTCAATTTTACTAGTAAATCAAAATTTTTAAAATCAAAATCATATAAATCAATAATAGTCCCTTTTGTGAATCCATTAATCATTTTAAGGATAAGAGTTTCAGCCTCAAAAAAGCGGTTGCCAATATTAGGCTCACGTTTGATTATAGCGTTGTTAAGAGCCTTAGTCTCTTCCTTTACTGGTTCTCGATCGGCTTTTATAAATTTGAGCACTTGTGGAGCATACTGTGCGTCAACTGCGCTTCCTTGAATAATCAGTTTAGCTACTTTAATCAAATGGACCATATTTCCGGACACAACTTCATCGGGCTTATAGTTCTTTTGCCGACTAAGATAAAGTAAGGGCGGATCAATTAAAAGGTTATGCTCATATCTAAACATTGCCGTTAAAGCTTGTCTGACAAGGTCCCCCTTTTGGACAAAATTTTCCGTATAGATTAGTTCCCGTATACTTAAATAAGTAGGGACAAGTTCTAGGTCAGCAATATCACCGTCATGGATTGCTCCACTAGCAAGGTTATACCAAATATTCGTATCACAGATGATCTTCATAAAAATTGAGTTAGTCAGAAAGGCGCCTCAGTTTCTTAGTATTATCTATTCCCAGTTTATCAACAATTTCATTCTGTATCCTTACCAAGCTATCGTCTATAAATCGAGCAACTAACACAATATTTTCATAATCCTTATCAGAAAAAGAAGGCAGCTCACCCATGTATAGGTGAACGTTGTTTCTATATTGGAAATATGGAACACAGATATTCAGAACCCTTTGATTAATATTTATAAATCTCTTATAATTCTTGGAAAGTAGTTGCTTCATTCCGATTGTAGTATTCATCACCCCTTTAATTTGCTTACGCAGCAAAGGATTAAGAGATTCAAGTTTTTCATTTTGGTAAAAAGGTTGTGGCCCAAACTCGGACAGCAGGATCGGTCGCTTAAGTTGTTCTTTTGCTAAATCAGGAATTTTAGCTTCATCAATTTTATGAATTAGATATCCATTAAGCAATAACATCGATTTCATTAAATTCTCAAAGCAAATTGTCAATTTTATAGAGTCTGATAAATGTTCGAAGGCAAAGACAGCGATCATCTGCATATCTGGCTTATCTCCTAATTTAATACTTTCTGATAACTTATAAAGTACCGCTCTTTTATCCCAACGTACTATTCCAGCAAATTGAAGATAAGCAAAGGACAGGAGGTTCATTGCAGCAACCATAGCATTACGGGGATGATAATACATGATATGTCCATTTATAAAACTTTCGTTCATTGTTGTGTGTCTTGACTATTGATTGCCGAAATTCTGCGTTGAATTGCTTTTTCCTTTTCTTTTAAGTTTTGTATGACTGCCTGAATTGTATGATCATCCGCGACGCCTACAAAGATATTAGAGTAAGCAACAATTGCATTTAAGGTCTGTGCATTTGTCAGTTTTAACTCATTGAGGAGGCTAAGATCATTTATATGATCAAGATGATCAGGAGGGTATACTGTAGATCGGTTTTTCAAGTAGTTCGTAACTTCGTCATATTCTTTCCAGCTTTCAATGATTATAATATTATCTGCATGGTCGCCAAGGATATCCAAAATTTCTGCTTTTTCTTCTGTCGGGCAACATATGATACTTATCGAGCTGTATCTAAATATTAAGCCATTTTCATCTGGATATCGCCATTCACGTTCCCACATGAATCCCTGATCTTTAGTATACTCAAGCATTGGGAACAGTAGAGGCTTAATCTTTTTAAGGGTTTCCTTTATATATAAATCCTCGACACTAACTTCTGAGAACACATGACCACTCTCTGCCATGTTACATAAGTACAAGAGGCCACTATTTGCTTTTGTATCTGTACATACGATCGGCCTTGCGCCAAATTGAAACAGCCGCTCCTTCGAAAATCCAATCCCAAAGCGTTGATCCCTCTTCCACCGGCGGAAATTTTTGTACCTGAAAAAATCTAAGGCGTGTATTGGTGATTCCGTAAAGCAAACCACCTTTGAATTGTAACAACTCTCAAGGTTGTAGTCCGGAATCGAGGCTTTTAGAAAACCCGTTTCAGGTTCTAGTGTAACTCCCGCCTCGGTATTGTTCCCTTTTAATATGTCAATTAAACTTTGCTTGCCGGTCATATGTATCAGAAAAGGGGAAAAATCAGGTTTCTCAACTGGACTTAGCCGAAAGGTTGGTGTAGTAATTTCATACCTTTTCCAGTATACGCCCGGACCGGGGGGTGGTAACATATTTTATGATATTGTGGTTCATTATAAAATTAAGAATTTCACCGATAGAGCGGCAATAGGTTAGTCAAAATATCATGGTGGAATACGTTTTACTAACTGTATATTACGTGTACTTGAACTGATACTTTTTTTAGCAATGGTCGAATCATTAATATTAAAGGCCGGGGAGCTTGAATCCAATTATATTGAAGTGCTGCCGTACATTCCGCATAACGGTATCCGTCTATTTTCTCTGACTGACCGGCCAGTTCCCTATATGGCTATTCATGTTATGTTCACTCGCGAAGACGGAACCTTTAGTCGCTTTCCCGGCAATTGTACTACTTCCCCAATTTTTGAGGACAATACCAGTTTTATTCTAACAACATCTAAATGGATAGGCTTTCGCATTGTTATACCGGGAGCCTATCCGGTATTGGATTATGATGTAATTGTTGGGTACGAATTCTTTCAACGTCAGAATCTGGAACAGTACGGGGAAAACGCCGGAGGACCGCCTTAATTTGCACAAAAATAGTTTCACACTGTATTAATTTCAGGCTAAGACTTCTATTTGTAGGCTTACAGTGAGGTGAAGTTCTAAACTCTTATTTCCACCGACATTTTGCAAAAAAAGTTCACACTAAAAACATACTCTTCCCGTTAAATACACCGTGGAGGGACAATAGTGGGGGCACTGTCCCGAATCCAAGTTGCTTCGCGCTGACGCTTAGCAGCACAAAAAAGGCCGGGTAGCTGAAAACTACCCGGCTGATATAACCTAAATCCAGACACCGGAAAAAACTATAATACATATCTGCCGCTGCATAGAAGCCGAAGTGACTTGGAGAGAAAAACGGATCTTATGTTTAGGGCAAATGACAACTTGGATCGGGTCATTCATGCGAAAGACCTGATGAACCTGTTCGGCTATTCCAAGGGAACAGCCGAACGGAGAATGAAAGCTGCGAGGGATTATGTGAAGCAGTACAGTAAGGCAAAAGATGTGGACGTGACGCTCCGCCTCTTTTTAGAATTTATGGGTTTACATATTTAAAGCCCATTCTTTTTCTATATTACCGTACCAAAGTATATAATTCATCACATTTAGCATATTGCCTCGCCTGCTGAAGTGGCGAGTGTTGATCGTTTAATTAGGGTTGGTTTTGAAAAGCCGGACGCAGCTATGTGTTCGGCTTTTCTCTTTTGCCCTTACCTCCGCTCACCAACCCGCATTTACATGCCTGCACACATTTACACGAACCAATCCACAAATCCACACACCTGCCTTAAAATATTCTGATTTACCCGCAGTCGCTAGTTGCACCGACGTTTAAGAACAGTAAAGAGCCTAATAAAAGCTGAACACAGGTGAATACAACACAGTTCATATTGGGAGCAGGGGTCGTCGGTACAGGACTAGCGGCGTACAATGTTTATCAGGCCGCAAGTAACTTAACCTACTTGCCAGTGGTAAGCCGGATCGGTTGGGAGAACGACGGCCCTGTTTTATACGTATCGGTGCTTGTCAACAATTCCTCCCGCACCAGCTTTACCATCCACAAGCCGGGTCTTGCTCTTATTATCAACGGGCAAACCGTGGCCAAAGCTCAAAAAGGTATCGAGCGGATAACGATCCGGCACAATTCGCGTTCTGTTATTGAAAACCTAAAAATCAACTTTTCCCTTGTTCAGGCGGCCATTGCCGCAGTCCCTATTTTATCCAACTTAGTCTATGGACGCCCGGTCAGCGGGACTACCGTTAAGCTACAGGTAACCACCGACGTCTTCGCAGAGCTTTTCAGTCTCCCGATTTTCTCCATACCTGTCAGCGTTACCGTTGATCTGCTAGAGGCTATGAATACCTCGGTTAACGGGCTGGGTTTCGTAGTGGCAGAAAAGCGGCACATAGAAAACGGATCACAGTTCGACCGGTTCTTTCCTGAGCCGAAAAACAGCTATACCATTATAAAACCCGACGGATCGGTGGAAGACACCATCGGACTCATGGCCGGGGTGATTGAAAAGTGGCAACAGGATACCGCAGCGATCAGCCGGATATTGCAGGGAGAAACCGTGCAGGAGACTTGTGAGAATATATGGGACTTTTGTACTACATACCTGCACTATAAGCCCGATACAAAGGGTACGGAAGAACTGCGCAGTCCTAAACGGAGTTGGTATGATGGTCAGGTACTGTACCGGGAGCAACAAGCGGCAGGTATCCCTGAAAACCAATGCTCCGGGGTGGACTGCGATTGCTTTTCCATCTTCGTAGGAACAATCTTAAAAAACCTCGGCATTCCCTTCTCCATCCGCATTACCAGCTATGGAAAGGGCTGGCAGCACGTCTATGTAGTGGTTCCTTTCAAGGGTAGCGAGTTAATCATCGACCCGGTATACCACCAATTTAACCGGGAGAAAAAGTACGAGGATCAAATTTCCATTAACGGACAAAAATTAAAAGATATGAAGATTGCAGTTCTGAACGGTACAGGCTTCAGCTTTGAAGACCTTACATCGGGTTTTACCTTAGCTGAGGTCCGCCGCTGGGAAATCGAACATCTTATCCAGTTGCGCAATGAAGCCGTGCAATACCCCGACAGGGTTCTGGCCTACGGTTATCATCCGGCCCTATTCATTCAATGCCTTGATTATTTAATCGAGTACTGGAATACCACCAACCGGCGAAAAGCTATCGAGTATGTGGAAAAGGCGCTGAAGGAACATAACCCGTACGCCGGGCAACCGGTGCTCAATGGTACGTATTCTGGCTTGCACGGCGATCCTTCCTTTTGGGTAGAGCTGGGTAAGGGAGTTATCGACTTTTTTGTAAACCTGTTCTCGAAAAAAGAGGCCACCGAACAGGACATTGCCAATATCCGAAACTTGGCAGCTTCGACCGCCTCACAGGTATCGGCATTTTTCATAAATCTGTTTAAAGACCCCACGCTTGACCTTGACAAGATCATGGCAGCCCACAAAGAAGCGCAGGCCATTCGTGGAAAAATGGACGGCTCGGTATGGGATTTTCTGGGCAAATTCAAGGTAGCCAATGAAACATCTTTTTACAACGAAATGCTCGGACAGGTGGACAGCTATTTCAACCAACTGTACGCCTTTATCGAACAGTTGTTTGCCAATGCCGCTACCGCTACCAACCAAGTAGCCGCTGTAGTAAAAGACATACTGACAAACGGAGAAAGCCCCTCCAAGCTCGGTGAAGCAAAGCGGCTGTACGCTACCTTAAAAATCAGCATGGGAAAGACCGGGGATACCTATATGCGAAATGCTATGTTGCTGGGGAAAGGAAAAAATCCGAAGGACATAAAGTTCGCAGAAGGTCAGTCTCCCGAACAGGCATTTGCCAGTGACCCGGTATTGCCCGGTCTATTGCAGCGCATATTGGCAGCTGAGCAGATCGGCAGCCCGGATATTCCTCCACTGCCCACCTTTACCGCAACGGTATATACGGGAGGCTCTTCCGGTTCGGGCGGATCAGGTGGATCCTCCGGATCATCGGTTATCACCACCGGGCGCGGCGGGGAAAGTGGAGGCAGTAGCGTTATTATCGACACTGAACAGGGCGGTGATCTGCCTCTGCCAACAAAGGCTTCCATGACCACCCCGATGATTGTAATAGGGATACTGGCTGCTGCTGGTATCGGCTATTCGATATGGCAGGCAAGCCAAAAGAAAGGCAAGCAATCTCATTCAACAAGCGCGCGAGGTGAAGCATTGTCAGGAACAAAAAGGAAGACCAATAAAGGGAATAAGAAAAAAGGCAAAGCCAAAAAACCTGCACAAAAAATACCAATAGTACACCTAATGTAAACTGAAATTAAAACAATTAAAATGGGCAAGAAGAAGAAAAAAAAGGGTCTGAAACGTGCCGCGAACGGCGCCTTAGTTCCTGCCAAAGGATACAGGTACGGAAAAGGCGGCAGGCTGGTAAAGACCGGGGGTTACTCAGTAAACGGATTGGGTAGCACAGGGGCTAAATCCCGCGCCTCGATGGGAGAAAAAGGGATAGAGCTTATAAAAATTTCCGGCGGGGTTACGCTGGGAATCATTGCCGGACGGGTATTGAAAAACCTTGCTGATGGCTTTATCAAACCTACAGGGATGATGCAGTTTATTTCACCGGTACTCGAAACGGGTATAGGTACGGCAGTAGCGCTGTTTACACCGCGCCAATCATTCTCCAGCTACGTGGGCATGGGAATGACAAGCGCCGGAATGCTTGATCTGGTAAATGTAGGTATCGGCCAGTTCAGCGGAACCGCCTATCAGGTGGATAACCTCAAGGTGATGGAAATCTTCAAGGATGGAAGTACAATACCGGGAGCAACCACCGAAACAGTACAGGGCTTAGGGCAGGTGCGTTACCTGCAACTACCCGGAGCGGTTAACCTTCCGCTGATGGACAAGACCACGACCATTTTAGGAACCGGTTCCATTGATCCGGATAAGATCCTCTAAGGGGTGAACGCAGTAAGATGAAAAAGCAAAATTAAATACAGATAAAAAATGAAACTGAGAATGTATGTACGGATGCTGATGGTAATAACCATTGCCGTTCTGATCGGCGCAGAAGTGGCATCCGAAGCCGGACAAATCGCCGGGTTGATTATCGCATCGGCCCTGCCATTCACCTTCCTGATCGGTAAGCGCTGGAGGCGAACCGTGAGTAACGACTTTTTGGGATTGTCTCTTTTAAAGCATGAAATAGCAGGAATCGAAAACGGAGAAACGGGTAAATTGCTGCTGAACGCCTCACGGGATAATTCTTTTCGCAGCGAAGTATTAAAGCGGATTGAGGACCTGCCCGACGAGCTGCTCGAAGGCCTGAAGGCAGGTAAATGGCAACTGGATGATATGTTCCTGTACTTTACCTATCAGATTAGTACCAACAGCTATGTCCAAGTAATCAATGATTCGGACAAGAAGGAAGTTGGCCTGACCAATGTGAACTCCGGTAAACTGGATGAAAACACATATTTCCTGATGTGCGGCATTCGCATGCTGTATGGCAGCAATGCGGATATAAAGGTCACCCAATGGGGAACCATTACAACCAAGCCGATACTGGCTAACGGAGAATTTACCGTCATCCACGGCGGTTCTACAATGGTTCCGCGATCTTCCAATATTATTTTTGATACCAGCAATACCAGCAAAGAGCTGGAGGGATACTACCGGCTGGCCAATCCCAAATGGCTCAAACCGGGAGTAAAAACCGATGTGAACGTGTGGCTGAGCGGACAAGGTGTGGACAACGATAATATCCGGATTGAAATCTACGGAGCGGCAGTATATAAGGCGTAACAGGTGTTCTATAAGTGAGAGACCGGCGAAGAGCCGAGGGCTCTGGCGCCGGTCTTTTTTGGATAACTCATAGGGCTAAAAAACCTACGACCATTAAAAATAATTTTTATGTCAGAACAATCCAAATATATGCTGTTTCAGCAAGTGATCGAGAAGACGGTTACCAAAGGTGGGTTTGTCTCTTTCGATGATCGTACCCTTGAAAACTACGATGAAGTAGTGGGTTACTGCTTTATGGTGGACGACCTGTTATCCATCAAGGGAAGCAAGTTTGTGACCACTTTTTCTATTGGCAAGGAAGACCTGATATGCCAAAACTTCCCTATTGCGCAGGCCATATCTTCTGCGGAAACTCCTGTTACAAAACGTTACCTGCCTGTTCCCGAAGGGTTGAAAGCTGCCGGGAACCTGGTTGAGGGTATTTATCAAGACGGGAATCAAGGCATCGTTGCCAGCTACACACTGATTTTGATCCTGCTGCTAAAAAAATACCTCTGATGTGTAAGAAAGGCCAAATACCGGAACAATTTCTCCTCTACGGTGAGCTGGTCCCTACGCAGAACGGATTTACCCCCCTCTACGAAGATATGATCGGATGCTACTGCCGGTATTATCCGCATGTAAGCATACAAGCAGATGAAAAGATCATTTACTGCTGTTACCCCATAACTTTAAAAAATCCCGGAGAAGTTATTTCCTATTTTGAGTTCAGACTACCCAGCGCAGTCCGGAAGGTGATCGGGATCGGTTCAGATACCTACCCGCTGGATTCTACTCAACAGGTAGATCAAAAGCTCGCCCTGCTGTTCAACGCCAACAAAGATTTTGGAGGCATCTATTACCTGTCCACTATCAAGGTGAACCAGCTTATTGCAGCTGTAGGAGGTTACACTCCCCTGACCATTGATGTCAACATGGGCGGGTTCGTATCAGGCTGGATAAAAGACCTGAGCTTCATTGCAGACATAGTGTTTCCCTATACGGTGACCATCATTTTCACTTGTGTAGCCAAACGAAAATACTCCTCTAATGGCTGCTGATTGTCTCATACTGGAACTGATTCACCAGCGCATGGCTGGTTTAGGATATTGCAGGGCGGACTACCGGATAAGCACCCATTCCGCTATGATCGGCTCGCCCACCCGTATATCCGCCTTTAATGAAATGTGGTATTTGTACTCCCTTACGGTTCCCGGAACGGTAAGGATCGAAAGTGATTCCAGCTATTTCAGCGTGGCAGATGCCAATGAGTATAAAAACGCACAGGTGGCAGGTTATAAAGAGTTCACCGGCAATATCCGTATCGACTACACCGGCGCACCTTTCTACTTTGAATTTATCCGAGTGACCATTATCAAACCACAAAAGCAACAGGTATGCTAACCATGAACGAGCTGCCGGAAAAAGTGCAAAAGGAGATCGAGCGGATTGCCAAAGCCCTCGAAATACTTAACCAGACCGCTGTGAACCGAACCTCCTACAAGAAAGGACATGATGAAGGATTGACTATTTATAAACCCATTACCCAAAAGGTAAAGCCAAGTTATTCCATTTCCTACTGTAAGGACGGCAAATGGGTCATGCAGGTGAACCGCTATAAGAATATCGACGAGTTCCGCGACCTGATGACAGATATTATCGGTGAGTTCGAGCCGGACTTTGTTCGGGTGGCCACCTACAACAACGATAGCCGAAACTCCCGAAAGGCAGGTGAAGTGATTTATACCCTGGTACTGAATGAAGGGGTAGAACAACCGCCCCTGCCCGAAAAGGAGGAACTAAAGATCATTTCGATGAACGATCCTGAAGTGCATAACCAAGACCTCGACAAGCAAGACGCTTTCCGCACTATCCAGATGCTGCTGGAACAAAACGAAAAGACCCGGCAGGCCGCTGAGTTGGGCAAGATCGAGGCAGTAAAAAGCGATATGAGCTATCAATACCAGCTTTTGCAGAAAGAAAGCGACCATAAGCTGTTTAAGATTGAAGTAAACAACGAGCTTCGGCACTTGCGGGAAATGCATGAGCGGACGGTAGCCGAACGCGACAAGCTGCGCAAGGAACTGGAGGAAGCCGAAACCGAAAACGAAGAACTGTTTGAGCTTTTACAGGAACAGGAACGAAAAGTACAGGCGTTGACCCAAGCCGTACAGCAAAAAGAAAGCGCAGATGCTAAAATGACGCGCATGTTCAGCTTCGGGGGGCTGCTGGCAGGCAATGCGCTAAAACATTACGCTGGTAAGAACCCCGGCGTCCAAAAAGCGCTGGATGGCCTGATGCAGGATATAGAGAAAGGGCTACTTGGAATGGATGAGGAAGATGAAGTATCCCAGCCAAAGGAAGGTACAGCAACAATTGAACAGCCACAGACCGAAGAAGATCAAATCCGCGAAGGCTTACATGAATGGCTGAACAGCATTCAGCAAAAAAGCGCTCTGCAGGTTCTCAGTGTACTGGCTGAGAAGCTCTCCACCGGCAAGATAACCTTACAGGAAGTATATGATTTATGCAAATCCAAAGAGTAACGTTATGGCAAAAATGATCTTTCCCGTAAGGCTGGTGGTGGAAGCTACCAGCACGGAAGAAGCAGAAAAGGTAGCGGCGGCTATCCAGAAGATTTACCGCGCAGCCAGCAACCCCGAACTAATTAAACTGGCCGAAGCAGTAGAAAAAAATCCCTCGTTAGTGAAAACAGCCTTAAAGTACTTGTGATGAAACCTCGCCGGAAATATCGGGAGTTAGGCAATACTGCGTTAGTTGCTGCTGCATCCAATCCGAAAGTGATCGAGGCGGCAGGTAAAGCCGTACCGGTTGTGATGCAGCAACAGCGCAGGATGGTAAACGTTGGCCTGATTATTACCGGAACCATTGTAGGAGGCATCGGACTGTTCTTTCTAAGCCGTTATGCTGCAAAAAAACAGCGTGAGCGGCTTTTAAGGGAAGCAGCTACCAATCCTAACAAGAAGGCTGCACTGGATATATTTGCGGCCATTCCCGGAAGGTTCAAAGAAGATGAAACAAACCTGTTCAATCCGGGCAAAATCATTTCCGATTGGTTCAATAACCTTGCCTTTTGGCAAAAATCGGATTCGGATAGGATCTTACTGGTGGCTGAGCGAATAACCGATCTGGATGAAACCGCACGAACCTTCCAGATCTTGTACGGCGAAGCTCTCACTCCGTTACTGCAAAAGGCAATGGCCCCGGAAGATTACGACCGGTTTTTGGCTTCCGCAAAAAGACCCAAAGACTTTGTACAGTATTCCTCCAGCACGGCCAATGCCGGGAAAATCGCAGGCACGAAGATAGCTACCACCTTACTGGCATTTGATTATCGCGGTTTTAAAAGCTATACCATTGCCGCCAACCGGCTCATTAACGGGTATACCACCGGCAAAATATACGTGGATCAATACGGGCAACTTTCCCCGCCCGATACAAAATGGGTAGAAATAGAAAATAAGTATATCAAAGGAAAATACGGTTCCAACGCCGCAGTAAAGCTCAGCGATGTGAACCTGTTTCCGGCCACTCAATTTCCAAACCATCAGCCATGAAAAGCCAACGGATATCTAGGAAATCGCGCTACTTGTTCAAGGTGTATGAAAGTGCAATTACAATAACCAAAATTAGCAGGACTAACAAGGCCGTGCGAATGAAAGGCTGTAGGGTGTTTTCTGTTTGGCCTGTAGCGGTGAGTTCGGTGCACCCCCATGAGGTACAATGTTTTACTGATACCATATTATGTCTCTAAAAAATTTAAGAAAAGATACAGCAATTCTATCACAAAGTCAATACTCGGAGAAAAATTGTAAAGCGCAAATGAAAAATTACATGCCATATATTGTTTTAGGTGGAACTGGCGTACTGATCCTGCTGGCAAAGGCTGTAAGAGGTAGCACGGTTCCTCATGCAACAAATTCTGATACCGGTTCCACTGCCGGTTCAAGCGGCAGTTATTCGAGCACGAACGAAAAGATAGATGCTTTCATAAAAAAGTACGGAACCTATGCGTACAACCTGCAAGTCCAAACAAATTTCCCCGGTATTCTTGCCCTTGCACAGGCGGCGTTAGAGACTGGATGGGGAAAGAAAGTACCCCAGAACAATATGTTCGGCATCAAAGCCGGAAGCAGCTGGACGGGACCGACAGTAAACGCTCAGACCTTTGAATACACTCCCGCTGGAGTGCAGTATAACGTTAGTGCAAATTTCCGCGCTTACCCTAACGTGTGGGAAAGCTTTAAGGACTATTACAGGCTTATGACCTCGGAACGTTACCGTCCTGCACTGCATTATGTGAATGATCCGGCAAGGATGATACAGATGATCGTGGCTGCGGGATATGCTACGGGACCGAACTACGCCAGTCTGGTTATTTCTATCATGCGCTCGCTGATTAAGCGGTTGAAGGTCTTATATCCGAATGTCTCATGGCCTATCGTGTAGAAATATCAAGGCATTGGCTGTGGGCAGGGCTGGTATTTACCGGCGGCCTGCTGCTGCTCTCACGTTCTTCCTTCCGCAGTAGGCTTGTAAGTAATGCGAGACGGGAATGGGAAAAATGGCATTATGGAGACTGGAAAGAAACCGACGCACGGGTATCACAGTACCTCGTGGATTACTATCAGCAGGGCGTGGAACAAACCATCACCCTTGCTCAGGCCCGTTCTTCCTCCTTTCATGCTTCTCACCAATGGAGCGCGGTGTTTATTTCCTACCTGATGCGAATATCGGGAGCCGGAGATTTTTTTAAGTACTCATCTAACCACTCGGTCTATATCCGGTGGGCTGTGCAGAACCGGCTGAACAATACCGGTAAATTCAAGGCCTACACAATTACCGAATATGCACCCATCCCCGGTGATCTGGTCTGCTTCTCCCGGCAATCAGCAGTAGATTATTATACCGATTACAGCTATGCGTCCCATTGCGATCTGGTAGTGGAAACCACACCGGGCTTTGTGCGCGTCATAGGGGGAAATTATGCAAACTCTGTTACCCTTCGCTCGATCAACACTAATTCAAACGGATATATAACCGACACACGAGAACCCTACTTCGCTGTTATCAAAACCTTGCTATGAGGGGACATTTATAAACTAAAACAATACGACTATGGCACGAAGATTTGTTCCGATCACCGATACATGGGGAACTCCAACCGGATGCCGGGATACTGTTACCGGGGAAATATTACCGGCAAATTCTCCCTTATGTGATCCGCGCTACGGCGCAATGGTTAAGCCTGCAACTACCCTTATTCCCACTACCACCTTTCCTTCAACGGTGGGTAGCCGTGCTGTCCTGAAAGGTATTTCCGCAGCTAGCGGAACCCGCTGGATTACTGCCGGGCTTTGCGGGGCAGCAGGTGCGCTCCTTATTCCAAAACTGGTGAAGTTTGATGATAGCAAAAAAGACAAGCGCGCAAAGATCGGCGTTCGCATTGTAGCCGGAGGCGTGTTGTTCTTTGTGGGCTGGCAACTTCACGATGCACTTTTTAAAGCTCCGCAGACATGAAGCAGCACCAGATCAATAAGGAGATCGAAAAATTTATCGCCGCTAAGGATGAGCGGGGGGAACCCTATTCACCGGAGGATATAGAATTTATCAGCCAGTACGAAGGTTCCGGCGGGCAGGGCAAGGAAGGGGCCACAGGAGAAGGTCTGCTATACGAGTTCTATACCCCGGACTACCTTGTAGACCTGATGTGGGAACTTGCCCGGCATTATGGATATACGGCGGGCAATGTGCTGGAACCTTCGTGCGGTACGGGCAGACTGTTCCGGCCCGCCCCGGATTATGCAAGCTGCGTAGGGTTCGAGATCAATAAGACCAGCGCACGGATTGCGGATATCACCTATCCGGGAGCGATTATTCACCGGGGATATTTCGAAACGGCATTCATGCAGGCTCCTCGGTTCACTACGCGAATGAAAAATCCCTTTACATGGCTGGAACAATATCCCTTCTCTTTGGTGATCGGTAACCCGCCCTATGGAAAGTACCGCAACCTGTACAGCAGTTTTTTCCCCAATCCGAAGATGCCGCAGATCGAAATCTTTTTCATGTACTACGGGCTGCGGTTATTGAAGACAGGCGGGTTACTGGTATACCTGACCAGCTCGAATTTTATCCGCAATGGAATTACCTACACCGCCAGCAAAGAGGAGATCGGAAAGATTGCAGAGCTGGTGGATGCCTACCGGCTGCCGGCCGTGTTCCGGTTCAGCGAAGTGCCCACAGATATTTTGGTTTTTAAACGGTTGTAATACACTAGCCATGAAACAAAATCTTATCAATGAGCTTCGGGAGGAAATTCTTTCCCGGCTAAAGGAGGTAACCCAAGCCAACAGCCCGTATATCCACAGTCGGATTCAGACGCAGGCGGGATATGCGGCACTGGAACAGGAAATCATCGAACGGGTTATCCGTACGGGATTAACACCGGCGGCGATTATTCCCCAGATGGAAATGGAAAACGATATGTTATGAACTCTCCTGCTTATTACCGGGCCAGAGTGCAAGCTATAGAGGATCTGTTCAGGCTGCAGCCTGATGATCGTGGAGCGGCGGTGAATACCAGCCGGGTTTTGCTGCGCAACGGCTTTGTTCCAGATGATTTGAAGGAGGAACTGGAGCAACGTATTTCCGAGCAATTGGATGAAAACAGGCAGCAGTACCCCGACACTCCGCTGAGCTTTACCGAGCTGACCAGTTTTAATACATGGTTTGCAATGCACCCTGAAAAAGTCGCGGGAAAGGAATACGCTACAACCAGCGTTCACTTTCCCATCATGCTCAAAGGCACGCAGGAAAATATAGTAGAAACCATCCATGCAGGAATCAATACAGGCAATACACCGGCAAAAGGTAAAGCCATACTACTACTGGAAAAATTAAGCAGACTTTAACGAAGAAAAATTATGAGTTATCTCAATGGATTAAACGGAACAAGCGCGCTTAGGCCGCTACCGGTATCACTTAGCAAGAAGATTTCCGATCATGCACCGGTAATAAAGAAAGTCTTAATGGATGCAGGCCGCTTAAACGGGTTGTACGGCATCAGGGAGGGCTTAGGTTACCTGTCACCGGATGGTACGAAAACACTTTCTTTCAAAGAAGTTGTGAAGGAATACAACAAAGGGATTTCTACCGAAGAAATACAGGCTTGGGTGTGGTACAAACGCAGTTTGGGTGTACCCATGAATGGTTGGGAAGATTACTACCTGAAGGGAAACAATGAGGGGGAAATGGTTGTAGCCACAACAAATGCTTTTGTTTTATATCCCGATTTTACAGAACTAAAAACCGTTCCTGAAGGCACTGTACTAGGAAAGTTCGTTCGTAAAGCCGAGTTTTCCTCACGGGGAACTTGTTATGTATTCCGGGAAGACGGGGGCCTGCGGATCGTTTCGGTGAATCATGCTGAACTGCGTTCTATCGGCAGCCGTGCAAACCCAAAAGAACTGGACCGGTTAGTCCGTGCCGGAGCTTTATTCTATTGCGGAGAAGAATTGCTGCCGTTGCCCATTTATACCTACGGCAACATGTATGAGCGGGAAATCCAGTTGAATACCGATAAAGAGGTTATTCTCTCTACCTACGGGCAGGCCATTTTTGACCAGCATAAAGAGGCGATCAGTGGTGCAAAGCCTCCCTTTCTATCGGTTCAAAACAGTGACCCCAAAGAGCGGCCGATCATTACTGCAATCAGCGATATAGCTACTTCAACCTATATCATCTTTAAGATAAAAGAGGTACGGTCAGAATATATGGATTTACAGAAAGCCACTGAACTGCGTAAAACCGGTGGACAGATTACCCAGCAGCAGGCAAAAAAACGTATCCAGATCAACTTTGACGGGCAGACCGAATACGACCTGCAATCGGTTTTTGCAAAATGGTTGTTCACCTTGAACGCCGACCAAGATTTTAAAACTTCATCTGCGCTGGAAATTGTCCAATACTACCTCAGAGCGGAGCCACTCAAGGATAGTGAGTTGTCCAAAGAAGAAAAAGCCTCCATTAAAGCCAACGCCCGGGCTGAAGGGGAAGAACTGTTCCAGCGCTTTTTAAATGAGGTTCTCACCTTCGAGGACCAGCAAAAACTAGACTATGCTTGGAACCGGTTATATAACGGCTGGAGTGATATTAATTACAAACGTATTCCTGTAGGCTTTGAAGTATCCGCCCGGTTTAAATCCGGGTTGTTACAGATCACCCCCATCCAAAGGGAAGGCGTTGCCTTTATGCAGGCCACCGGTTCTGGAATTATCGCTTTTGATGTAGGGGTAGGAAAAACCATGACAGCCATTATTAACCTAGCCAACGAACTTATGCAGGGCAAGTGCAAGCGTCCGTTGATCGTAGTTCCTAACCCCACCTACGACAAATGGATAAGGGAGATCATAGGCTACACCGATCCCAGAACAAAAGAATTTGTGCCGGGTGTGTTGAGCCATACCGGGGTGACCATCAACGACTGGTTTAATCTGGGTAGTGATATAACCGGGAGCATCCAACTCAACGAGGCAGTCCCGGAAAAATCCATCACTCTTGTTTCCTACGAGGGCTTCAAGCGCATCGGCTTTTCAGAAGAGGTAATTGACGGGCTTTTGAAAGAATTACTCGACGTACTGTATCAGACCACCCCACTCACGCCCCGGGAGGAAGAACTGCGCATGCAGAAAATGCGACAAATGGTAGGGGTTGGACTGAAAGAAACGGTCTGCGATATAGATGTGGTTGGCTTTGACTACATCGTCATAGATGAAGCGCACCGCTGTAAGAACGTATTTGATAAGGTAGCCAGTGATGAAGACGGCAAAGCCCGGTACAAAATATTCGGCGCGCAATCTGAAACCGGCATCAAAGCATTTTTGCTGTGCAATTATTTGCAGCGCAAGTTTGGAAGATCTACCATGCTCTTAACAGCAACGCCGTTTACCAATTCACCGCTGGAAATTTATTCCATGCTTTCTCTTGTTGCTTATGAATACATGCTTATAAACAATCTGAAAGATATAAAGCGGTTCTTTGACCTGTTTGTTCTGCCCACCGTAGAGTTCGTGGCCGATTATAAAGAGGAAATCGTAGAAAAGGAAGTTATCAAATCCTTCAACAATAAGCTGGTTTTGCAAAAGCTGATATACAATCATATCAACTACAAGACCGGCGAGGAAGCAGGCGTGCGCCGTCCTTGCAAAATAAACCTTCCCCGCGTGAACGAAAATGTAAACGGAAACGTAAGGCCCTTGAAACCCGATCAACAGGTATTGACCTACCTGCGCATGACTGAACTGCAAAGGGAAAATCAGAACCGTATTGTCGCTGCCTTAAATGAAGCGGCGCTAACACGAAAATTTGTCGATGTATTGGGCATGTTAAGTGATAGCCTGAACAATGCAATTTCTCCATACTTGTATAGGAATTACGGGATAGAGCTTGACTATCTCACCTTCATAAATGATAGTCCCAAGATCAAGTATGTAATGGAGTGCATCCGTTCGGTCAAAGAATGGCACGACCAACACGACCAGCCTGTCAGCGGCCAGATCGTTTATATGAACCGGGGAAAGGAATTTTTTCCCTTTCTGCAAGAATATCTCATCAATGAAGCCGGGTTTAAAGCGCAGGTAGATTATACGGTCACCAATGAGCGAGGTAGGCAACGTACCTACAAGATCAGCGAGGTGGAAATCATTTCCAGCGATATAAGTGAAAACCGGAAGGAAATGATTAAGGACGCCTTCCTTGAAGGTATTGTAAAGGTGGTGATCGGTACGGCTACTATCCGCGAAGGAATAGACCTGCAAAAATACTGTACCTGCATCTATCCTATATCCATCGATTGGAATCCGACAGATTTTCGCCAGCTGGAGGGACGGGGCTGGCGGCAGGGGAACGTTTTTGGCTACGTCAGAGTGGCGATGCCGCTGGTGCAGGACAGTATGGACGTTTTCGTATTTCAGAAGCTGGAAGAAAAGACCTTCCGCATTAATGATTTATGGTATCGTGGGGGCCGGGGTAATGTGCTGGACTTGGAGAGCCTAGACCCGCAGGAGGTGAAAATGGCCCTGATTACCGACGTGGACCGGCTGGTCAAGCTGTTTTTCGACGAAGAAAAAAAACAGATGGACCGGGAATACCGAAAAGTGAGCGCAGCGGTAAAGACCCTAGAAGATACCCGTAATGATATTCAGCGGTACTTCCACTTGCGGGATATTGTCCTGCAAAGCATCCGAACCTTTTACGAAGAACTGTTGCGCCATTCGGTTTTCGATTCCCACCCCAATCCAACAGGGATGAAGGATACAGCCGTTGAACTTCAGGAAAGAAAGAAGAAGCTGGAAAAAGCCACAGAGCTGACAAAGGAACTGGAAAAGATCATCCAGTCCACCACCTTCGAGGACAAGGATATTTTGTCAGTAGTACGCCGAATTGAGAATAATGCTCATGAATATGGCCTACGGCTTGAAAGCAGTTATCAAGTGAATGCTTTTAAAGAATATGTGAGCAAGGTGCGCAAGACTGAAAAGACGCTGTTAAAACCTAAAGGATACACCATAGAAAGCGATCTAGATCAGGTGATAGAGAGATATCGGCAGGAAGTAGCCGCAGTGCAGGCAAAAGCCGGTATTTACATGCTCGATGCAGAAGGCAACCGGGTAGGTGAAAAAGACAGCGTGCGCTGGCAACAGTTGATCGGGGAAGTAAAGCAGAAAAAATCTGCAATGAATATTGAAGGAAAAACCGTAGAGGAACGGGTAAGAGAATTTGCCCGGCTCAATTACCTGATGGCATTTCGCCAGCAGGATGTATTATCTACAGCCTGTTACCTGCCCACTCCACAGGAAGCAGAGAAAGTTGTGCAGCAGGCAGAATCCTCAAAGAGGCGCCGGGATGCAGAGGCGCAAGGTAAGGCCAGCCGTAAAGCAAGGGTGCTTATTCTGAAACTGAAATTATTAAAACTGTAAGCCATGATTACCAGAGAAAATTATTACGATACGGTAAGGAACATTGCATGGGATCAACTACCGGCGGCACTCTATGAAACCCATCAGTATATCGATCAGCAAACCAATCAAGGTACAGATTGGACGGTCATAGGAGAAAATCCCGATGAAGTGGAAATGTTGAACCTGTATTTTGAAAAACTACAGAAATACCTGAATGCACCAAAAGAAGAAAAAAAGGGAAAGAAAAAACAGACGCCTTTATGGGAGCCGGAGATCGTATCGCAGGAAGAATTTGCTGCTAGAGTATTAACACAGGACGCGCACAGTACCGATGAGGAAATGATCGGTTATTTCATAGATAAGCTGTTTTCTCCGCTTCAGGCATACTGGCTGGTTTCTCAAAGGGCAAAGTTTCTAAATAATCCGTCCGCGCCAAAGATGGCAGATATATACCCTCCGCCCGGATGGCAGCCGGAAAAGCTGATTAAAGAAAACGTCAGTATCCCTAAACAGGCGAAAACCCCAAAAAAGCCAAAGCAGAAAAAAGTTCCGGCAACACAGGCGATCATCGAGCAACTGGATAAAGAGCTGGTGGAGACCCTACCGGAAGAAATCAGGATTTTCAAACGAATGGTGAATATGAACGGTAAGATCGTGGAGCGAAAAGCCGTTCTGAACCTGCTGAATTATCTTCAGAAAGCCATACTGGAGAGACGCATTCGGAAAGATTCAGTTTATGCCGTGGAAATGATGAGCATTCAAAGAGACCTCATTAACCGGCTTCCGAAAATCAAGGACAGGGCAGAGATCAGACTTACCGTTAAAACCGAAGAATACTTCCGGGGGGAAATTGAGAAATATGAGCTTTACAAAGGGGTAGCCTTACTGAAACGGTATATATCTATGCACGGGAAGCCGGTATCTAAGGAAAAAGCCGACCGTCTGCTAAAAGATATGCGGTATGCGGTTGCCAAAGGCAAAATTATGGGAACCGACCGGTATTACTCCCCGATTCAGACAGCCATGAAACGGTTGGAAAAATTAAGTAATGAGGATATACTAAAGATCGAGACTTATGAACTGAACGGAATTGGGGATTTATTATCAGGCTTCGATGCGTATGAATATGTGTTCGGCAACCCGGAGAGCTGCGGGTGCAGTCCGTCCAATGACGGAGTTATCAAAATGGGCGATATTATGAATGCCCGTTACGATCTGGTAGACCTTCGGGGCAAATGGGGCGACTTTTTAGGCCAACCGGAGGTTGGGTTTTCAATGGCAGTCACTGGCCCGTCGGGAGGGGGGAAATCCACTTTCGCTTTAGCGCTGGCCACCTACCTGATTCGCTTTGCTCCTGTGCTGTACGTATCCTATGAAATGAGCAAGCCGCAGTTGCAGCAGATGGCCGAAAAGATTGGGGTGAGCAAGGCCATGAAAGAATTAAATGTGGCTGCAACATTACCAGCAGATCTTTCCCCTTACGGGTTCATCATCGTGGACAGCGTGACCGAAAGCGGGATCAAATGGGAACAATGGAAAGAGCTGATGCGCGCCAACCCGAAAGCCTCTTTCATTTTCCTTATGAAAAGCCTGAAAACAGGTGTGCCGCGCGGTGATTCAAATATCCTGTCCGATACCGGAATAAACGTCCGGGTGAATAGGGAAACGAAGACCGCTTATACGGATAAGAACCGGTTCGCTCCACTGGCTGAAATGCCCATCCCCGGTTTAAATCCAATGAGTAACTACCAAAGATATTCTTATGAAAGCTAGAAACAACCGTAGCTACCTGCTTCCGGTATCTTTAGGGGCGCTGGGGCTATTTCTGATGTCATTCGCATTCGGGAAAAAGAACGACCTCGATGAACTGCCCGACCTGGATACTATACCACCTCCCGGAGAACCAGGTACAGGAACAGGAAATCCAACCGGCAACGGTGGGGGAGCAACGCAAGCCGGAACAGTACCACTCAGCCAGCTTTTTGATATCAGCTTTTCCCAAAACCTGTTCGAAAGGCAGATCATTACCAAGGCTCCAACTTATTATTACAAGTTCACTGTGCAATGGATCGGCGGGCCAAACGGCTCCCAAATGGTCATAACCAGCATGGATAAAACTAAAGTGAATATTATCAAGGATAAGGTGATCGGCATTGCCAGCGGGTACGTGATAAAAGAAAAATCGACCGGAGAAGTCTACCTGCACACGCTATTTAACGGAGTAAATATTGTCACCCCTTTAGAAGATGTAAAACCCCTTTCCGAACACTCCGGCTATTCTCCTGCACAGTCGGGTATTATTGGCGCCTATACGTATTACTTCGATCAATCCTATAAGGATAAGAACCTATACGCCAACAAAGCCACAACCTACCAGACCTTCAATGCCGGGTACGTAGCCGGGCCGGGCGGAAATGTGGTTTTACAGATCGGCAATATTTCCCAACCAAAGACATGGCGTATTGGTGATTATATTGGTAAAGCAAGTGGATACATCATTGAATCAGCAAGCAAAAAGTACTTGCATACACTAAAAAACAATATTAATTACGCAACCTTGCTATGACCGCCTAAGCATAATTTAAATACAAACTCGACTCAGCGTTATGCTAACTTGGTACAAGGGTGCTATCATGGTTGTGTTTGGATAAGCACCTATCTATTAACATACTTTCTAAAGGCAGAAACCACCTGAAAAATAAAAAAGGATGTGACTATTCTATGCAAAAAATCTAGGAAGTGAACGATACCACCAATATTAGATGTATCCATAATCCTTGAAAGCACATGTGCTGGATTTAATAGCTGGCAATATATCCCAAAATAATCAATTACCACACTCCGTATTATACGCTCATATCGCACCATGCCGCAATAGCATTCCGGTATCATCTTATCTGCATACAAAAATCCGATCGGTAAATAAACTAGATATGTACATAAAAAACCATATAACAATGCTTTAATCCAGTTTTGACCGAAGTCATTTGTTTGGCTTGCAGTCAATACTATCTTATCTTTCCAATTACGACTATCTATATAGTTAATATAGGACCTATAATATTCCATTTCCCATTGATGAAATATTAGAGCTTGCGGCCTGTCCGCTTGTTTTTCCATAGCAAGCTTAAGTTGTCTAAATATGTCACGCTTAATTTCAGCGTCCATTACCCGATCTGTTTTTGAAGGTAGCCGTGCTCGAGAGATAGGACTTACGATAAGTTGATCTTTGTTAAACCATTTTACAAGCGAAGAGCTTATTTCTGTAAGAATAACATTACGAATTCTGACTTGATCAAATGAGTTTAGATCACATTGAAAAAACTGAGTTTTTCCCAAGTTTGAATCTTTAATTGTAAACTCACTCGCTGTGTACGAAATACCATTTATAAACCATTTTTCTCTTGACGCAGATAAGCCGGAAAGTATTAAACCTGCTGTATTTATTAGTGACTCTATCTCTAGCACCTTTACTTGAAGACCATAAAAATTTAGATTTGCCGTCGTATTATATCCACTTAGGTGTAATAATCCAATTTGAATATTTCTAAAAAATAGATCACCTTTTAGTTTAGAGGAAATATCAATTCTGATATTTGCTGTTTTAGGAACTTGCTTTAAGGGGCGTTCAGTACCAACGTATAGACTGTTATTAAATTCAGAATCTTTTAGGCTTATATTATACTCTTTCATTTGATTCGCAGGAACGATATGTACAGTATCATCAAATATCGAACTAAGGAAAGAGAGTGTAGTAACCGATACTTCCTTGGTCACGTCTAATATTCCTTTAAAAAGACTGTATGATAAATAAATCCCATCACTAAACTTTGAGCCATCTATCCGGCAGTCTTGACCAAAGGTACTTTTGATAATGCGGAGGTCTTTCATGCTTAATCCGTACATTACAACGTCCGAATTGAGCTGAGATCCTGAAATTAACATCTGCTTCTTTAAGATGCAGCCGTTAAATCGCATATAGTCTATTGTTGAATGAAATATTTTTATACCCCCGTCAGTAATGTTAGTTTGATGAATGCCAAAATGACTAATATTACAGCCACTTAAAAATGCACCTTTTTTTAGCAAGCATTCATCGATCTCCAATGAATCCTTTATAGTGCAGTTTGAAAAAAGCAGAGACGTGATGAATGTATTATTAGCAGATGTTCGGCTAATGTCGCTCGTACGGCAGTTCGTAAATGTAACTTCTCTTTCAAATGTGCAATTTAAGAATCGACAGCCGGCCTTTAAATCAATACTATTAAAGTCAATATCTCTGCCAAAAACACAATCCCTAAATGTGATAATCTCGAATTTGTAATCGGGGTCCGCATCAATAAAAATTGGGCGGGCAAATGTACCAGATATTATTGGATGAATTTCAGCTTTTAAACGTTCTTTTATAGAATTGCTTGTATCCAATTTTTATCCCTTACTAAAATATGTTTACTATACCATTGAACTTTTTTCCATCTGGCGTTTGAAGCACATAAAAGTATGTTCCATCGCTTACTTTTTTTCCCTCACACGTGCCATCCCAATCATTATGATAACTGCCATTTTCGTAGACGATATTTCCCCATCTATTGTAGATCTTCAATACTGAACCTTCGGGCAAATATGAAATATAAAAGGTGTCGTTTATACCGTCACCGTTGGGAGTAAAAACATCTGGAATTATTACCGCTGGTGGTGTGCATTCGTACAGCCTGACATTATCTATATAGTAATAGCTCTCATGCAAATCCATAGCAGAGGGGCGGAAACGTGTCCAACCCATATTAGGCGAAAAGTAGCTTATAACAAAATGTTTCTCTCCACCTTGCGCCTTATAGACGCCCGATACCAGATGCCAATTAACCGTATCAAGTATGGGTGAAACGTCTATTCCAAGCTGGTATGGTAATGAGTTATTATTAGAGCCAAAATCAGTAGGAATGATTGTATCAGGGCCAAAAAAGACGCCTATTTCATCTACAGCATAATACACCGTATCTGCAATACTGATATACATTTCAAAACAATAATATTTGTCCTGTTCTAATGGAGTCTGAATGACTCCCTGTATAGATTCCCTATAATCAATAAAATCTGCAATATAAATTCCTACGTATGCCTCACCATGTTGGGGGTATTGAAAGCCAGCTGCATTTGTCGGTTGACTTACCGGAAATGAATTGCAGGAGTGAAAATAGTCTGTTGTTCCTTGATTGGCTTTATCCCAGCTATGTATAACGTCCGTGTTTCCTACCCATACTGTACAACTATCATACTGTTCGAAACTTGGATTTAAGACAAGATTGGATTGGGCATATCCTGAAAGGATACTTCCCAACCCAATCAAAAGTGTGATATATCTTGCCCTAACGCTCACCTATTGCTTAATAAAAATCTTACCATTAAATAGCACGTTTTCCCTGTCTGTAATGGTATAGATGTATATACCATCGGAAAGGGTTGGCAGAGCAACCTGCGTTGTTCCACTATAAATATACGAACTAAACACGGTTTTTCCTGTTACATCCCTGAGCGCAAGGTTGTATTGCCCCTCCGGGACATAAAGCAGGTCTATTGTTACTGAATTACCTGCCGGGTTTGGATATACCAACAGTTCGGGATCAGGGGAAGGGGCTGGTTCATTTCGAGGGGCATTGTATTCACATTCGCCCCCAAATTCCCAGCCTAAAAGCACATCTAAAGCTGTCCGGGCGGTAAGCGTGCCAGAGTTATATTTAAAATAACACTCTTTAGCGATTTCCTTTAAACTAAGCAGATCAGCAACTTTTGGCAGTTCATCGACGTGGTGTATACCTTCTGCGGTCGTTTGTTCGGTAATGTACATAATAAGGCCGTCTTTTAAGACTTGTTCCACCGGATCAGGGCTTACAAGGTTATCCAATTCTGCCTTGGCCTCTGCATAGTTACCATTGCCGATTTTTTTTGAAGCTCTGTAAATCCAGTCATAATTACTTCCAACCATTGAAGTGACAAACGTACTAATATCCGGATCAGAGAGCAGCCAATCATTCTCTAAAGCTGTACGATATACAAACAGTTTCCGAAGGCTACTAACCTCATCCATGTAAGCAGTAGGAATAGTTGTTTCATTAACGATCCCTGAAACTGTTTCTAATAGTAAAACGCTATCAGCCCGCTGTTGTGCATCAGAAAGATTACCGCATATTGTCCAAAGAGAGTTATATGTTCCGTTAATAGTGGGAACAACAGGAAGCAGTACGGGGAAAGAATTAGCAAAAATTGTTGAAGGCCACGTCGGCGTTCCTGCGGTTCCAGCAAAGTAAAAAGGTGAATAAGTGCCATCTGAAAAGTACCCATAGAAATGGTTGGTGAAGGAACCATGCCACCTATTTAGCTGCGCATTTCCTCCAACCTGTCCACCAATTTCACCAAAGTTTAAATACACCCCTGTTTCTGAATCATAGAGATCGTTGTTATACACTAGCGAAGGATTTGAAACTTGTCCTTCAAACATCAAAGCGGGGCCACACATGGTCACCGTATTACACCGGGTACGCACACCTGCGCTGTTCCCCTGCCGTATACCGATCATCTGCCAGTTTGCAATGTCGCCGGAAACGGTATTATTCTGTATGTAAGCCCTTGGGCATTCAAAAGTACCGATACCGCAGAACTGAGCGCCGGGAGTACGGCGCATGTTAATGATGTTTTCATCCACCAACAGACAGTTTATATACTCGTTCCGAATGCTTTTACCGTGGTTCTCGACGCTGTTCCCTATAATCCGCACTAAATACCCGTCTGTATTGGTATTACAGCGTACCGTATCTGTCAAAGCTATGTTGCGTAGACGTATACCTATGGACAGTGGATTAATTGTCGGGTTATAGATGTCGTTTTCCTGTATCAGTACCTCCGCTTTAAACAGGTTGTACATATCCACACCGTATTTTACATTGGTTAAGGTGTTCTCCTTAATAATGATCGTTGGAGGATCGCTGGTAAATATACCCCGATAGGTGTTCACTCCATAAATGCCTGTGCTGCCGATGTTGGTAAAAGTATTCTTGTTCACATAAGCGTTCAGCGCTCCCTGCAAGCGGATACCATTTACAGAGTTAGAAAAGGTATTTTTCTGAGTAGTACCAATATTAATATTGCGCGGAGTATTGCCGCCTTCGGTATGACGAATGCAGATAGCCGAACTGTACCCATTACCGTTATAGTCGTTAATAAATTGGAACCCATTATTATTTACCGTTACATGAGTTTTATCAGTATAAATACCATAGACGGCAGCCAAAAAAGTATTAGCAGAGCCGATAGGCGGAGATATATTGATCGTACCCGCGTTGGTCGCTGAAATATGCTTGAACGACCGCCTTCCCCAATGCGGAGGTAACAATCCGCTGCTGGTAAATTGTGTTGAGGTGAGCGTCAGCGGCCATGTACCATTATGGTTAAACAGCTGAATGGAATGGTAGTTATTTTTGAAGGTGCTTCCGCTGGCTGTTACCTGTACTCCGTTGGTAAGGTACAGGCCCTCGATGGCATCCCACATTTCTGAATTTACAAATACAATCTGAGTAGCGGGATTATCTGCATATATCCCGTCCCACATCTTATCGCATGCGTGAAGGATCGAGTTTTCCAAGCGCATTTGCTTACCATCATTGACATTAATACGAGCACCCGCACCCATACGAATATCGCAGTTTGTAAAGGTGGTATTCTGGTCAATGTCTAAATTTCCCTCAACAAGTATTCGCATACCGGGAGAAATAGTATAATCGGAGATACGTCCAAACCCTCCGCGTCCATCTATAACCAAATCGACATCGCAGCAAACATTATTTTCCTGCACCATTTGTATATCGTCAATGAGGTAATAACAGCGTACGTACCAATCATACTGTGGACTAGGATACGGCGGTATCAGGGGGAGTGCGCCATGTTGCGGGTTGCAGTTTGCATCGTCTTTCCAGTTGCCTATGGTCATGTAGTAGGCCGGTTCCACCCCCGTATAGGTAAAGGTAATAGTATGCTGTTCCCAATCGTTATATCCAACGGTGGGGGTACATGTCAAAAGCGTTCCCTCAGCTGCTGTTATGGGCTCCAAACGGTACGATCCATTTGGATTACTACTTGTTAACGTCATATATGACTTGGGAAGTTTAGTTGTGAAGCCAATATGAAAGTCGGTACGTAGGTTAGATATTTCAGCGAGGTTTACCCAAAAGCTGATCGTATAAGTGTTACCCGGTAATAGAGGTTCTTCTAAGTACTGCTGGAAGTATTCGCGGTACTCCCCCATGTGTGCTACAACGGGATTAGGATATTCTACTTCGGTAAAGTCCATTAGTTTACTCCATGTATAAAAGCCAATAAAAGCGTTATCTGTCCATACACGGGGGGCCTGTACGGCATGGGAGCCATACGGAATTTTATATTTGTTTGGACAATAGTAGGGACTGGAAAGTGATGCATCGTAGCCTCTATGCCAAAAATCGGGTGACCCCTTATGCATACTAATAACCCCCGGCCCTGCAAGCAGATCGTAAACCCGTGCCATATTCCAGTTGCATATCTTATCCACTTGCCCTTCGCAGTTTGGAATATCCAAAAAATCCTCAAAGCTGCCGTTTAAAATTCCAGCGGTGCATTCGTCGTAAGAGGAGGGGCAGCGGTTTGTAGGCGTCCACGCCACAAGCTCCTTCTGTAGGCGTTCCTCCGGGGTTTCAACGGTTATAACGTACACACCGGGATTTTCAAAAACATGTCGGTAAGTAAGGTCGGTTGTAAATTCATAGCCACGTCTGCCGGTGGAAGAAGTTACTACAGAATCGTAGCCGTGGGAGCCGTCTGTTATAACCCACTTAAACAACGGGGCAGGATGCGAGCCTTGATAATCGAGGGTAAAAGTGATCGTATCGTTTATTGCAACCGTATCAGGGGCAGTAAACGAAGATTGGGCATAAAGCCATTCTGCCGGGCAGAGCATAGCCACGAGCAGGAAAAGAAAGACACGTTTCATAGAAATTGGTTTAAAGGATGAATAAAAATGTAATGCGCGGCATCGCCGCAGGCCGGGTTTGTTGGTTGGTTTGTTCATAAGTTAAGGTTGTCAAAGTTATACATTTTTGAATTGTTAATTGTTCGTGATCTGAAGTACGCGCGAAAGGCGTACAATGCGCCTTTCCACGCCGTCAATACGGTATTCCAGAATCATTTCGTTGTTATTCCATTCGCCCCACCCCTGCGAAATATTCAGTGCTTTATTTTCCGTGGTAAGTGTTTGAGCCGGGACTTCCAGACAGGTGGAAAAGGTATCTGCTTTCAGACGTAAAAATTGATCGTCTCCCGCTAACTCGAAATTGTAAATACAGATATAACCATTGTCATACGATAGGACACAGGGATACTGCTGTAGTTCATTTTTTGCAGTTTCCATTGTCCACCTGTCCTGAGCTAACCATACTCCGGAAAAGAGGCTGCCCGAAAACCGACCGGCTAAAGGCTGACAGGATCGCTGCTGACAAGAAAGAAATGAAAGGACTATAACGAATAATAACAACTTGCGGAACATAGTTAGTTTGATTAATAGTCATTGAATATCCTTTGACTAACGGGCAAAGGAAAGCCGGAAAACAGGGGTTAATTCATTTGCACCTCCTTTCCGGCATTGAAGCTTATGGGGAATATGTAAAAACGGGTAAACATACGTAGGGCGCGGTACTTGACTCCACCCCAACTCAGGCACTGGTATGCCCTCTGGAAAATGAAGTAAGCCCACGCCCATACGGGAGCGGGTTACAGTCATTTTTTCCAGAGTAGAAATTACCAGTTTCGAGTTGGGAAAATGGACTGTTCGCTATTTTTTAATATTTAAATATTCTGTTTTTTAAAATCTGTCTGTTTTTTTTCAAATATACGACCTAAAATTATCTGTTCCATATCCGTCCCATATTGTTTTTTATTGTTCCGATATAAAAACGTTATCAAATAAGGGATTGGGATATGGTTTCTTATTGTTCCCATATTGTTCCTATATCCGCTCTTATATAAACGGCCAATTAAAAGCCTTCCAAAAACCATAAAAGCCCTCTGAATGGTCCCTCCGAATCGAAACAATCAGAATGAATGGGATAAAACTCCGCCTTTTAAGCCTCCTCTAGGCACTAATTACCACCAGAAGGTCAACCTAAAACCCTCGGAAGGCCAAAGCGAAGTGATAGGATTCTACCACTAAAACCCGGTTAAGGATTGCCAAAGGATCAGCAAACTATTTAAAATGGAGGTGAATTAATTAGAAGTGTGAAGAAGGACTTGCCGAATCATTCTAAAAAGAGGGAAAGTGCATCACTGCTGATGTTCCCTGCACGTAGCGATTAAAACCAAGAAAGAGAAAAAAGGACTCGTTGTGCGAAACAAAAAACACAGATTGAAGTTAAAAGAAGCAAGTGGCATCGTATCAACTTTGGCGCTGCCGGCAAAACAAATATCCAGTGAGTACAAACCATGACAGAAGGAAACTCACTTATAGAACACCTGCTTTTTCCACACCGGACGGCGATACCGATGAAGATGTTTTAGGACGTATCAGCCGCCTGCTCTCTGTTAGCCAAGACCAGCAACACGCAAGAAAAGATTACGACAGCTTGCGGGAAATTTTCGCCGATCATTCCCGGCATGTGTTAATCGCCGCTTTAGATTATCTGGCCCGCAAAGTAATCTCCTTGGAAGAACGTTTAACCACTTTGGAGGCAAATGATCCCCGAAGGCAAACGCGCCCGCCGAGCCTGTTAAATTGTAAAGCTGCCTGTGATCTGTTGGAAATGCACCCCGACACATTGAACAAGTACCGGAAGATGGGTAAGATTCGCGCCCTGCGAATGGGAAAAGGGTTTATGTACGAGTTGTCCGACCTGCTTAAGCTGGCAGGGAGGAAAGCCTAACATTTTGGCAGGGAATTGTTAAATTCGGCTGTTTTGAAAAAAAATGCAGCCGGATTTATTTTTTGGGACGCAATCCGGACGTAGCAAAATGAACCCTTTTAATTTTCAGCAACTTACAAGAGATAATTTCGCTCCTACGGAGCT
>Ga0196970_1000698_pt1 | contig 33653 bp, 30 predicted proteins | sample S1v_513CmetaG_FD_148672 | JGI IMG/M metagenome (GOLD analysis project Ga0196970, IMG submission 148672) | Soil microbial communities from Anza Borrego desert, Southern California, United States - S1+v_5-13C | ecosystem: Environmental > Terrestrial > Soil > Desert | place: USA: California... | reverse complement strand
ACCGTTCAACGGAACTGTCCGGCCGGATAGGCCGGATTGGGCGCCCGGTCAAGGACAACCCGCAACGCGCCCGATCCCGGACCGAACGAGGGCGGCCCGATATCGGGCGCGCCCTCAACCGGTCAAGCGGACGGCCCAGCTAGAAGTGGATCGCCCGGCCATAGGCATCAAGGACGGACTCGTGCATCATCTCCGACAGGGTCGGATGCGGGAACACCGTGTGCATGAGTTCGGCCTCGGTGGTCTCCATGGTCTTGGCAATCGTGTAGCCCTGGATCAGCTCGGTCACTTCCGCGCCGATCATATGGGCGCCCAGCAACTCGCCGGTCTTGGCGTCGAACACGGTCTTCACCATGCCCTCCGGCTCGCCCAGCGCGATGGCCTTGCCGTTGCCGATGAACGGGAAGCGTCCGACCTTCACGTCGTAGCCCTTCTCCTTGGCCTTCTTCTCGGTCAGGCCGACCGAGGCCACCTGCGGGTGCGAGTAGGTGCAGCCGGGGATCTTGCGGACGTCCAGCGGATGGACGTCGTTCAACCCGGCGATCTTCTCGACACAGATGACGCCCTCGTGGCTGGCCTTGTGCGCCAGCCAGGGCGGCTGCGTCACGTCGCCGATGGCATAGACGCCCGGCTCGCCGGTCTCGCACCACTCGTTGGTGACGATATGACCGCGATCCAGCTTCACCTTGGTGCCCTCGAGGCCGAGGTTCTCGGTATTCGGACTGATGCCCACCGCGAGGATGACGCGGTCCACCGTGATGTCCTCGCTCTTGCCGTTCGCCTCGACGGCCACCGTGACGCTGTCGGCGGCCTTGCGCAGGTTGCCGGCCTTGGCGCTGGTGATGATGCGCATGCCCTGCTTCTCGAAGGCCTTGCGCGCGGCGGCCGAGATCTCCTCATCTTCGACGGGCAGGATGCGGTCCAGCACCTCAATCACCGTCACCTTGGAGCCCAAGGCGTTGTAGAAGCTGGCAAACTCGATGCCGATAGCGCCCGAGCCGATGACCAGCAGCGACTTCGGGAACACATCCGGGGTCATCGCCTTGCGGTAGGTCCACACCAGCTTGCCGTCGTCCTCCAGGCCGGGCAGCGTGCGCGCCCGAGCCCCGGTGGCGATGATGATGTGCTTGGCACCGAAGGTGCCGACCGCCGCACCATTTTTGCTGACGGCGACCTGGCCCTTGCCGGCCAGCTTGCCCTCGCCGTCGATGACAGTGACCTTGTTCTTCTTCAGCAAGTGCTTGACGCCACCATTGAGCTGGCCGGCCACCTTGCGCGAGCGCTGCACCACCTTGTCCAGGTCGAAGGTGACGCCGTTGACCCCCAGGCCGTAGTCGGCCGCGTGCTTGGCGAGGTGCATGACCTCGGCCGAGCGCAGCAGCGCCTTGGTGGGAATGCAGCCCCAATTCAGGCAGATGCCGCCCAGGTTCTCGCGCTCCACCACCGCGGTGCGCATCCCGAGCTGGGCGGCGCGGATCGCCGCCACGTAGCCGCCGGGGCCGGTGCCGATGACGATGAGGTCGTAGTTCATGTCGGCCATGAGCCGGTCCCCCTTACAGCAGCATGCTCAGCGGATCCTCGATGAGCTTCTTGAAAGCCGCGAGGAACTCCGCACCCACCGCACCGTCCACCACTCGGTGGTCGACGGACAGCGTGCAACTCATCATGGTGGCGACGGCCAGCGCCCCGTCCTTGACAACGGGCCGCTGCTCGCCGGCCCCGACCGCCAGGATGCAGCCCTGCGGTGGGTTGATGATGGCGGCGAACTCGCGCACGCCGAACATCCCCAGGTTGGACACCGAGAAGGTGCCGCCCTGGTACTCCTCCGGCTTCAGCTTGCCCTCGCGGGCGCGCCCGGCGAGATCCTTCATGGCGTTGGAGATCTCCGCCAGGCCCTTGCCCTCGGCGGCCTTGATGATCGGCGTGATCAGGCCGTTGGGGGTGGCCACCGCCACCGAAACGTCGGCGTGCTCGTACTGCAGGATGCCCTCGTCCGACCAGGCAGCGTTGGCCGCCGGCACCTTCTTCAGTGCCAGGGCGACGGCGCGGATGACGAAGTCGTTGACCGACAGCTTGTAGGCGTCCGAGCGGCTGTTCAGGTCTGCGCGCACCTTCAAGAGCGCGTCGAGCTGGCAGTCGATGGTCAGGTAGAAATGCGGCACCGTCTGCTTGGCCTCGGACAGCCGGCGCGCGATGGTCTTGCGCATCGAGGTGTTGGGCTGGAGCGTGTAGCGCATGCCCAACTTGTCCGAGTAGTCCCTGGCATCGACGCCGGCGGCCGGCCTAGCCGCCGGAGCGGCTGCAGCCGGAGTCGGGGCCGGAGCCGGAGCCGGAGCTGCGGCTGGCGGCGGCGCAGCCGGACGGGCAAAACCGGCGGCCTTGGCGGCCTCGACGTCGGCCTTGACGATGCGGCCGTACGGGCCGGATCCTTTCAGCGACGGCAGGTCGATTCCGGCCTGCTGCGCCAGACGGCGGGCTAGCGGGCTGGCGAACAGACGGTTGCCGACGTGCGCCGCCGGGGCCGGCGCTGCAGCGGGTGCCGGAGCCGCCTGCGGGACCGGTGCCGCGGCGAGTGCCGGAGTGGGAGCCGCACTGCCGTCACCCTTCGGGGCGGGTGCCGGTGCGCCGCCGGCCTTGGCCAGCGCGCTGGCGTCCTCGCCCTCTTCCAGCAGTATGGCGATGGGGGTGTTCACCGCCACGCCCTGGCTGCCGCCCTGAATGAGGATCTTGCCCAGGCGCCCCTCGTCCACCGCCTCGACTTCCATGGTCGCCTTGTCGGTCTCGATCTCCGCCAGCACGTCGCCGGCCTTGATCTCGTCGCCTTCCTTCTTCAGCCACTTCGCGAGGTTGCCCTCGGTCATCGTCGGCGACAGGGCGGGCATCAGGATCTGAATGGTCATCGCGTCAGCCCCCCTTACGACCGGTAGCAGGCTTTTTTGGCCGCCGCGGCGATGCTGTCCGGCTGCGGCAGCACCAGCTTCTCGAGGTTGGCGGCGTAGGGCATCGGTACGTCCTTGCCACTGACCCGGATCACCGGCGCGTCCAGATAGTCGAAGGCGTGCTCCATCATCAGCGCGCTGAGCTCGGCGCCGATGCCGCAGGTCGACCAGGCCTCCTCCACCGAGACCAGGCGGTTGGTCTTCTTGACGCTCTCGACGATGGTGTGCACGTCGAGCGGGCGGATCGTGCGCAGGTTGATCACCTCGGCGCTGATGCCCTCCTTCTCCAGCAGCTCGGCCGCGGCGAGCGCCTGACCGACCATCAGCGAGTAGGCGGTGATGGTGACGTCGGTGCCCTGGCGCATCACCTTGGCGCGGCCGATGGGGACGATGAAGTCCTCGGATTCCGGCACCTCGAAGGAGTGGCCGTAGAGGATCTCGTTCTCCAGGAAGATGACCGGGTTGGGATCGCGGATGGCCGCCTTCAGCAGGCCCTTGGCGTCGGACGCCGAGTAGGGCGACACCACCTTGAGACCGGGCACGCTGGCGTACCAGGGGGCGAAGTCTTGGCTATGCTGGGCAGCGACGCGCGCGGCGGCGCCGTTCGGGCCGCGGAACACGATCGGGCAGCCCATCTGGCCGCCGGACATATAGAGCGTCTTGGCGGCGGAGTTGACGATGTGGTCGATCGCCTGCATGGCGAAGTTGAAGGTCATGAACTCGACGATGGGCTTTAGGCCCTTGAAGCCGGCGCCGACACCCAGGCCGGTGAAGCCGTACTCGGTGATCGGGGTGTCGATGACGCGGTCGGGCCCGAACTCCTGCAGCAGGCCCTGCGAGACCTTGTAGGCACCCTGGTACTGCGCGACCTCCTCGCCCATCAGGAAGACCATCGGGTCGCGGCGCATCTCCTCGGCCATGGCGTCGCGCAGCGCTTCGCGCACCGTGCGCTTGGCCGTCTTGTCGAAGAACTTGTCCTCGTCCGAGGCCGGCGGGGCGGCCGGACCCTTGGCTGGCTCGGCCGGCAGCGTGGCCGGACGGGCCTCCTCGCCCTTGACCACCGGCTGGGCGGCGGTCTTCGGCGTCGACTCTTCAATGGTGGCAAGGTTGGTCACCGCCTCCTCGCCGTCGCCGAGGATCACGGCGATGGGCGTGTTGACGGCAACGTTGTCCGTCCCGGCGGCGATCAGGATCTTGCCCAGGCGTCCCTCGTCCACCGCCTCGACCTCCATGGTCGCCTTGTCGGTCTCGATCTCGGCCAGCACGTCGCCGGACTTGACCTCATCCCCCTCGTTCTTCAGCCATTTCGCCAGCTTGCCCTCGGTCATCGTGGGCGACAGCGCCGGCATCAGCACTTCGATCGGCATTCCTTCCTCCGTCCGCGCGCGCGCCTGGGGCTCCATCAGGTCAAAGGCAGCCCCGGCGCATCATGCGCGGTTCCCCGTTATGTGTTGCGCTCAGGCTTCTACCAGGACATCGGTCCACAGCTCGGACGGATCGGGTTCGGGGCTCTGCTGCGCGAACTCCGCCGCTTCGGAGACGATCGCCTTCACCTCGCGGTCGATCTCCTTCAGCTTGTCCTCGTTGGCATGACCCTCGTCCAGCAACAGCTTCTTGAGCTGGTCGATGGGATCGGACTCCGTCCGCATCTTCTCGACCTCTTCCTTGGTCCGGTATTTGGCGGGGTCGGACATGGAGTGGCCGCGGTAGCGGTAGGTCTTCATCTCCAGGATCACCGGGCCGTTGCCCGCGCGCACCCAGTTCACCCATTCCTCGGCGGCGGCCTTGACGTCGAGAACGTTCATGCCGTTCACCTGGACACCGGGAATGCCGTAGGCGGCGCCGCGCTGGTGCAACTCACCGGCCGACGCGCGCTCTTGCGCGGTGCCCATGGCGTACTTGTTGTTCTCGATGACGTAGACGACCGGCAGCTTCCACAGCGCCGCCATGTTGAAGCTCTCGTACACCTGACCCTGGTTGACGGCGCCGTCGCCCAGGTAGGTGGTGCAGACACCACCGTCCTTCAGGTACTTGTGAGCGAAGCCCAGCCCGGTGCCCAGCGGCACCTGGCCGCCGACGATGCCGTGGCCGCCGTAGAAGTTCTTCTCGCGGCTGAACATGTGCATCGAGCCGCCCTTGCCCTTGGAATAGCCGCCGCGGCGCCCGGTCAACTCGGCCATGACGCCCTTGGGGTCCATACCGCAGGCCAGCATGTGGCCGTGGTCGCGATAGCTGGTGATGACGCTGTCGCCATCCTTCAGCGCCGCCTGAATGCCGGTGACCACCGCTTCCTGACCGATGTATAGGTGGCAGAAGCCGCCGATCAGGCCCATGCCGTAGAGCTGGCCCGCCTTCTCCTCGAAGCGGCGGATCAGAAGCATCTCGCGATAATAGCGCAGAAGTTCATCGGGCGATGCAGCCGGAGAGCGCTTGCCATTCAGCACGGTCTCGGGTTGTGCCTTCGTACGGCGTCGGGGCGCTGCCATATCTCCTCCCTCGGTTTAGCGGCAGGCCGCACACAAAGGGCCAGCGCGCATCTCATGGGGAGAGTTCTAGCGTCCGGCATAGCGTCTGACAAGCGTCAGCTTTACAACTAACTGATTTATAACACGAAATCGCGATTAACTTGATTTCGGTTAATTGACTGATCTGGACTGCTTATCCGGGGTTGCCTCTTCCTGGTCGTACAGTGGGGGCAGTGAAAGAATGACGTCGTTCGGATGGGTGAGGTTGAGCATCGCCCGCGCGCGCTCATCCAGCATGTCCCGATCGAGGTGGTCGGTGCGCAGCAGCGAGGCGCGCTTCTCCATCCGCTCACGCTCGGCCCGCACCTGGGTGAGCACCTGCTCGGCCCGCGCGATTTCGCCGTCGATACGCTTGAGCGCGATGAGCCCGCGGTCGCCCTGCACCGCATAGTAGACGAAATAGCCAACGACGCACGCGCCGACCGCCGGGCCGATGGTCTGCCGCAGCGCGCTCTTGGCCGCGCGCTTCAAGGCATCGGTAATGTTGTTCATCATCGTCATGCCCGGATGGAATCACACAGGTTCTTTATCGTCAAACGAAAAAACCGGAACACCAAAGAACTTCCGGCTCTGGGGTCTTGCCACCACAGAGTATTGGGGCGACCGGTTTCTTTAGCCGAATCGCACCGCGATCATGGCGTGCCCGCGGTGTTAGGGAGGGTGCCGCCGCGCAGCACGCAGAGCCGGCGGCCGCAAACCAACACGGAGAGCCTTTATGCGTACCAAGCTATTGCTCGCCGCCGTACCGGCGCTGCTCCTCGGCTTAGCGGCCTGCGATGACCAGACCGCCCAGGACACCAACCAGCCAGGCACCCCCTCCACCGCCGAACGCCCGGCCGCTCCCCCGGCACCGCCGACCGGCGCCGCACCGACCGCCACCACACCGGGCGCCAGCCGGCCGGGCGGTTCGTCGGGGAATACGCAGTAAAGCGCTTTCGCTGGTCCCCAACCCAACCTTCCCCCGTCGGCCAGGTGGGGGAAGGTGCCCGCGTAAGCGGGCGGGAGGGGGCTCGATGCGCCCCCCCTCCCTACTCCGCCGGCACCTCGCGTGGCCGGCGGTCGTCGCCCACGGCGACATAGGTGAACACGCCCTCCGTTACCTTCACCGCCTCGCCGGTGCGTTCGCGTTGTGCCCAGGTGTCGATGCGCACGCGGATCGACGTGCGCCCGACCCGCTCTATGGTGGCGAAGCAGCTCACTTCGTCGCCGATGAAGACTGGTTTGTGGAACGTCATGGCCTCGACACCGACGGTGGCGACGCGGCCGCCGGCCCGGCGTACCGCCACGGTGCCGCCGGCCAAATCCATCTGTGCCAGAAGCCAGCCCCCGAAGATGTCGCCGTTGGGATTGGCGTCGGCCGGCATGGCGATGGTTCGCAGAGCCGGGCCGCCGCTCAGTTCGGCCGGAGTCCTGTCGCTCATGATCCCTCCCGCGTCGAAAAGTCTGCCCACAAAATGTGGTGTTTGGGCTATGGTACGGCACCATCATTCGCTTGCGCACCCCTGACCGAATTCCTATTATTGCCTTCATGAGCGATCTTTTCGAGAACACGGCCCGCAAGGCCGACACCTACTCCGCCCAGGATATCGAGGTTCTGGAAGGGTTGGAGCCCGTTCGTCGTCGCCCCGGCATGTACATCGGCGGCACCGATGACCGGGCATTGCACCACCTCGTCGCCGAGGTACTGGACAACGCCATGGACGAGGCGGTGGCGGGGCACGCCAGCCGCATCGACCTGGAGTTGGGGGCCGACGGCACGGTGACGGTGCGTGACAACGGCCGAGGTATCCCCATCGACGACCACCCGAAATACCCGGGCAAATCGGCGCTGGAGGTGATCCTCACCACGCTGCACTCGGGCGGCAAGTTCTCGAACAAGGTCTACCAGACCTCGGGCGGCCTGCACGGAGTCGGCCTCAGCGTGGTCAACGCGTTATCCGACCAGCTCACCATCGAAGTGGCGCGCGAGCGCCAGCTCTTCATCCAGCACTACAGCCGCGGCATACCGCTCGGTCCGCTGACGAAGCAGGGCGCCATCAACCGGCGCGGCACCACCGTGCGTTTTCGCCCCGATGCCGAGATCTTCGGCGAGGCCGCGCATTTCGAGCCGCACCGTCTCTACCGCATGGCGCGCTCCAAGGCGTATCTGTTCCGCGGCGTCGAGATCCGCTGGAGCTGCGATCCCTCGCTGCTGGCGCCCGACTCCGCCACGCCCGCGTCCGAGTCGCTGCACTTCCCCAACGGATTGCTGGACTACCTCACGGCTGCACTGAAGACACGCCGGACGCTCACCCCCACCCCCTTCACCGGCGAAGTCGCGTTCCCCAACGATCAGGGGCGCGTCGAGTGGGCGATCGCTTGGCCGGAGGACGAGGAAGGCTTCTCGCACACCTACTGCAACACCATCCCGACCCCGCAGGGTGGTACGCACGAGACCGGCTTGCGCGCGGCGCTGACCCGCGGCCTCAAGGGCTACGGCGAGATGGTGAACAACAAGCGGGCCTCCCAGGTCACCGCGGACGACGTGGTGGGCGAGGCGTGCATCCTGCTCTCCGTCTTCATCCGCGAGCCGCAGTTCCAGGGCCAGACCAAGGACAAGCTGGCGACGCCCGAAGCGCAGCGCCTCGTCGAGGCGGCGGTCAAGGACCATTTCGACCATTGGCTGTCCGGCGATCCGGCATCGAGCAACGCGCTGCTCGAGCGCCTGATCGAAAAAGCAGAGGAGCGTGCCAAGCGCAAGCAGTCCAAGGATCTCGCCCGCAAGACCGCGACTCGGCGCCTGCGCCTGCCCGGCAAGCTGGCGGATTGTTCGCGCAATGTGCCCGAAGGCACGGAGATCTTTCTGGTCGAGGGCGATTCGGCCGGCGGCTCCGCCAAGCAGGCGCGCAACCGCGAGACCCAGGCCATCCTGCCGCTGCGCGGCAAGATCCTGAACGTCGCCAGCGCGTCGGTCGACAAGATGAAGGCCAACCAGGAGCTGAACGACCTCGTCCAGGCCCTGGGCTGCGGCGTGGGTAAGGACTTCTCGAGCGACAAGCTGCGCTACGAGCGGGTCATCATCATGACCGACGCCGACGTGGACGGCGCCCACATCGCCTCGCTGCTGATGACCTTCTTCTATCGGGAGATGGGCGGCCTGATCCAGAACGGGCACCTCTATCTGGCGCTGCCGCCCCTGTACCGCATCAGCCATGGCGGCAAGTCCGTCTACGCCCGAGACGACGCCCACAAGGACGAGCTGCTAGCCAAATCCTTCAAGAACAAGAAGGTGGAGATCAGCCGTTTCAAGGGTCTGGGCGAGATGATGCCGGCACAGCTCCGCGACACCACCATGGACCCGGCCAAGCGCACGCTGCTGCGCGTCGTCGTCCCCAACGCCGCCGACCCGGAGGAGCATGAGGACCACGAGCGCACCAAGACCCTGGTCGAAAGCCTGATGGGCCGCCGCCCGGAACTGCGCTTCCAGTTCATCCAGGAGAACGCCAAATTCGTCCATGTAGGCGACATCGACGTGTAACCTTCTTTTCTCCTCCCCGGCTCTCGGCCTTGCGATTGCCCACATTTTCCTTTGCAGTAGCACTACTACACCATTCCATTACCTTCCCTTTACCGTCATTCCTGTTTTCATGGGAATGACACAAGTAGAATTTCAAGAAATGGAAAGAGGGGTTGTGGGTAATTGCAAGCGCCCCCGGCGGGAGAATGGGGGCTCTCAGGTGTCAGTGTTTTCGCTTGATAGTATGAGCTCTGCCCATGACCACGGCCGGCCCCGATCCGAACACCCCGCACCCGATGCCCGCGCACCCGCGCGTCGGATTCCTCAAGGCGTTCATCACACGGCCCAACATCGTGGTCGGCGACTACACCTACTACGACGATCCCGACGGGCCGCAGCATTTCCAGGACCGCAACGTCCTCTACCACTACGACTTCATCGGCGACCGGCTGGTGATCGGCAAGTTCTGCGCTCTTGCCACGGGCGTGCGCTTCTTCATGAACGGTGGGAACCACGCGACCGCGGGCTTCAGCACCTACCCGTTTACGATCTTCCAGGAGTGGCAGGCGCCGATGCCGCAGTTCCCATTCCGTGGCGATACGGTGGTGGGCAATGACGTATGGATCGGCTGGGACGCGGTGATCATGCCCGGCGTCACCATCGGCGACGGAGCCATCGTCGCCGCGCGCTCGGTGGTAACCAAGGACGTGGCGCCCTACGCGGTGGTTGCCGGCAACCCGGCGGTGGAGATGCGCCGGCGCTTCGACGACGCCACCGTGGCGGCGTTGCGGGCGATCGCGTGGTGGGACTGGCCGGCCGAGAAGATTCAGCGCAGCCTCGCCGCCATCGGCGGCGCCGACCTGGAGGCGCTGCGCCGCGCCGCGTAAGGCTGGCTTGCCGCCCCCTCGGTGCGCCATATTCTCCTTCAACTGCAACAACTTCACGGATCTCCCATGCTCGCCCGTCCTGCCGTGCTGGCCGCCTGTCTGGCGCTCGCCGCCTGCGGCGAGCGCGTCGTCGCCGATCTACCGGCGCCGGCCTACACGCTCCAGGAGGTGTCCTACGCGGCCTCCGGCCGCGACCTGAGCGTAGTGGTGCACGGCAACCCGTTCGGCGGCGATCCGCAGGCCTTTGGCCGCACGCTGACGGACATCATGCAGAACCGAATCCTCGGTGTGCAGACCAACTTCACCACCACACCGGGGCCGTCGGCGCGGCCCGACTACCGCGTCGTGCTCGCCTTCAACCTGGCGCAGAACGAGCTGAACTCGGCGCTGTGCGCGCGGCCCACGCTGCCGACGCGCCCGCCCGGCGGCCCGATCATCGTGCAGGGAGCCTTCTGCCGCGGCGGCGGCGCCCTGACCTCGGCCACCGGCTGGCTGGACGAGCCCCAGTCGCCCCAGGACACGGCGTTTCGCAACCTGATCGCCGACATGACCTATAGCCTTTTCCCGACCCGGAGTGGCGACAGTTGCGGCAAGCCCGAGTGCTAAGCGTACAGTAGCCACTCGCGCAGCAGCGCCGTCACCGCCTGCGGGCGTTCCATGGGCGACAGATGCCCGGAATCCTCGATGGGGACGAAGTGGGCGCCGGGGATCCCCGCGGCGATTTCGGCGTGCAACTCCGGCGGGGTGATGACGTCCTGCCGGCCGCAGACCACCAGAGTCGGGCAGCGGATGGCACTCAAATCCGGGCGGCTGTCCGGACGGCCCATGATCGCCGTCTGCTGACGCACGTACGCCTCCACCCCGATCCGGTCCGCCTGCGCGTACACCGAATCCACCAGCGCGCGGTCATTGAGGCGGTCGGAATGCAGCAGGCGCGGCAGAGTGCCGGCGACCACCTGCCGGTACTTGCCCCGTTTCGCCAGTTCCACCGCCTGCCGCCGGTTCGCGGTCTGCTCGGGCGTGTCGGCGCGGGCGCTGGTGTCGAGCAGAGCCAGCCTGACGACGCGCTTCGGCGCCTGGCGCATCACCTCGAACGCCAGATAGCCGCCCATGGACAGGCCGGCCAGCGCGAATCGCTCCGGGGCTGTGGCCAGAAGCGCGCGGGCGAGATCCGGCATGGAATCGTGCTTGGTGAGGTCGGCGACGCGCACCTCCGCCACGTCGGCGAGGTGCGTGGTCTGGTGCGCCCACATCGCCGCGTCCAGCGGCATTCCGGGCAGCAGGATCAGCGGCAGCGTGCTCATTTGCCCCCCGCTCATTTAATGAGAGTGCTTAGCGTCATGCGAAGTGGATCCCTTCGACGATGGACACTGGCGCCAGCCGCTCCTGCATGTCGACGACGAGCCTGAGCGCTCGGAGGACAGCAGCACTGGTTAGCCCCTTAATTCTTGGGCAGAAGGAACCGTAGCCCAGGGGAGTCGCCCCGCCAACCCGCCCATGCGGCCGGTATCGCATTATGAGAATTCGCTCGGGTGCGGCCACTGGCGTATTGACAGCGTAGTTTGACTTCATATCCTGCGGACCCATCTAATCGACTGGCCTCACGGCCAAGGCTTTTCGCTCTCCAGACAGAAACCGGTTGAATGCTTTTTTCTGAACTTGGGCTTGGATCTGAAGTCCTCCGGGCCATCGAGGACAAGGGTTACAGCACACCGACACCAATTCAGGAACAGGCTATTCCCTGGGTCCTGCAAGGGCGCGACGTGCTGGGCTGCGCACAGACGGGTACCGGCAAGACCGCCGGCTTCACGCTGCCGATGATCGACATCCTGGCCAGCGGCCGGGCACGCGCCCGCATGCCGCGGTCGTTGATCCTTGAGCCGACGCGCGAACTGGCGGCGCAGGTCGCCGACAGCTTCGAGATGTACGGCAAGTACCACAAGCTGAACATGGCGCTGCTGATCGGCGGCGAGCAGTTCACCGAGCAGGTGAAGAAGCTCGATCGCGGAGTCGACGTGCTGATCGCCACGCCGGGTCGCCTGATCGACCTGATCGAGCGCGGCAACATCATGCTCAACGACATCAAGGTGCTGGTGATCGACGAGGCCGACCGGATGCTCGACATGGGGTTCATCCCCGATATCGAGCGGATCGTCGGCTTCCTGCCGAAGATGCGGCAGACGCTGTTCTTCTCGGCGACCATGCCGCCGGAGATCCGCCGCCTTGCCGACGCCTTCCTGATGAATCCGCGCGAGGTGACCGTAGCTCCGCCCGCTTCGCCGGCGGAGACGGTGACCCAGGCGCTGTGCATCGTCCATGAAGAAGACAAGCGCAAGGCGCTGCGCCACCTGCTGCGCACCGAGGACGTCAAGAACGCCTTCATCTTCTGCAACCGCAAGCGCGATGTGGCGATCCTCCAGAAGTCGCTGGAGAAGCACGGCTTCAACGCCGGCGCGCTGCACGGCGACATGGCCCAGCCCAAGCGCATGGAGACGCTGGACGCCTTCAAGCGCGGCGACATCACGCTGCTGGTCTGCTCCGACGTGGCCGCCCGCGGTCTGGACGTGCAGGGACTCAGCCACGTCTTCAACTTCGACGTTCCGATCAACGCCGAGGACTACGTGCACCGGATCGGCCGCACCGGCCGCGCCGGCCGCTCGGGCCGCGCCTTCACCATCGCCACGCCGGACGACGGCAGGCAGGTGGCGGCGATCGCCAAGCTGATCGGCAAGGACATCCCGATGATCGCCATCGACGGGCTCGAGAACCCGCCCTTCGACGAGGAAGGCGGCCGGGACCGCCGCCGCAGGCGCCGCACCAAGGACGAGGGCCGCGAGGGCGGGCGCCGAGAGCGCGGCGGCCGCAGCCGCGACCACGCCGAGCGTCCGGAACCGGTAGCGGCCGAGCCGGTGCAGCAGGCGCCGCGCGCCGAGGCCCTGCCCCGGCGCGAGCGCGATCAGGATCGGGATCGCGGTCGGGATCGCGACCGTGACCGACGCCGCAGACGGGATGAGGACGACGACGTTCCGGTCGTCGGATTCGGTGATCACATGCCCGCGTTCATGCTGCGCCTTGCCCGCCCACGGCCGGCGCCGGAGCCTGAGCACACCCAGGAGGGTTGAGCCGTGCAGACGATCTTCGTGATGGTCAAGTGCGACCTGGGCAAGGCCTACGGCGTGGCGGATGAGGCGGTGCAGGAGATCGAGCAGGTGTCGGAGGTCCATTCGATCTCCGGCCAGTACGACCTGCTGATGAAGTGCTATCTGGCGCAGGACACCGACATCGGCCGATTCGTGACCGAAAAGATCCAGACCCTGCCCGGCGTTCGCGACACCTTCACGCTGATCACCTTCAAGGCGTTTGCATAGTTTTTGTTTTTCCCGATAGGCAGGCGGCGGCCGAAGGCCGCCTGCCGCCGTTTTTGGGAACACGATAAGTTGCCGTTGGGCATCGGTCGCCCGGAAAATCCCTGAAACCGTTGACTTGGCTGCGCCGTTACCTCAAACGTTCGAGCATGTCCCGCTCGCACAGCCGCCCTACCCGGCCCCGCCGCAACAGCCGCACGCCGAAGCGCCAACAGCGCGGCGTGACCCTTCTTTCCGGCCTCCTCGGGCTGATGGTCGCCTGCGGCGTGGCGACCACGGCGTCGGGTCAGACGCAGGCCCCGACGACGAAGGACGCCCAGCAGCCGTCGCTGCTCGCCGCCGACCAAGTGACCTACGACGACGTTCAAGGCATTGTCACCGCGCGCGGCAATGTCGAGCTGTCGCAGGGGCTGCGCACCGTGCGTGCCGACGTCGTCACCTACAACCGCCGGACCAAGGTGGTTACGGCGACCGGCAACATCCGCATGGTCGAGCCGTCGGGTGACATCCTGTTCGCCGACTACGCCGAACTGACCGACGATCTGCGCGACGCGTTTGTCGAGAATCTGCGCGTCCTGATGACCGACAACTCCCGCATGGCTGGCAACGAGGCCGAGCGGCGCGGCGAGCGTCTGTTGCGCGTCAACCGCGGTGTGTACAGCCCCTGTGAGCTGTGCCCCACCGACCCGACCCGGCCGCCAGTCTGGCAGGTCCGCGCGGTGCGCGTGGTGCATGACCGCGAGGAGCGCGAGATCCGCTACAAGGATGCCGTGATCGAGATGTTCGGCATCCCGGTGGCTTACACGCCCTACCTGTCGCAGCCGGACCCCACGGTGGACCGCAAGAGCGGCTTCCTGACACCGCTGGTGGGCGGTAGCTCCGACCTGGGCGTGTTCATCCGGCCGCGCTACTACATCGACATAGCACCCGACCAGGACGCGACGGTGGAGGTCGGCGCCTTCACCAAGCAAGGACTGCTGCTGGGCGGCGAGTACCGCAAGCGCTTCGAGCGCGGCTCGCTCTCCATCGCCGGCAGCGTAACCCAGGGCGAGCTCCCCGTCACCCTCAGCGACCCGGGCGGGCCCAAAGAAAAGAAGCTGCGCGGCCACATCTTCGCCAGTGGCCTGTTCGAGATCGACGAGGCTTGGCGCGCCGGCTTCGACGCGCGCCGCGCCAGCGACGAGACGTACCTGCGCAAGTACTACGATTTCCACGAGGACTACCTGACCAGCCGCGCCTTCGTCGAAGGCTTCCGCGGGCGCAACTACGCCGCGGTGAATGCGTACAGTTGGCAGGATCTGCGCTACGGCAACCCGGTCGAAGAGCCGATCGTCGGGCCGCTGGCGGTGTACAACGCGCTGGGCGAGCCCGGCAGCCTGCTGGGCGGGCGCTGGTCGCTCGACTCCGGCATCCTGTCGCTGTACCGCACGGTGGGCACCAACACCCGCCGTTTCTACGTGCAGCCGGGCTGGAGGCGCGAGATCGTCTCCAATGTCGGCTTCATCACCACGCTGGACGTCAGCGTCCTCGCCGCCACCTACAACGCCAGCCACTACGACCGGCCGGATATAGCCGGCATCGACCGCAGGCCGACATCAGCCACCCGCCTGTTCCCGCAGGGGCAGGTGACCGTGCGCTATCCGTTCGTCCGCTACGGCGAGAGTTCCCAGCAACTCATCGAGCCCATCGCCGCCTTCACGGCGGCGCCGGTCACCAAAAACGACCCGGAGATCCCCAACGAGGACAGCCTGGACGTTGAATTCGACCAAGCCAACCTGTTCCTGCTCAACCGTTTCCCGGGCATCGACCGGCAGGACGGCGGCACGCGGTTCACCTATGGCCTGCGCACGGCGATCTACGGCTACAACCAGGGCTCCGGCAGCCTCTTCCTGGGCCAAAGCTACCGCTTCAACCGCAAATCGGCATTCCCCATCGGCTCGGGATTGGAGACGCGGCGCTCCGATTACGTCGGCAGCCTAGACTTGACTCCAGCGCCCTGGTTGGACCTGAACTACGGGTTCCGACTCGACCAGGACACGCTGCGCCCGCGGCGCCACTCGGTGACCGGCGTGGCGGGCGTGCCGGCCTTCACCGTGTCGACCGCCTACACGTTCCTCGACCAGACCATCGACCCCTTCGCCGTGAGCCGCAACAAGCTGGAGCAGGTGAGTGTCGGCATCAATTCCCGCTTCTCGCCCCGCTGGTCGGTGGGCCTCACCCACATCCAATCGCTGCGCCCGGACCCGGGCCCGCGCGCCGCGCTGGGGGTGCTGACGTATCAGGACGAGTGCTTCACCTTCCAGACCATCGCCCGCCGGGACTTTACGACCGTCGTCGGCGACGTGGAGAGCGGCAGCACGCTCTACTTCCGGTTGGTCTTCAAGAACCTGGGCGAGTTCCGCTCGCCCGGTCTCGGCGGACTGTTCGGCGGGTCTTGACGGCTCACAGCAGGTCCTCGACTTCATCCAGGCTCGTTACGGTGCGGTTGGCGTCGGACACGGGTGCGGTGGCGCCGTGCGCCAGTAGCACACGGATACCGACGCCCGCCGCACGGGCCGCGGCCATGTCGGTCGGTTGGTCGCCCACGAAGACCGACCGTGCGAGATCGAGATCGAAGCGGCGTTGCGCCTCCAGGATCATGCCGGGATTGGGCTTGCGCCAGAAACTCTCCCGCGCGTAGGCGGCAACACTCCCGATGCCGTGGTAGGGACAATAGAACACCGCGGCGATGGGAATGCCGCGCCGCTCGAACGCCTCCACCATCCAGCGGGTGAGAACCTGGAAATCCGCTTCGGTGTAGTAGCCGCGGGCGATACCCGCCTGATTGGTGATGACGGCGACGCGGTAGCCGCGATCCACCGCCCGGCGCGTCAGGTCGAAAATGCCGTCGACGAATGCGAAGCGCTCCACCTCGCCGACATAGCCGTGGTCCACGTTGACCACGCCGTCGCGATCGAGCAGTAGGGCCTTCATCGCCATGCGTCGTTCACTCCCCCGCTGTGGTGGCCTTCCTCGGCATTCGTAGCACGGCGGCGCCGTTGCACGCCAAGCACGCGGTGACGTCTGTCGGTCATGGCCCCCTACGGGGTTGAAACGCGCAATGGATGCGGCTAGCCATAAGGGCGCCGCGCTGGCACCGTTCCCTCCCCTTGCATCCGCGACACGCATGTCCCTTGGCCGATACGACTACGAGCGGCGCTACCGGCGCCAGTTCCTTGGCGGTTTCACCAAGCTGGGCCTGCTCGCCGCGCTGCTGCTGGGCATCGGGCTGTTCGCCTACCAGATGGGCGTGGAGCAGATGAAGGGGCGCGATGCCAGCCTGCGCGAGGAGGTGTCCACCCTGTCGCGGCAGAAGGCGGAACTCGAACTGCTCGCCAGCCAGATGCAGCACGCTGCCAGGACCGCCGAGGCGCGCGCCGCCGATGCCGAAGCCCGCCTCAAGCGCGACGTGCCGACCGGCGAGTTGGCTCGGCTGAGCAAGCTGGTCGGCGAGCGGCTGGCTGCGGGCATGGACCCCGCTCGCCTCGCCTTCGTGATCGAACAGGCACAGACGCCGCGCAACTGCCAGCAGCCGGACAGCAAGCGATTCGTCCTGTCGACGCCGCTGCTCAAGGGCGGCAATCGCTCCACTACCTTCGGCAATGGCACCATTACAGTGACCGGCGAGGGCATGTCGGCGCGCAATCCGCAGGGCCAGCCCGAGAGCTGGTTCGACCCGGCCCAGCCCGTGCGCATCCGCATCGTCACCCAGAGTGGCAAGGAGACGGTGGTGGCCGGCACGCTGCCGCTGCACCAGTCCGTGGTGGTGGACAACACCGAACACCGCTTCAACTTCACGCCCGGCCCGCGCTCCTTCATCGAGGTGACCGCGGACCGGTGTCCGTTTCCGTAAGGGAACCGGCTACTTCCGCACCCAACGGCCGCCGACCAGGATGTATTGGCCGGCCGGCGTGCGCTCGATGAGCTGCTGTCCGGCGACCGCCTGCACGCTGTCCAGCGACGTGCCGTTCGCCTTGGCGATGTCGCGGTAGCGCTGGAGGCGCTGGGCATTCACCTGCTCCACCAGGGCGCGCACCTGGGCGGGCGCGCCGGTGACGGCGCCGACGAGGCCGTCGGGCCGCTCGCCCACATGGCCGGCCTGCTTTGCCCCGGCCAGCGGGTCCTGTGCCAAGGCCGGGGCGGCGAGGCCCAGGGCAAGCGACAGGGTCAGGATCGACAAGAGGCGTTTCATGGCATCTTTCCTTTCGGCTGGTTCGGCGTGATGCCGAACAGCGCGGGATCCTCCGAGATGGCCTTGTCGAGGTCGCGTTCGAGCTTCACCCGTACTTCCTGCTCGATCTTGACGTTGAGATTGATCTCGATGGGCTTGTCCGGGGCTTCGATCTTCACCGTCGGCGCGCAGGCGGAGGCCGCCGCCGCCATCAACACCGCCGCCGCGAGGTGCAAGGTCGTCTCCGTCATGATGGTCCTTTTCTCTCGAACTCCAGCATGCGCTCGCGCACCGCGTCGGGAATGCGATAGGCGTCGAGCCCCCGGCGAAGGATCCGATCCAGCGCGCCGCTCAGGTTAAGGTTCAGCGCGACCGGATAGCCATCGTAAAATGCCGGGTTGGCGCCGCGAATGGCGAGGCCCACGCGCATGTCACCGCCCGCCTCGCCGTCGACTGTGGCGCGCAGGCTCTCGAAGCGGAAGTCGGTGAGGGCCGACATCAGCATGTCCGTCGGGCTGCCCGGATCGCCCTTCAGGAACTCGGGCGGCTTCGCCGGGTCGTAGCGCAGCGTGCCCGGCCCGACCGCCTCCAGCACCCCGCTGTCCAGGCGCACCGCGTCCTTGCCGAATCGGACCGGCAGGGTGCCGCGCAGCGTTCCAGTGGCGTCCAACCCTTCCAGTGCCGCGAGGCCGAGGACGATGCCGAGGTCCAACTCCTCGGCCTCCAACTCGATGGTTCCCTCGGGCGAGCCTAGCGCGATCTCGAACGGCTTGGCCCGCACGAGGCCGCCGGCCCAGCGCCACTCCGCCCGGTCGACATCGAGAATGCCACGCCGCGTCAATCCCACCGTCACCTGCCCGTCGGTGAGCGGCAGCCCTACGTCCAGCAGCTTGACCGCCACCGTCTGTCCGCTGGGCAGGACCGGCGGCACCAGGCTGCTCAGCCGCAGGACGCCGCTCACACCGCCGACCGTCACAGGCCCCAACGTGCCGGCCACATCGCGCAGCAGCACCTCGCCGTCCGAGGTGAAGGCGTCGCCCCATGCCAAGCGTCCGCGCCCGACGATCTGGCCGCCCGCGGCGCTCACTGTGCCGGCATACCGTGGCGCCAGCCCCGCTGGGCTGGGGCCGCCTTCGCGGAAGGTGATCGGACGCAGGCGCAGGTCGGCGCTCCCCGCGCCACTGCCCAGGTCGTGCCGCCCGCGCACGTCCAGCGTCACGCCGTCGAGGCCGGTGACCGTCGCTTGGAGCGTCACCGGCCCACCGTCCGGACGCTCGGCCTTTCCCGCCAGATGGAACGGTGCGAACGTCGGCGGTCGTTCCTGGCTGCGCAGCACGCCGCGGGTCAATTCGACGGTCAGGGCGGGGCGGTCGTAGGACAGCGCGAGCGCCATATTCTCCACACCGATGCGCCGCGTCGGCAGGCCAAGCGCCGCGGCCGTGGCCGCTAGGCGCAGGTGGACGGCGTCGTCGGCCAGTTCCAAGGCGGGCCCGTCGGCACCTTGCAGGCACAGCCCCTTGGGCAGGGCCACCGGCTCCCCCTCCACGCTCAGCTCCGGGGCGGTTACCGTCAGGCAGCCCTCCGGGGAGAGACGGACGGCATCCCCGATACGCCCCCGCAACGTGCCTGCGATGTTGGCCTGCCCCTCCACCACCGCACGGAGGCCGGCGAACGCCGTCACCAGGCCGAGGTCGACGCCTTCGCCGTGCAGGTCGATGTCGGCGTCCATGGCGTCGCCGACCCGATGCAGGCGCCCGGATACTGACACCGCCGCCGAGCGGCTCGGCGATTCAAGGAGTATCCGGCTGTCCTCGACGACGATCTCGTCGACCGGCAGGACCGGGACGCCGCCGCCCTGCCCGTCCCCAGGCGGCAGGCCGGCAACGCGGATGCCGCCGGCCTCATCCACTGAAAGGCGCAGGGTGGCGCCGGAGATGGCGATCCGCTCCGCCCGGCCTCCCAGCAGACGCCCGAGCGGGTGCCGCACAGCGATGCGGGCGCTGTCGTCTCCGAGCCGGAGCGTCGCCACGGTCTCGCCGGGCCGGAGGGACGTCACCTCGGCCGTGGCGTCCGGCAAGCCACCCCGCCGCAGCGCCTCGGTGAGCGCGACGCCGAGCAGGCCAGGCAGCAGCAGTGCCAGCGCGCCGAGCGCGGCGACCGTCACCAGAAGCACCAGACCGATCCGCCGCACCCGCCACTCCATGGGAACCTTCCAGCGCCGTGAACACTTGCGTCTACTACTTTCTTCCCGATCCGCGCGCCAGGAGAGGTGGAAGGGCGGCTAGGCAAACAGGCTTGTTTCCCCTATCGTCCCCCCGCTGAATCGGCACATTGGAGAGCTTCGAATGTTTCGGTTGGTGCGCATCATCAAGATGGCGCTCATTGGCGCCCTTTTCTTTGCAGGGGAGGCTTTCGCCTTGGATCCGGAAAACACCATCTATCTCGACCTGAAGGACGGACGCGTCGTCATCGAAATGCGCCCCGACCTTGCTCCGGGCCACGTCGCCCGCATCAAGGAACTGGTGCGTCAGGGCTTTTACGACGGCATCGTCTTCCACCGCGTGATCGACGGCTTCATGGCTCAGACCGGCGACCCGACCGGCACCGGCGCCGGCGGCTCGGGCAAGAAGCTGAAGGCCGAGTTCAACAACGAGCCGCACGTGCGCGGCACGCTGTCCATGGCCCGCGCGCAGGATCCCAACAGCGCCGACAGCCAGTTCTTCATCTGCTTCGCGCCGGCGCCGTTCCTCGACCGCCAGTACACGGTGTGGGGCAAGGTCACCGAGGGCATGGAGTTCGTCGACAAGATCAAGAAGGGTGATCAGGCCCGCAACGGCGCGGTCAAGGATCCCGACAAGATCGTCAAGATGCAGATGGCGGCCGACGCCAAGTAGCCCGCAGCGGCTTTCGCAGGTTGGGGTGAGCGAAGCGAAGCCCAACCTGCGGAACGGTTTACCCCAGCGCCGCCGTCAGCGCTCTCAGCAGGTCGCGCATGCTCTGAGGACGGTCCTGCCATCGCATGGCGAGGCCGCTCATCAGCACTTTCTCGAAGGCTGGGGGCACCTGGATCCCGACGGTGGAGGGCTTGGGCACCACGTCCTTCATAAAACGGTCCGTGGCGTTCGGCGGCGGCTTGCCGGTCAGGGCGCAGTACATCGTCGCGCACAGCGCATACACGTCCGTCCAGGGCCCCTGGCGACCGTCCTTCGCGTACTGCTCCGGCGGGGCGTAGCCCGGCTTGAGGATGACGGTGAAGTTCGAGTCCTGCCCCGCCGCATGGCGCACGGTGCCGAAGTCCAGCAGTTTCCGCTCGCCGGTGGAGGTCAGGAAGATGTTGTCCGGGCTGATGTCGCGATGGACCAGCCCCTGGTCGTGCATGACCTGCAGCGCCTTGATGATCGGCGCCAGCACGCCCAACGCGCGGCGGCAGTCGATGCGGCCGCCGCTCTCGGCGATGTGCGTCTTGAGCGTGCAGCCTTCCAGCAGTTCCATGACGATGTAGGCGGTGGCGTTCTCCTCGAAGAAGTCCTGGACGCCGACGATCTCCTTCACGTCGCGCAGACGTGCCAGCAGCCGCGCCTCCTCCAGGAACTTGACCAGCCCGGTGCCGAAGCTCTTGGCGTGCTCGTCGGAGAAGGGCACCACGTCGGTGCCGCCCGGTACGCGGGAGATCAGGCTGGCCGGGTAGTACTCCTTGACCGCGACCTTGACCTGCAGTCGGTTGTCCCAGCCCAGGTAGGTGGCGCCGAAGCCGCCCTGCCCGAGGATCCGGCCGACTCGGTACCGCGACAGCAGCTCGGTTCCGGGCAGCAGGTGGAGACCCGGACGGCTGTCCATCCGCTGCGGATACCCGCAAGCGCCGCAGGTCCCGGCTGGGGCGGAGCGTTCGAAGCAGTTCGGACAGCGGCCGTCGGCTGGCCGCGGCGCTACGACCGGCGCCGGTGCGGCCGGGGCGGGCGACTCCGCCGGTTTCGCCTCTACGGTGTCCGCGGTCACCTCCGTAGGCGGCATGAGGGACATGGCGCGCGCCACGGCCTGGGTCAGGCCGCTGGGCGGCGGCGCCTGGCGCAGCCTGTCCAGCAACTCGGACAATCGCCCCACCTCAGCCTGGGCCACGTCGCTGGTCTGCTGCGAGGTCAGGTCGAGCTGGAACTGCGGCTGCTTGGCGATCTCCAGGATATGCTGGCGCAGCAGCGGGTACGCCCCGTCCTCCCGCACCAGACCCGAAGTCGCCAGCTCCGCCAGCCGGATCACGCGCCGACGCAGCACCGGTTCCACCCGCCGCAGCCGGTGGACCAGTCGGCCGCTCCTGACGAAGTCGTCCACCACGCTGCCGAGCCGGCCGGCCAGGGCGATGCGGGCATCGTCCGGCAGGGACGAGGTGGCCATAGCGCTCATCGCGGCGACGATGGTCTCGCGGACGAGGTCGAGGTCCGGCGACTGCACGATGACGTTCTCGATCAGCCGCTCGGTGTTCAGCGCCGCCTCGATGGCCTCGACGATGTCGGAGCGGCAGCGCTGTCCTAGCGGAGACGCCGCGATCGCCACCAGATAGCGGATGCGCGCGAACAGGTCGTCGAGCGTCTCGGCGACGCCGAGGATAGCTTGGCGGTAGGCTCCCTCCGACCCCGGCTCCAACCGGCGGGCGTAGCGGACGGTCAACGCCTCCGCCATGGGCGACTCCCCGACGACCCCCTGGCGGGTCAGCAGGTGCGGCACGACCGCCTTGAGCGTCTCGGCCTCCTGATTCGCGCCGCCGCGGCCGAGCGGTTGGGGGGCGCGCAGGATGCGGCGGATGCGGTCGAGCACGGCCGCACGGGACTGTGGCAGCTTGCCCTGGCGGAACATGGCGTTGAGCAGGCCCACGCGGTTCGGCCCGAGGGCCGACCCCATGGTGGTGCGCCCGAGCACGAGCTGGCACAGGTTCAACACCATGCGGCCCGGCGTCATAGGGGTGCCGAACAGCTCCTGCACCGCGGCGAGCGAGCAAAGGATGTCCGCCATCGTGCCGTCCACGGCCGCCACTAGGCGTTCGTCCCGGTCCAACTGCAGCAGTTCGCTCAACCGGTCGAATTTGCCTGACCAGGAGCGCAGCGTGGACAGTTCGGCGGCGATGGCGACGCGCAGGTCGTACTCGAAGTCGCCGGTTGGCGTCCGGCTGCCGGCCATGCCCATGATCTGCTCGACCAGCGGCCGGGTCTTCGGCAGGTCGACGAACGCGATCTGCGCTGCCCGCGCCTTCACTTGCGTCTCGTTGATGGCGCTCCTGATGGCCTTGCGGCGCTCCGCCGGGTCCCGCCCCTGCGCCTGCGCCGCCGCTACCTTGGCGACGGCGGCCTCGACCAATGGCTTCTGCTCCAGCAGCGTCTTGAGAAGCCGGTGGGAATGGAGGAGTTCGGTCGGCGTCAGCACCTGCGCGTCAAGGTGCGAACGCAGCACGATGCCCAATACGACGCGTCCGGGCGGGCCGTGGTAGTCGACCAGGGTCCGGCAGGGTTCCACCTCTTCGAGAATGTCCGTGGTCGCGGGTGCCGGCCGTCGTGCTGCCTTCTGCTCCATGGGTCCTATGTGCGGGTGTTGCGTGGTCGCCAGCGGAAGTGGGCGGTATTCTCGTGGAAAGCGGTAAACCGGCCGTATACTAAAGTCCTCTTGGCAACGTTAATATCCGCAATTTTTCGAAAAAGCGTGTCCTTCCCCCTGCCCGCACGCCATCCATGGCCATGCACATCGAGGCGCCGTACGCTTTTGTACTGCCTAGCGGCAGCGCACGAAGGTCGCGCCGAAGGCGAAGGGCTGCTCCAGGCGGAGTGTCATGCGGTCGAGGCGTGCTGTCTCGCCCGGTTCCAGACGCACCGAGCCCTTGGACGCGGAACCCTCACCCGCGAACGTGACGCCCTCCGCCGGATCCGCGCCGACGAACGACACCCGTCCGTCCAGCGGCAGCAGGTCGATGCGCGGATCGCGAAGCGCGAACTGTCCGTCCTTGCCGATCTCTAGATACGCGGTCCGGCAATCGTCGACGGGCCGCCAAATTGCCGGATCGGCCTTGGCCCAGCGTCCGACCAACGCCGATGCCTGAACGGCGCGCCGAGCCGGCGGGGTGACCGAGCGCTGCGGCGGCAGCTTCAGCGGGGCAGCGTTGGTGATGGTCAGCGGCAGTGCCCGTACCCCGTCGCGATCCTCCTTCAGAGACGGCTCTGCTTGACTCGCCGCCTCGGCCGAACCGGCGGTCAGGGCGATCAGCAAAGAAAGGGCAAAAGCACGCATGAAACCACTCGCGATAGGCTGACGCATCAGGTCGGGAACGCTTCCAGCACGCCCTTGACTTGGCGCTGGAAGTCCGGATCCGAGCGGTAGCGCATGAGGACCGTCTTGTCACGCTGGACGTAGAACATCATCTCGTCGCGCGTCGGCAGCGAACGCGGGTTCGGCTTGTCGAGGAGCTGCCCGCTCCAGTCGATGCGGGCCATGAAGTAGCAGGCTCGCGAGAAGAACATGAACAGCTTGTTGTCCGGCTGCAGCCGCTCCCGCCGCAGCAGGGCGTAGTAGTAATACTGTCGTCCGTGGAAATAGACAGCGTAAATGTTTTGCAACGCGGCGAACCGCTCGTCGGGGTTCGTAATCTTCTTGATCTGCTTCTCGAGACGGAAGCCGGCATGGAAGTATTCTTTGGCTTCGTGCTCGAACGAGAAGGCTGCTCCCTTTATCAGAGCCATCTGCTCCCCGTACTTCTTCAGGATGCGGCTCATCACCAGTTCGATGAAGCGGCGCTCCGGCGCCAGTTCGGCGGGAAGCTGCGGGATCATGTCGAAGACGTGCCGCAGGTGATAGGGGTGCCGGACGATAACCACCGACACCGCCTTGCCGCTGGGCCCTGCGGGCCCGCGGCGCTCCGCCAGGGTCACGGACCGCGACACCGAGGCCAGCACCGAGGCGGTGGTGTCGTGAAGCTTCCAGCGCAAGCGCGTGGTCGCCGACTGGCTGCCCAGGTTCATCTGCGCGAAGAAGCGCGAGACACGGCTGCGCCACGTCTCCTTCGGCCACTTGTGCGTCGGCAGGTTCGGCACCACCAGCGGGTTGCCCAGGACGTCGGCCGGCGGCGGCAGGGGATTGAAGTTGAAGTACTTGCCGGTGACCAAGCCGCGTTCGCAGCCGGGGTCGGCAGCGGACCGGCCCATCCTGGGCGATGTCGGTGTGCCGATCAACGACGCCATGGCACGGCCCTACCTCCTGCTTGCACGCCCATCCGGGATTCCAAAGATGGAGGCGAACTGGCGCGTTTCCACTATCGCGCCTGCAGAACCATGGTTAACCTCAGTAATGGTTTCGTAATGGTAAAAATTCCCGTTTCCCGCAACGAGTGTGAGAGCGTTGCTCCGCCGTAGCCCGGCGTCGCGCGTCTCCAACCACGGTGCGGCCCATCCGTTCGGGCTTTCCCGGTCGGACGGCCTTGCAACGTGTCATGCGGGCGTCCACACTTTGTTGCGGTGCCACACAGCCCAGCGGACGCCCCTTGCCCTCCGATGTTCCGACCGATGCATCCGGTGCCCAGGGCTCGCTGTTCGGCGAGGCGGATGCGCTCGGCTACCGGATCCCCGCCGTCTACGATGAAATGGTCAACGGTCGCGGCCGGTTGCGGCCGCACTGGCAACCCTTCCTGGGCACGCTCGGCGGCATCGACCCCGACCTGATGGCGCAACGCTGGGAGGAGGCGCGACGCCTGCTGCGCCAGAACGGCGTCACCTTCAGCATCTACGGCGATCCGCAGGGCATGGAGCGTCCCTGGCCGCTCGACATGCTGCCGCTGCTCATCCCGCACGAGGAGTGGCGCACGATCGAGGCGGGGCTCGCACAGCGCGCCCGGCTGCTGAACGCGCTGCTGGCCGACCTGTATGGTCCGCAGACGCTGATTCGCCACGGCATCCTGCCTCCGGCACTGCTCTACGCCGACCCCGGCTTCCGCCGGGCCGTGCAGGGCATCCCGGTGCCCGGCGGCGTATACCTCCACTTTTACGCCGCCGACCTCGCCCGCGCGCCGGACGGGCGCTGGTGGGTGCTGTCCGACCGCACGCAGGCGCCCAGCGGCAGCGGCTATGCGCTGGAGAACCGCACGGCCATCACCCGTGTGCTGCCCGACAGCTTCCGCGCCTGCAACGTCGAGCGGCTGGCGCCGTTCTTCGCCGCCTTCAAGGACCGGCTGGCCGGGCTCAACCCGCGCAGCCCGCATGGCCGAGTCGTGCTGCTCACCCCCGGTCCCTACAACGAAACCTATTTCGAGCACGTCTATCTTGCCCGCTACCTGGGCATCACGCTGGTCGAGGGCGGCGATCTGACCGTGCGCGACCGGCAGGTGTTCCTGAAGACCCTGTCCGGGCTGGACCCGGTGGACGTCATCCTGCGCCGCGTCGACGACGACTTCGCCGACCCGCTGGCTCTGCGCGCTGACAGTTCGCTGGGCGTGGCCGGCCTGACGGAGGCGGTGCGCGCCGGTACCGTGGCGGTCGCCAACGCGCTGGGCAGCGGACTTCTGGAGTCCCTCTCCTTCCGGCCGTTCCTGGCCGGCGTGGGCCGGCGCCTGTTGGGCGAGGACTTGGCGCTGCCCAGCGTCACCACCTGGTGGTGCGGACAGGACGCGGAGTGCCGCTACGTGCTCGACCAGCTGGACGGCCTGATCGTCGCTCCGGCGTTCCGGTCCCTGCCCTTCGAGCCGGTCGCCGGCGCCTCGCTCTCCACCGCCGCGCGGGCCGACTTGGCGGAGCGCATCCGCCGCCGCCCCTGGGCCTACGTCGCCCATGAGGCGCCGGGGCTCTCCACCGCGCCGGTGTGGGAGGACGGGCACCTCCAGCCGCGTCCGCTGGTGCTGCGCGTCTTCCTCTGCGCCACCGCGGACGGCGGCTACACCGCCTTGCCCGGAGGCCTGACGCGGGTGTGCGAGGAGCCCGGCCGGCTCATCGTCAACATGCAGCAAGGCGGCGGCAGCAAGGACACCTGGGTGCTGTCGCGCCGCCGCGCCGCCCCGGTCCCGCACCGCCCGTCGCACGAGCCGCGCCATGCGCCGCCGGGCACCGGCGACCTGCCGAGCCGGGTGGCCGAAGGGCTGTACTGGCTGGGCCGTTACGCCGAACGCTCGGAAGGGGCGGTCCGCCTGCTGCGCGGCGCCTACGCGCGGGTGACCGACGGCAACCAGCCCGGCGCTGCGGACGAACTGCGCGTGCTGCTGCACCTCATGGCCGTCCTGGGCGTGATCCCCTGGGACCTCGCCCATGCCAGGCCGGACCGCCGGCTCGTCTCCGCGCTTCGCACCGCGGTGTTCGATGAGAACCACCCCAACAGCTTGCGCGCCAACGTGCAGCGCCTGCACCGGGTCGCCTACACGGTGCGCGACCGGCTGTCGCTCGACCTGTGGCGGGTGGTGTCGCAACTCGACCGGCAGAGCGCAGCGCCCGGCGGCACGGAGGATGCCGCCTCCCTGCTGCTGCGCCTGGACGACCTGATGACCGTGCTGGCGGCGATGTCCGGCCTGGAGCAGGAGAGCATGACGCGCGGCGCCGGCTGGCGTTTCCTCGGCATCGGCCGGCGGCTGGAGCGCGCCATGCACATGGTGGCGCTGGTGCGCGGCAGCGGCCTTGCCGGGGGCCAGCGCGTCGACGAGGCGAAAGAGGCCGCGGCGCTGGAGGTGCTGCTGGAATTGGGCGAGAGCTTCATGGCCTACCGCGAGCGCACGCTGGCGGAGGTCAGCCGCGGAGCGGTGCTCGACCTGCTGCTCGCCGACGAGACGAACCCGCGTGCGCTGGCCTTCCAGCTCGCGATGCTGGAGCGCCACTTCGACACGCTGCCGCCGGCGGCCGGCGACGCGGGCGGCATGGCGCGCCGGATGGCCGCCGCCGCCCGCCAAGCGTTACAGGGAGACGGAGCCGTCGAGCCGGAGGCGTTGCACGCGGCACTCGACAGCCTGGGGAACACCCTGCCCGAACTCTCGAACCTGCTGGCGCATGCATACTTCGCCCATGCCTTCACCCGATCCGCGTGAGCAGCCCGTGCGCTACCGCTGCCGCCACGTCACCCGCTACGACTACGGCGAGGACGTGCCGGTGTCGCACCACCTCGTCCACCTCCGACCGCGTCCGCATCCGCGCCAGCGCTGCCAAGCCTTCTCGCTGGAGGTCGGACCGGTACCGGCAGTCACGGCCGACCATGACGATTTCTTCGGCAACCCGGCCACCTACATCGCCGTGCAGGAGCCGCACCGCGAACTGATCATCGGCGCCGAGAGCGTGGTGGAGGTCTTCCCGTCCCCACCACTCGACCCGCACGCCACGCCGTCCTGGAAAGCGTTGGTCGGGGCGCCGGGCGATCCGGCGGCGGTGACGCAGTTCCTCTTCGACAGCGCCCTGGTGCAGGTCGCGCCGGACATGGTGGACTACGCCGCGCCGTCGTTTTGCGACGAACGGCCCATCGCCGTGGCGGCGCTGGACCTGATGGAGCGCATCCATCGCGACTTCACCTTCGACGCCACGGCAACCACGGTGGCGACGCCGCTGGACGAGGTACTGGTGAACCGCCGCGGCGTCTGCCAGGACTTCGCGCACGTGCTGATCGGCTGCCTGCGTGCCCAGGGTTTGGCGGCGCGCTACGTCAGCGGCTATCTGCGCACGCTGCCGCCGCCGGGGCAGCCGCGGCTGGTCGGCGCGGATGTGAGCCACGCCTGGGTGTCGGTGTGGTGCGGCGGGGAGAACTGGCTCGACCTCTGCCCGACCAACGGACGGATCGTCGACCAGGACTACATCACGGTGGCCTGGGGCCGGGACTACGACGACGTGAGCCCGGTGCGTGGAGTCATCCTCGGCGGCGCCGGGCACGGGCTGACCGTGGAGGTGGACGTGCAAGAGGTGTAGGCTGGGCCGCGCTTGCGCTTGGCCCAACCCTACAACCAATCAGGCGGCCAGCAGCGCCAGGCCGCTGGCGGCCACGGCGGCGCCCGTCAGGCGGACCAGCATGCCGCCGATCTTGGCCACCGCAGCGCTGCGGAAGCCGGCGATGCCCAGCAGGTGCAGCAGGCTGGTCGCCGCGATGAAGCCGGCGGCGTAGAGGGCCGGCGCGGCGGCGTCCGGAGCCTCGGCCCCGTGGGCGTGGCCGTGGAAGACCGCGAAGGCGCCGACGATCGCCATGCCCAGGGCCAGCGACGGACGCACCGCCAGCGCCACCAGCGAGCCCAGCACCACCAGCGATGCCGCGATGCCCAGCTCCACCGACGGAAGATCCACGCCGCCAAGGCCCAGCAGGCCGCCGACCAGCATCATGCCCATGAAGCTCAATGGCACCGCCCACAGCGCGCGGCCGCCGCGCTGGGCGGCCCACAGGCCGACCGTCACCATGGCCAACAAGTGGTCGAGGCCGCCGAAGGGATGAGCGAAGCCATGCTCGAAGCCGGCGCCATGGATGCCGCCGGTATGGGCGTGCGCCGCCCCGGCGAGACCGATCAGACCGGCGGCCGTCACCGCCCCGAGGATACGCTGTGTCGTGTGCATCGTTGCGCCTCTCCGATTGCCCGTCGTTGGGCCTTGTATGAAGTCCGCGAAATTTTTCATACGGAAGCGGAACGGTCAACAGCGATGCGTCGTCGGACGGCCTGTGCTAACCACGTCGACCAGGGATGACGGGAGGGAAGCCGATGGAACGCGTCACCGTGTCGCTGGACGATGACCTTCTGGTGCAGTTCGACGAGTACATTCACCGCACCGGCTACGCCAACCGGTCGGAGGCGGTGCGCGACCTGATCCGCGCCAAGCTGGAGGCCGACCGGCTGGAGCGCGACCGCGCCCCGAACTGCGTCGCCTGTGTCAGCTACGTCTACGACCACGAGGAGCGGGAGCTGTCGCGCCGCATCACCCAGGCGCACCATGCCCACCACGACCTGACCCACTCGACGCTGCACATCCACCTGGACCACGATTCCTGTCTCGAGGTGGCGGTGCTGAAGGGCCGCACCGACGCGGTGCGCGACTTCGCCAACGCCCTCATGGCGGAACGCGGCGTGCGCCACGGCCAGTTGCACCTCGTCCCCGCCGACCTCAGCGTCATCCCGCATTCCCACGGCGGGCACGACCACGGACATGGCCACGGCCATGCGCCGCACGCGCACCACCATCCGAAGACGTGAACGGCATCAGTTCGACGCGCCGAGCATCCGCTGCAAAGTGTCCAGGATGACCTGTGGATTGACGGGCTTGCGCAGGATCTCCAGCGGCGTCCACGAACCGTCAGTGAGTTCGTCCTCCGCGGACAGGAAGCCGGTCATGACGATCACCGGCAGCGTCGTGCTCATGGAGCGCACCTCGCGGATCAGTCCGCGGCCGTCCATGCGCGGCATGCGCAGGTCGGTGATGACCACGTCGGCGGGATCGGCCCGGTACCGCTCGATGGCCTCCTGCCCGTCGCCGGCCACCGTTACCCGGTAGCCCTTGTAGGACAGGAAATCCTCGATCGCCATGGCGGCCAGCGGCTCGTCCTCGGCGACCAGGACGTGGAATCGGTCAGGCATGAGCGAACTCCACTTCACTCTGGGTGGGACGGATGACCGGCAGCGTGATGATGAAGCGCACCCCGCGCCGACCGTCGCCGTGGTCGACATTGGCGGCCTCTATGCGGCCGCCCATGGAGTCGATGATACCGTAACCGATGGACAGGCCGAGGCCCGATCCCTTGCCCACTTCCTTGGTGGTGAAGAACGGGTCGAAGATTCGCGACAGCACCTCCTCCGCGATGCCGCCACCGTCGTCCGTTATGGAGATGATCGCCGTGCGGTTCGTCGCCCTGACGCGGAAGTCCACATGGATCCGGCCGCCGCCGGGGCTCCGGGATCGCCGGTCGAGGATGGCGTCGCGCGCGTTGGACAGCAGGTTGAGGATCACCTGCTCCAGTTGGAACGGCCGTCCGCGGACCAACCAGCCCTCCTCGGACACGGCCAGGGCGATGGTGATGTCTTCGAGTTCGTACTGATGGCACAGCAATTCCACCGCCGACTGCACGCTCTCCGCCGGATCGAAGTCTTGTGACCCGCCACCGTCGCGGCGGCTGAAAGTGCGTATGTGGTCGATGATCTTACCCATGCGCTCGGTCTGCTCGGCGACCAGCACGAGCACCTTCTCGATCCGGCCCCGGTCGAGGGCGCCGTCGCGCAACCGAGTCAGCGCGGTCTCCGCCCAGATGCGGATGACGTTGAGCGGTTGACTCATTTCGTGCGCCATGCCGGCGGCCAGCGTGCCCAGCGTCGCCATCTTGGACGTCTGCACCAACTCCTCCTGGAGCCGCTTGCGTTCGGTGATGTCGCGGGCGCTGCCCAGCAACTGCACGACGCCGCCCGCCGCGTCGCGGATCGGCACCAGCACGGTGTGCCACGTCCGCCGGCCGGAGGGCAGATCCAGCGTCTCCTCGTAGTCGATGGGGCCGCCGGCGGCCACACACGCGGCGTAGCGCTCCTTTATGTGGGCGGCGGTCTCGGGCGGCAGCACCGCGTCCACCGGGCGCCCGCAGATCACGTCGGGGTCGAGGCCGGTGGCGCGCGCGTGCGCCGGGTTGATGGTATCGATGGCGAAGGTGCCGTCCGCGCGCACCGCGATGACAAACAGGCTTTCCGCCAGGTTGCTGAAGAAGCTGGCGTAGCGTTCCTCGGCCTGGCGCCGCTCCCCGATCTCGCGCTGGAGCGCGTGGTTGGTCAAGCGCAACTGCGTCGGACTCGGCAGTGCAAGCGCCCTGGGCATCAGCAGCCACAGCGCCACCGCCGTCAGCACCGAAACGGCCGCGGTCACCGCCTTGACAATGCCCTGCACGCCGTAGTCAGGATTCCAGAGCGTCCAGACGCCGTAGAAGTGCGTCGTGCCGCAGGCCAGGATGAACGCCGCGAACAGCCCGAACACCCAGCTGAACGCCACGTCGCGGCGCTTCCAGACGAAATACACCAGCGCCATCGGGATCGAGTAGTAGGCAAGGCCCGTCATCAGGTCCGAGGCGACGTGCAGGGCCAGCAGCTCGGGCTGCCACAGCAGGCAGACACCGTGGGGCATGAGGCCGCTGGTGTCGAAGATGCTTATCGGTCCGCCCGACATGCGCCACCTCCCTCCGCAAGGCCGACAAGATACCGCCTCGGCCCGACGCAGCTCAAGACGTGTCGCCTGGTTGGCTCTGAATTTCGTGTAGTTGACTGATTGTCAATTCTGGTTCTGTCTACTCCATGTGGCCTACTGTTCATCAAGTCCACACAAGAGACTTTGCCATGTACTTCAGGGCTCCCCTAACAAGAGAGGGTTGATAAAAGAAAGGGCAGCAGAATACTGCCGCCCTCCACTCGTCTGCGCGATGCGTCGGACCATTAGGCCGCCGTCTGCACCCTGCGGTTTTGTTCTCGCGTCTTGAGGAAGCGCAGGTTCGGAAAGTCCTCCTGCGTACGGTTGAGGTGCCAGGCGTTGCGCGCCAGGAAGACCAGCGCCCCGTCGTGGTCCTCGGCCAGCGCCGAGCGGTTCAGGTCGATGAACTTGTCGAGCTGGGCGCGGTCGTCCGTCTCGACCCAGCGCGCGGCGTCCACCCCGGCCCCCTCGAACTTGGCGCTAATGTTGTATTCCGCCTCGATACGGGCGGAGAGCACCTCGAACTGGAGCTGGCCGACGACGCCGACGATCCAGTCCGCTCCCGACAGCGGCTTGAACACCTGGGAGGCGCCCTCCTCGGCGAAGTGCTCCAGCGCCTTGCGCAGGTGCTTCACCCGCATCGGGTCGTCGAGCTTGGCGCGCTGCAGAAGCTCCGGCGCGAAGCTCGGCACGCCGGTGAAGCGCAGTTCCTCGCCTTCGGTCAGCGTATCGCCGATGCGCAAGGACCCGTGGTTCGGGATGCCGATGATGTCGCCGGGCCAAGCCTCCTCGGCCAGTTCGCGGTCGCGGGCCAGGAACAGCACCGCGTTGTTCACCGCCAGCAGCTTGCCCGAGCGCATGTGCTTGAGCTTGGCGCCGCGCCGGAACTTGCCCGAGCACAGGCGGACGAAGGCGATACGGTCGCGGTGGTTGGGGTCCATGTTGGCCTGGACCTTGAAGACGAAGCCGGTGACCTTCTCCTCGGCCGGCTCGACCACGCGTGGCTCGGCCGGTTGCGGGCGCGGCGGCGGCGCGTTCTCGGCAAGGCCGGTCAGCAGTTCCTGCACACCGAAATTGTTGATGGCCGAGCCGAAGTAGATCGGCGTCAGGTGGCCGGCGCGGTATTCGTCGAGGTCGAACGGCGGCATCAGGCCGCGCGCCATCTCGACGTCCTCGCGCAACTTCTCGACCGCGTGGGCCGGCAGCAGTTCGTCGAGCTTCGGATCGTCGAGGCCGTTGCACTCCACGCCCTCGCTCACTTCGTCGCCCTTGGTGCGGTCCATGAGGATCAGGCGGTCGCGGATTAGGTCGTAGCAGCCCAGGAAATCGCGGCCCATGCCGATGGGCCAGCTCGCCGGGGTGACATGGATCTGTAGCGACTCCTCGATCTCCGAGATGAGATCGAACGGGTCGCGCGCCTCACGGTCCATCTTGTTGACGAAGGTGGTGATCGGCACATCGCGCAGGCGGCAGACCTCGAACAGCTTCAAGGTCTGGCTCTCGATGCCCTTGGCGCCGTCGATGACCATCACCGCGCTGTCCACCGCCGTCAGCGTCCGGTAGGTGTCCTCCGAGAAGTCCTCGTGGCCCGGCGTGTCCAGCAGGTTGAAGGTGCGGCCGTCGTAGTCGAAGGTCATCACCGAGGCGGTCACCGAGATGCCGCGCTCGCGCTCCACCTTCATCCAGTCCGAACGCGCGCGCCGCTGCTCGCCGCGCGCCTTGACGGCGCCGGCCATCTGGATGGCGCCGCCGAACAGCAGCAGCTTTTCGGTGAGTGTGGTCTTGCCGGCGTCCGGGTGCGCGATGATCGCAAAAGTCCGTCGCCGGGACACGGCGTCCTGAAGCTCGCCCATACGCGTTCCCGTAACTCTCTAAAATTCACGGCGAAAAGGGCCGGGGGCAAGCACGCCCTCGGCCCTCGTCGTTTCGGCGATTAGATAGCAGTCCGCACCGGCCAGTTCCAGTGCGGAAGGCTCCCTAATTCCCCTCTCCCGCCCCGGGAGAGGGAGGGGCCCGCCCGCAGGGCGGGAGGGTGAGGGTAAAGCCAAGGATCCTCGTCGGTACCCTCACCCGGCGCCTGCGGCGCCACCCTCTCCCGGGGGGGGAGA
>Ga0196970_1000697_pt1 | contig 33658 bp, 26 predicted proteins | sample S1v_513CmetaG_FD_148672 | JGI IMG/M metagenome (GOLD analysis project Ga0196970, IMG submission 148672) | Soil microbial communities from Anza Borrego desert, Southern California, United States - S1+v_5-13C | ecosystem: Environmental > Terrestrial > Soil > Desert | place: USA: California... | reverse complement strand
CCGGGTCGGTGCGGGCGAAGACGGTGAACAGGCCGGCGTGCGGCGCGTTGGTGATGAAGCGCTTGGTGCCGTTCAGCACGTAATGGTCGCCGTCGCGCCGGGCGCTGGTGCGCAAGGATCCTGCATCGGAGCCCGCCTCCGGCTCGGTCAGCGCGAAGGCGCCGACGATCTCACCCGACGCCAGCTTGGGCAGGTACTTGCGCTTCTGCTCCTCGGTGCCGTCGATGACCAGCCCCTGCGAACCGATGCCGTTGTTGGTGCCGATCAGCGAGCGGAACACCGGCGAGGTCCGGCCCAGCTCGAAGGCGACCAGCACCTCCTCCGCCATGGTCAGGCCGAGGCCGCCGTACTCCTCCGGGATGGAGAGGCCGAACAGGCCCATGGCCCGCATCTCGTCGGCGACCTCGGCCGGGATGGCGTCGTCCTCGGCGACCTTGTTCTCCAGCGGCACGAGCCGTTCGCGAACGAACCGCGCCACCGTGTCGAGGAGCTGCTGCAACGTGTCCTGATCGAGAGCCATGGTCAGTGTCCTTTTCCGAACGCCAGGTCCTGGGCGGTGCGGGCCAGCAGGGTCGCCCGCTTGCCGACCTCCAGCGCGTTGGCGTTGCTGGCGTTGCCCTGGACGGCGCGGGCGTAAACGCCCTGCAGGATGGCCGCCAGACGGAACAGCGAGAAGGTGAGATAGAAGGTCCAGCCGGCGATCCCCTCCCGCCCCGTCCGGCGGCAGTAGGCCGCCACGAACTCCTCCTCCGACGGGATGCCGAGGGCGGCAAGGTCGAGACCGCGCAGTCCCTTGATACCGTCCACACCGGCCGGCAGCCGGTAGGGCAGGCAGCAGTAGGCGAGGTCGCCCAGCGGGTCGCCGAGTGTCGACAGCTCCCAGTCCAGCACCGCCGCGACGCGTGCCTCGTGCGGAGCGTAGAGCAGGTTGCCGAGGCGGAAGTCGCCGTGCGCGATGGCGGCGGGGCCTTCGGCCGGCATGTTGGCGCCGAGCCAGGCGATCAGCTCCTCCATCACCGGATCGGCTTCGCCGACGATGGAGGCGCGGTACTGCCGGCTCCAGCGGTCGACCTGCCGGGCCAGGTAGTTCTCCGGCTTGCCGAAGCCGGTGAGGCCGGCCGCCGCCCAGTCCACCCGGTGCAGCGCGGCCATGGTCGCGTTCATGGCGTCGTAGACGGCGCGACGCTCGGGCCGCGCCATGCCCTCCAGGTCCGGGCGCTCGAGGACGCGGCCATCCACGTACTCCATGACGTAGAAGGCGGTGCCGATGACCTCCGTGTCCTCGCACAGCAGCACCGGGCGCGGCACCGGAACGTCGGAGCCGTGCAGGGCGGCAATGATGCGGTACTCGCGCTCCACCTGATGGGCAGAGGGCAGCAGCGGTCCCGGCGGCTTCTTGCGCAGCACGAAGCGCCCGGCGGCGCTGTCCAGCAGGAAGGTCGGGTTCGACTGGCCGCCCTGGAACTGCCGCACGGCGACCGTCCCGAGGCCGGGAACGTGGCCGGACAGGTAGGCGCGCAGCCGCTCCTCGTCGAAGCGGTGGGCGGGTAGGACGTCGATCAGGACCGGCATAGCGTTATGCGACTGTGTCGCCGCCGTCGGCGACCAGCACCTGTCCCGTCACGAAGCTCGACAGGTCGGAGGCCAGGAACAGGGCTACGCCCGCGATCTCCTCCGGCCGGCCGATGCGGCGCAGCGGCGTGCGCGCCTCGACGCGGGCGCGGCGCTCGGGATCCTCGATCAGCGCCTTGGCGAAGTCGGTGGCGATCAGCCCGGGCGCGATGGAATTGATGCGGACGTTGGACGGCCCCCATTCCAGCGCCAGGTTGCGGGCCAGCGCGGCCTCCGCCGCCTTCGACATGCCGTAGCAGCCGATGGTCGTGCTTCCACGCATGCCGGCGATGCTGGACAGCAGGATGACCGAGCCGTTGCGCCGCTGCGCCATCTGCGGGATGACCATGTTGCACAGCCACCACGTGCTCTTCACGTTGGCGTCCATGATCTTGTCGTAGGCCTCGTCGGTCAGGTCCGACAGCGGGCCGTAGACCGGGTTGAGCGCCGCGTTGCAGACCAGCACGTCGATGCGCCCGTAGCGCTCGATGGTGCGGTCGGTCAGCTCCTGGAGTTGCGCCTTGTGGGCGATGTGGCAGGGGATCGCCAGCGCCTCGTGCCCCTCGGCGCGCAGGGCCGCGGCTACCGGCTCGCAGGTGTCCGCTTTGCGGCTCGACACCACGACGGTAGCACCGGCGCGGGCGTAGGCCTCGGCGATGGCCTTGCCGATGCCGCGGCTGGACCCGGTAACGACGGCGACCTTATCGCGGAGATCGATCATAATCCTTCCTCGTGTGACGGGGGAAACCGGCGGGCCGCCGTTGCCGGGGATCGTTACATCAGGGCTGGACGGGCGTCAAACAAAATGGAAAATAATTCTGCACAGCGGCACAATGAGCTGTGCCCGCACGAAACGAGGGAGGACAGGGGCCGATGACGGACTTGATCGAGGAACGGCGGGGGCGGGTGCTCGTCCTCACCATCAGCGACCCGGCGACCCGCAACGCGCTGGGGCCGATGGTGTACGAGAAAGGGCGGGAGGCGTTGGAGCGCGCCACCGTCGATCCGGGCATCGGCGCCGTGGTGCTCACCGGTGCGGGCGACGCGTTCAGCAGCGGCGGCAACCTGAACCGGCTGGCGGCGCTGCGCGAGGGGGCGCCGGAGGCGGCGGGGCGCGGAATCGAGCTGCTGCATGGCCTCGTCCGCGCCATGCGCGGTTGCGGCAAGCCGGTGGTCGGCGCCGTCGAGGGCGTGGCGGCGGGGGCCGGATTCTCGGTGGTGCTGGCCTGCGACGTTCTGGTGGCGGCGCGCGGCACGCGCTTCGTGCTGGCCTACGTCAAGGTGGGCCTGAGCCCGGACGGCGGCGCCACGGCCTTCTTGGCGCAGACGCTGCCGCGCCAGCTCGCCGTGGAGATCGCCATGGAGGGTGGCGTCATCGACGCCGAGCGCCTGCACCAGGCCGGGATCGTCAACGCGTTGTGCGAGCCGGGCGCGGCGCTGGAGACGGCGGTGGCCCGCGCGCAGCGGCTGGCGGACGGCCCGGCCGAGGCGATCACCTCCATCAAGCGGCTGCTCGACGCGGCGTACGCCGGCGGGCCGCTGGACGCGCAGCTCGACCGCGAGCGCGACGCCTTCGTCGCCAACCTGTTCCGTCCGGCGGCGGGGGAGGGCATCGCCGCCTTCCGCGAGAAGCGCCGGCCGCGTTTCCACAGCGAGGGCTGAGGCATGCTGCGCACCCGCGTCACCGACTTCTTCGGCACCCGCCTGCCCATCGTTGCCAGCGGCCTGCAATGGCTGGCCACCGCCGACTACGCCGCCGCCGCGTCGCGCGCCGGCATCATGGGCTTCCTCACCGCCGCCAGCTTCCCTGAACTGCCGGCCCTGCGCGACGAGATCCGGCGTTGCCGCGACCTCGCCGAGGGCGGGCCGTTCGGCGTCAACGTCTCCATGCTGCCCAAGCTGGTGGAGGGCGACCGCACCGAGGCGGTCTTCGACCTGATCGCCGAGGAGGGCGTGCGCTTCGTCGAGACCTCGGGGCGCAACCCCGAACTCTACCTGCCGCGGCTGCGGGCGGCGGGCATCAAGGTGGTACACAAGGTGCCCACGGTGAAGCACGCCCGCAAGGCGCAGGCGATCGGCGTCGACATGGTCGAGGTGATCGGTGCCGAGGCCGGAGGCCATCCGGGTATGGAACTGGTCGGCACCATCGTGCAGGCGGCGCTGGCGGCGCGGGAAATCACCGTGCCGTTGGTGGTCGGCGGCGGCATCGGCACCGGCGAGCAGCTGGTGGCGGCGCTGGCGCTCGGCGCGGACGGGGTGCTGATGGGCACCCGCTTCCTGGTCGCCGAGGAACTGCGCGCGCACCCGGACTACAAGCGGCGCCTGGTGGAAGCGCGGGAGACCGACACCACGCTCGTCATGCAATCGCTGCGCAACACGCTACGGGCGCTGCGCAACGAGACGATCGAACGGATCCAGGAGGTCGAGAAGGAGTCGCCGGGGGATCTCGCGGCGCTGATGCCGCTGATCTCGGGGAAGCTGGGCCGGCAGGCCTACGAGACCGGGGACATGCGCTTGGGGGCTCTGTCGCTTGGCCAGTCGGTGGTATTCGCCGACCGGGTCGAGCCGTTCGCGGCGATCGTCGCGCGGATCGAGGCGGAGGCGGAGCGGGCGCTGAAGCGGCTGCGGCGGTTGGGCGGGTAGATACTATAAGCCCTCCTCCGGCCGGGCCGGGGGAGGGAGGGGCCCACGAAGTGGGAGGGTGGGGGCAAGGTCTGCCCGAGAATCCTCGGCTTGCTGGATCTCGAATTAAACACGAAGCAACAAAGATCTTGAAGATTCACAAAGAGCGCGTCGGCTGGCGGTCGGAGCGCCATTTTTAAACACAAAGATCAGAAGATTGTAAGATCAAAAGAGGTCTCGCCACGCGACCTTCTGATCTTTTGATCTTCTGATCTTCGTGTTTTATCTAGACGCTCGCCCGCCAGCCGAAATCCAGGCAACGCTTGCTTTGTGAATCTTGAAGATCTTTGTTGCTTCGTGTTTAACAGAACCCTGACACGCCGGGGATTTCCAGGCAGACCTTGCCCCACCCTCCCTTACTGCCCGGCGTTCGCCTCGATGGGGATGATCTTGCCCTTCTCGACGAAGCCGACGACGATCTTGGCGTTGCTGCCGCCCTTCTCGTCCACGCCGGTGATGCGCGACGGGTTGCGCTCCGGCGGTAGGCTCGGATAGGCCTCGTTCAGCTTGGCGTGGATCGCCTTGGGATCGGATACCGTGCCGGCCAGCTTCATCGCCTCGGCCACCGCGTGCAGCGCCGAGTAGTTGTAGGAAATCTCCGACGACGGGTCCTTGTTGAACAGCTTGCGGTATTTGGCGACGAAGGTCTCCGCGCCCGGACGGGTGTCGTGCACCAGCGGCATCACGCCGATGGCGCCCTCCAGCAGCGCGAAGCCGTCCACCGCGCGCGCCATCTCGTCCATCTTGGCCTGGTCCATGACCGCGAAGCCGCCCTGGAAGCCCAGTTCGCGCGCCTGGCGGATGACCAGCGATGTCGGCTCCGACGCACCGCCGACGAACATCACGTTCGGGCTGGAGGCCAGCACGCGGCTGACACCGCTGTAGAAGTCGGTGTCCTTGTTGTAGGACATCGGGTTCTCGGCGACCACCTCGCCGCCGGCCTTCTTCCACGCCGGCACGAAGGCGCCGACCCAGGCCTTGGCGTAGTCGTGGTCGGCGCTGGCGACCGCCAGCTTCTTGCCGAAGCGCTCCATCTGCACGCGCACGAACGGCTCGACGTAGCCCAGGAAGGAAGGCGGGATGCGCAGGGTCAGCTTGTTGCCGCGCTCGGTGGCGGTGGGCACGCTGGTGTAGGCGCCGACGATGAAGTTGTCCTGCTCGTTGAACGCCTGCAGCGCGAAGACGCCGCCGGAGTGCGGCACGAACACGATGGGCGCGTTGTGCTGCGCCTTGAGGCGCTTCGCGTTCACCGCGGACTCGCTGGGCGAGTACTTGTCGTCCAACGCCACGACGTTGATGGTGTACTTCTTGCCCGCAACCTCGATGCCGCCCGCCTCGTTGAGTTCCTTGGCGGCCATCTCCAGCCCGGACAGCGTGTTCTTGCCATAGAGCGCGGCGCCGCCGCTCAGCGGCCCCGTGAAGCCGATGGTGACGCTCTGCTGCGCCCAGGCGCTTCCCGCTGCCAAGCCGCACAGGGCCGCCATTCCCATCAGCCGGGCCACACTCTTCCAGACAGCCATTCTTCTTCCTCCCAAGTATTGAATCCCTGTGCGGTCAGGCGCCGATGTAGGCCTTGCGGATCCGCTCGTCGCCCAGCAGCGTGTCGCGGTCCCCCTCCATGACGATGCGGCCGCTCTCGATGACGTAGGCGCGGTGCGCGATCTGCAGCGCGGCGTAGGCGTTCTGCTCGGCGAGCAGCACGGTGGTGCCGGCCTCGTTGATGGCCTTCACCGCCTCCAGCACCTGCTTGACGATCAGCGGTGCCAGCCCAAGCGATGGCTCGTCCAGCAGCAGCACGCGCGGCCGGCCCATCAGCGCCCGGCCGATGGCGACCATCTGCTGCTGACCGCCGGACAGCGAGCCGGCCGCGTCGTCGCGCTTGGCGTGCAGGATCGGGAACATCTCGTAGACGCGCTCCAGCAGCCGCTGGTTCGCCTTGGTGTCGTTTCGGTAGACGTAGGCGCCGAGGATCAGGTTCTTCTTCACCGACATCTCGGGGAACAGCTTGCGCCCCTCCGGGCACTGCACGAGGCCGGACTGCACGATGCGCGACGGCTTGCGGCCGACCAGTTCCTCGCCGCCGATGCGGATGCTGCCGGATGCGAGCTTGCGCAGGCCGCTGATCGCCAGGAACAGCGAGCTCTTGCCCGCCCCGTTGGCGCCGAGCATGACGACCAACTCGCCGGCCTTGACGTGCATGTCGATGCCGTCCAGCGCCCGGAAGCTGCCGTAGTTGAGCGTCACTCCGTCAAGCCGCAGCATAGTCCGCTCCCAGATAGGCCTCGATGACGCGGGGGTTGCTCTGGACGGCGGCGGGCGGGCCCTCGGCGATCATCTCACCGTGGTCGAGCACGATGATCTTGTCCGCGAGGCTCATGATCATGTCCATCTTGTGCTCGATCAGGCAGACGGTGAGACCTTTGGCCGCCATCTTGCGGATCAGGTCGGCCAGCCCGGCGGTCTCCTCCGGGTTGACGCCGCCCGCCGGCTCGTCGAGCAGCAGGATCTTCGGGTCGGTAGCCAGCGCCAGTGCGAAGGCCACGCGCTTGCGCTCCTCCTGCGAGATCTCGCCGGCCAGCCGCTCGGCGATGGAGGACAGGCCGACGAAGTCCAGCACCTCCTCCGCCTTAGCGCGGCAGGCGCGCTCCTCCTCGCGCAGGCGGCGGGAGTTGAGCAGCACGTCCCAGAAGGTGGATTTCGTGCGCAGCCGGTGTCCGACGATCAGGTTGTCCAGCACGCTGGCCTTGTCGAACAGGTGCGTGGTCTGGAAGCTGCGCGCCACGCCGCGCAGCGCCATCTGGTCGGGGCGCAGGCCGGTGACCTCGGCGCCATCGAAGTATATGTGGCCCGACGTCGGTTTGTGCAGGCCGCTGACCAGGTTGAAGAAGGTCGACTTGCCGGCGCCGTTCGGGCCGATGATGGCGCTGATCCGCCCCCTCTCGAACTTCGTGCTGACGTCGCGTACGGCGGCGAGGCCGCCGAACGTCTTGGTGAGATTGCGGACCTCAAGCATTGACCCGGGCCTCCCCGTTGCGCTGCCGGTTGTCCTGCGCGGTCCGTTCGCGGCGGGCCCGGGCGGCCTCCGCGGCGCGGCGGGCGCGGCGCTCGTTGACGAAGCCGATGAGTCCCTGCGGGAAGTACATCACCAGCAGGATCAACATCGGGCCGAAGACGATCATCCGGAAATCCTGCAGGAACTGCAGCGACTGGGTGACCCAGGTCAGCACCAGCGCCCCCAGCACCGGCCCGAACAGCGTGCCGATGCCGCCCACCAGGATGAAGGTGACCAGTTCGAAGGTGTGGCTCTCCAGCGCGATGGATGGTCCCAGGAAGCGCACGAAACCGGCGTACAGGCCGCCCGCCAGACCGGCGTAGACGGTGGACAGCACGAAGGCCAGCACCTTGGTGCGCATCAGGTTGACGCCCAGCGCCTCGGCGAGGTCCTCGCTGTTGCGGATGGCGACGAAGGCGCGGCCGAGCAGCGAGCGGACGATGCGGTGCATCACCCACAGCGCGGCGCACAGGAAGACCAGCACCAGATAGTACTGCGCCACCGGCGTCTCGAAGCTGATCGGGCCGATGGACGGCGGCGCCGGGATGCCGATGACGCCGACCGTGCCGTGCGTCAGCCACTCGAACTTCTCGATGACCAGATAGAGGATGAAGCCGACGCACAGCGTGAAGATCACGAAGTAGTGCGTCTTCAGGCGCAGCGAGACGATGCCCGCCAGGAAGCCGAGGGCGCCGGCGACGACGCCCGACAGCGCGAAGGCGATCCAGAACGGGACGCCGTGGTCCACCGTCAGGATGCCGACCGTGTAGGCGCCCACCGCCATGAAGCCGGCGTGCGCGAGGTTGAGCTGGCCGGTGTAGCCGAGGATCAGGTTCAGCCCGACCGCCGACAGGCCCATGATGTAGGCCAGCGACATCACGTAGATGTAGTAGCTGTTGGGCGCCGCCAGTGGGAACAGCACGGCGAGCAGCAGCAGGACGGCCAGCAGCGCCCGCGTCCGAAGGGGCGTTTCCATCATCGCACTCCCCGCGTGAACAGGCCCTGCGGCCGCACCGACAGGATCAGGACCAAGAGCGCGAAGGCGATGATGTCCTTGTAGTCGGTGGAGATGTAGAAGGCGCCGAAGCTCTCGGCGAAGCCGATCACCATGGCGCCGACGATGGCGCCGGGGATGCTGCCCATGCCGCCGAGGATGATGATCACGAAGGCCTTCATGATCACCAGATGGCCCATGGACGGGTAGATCAGGTTGATCGGCGCGAACAGCGTCGCCGCCACTGCGGCCAGCGCGCCGGAGATGGCGAACGTCAGCATCGACACGCGCGTCGCGTCGATGCCCACCAGCGCCGCCCCCTCGCGGTTCTGCGCCATGGCGATGATGGTCGAGCCGAGGATGGTGCGCTTGAGGAACAGGTGCAGCCCGATCATCAGCCCGAACGCCGCGGCGATGATCATCAACCGCTGCGCCGGGGCGGTCAGGTCGAAGGCGCGTACGATCTGCGGGTAGGGGCTGGACAGCCGGCGGAAGTCCGCTCCCCAGATCGCCTGGATCACCGCCTCGAGGAACAGCAGCAGGCCGATGGCGGCGATCATGTCGTGCAGCGGTGGCGCGTTGCGCAGGCGGTGGAACACCAAGCGCTCCGACAGCACCGCCAGCACGGCCACGGCGGCGGCCGACGCCGCCATCGCCACCCAGTAGTTCCCGCCCAGCGAGCCGACGACGTAAAACGAGATGTAGGCCCCGACCATGTACAGCGCCCCGTGGGCGAAGTTCGGGATGTGGAGAATGCCGTAGACGAGCGTCAGCCCGAGTGCCACCAAGCTGTAGACGCTGCCCAGCGTCAGCCCGTTCAGGAGTTGCTGGAAAAAGATGTTCAAAGAGGCGCTCCTTCCCTGGTGAAGCGCTCACGGCGAGCGTGCCCCGCCACGAAATCCGCTTCCTGTCGTTCCCCTGACCGGGGTTAATTTCATTCTACGAAACCTAATTTCGCAAGGTTGGCATGACCGACAAGAACCGTCAACCTATCCGTCCCTCACCTTGACCGTTCGTGAGCGAATTCGGTGCTTGTCAAAGGCACGCGGCCGGCGTGGCGAACCACGTGTCGTCGAGCGCCGCCAGACGGTCGAGCTGCAACGCGGTCTTCGGCAGTTCCCAGCGCAGGAAGTACCGGCACGCGTGCCGCTTGCCTTCGTAGAACGCGCGCTCGTCCGGATCGGTGACGCCCAACAGCCGGGACTCCGCCAGCAGGCCCTGGCGCAGCCACAACCACGCCACCACGACGTGTCCCAGCATCTCCAGGTACACCGAGGCGTTGGACAGAGCGCGCGTCGGGCCGTGCGCAGCGATGGCGTCGCGCAGCGCAGCGGTCACCGTCCTGACCCGCTCGACCGTCTCGCCCAGCGCCGCGGCCTCCTCGGAGAGCGCCGGCATGCGCAACGCCTCTGCCACCGTGCTCTCGATGCGCGAGCACAGCAGGGCGAAGGCGCGGCCGCCCTCCATCGTCACCTTGCGCCCGAGCAGGTCGAGCGCCTGGATGCCGTGCGTGCCCTCGTGAATCGGGTTGAGGCGGTTGTCGCGATACAGCTGCTCGACCGGGTACTCGCGGGTGAAGCCGTAGCCGCCGTGGACCTGGATGGCCAGTGAGATGGCCTCCTGGCACCACTGGCTGGGCCAGCTCTTCACCATCGGTGTGAGGATTTCCAGCAGCCGGTGCGCATCGGCGCGCTCCTCCGATGTGGGCGCGGTGTCCTTGTCGTCGACCAGTCGGGCGGCGGTCAGGCAGAGCGCCAGCGCGCCCTCCGCGTAGGCCTTCTGCGCCAGCAGCATGCGCCGCACGTCCGGGTGCTCGATGATCGGCACCTGTGGCGTGGTCGGATCCTTGCTGTCGAGCGCGCGGCCCTGCGGGCGCTCCCTGGCGTAGGCCAGCGCGTGCCGATAGGCGGCGCAGCCCAGCGCCGCTGCGCCGTTGCCGACGCCGATGCGTGCCTCGTTCATCATGTGGAACATGTAGACGAGGCCCTTATTCGGCTCGCCGACCAGGGTGCCGACCGCTCCGCCGTTCTCGCCGAAGTTCAGCATGGTCGAAGTGGTGCCGCGCCAGCCCATCTTGTGGATCAGGCCGGTCAGCGACACGTCGTTGCGCGCCCCCAGCGTGCCGTCGTCGTTCACCAGGAACTTGGGCACGACGAACAGCGAGATGCCCTTCACCCCCGGCGGGGCACCGGGCAGGCGGGCCAGCACGAGGTGGACGATGTTCTCGGCCAGATCGTGGTCGCCGGCGGAGATGAAGATCTTGTTGCCGGTGATGCGGTACGTGCCGTCTTGCGCCGGCACCGCCTGGGTGCGCAGGTCGGACAGTGACGAGCCGGCCTGCGGCTCGGTCAGCACCATGGTGCCGAAGAAGCGACCCTCCAGCATCGGGCGCATGTAGCGCGCCTGCTGGTCGGACGTGCCGAAGGAGCGCAGCACGTTGGCCGCCGCCATGGTCAGCGACGGGTAGCTCTTGGTGCCGATGTTGGCCGCGGCGAACAGCGCACTGGTCGCCATGTGCACGGTGAAGGGCAACTGCATGCCGCCCAGCTCGTAGTCCGCCGTGGCCGCCATGAAGCCGGCGTCGATGAACTGCTTCAGCGCCGCCTTCACCTCGGGGATGATGACCACGCGGCCGTCTTCGAAGCGGGGTTCGTTCTCGTCGGCCTTGTGGTTGTGCGGGGCGAAGTGGTCCTCGGCGATGGCGTACGCGGTGTCGATGGCGGCCGCGAGGGTCTCGCGCGCGTGGTCGGCGAAGCGGGGCCGCTCGAACAGCGCGTCCATGTCGAGCAGCTCGAACAGCATGAAGTCGAGGTCGCGGCGGTTGATCAGGCGGTGCATGAGAGGTCCTTTGCTCCCCCTCCCCCTGCCCCGCAGGGGGAGGGCGATGGTTGCTACGCCGCTTCCGGCAGCGCCACGAAGCGGGCGAGGTGGTGGTCGCTGTCGCCCAGCCAGTGGTCGATCATCACCAGCCGCTTGGCGTAGTGGGAGATCGCCGCCTCGTCGGTCATGCCCATGCCGCCGTGCATCTGGATCGCCTGCTCGGCCACGAGGCGGCCGGCGTTGCCGATCAGCGCCTTGGCCGCGGCCACCTTGCGCTCGCGCTCGGGTGTGGGCAGGTGCAAGCTGCACGCGCCGAGGATCGCCATGGAGCGCGCCTGCTCCAGGGCGATGCGCATGTCCACCATACGGTGCTGCAGCACCTGGAACCGCCCGATGGGCGCACCGAACTGCTGGCGTGTCTTCAGGTAGTCGAGCGTCAGCTCGCACGCCGCCTCCATGGCGCCGACCGCCTCGGCGCACAGCGCCACGCAGCCGGTGGCGAGCACCGCCTCCAGCGCGTCCGCGGCACCGCCCTCGGCGCCCAGCAGTTCCGCCGCGGCGCCGTCCAGCACCACCTCGGCGGCGCGCAGGCCGTCGATGGTGGCGTAGCCGCGCACCGACACTTGCGCCTGCGCCGGGTCGAGCAGGAAGGCCGACACGCCCGCGCGCTCGCCCGGCTTGCCCCCCGGCTTGCCCGAGGTGCGGGCGGTAACCACCAGCCGGTCGGCGCTGTCGCCGTGCAGCACCACCGCCTTGCGGCCGGTCAGCCGGTGGCCGCCGGCGGTCGGCTCGGCGCGGGTCTCGATCCACAGCGGGTCGTAGCGGCCGGCCGGTTCGGCATAGGCGAGCGCCAGCGTGGTCTCACCGGCGATCACGCCGGGCAGCACCGCCTCGCGCTGGGCCGGGCTGCCCAGGCGGGCCAGCAGGCCGCCGCCCAGCACCACGGTGGCGAGGTAGGGCTCCAGCGTCAGGCCGCGGCCAAACGCCTGGTGCAGGATCATCAGCTCGGCCCCGCCGCCGCCGATGCCGCCGTCCTCCTCGGAGAAGGGTACGGAGAGCAGACCCAGCTCGGCCAGCAGCGCCCAGGTCTCGGCGCTATAGCCCTTCGCTTCCTTGCCGTAGCGGGTCCGCTGCTCGAAGCCGTAGCGCTCGCGCACCAGCCGCGTGACCGTATCGTCGAGCATCCGCTGCTCGTCGTTGAGGGTAAAGTCCATGGCAGCCGCCTTCCTCACAGGCCAAGGATCATCTTGGCGACGATGTTCTTCTGGATCTCGTTGGAGCCGCCGTAGATCGACAGCTTGCGCCGGTTGAAGTACTGCGGCGCCAGCGGGGCCGCGAAGTCCGGGCCGACCGGCTCGAGGTTGGAGCCGGCGTCCAGCAGTTCCGGCAGGAAGGGCAGGGCGTAGGGGCCGACAGCGCGGCGCAGCAGGTCGGTGATCGCCTGCCGGATCTCGGTGCCGCGCACCTTGAGGATGGAGCTTTCCGCCCCCGGCACGCCGCCGCCCTGCACCGCCGCCACGACACGGAGGTTGGTCATCTCCAGCGCCATCAGGTCGATCTCGACCTCGGCGACCTTGCTGCGGAACGACGAATCCTCGATCAGCGGGCGCCCCTGGCTGACTTGGCGGGCCGCCACCGTCTTGAGGTGGCGCAGCGCCGCCTTCGCCATGCCGACGCCGGCGATGCCCGTGCGCTCGTAAGTCAGCAGGTACTTGGCGCAGGTCCAGCCCTTGTTCTCCTCGCCCACGAGGTTCGCCACGGGGACGCGCACGTCGTCGAAGAAGACCTCATTGACCTCGTGCTCGCCGTCCAGCGTGATGATCGGGCGGACGGTCACGCCGGGGGTTGCCATGTCGATCAGCAGGAAGGAGATGCCCTCCTGCTGCTTGGCGGCCGGGTCGGTGCGCACCAGGCAAAAGATCATGTTGGCGTGCTGGCCCAGCGTGGTCCAGGTCTTCTGGCCGTTGACCACGTAGTGGTCGCCGTCGCGCACCGCGCGGGTCTTCAGCGAGGCGAGGTCGGAGCCCGCCCCCGGCTCCGAATAGCCCTGGCACCACCAGTCGGTGCCGTCGAGGATGCGCGGCAGGTAATGGCGCTTCTGCTCCTCGGTGCCGAACTTGATGATGACCGGGGCCACCATGCTGAGGCCGAACGGGATGATCTGCGGCGCGCCCGCAGCGGCACACTCCTCGTCGAAGATGTGGCGCTGGGTCGGGCCCCAGCCGGTGCCGCCATATTGCTTCGGCCAGTGCACGGCCAGCCAGCCCTGTTCGAACAGCGCACGGTGCCAGCGCTCGTGGTCCCCCTTGGTGAGGCGCTTGCCCCCCAGCACCTTGGCGCTGATGTCGCGGGGCAGCTTCTCGTCGAGGAACCGGCGGACCTCGGCGCGGAACGCCTGCTCCTCGGCGGTGTAGGTGATGTCCATCGCGGAGTCCTTCCTCAAGCCACTTCGAAGAGGCCGGCGGCACCCATGCCGCCGCCGACGCACATGGTGACCACGACGTATCTCGCCTTGCGGCGCTTGCCCTCGATCAGCGCGTGACCGGTGAGACGCGAGCCGGTGACGCCGTACGGGTGGCCGATGGAGATCGAGCCGCCGTTGACGTTCAGCCGCTCCATGGGGATGCCGAGCTTGTCGCGGCAGTAGAGGACCTGGCAAGCGAACGCCTCGTTCAGTTCCCACAGGTCGATGTCGTCGATTTTCAGGCCGTGGCGCTCCAGCAGGCGCGGGATGGCGTAGACCGGGCCGATGCCCATCTCGTCCGGCTCGCAGCCGGCGACCGCCAGGCCGCGGAAGATGCCGAGCGTCTGCAGGCCGCGCTTCTCGGCCAGCTTGGCGTCCATGACCACGCAGGCCGAGGCGCCGTCGGAGAGCTGGCTGGCGTTGCCGGCGGTGATGAAGTGCCCGGGCCCGCGCACCGGCTCCAGCTTGGCGAGGCCTTCCAGCGTGGTGTCCGGGCGGTTGCACTCGTCCCTGGTGAGCGTCACCGCCTCCTCGCGCGTCTCGCCGGTGGCCTTGTCCTGCACCAGCTTGACGGTGGCGAGCGGGACGATCTCCTGGTCGAACAGGCCCTCGGCCTGGGCGTTGGCGGTGCGCTTCTGGCTGATGAAGGAGTATTCGTCCTGCGCCTCGCGACTGATGCCGTAGCGCTTGGCGACGATGTCGGCGGTCTCGATCATCGTCAGGTAGACCTCGGGCTTGTGCTCCTTCAGCCAAGGGTCGATACCCAGGTGCTTGTTGGCGTTGTTCTGGATCAGACTGATCGATTCCAGGCCGCTGGCGACCATCACCGGCACCTTGTCCACGATGACCCGCTGCGCCGCCATGACGATGGCCTGGAGGCCGGAGGAGCAGAAGCGGTTGATGCTGGTGCCGGACGTGGTGACCGGCAGCCCGGCGCGCAGCGCGCACAGGCGCGCCATGTTCTTGCCCTGCGGCCCCTCATGGAAGGTGGCGCCGAGGATGACATCCTCGACCTCGGCCGGATCTATGCCGGCGCGCTGGACGGCGTGCCGGATGACGTGCCCGCCCAGCGTGATGCTGTGCGTGTTGTTGAAGGCGCCGCGGAAGGACTTCGCGAGCGGCGTGCGCGCGGTGGAAACGATGACGGCTTCGGTCATGGAATGGTGGCTCCGGGAAACGGGGATGCCGTTGGGCCGCGCTGCGCTTGGCCCAACCTACGGGCGCGTCGCAGGTTGGGCCAACCAAAGGGCGGCCCAACGCTACGCGCTTACAAATCGCTGAACTTCTTGCCCTCAAGGGCGAGCCGTTCGAGGAGCGGGGAGGGCTCCCACTGCTTGCCGCCGAGCGTGTCGTGGTAGCGCTTGACCGCTTCGTGGATGGTCCTCAGCCCGACCTGATCGGCCCAGAACATCGGGCCGCCGCGGTACGCCGGGAAGCCGTAGCCGTAGATCCACACCACATCGATGTCGAGCGGGCGGGCGGCGATCCCCTCCTCCAGGATCTTGGCGCCCTCATTGACCATCACGTACAGGCAGCGTTCCAGGATCTCCTGGTCGGTGATCTCGCGCGGTGTGATGCCCTTCCCGGCGCGGTAGGCGGCGATCAGCGCCTCCACCTCGGGGTCGGGCAGTGGCGTGCGGTTGCCGGGCTCGTAGCGGTAGATGCCCGCACCGGTCTTCTGGCCGAAGCGGCCCTGCTCGGCCAGCTTGTCCACCCAGTTGGGTTCCGGTGCGTCGGGATCGCCGGCCTTCCGCCGCTCCTCGCGGATGCGCCAGCCCACGTCGATGCCTGCGAGATCGCCCATGGCGAACTGCCCCATGGGGAAGCCGAAGTCGGTCAGTACCTTGTCCACCTGCTGCGGCGATGCACCGTCGTCGACCAGGGCCGTGGCCTCGCGTCCGCGCTGGTGCAGCATCCGGTTGCCGACGAAGCCGTAGCAGACGCCGACCAGCACGCCGACCTTGCCGATGCGCTTGGAGATGTCCATGACGGTGGCGACCACGTCGTCGGCGGTCTTGGCACCGCGCACGTTCTCCAGCAGCTTCATGACATTGGCCGGGCTGAAGAAGTGCATGCCGACCACGTCCTGCGGGCGCCTGGTCGCCGAAGCGATCTCGTCGATGTCCAGCGTCGAGGTGTTGGTGGCGAGAATGGCGCCCGGCTTGCAGACCTCGTCCAGGGTGGCGAAGATCTGCTTCTTGATGGCCATGTTCTCGAACACAGCCTCGATCACCAGATCGACGTCCTTCAGGTCGTCGTAGGAGAGCGTCGGGCGGATCAGGCCCATGCGCTTCTCCACCTCGTCCTGCGTCAGCTTGCCCTTCCTGGCGGTGCTTTCGTAGTTGCGGCGGATGGCGGCGACGCCCTTGTCCAGCGCCTCCTGCTTGACTTCCAGCAACAGGACCGGGATGCCGACGTTGGCGAAGCACATGGCGATGCCGCCGCCCATGGTGCCGGCGCCGATGACCGCCACGTGATTCACCGGGCGCACCGGCGTGCCGGCCGGCAGACCGGGGACCTTGGCGACCTCGCGCTCGGCGAAGAAGGAATGAATCAGGCCGGCGCGCTGCGGCGACTCCATGCAGGCCAGGAACAGCTCGCGCTCGCGCTTCAGCCCCTCGTCGAAGGGCAGGGTGACGGCGGCCTCGACCGCGTCCACGCAGCGGTGCGGCGAGAAGAGTTGGCGCGCCCGCTTGGCGAGGCCGGCGCGGTAGTCGGCGAAGACGGCCGGTTCGGTGCCGGCGATCTTCTCCGTGCGCTCGCGCACCGGGCGGGCCGGCAGCTGCTCGTCGCGGACGCGCTGGGCGAAGCGCAGGCCAGCCTCCAGCGCGGAGTCGCCGTCGTCGATGGCATCGATGATTCCCATCTCCAGCGCCGCGCCGGCCGGAACTGGGTCGCCGGAGGTGATCATGTCCAGCGCCTTGGCGGCACCGACGAGGCGGGGCAGGCGCTGCGTTCCGCCGGCGCCCGGCAGCAGACCGAGCTTCACTTCCGGCAGGCCGAGCTTGGCGGAGCGCAGCGCCACCCGGAAATGGCACCCCAAAGCCACCTCCAGGCCGCCGCCGAGCGCCGTGCCGTGGATGGCGGCGACGACGGGCTTCGGGCTGGCGTCGAAACGGGCGATGACGTCGGGCAGGATGGGCGGCTGGGACGGCTTGCCGAACTCGCGGATGTCCGCGCCGGCCATGAAGCTGCGGCCGGCGGCGGTGAGCACCAGCACGTCCGCCTCGCCGTCGGCCAGACCGGCCTCGAGCGCCTGCACCAGCCCGGTACGGACATCGATGCCCAGGGCGTTGACCGGCGGGTAATCCACGGTGATGACGCCCGTGCGTCCCATACGCGCATACTGAACGACGTTGCTCATTACGTTCTCCAAATGATGGCCCGCATCGCACCGGCGCGGCACAGGGCGCTTGGCCCGCGCCCGAAAGCCAGCGCCTCCCGTTCTCGTGCGGGCTGCCCCGAGCGAACGGCGGTCACTGTAGCAGATGGTTTTGCGGAATCAAGTTCCGCGAAACATGGTTTCGTTATGCGGAATTTGCGCCGGGTGTGCGAAGCTCGAGAGTTGCAGCGACCGCCTGCTGCGGTGCAGCGGAAATTTGTTCTTGACCCTTCATGTTCAACCAACTTAGTACTGCGGAAATAAATTCTGCAATGTGTGCGCCGCCCTCTGCCCTGGGCGTCGCCCAGAGGGAGGATGCTGCGCCGACGATTGATGGGGCCGATTTTCGGCCGCCGAGAAGATCGGTGGGGCGGCGTCGGGTCCGGCCGGACCGGCCCCCCTTCCTCCCTGCGAAAACCCGTCCCTCCGCCGGCCATCCGGATGGAGGCGGTGCCAAGAAAACGAACGCCTAGCGAGGATGTCCAAGGAGGTCTGGGGTGACGATGAATGACTGTTTTTCAGCGCGGCCGAAGCGGAGCGTCGTCCGCCGGACCGCCATCGGGCTGCTGTGCTGCTCGGCTCTCGGGGTTCTGGGGACGCTGGGCGTTCCCGAACCGGCCCGCGCCGAATCCTATGATCTCGGCGGCGGCTGGGAGGCGAAGACGCTGCTCGACCTCTCGGTCGGCGCGGCGATGCGCGTGCGCAACCCCGACCCGGCGCTGATCTCGCGCGGCAACGGCGGCACCGGCGACGGCACCACCACCGACGACGGCAACCTCAACTACAAGCGCGGCGATCTCTACTCCGGCCTGGGCAAGGCCATCGGCGAGGTCCAGGTGAGCAAGGACGGCTTCGGCGTCTTCGCACGCGCCAAGGCGTGGTACGACGCGGTCGCCGATCGCGATGGCGTGCCCTTCGGGCATTCGGCCAACGGCTATCGCAGCGGCGCCCGGCTCAACGACGATGATTTCTACTCGCTGTCGAAGTTCAAGGGCGTGGCGCTGCTCGACGCTTACGCTTTCGGCGACGTCGCCGTGGGCAGCGACACGAACGTCGGGGTCAAGGTCGGCAACCATGTGGTGAACTGGGGCGAAAGCCTCTTCATCTCGGGCATCAACCAGTACAACATCATCGACGCCAGCGCCGCGCGTCGTCCGGGCGCGCAGGTCAAGGAAATCCTGCTGCCGGTGCCGCAGGTTTCCGTCAACGTCGGCCTGGGCGGCGGCTTCAGCGCCGAGGCGTTCTACCAATTCGCCTGGAAGCGCTCGATCTTCGAGGGCTGCGGCACCTACTGGGGACCGAGCGACATCCTCAACTGCTCCGACGTCGGCGCGAACCTGACGCCGGCGCCGAACGGCGACCGCCTGGGGTTCTCGGGGCTCCCAGCGCTGGGCGGCCTCAACGCGCGCATGAGCAACGCCGGCGAGGACACGCCGCGCGACGGCGGGCAGTTCGGCTTTGCCGGGCGCTACTTCGCTTCCGGGATCGGCACCGACTTCGGCGCCTACTACACGCAGTACCACGCGCGCACCCCGGCCTTCAGCCTGAAGAAGGCGCCGACCACCATCCCCGGCTCGCTGTACAGGCTGCCGACCTCGCAGGCGCAGTACTTCGAGGACTACTCGGCCGAGGACATCAAGGTGGTGGGCCTCAGCGCCGCCACGGAGATCGGCGGCTGGAGCGTCGGCGGCGAGATCAGCCGCGCCTACGACGTGCCGGTGCAAATCAACACCAGCGACCTCGTTTCCGGCCTGGTGAGCGGCGCCGGGCCGCTGGCCCACCTGCGCAGCCTGCCGACCGGCAGCGTCATCCGCGGCTATGACCGCAAGGACAAGACGCAGCTCCAGCTCTCGACCATCAAGTCGTTCTCGAACGTGCTCGGCGCCGATGCGTTCCGCATCCTGGGGGAGGTGGCGTTCCAGCACTGGGACGGCATCGGCGACCCGAACACCTCGGTGCGCTACGGCCGCTCGCCGCTGTACGGCCGCGCGCGCAGCGCGACGGCGCCGTGCGGCACCACGGTCGCCAGCTACTGCGCGCCGGACGGCTTCGCCACTTCCAACTCGTGGGGCGTGCGCACCCAGTTCGCGCTGGCCTTCACCGACGTCTTCGCCGGCGTGAACCTGACGCCGCGCGTCTCGGTCGCCTGGGACGTCGACGGCGTGTCGCCGGACGGCACCTTCGTCGAGGACCGCGTCAACGTCGGCTTCGGCATCCGCGCCGACCTGCTGCAGCGCTACTACGCCGACCTGACCTACAGCACCTACAACCACAAGGCCAAGTTCGATCCCCAGCGCGATCGCGACTTCGTGGCCCTGGTCGTCGGTATGACGTTCTGAGAAGGAGACGAGGATCCATGCGACGCATTTCGACTTTCACGGCGCCGGTCGCCATCGCCCTCGTCCTCGGAACGGCCGGCTTCGCCGCCGCCGAGATGAGCCCGCAGGAGGTCGCCCGCCTGGGCAAGGACCTGACCCCGATGGGGGCCGAGATGGCCGGCAACAAGGACGGCAGCATCCCGGCCTGGACCGGCGGGCTCACCAAGCCGCCGGCCGGGTACGACCCGGCAAAGGGCCATGCCGACCCGTTCGCCGGGGAGGCGCCGCTCTACACCATCACCGGCGCCAACGCCGACCAGTACAAGGACAAGCTGGCCCCCGGCCAGATCGCGCTGCTGAAGCGCTATCCGACGTACAAGATGAAGGTGTACCGCACCCATCGCACGGCCGCGCTGCCGCAGAAGGAATACGACGCCATCAAGAGCGAGGGCGCGGGCGCCCAGCTCGCCGACGGCGGCAACGGCATTCTCAACATCAATGCGACCGCCGTGCCGTTCCCGATCCCGAAGAGCGGCGTCGAGGTGATGTGGAACCACATCGTGCGCTACCGCGGCGGCACCTTCCTGCGCTACGGCACGGAGTTCCCGGTGCACGCCAACGGCAGCTTCACGCCGCTGCGCCGGACGGAGTGGTATGCGCGCGCCAGCGCGATCGGCAGCCCCGAGCCGAACCGCATCTCCTACTACCTGAACCTGGTCACCGCACCATCCAGCATCGCCGGCGAGGCGATCCTGACGCACGACCCGCTGGATCAGGTGAAGGAGACCCGTCTGGCCTGGACCTACAACCCCGGCCAGCGCCGCGTGCTGCGGGCGCCCTCGGTGTCGTACGACAGCCCGGGCACCGGCACCGACGGTCTGCGCACCATGGACGACTACGACGGCTTCAACGGCGCGCCGGACCGTTTCGACTGGAAGCTGGTGGGCAAGAAGGAGATGATCATCCCCTACAACAACTACAAGCTGACCGACAAAGGCCTGAAGTACGCCGATATCATCAAGGAAGGCCACATCGACCAGGATCTCGTGCGCTATGAGCTGCACCGCGTGTGGATCGTCGAAGCGACGGTGAAGTCCGGCTTCCGCCACTTGTATGCCAAGCGCGAATTCTACGTGGACGAGGACTCCTGGCAGATCGCCCACAAGGACCAGTACGACGGCCGCGGCGAGCTGTGGCGGGTGCACGAGATGCACACCTTCCTCGACTACGATCAGCTGATGACGCACTACGCCGCCAACGTCATCTACGACCTTCAGGCTCGGCGCTATCTCGTGCACCAGCTCACCAACGAGGAGAAGCCGACCCAGTACGGCGTGAAGTACGAGCTGAGCCGGTTCTCGCCGGACTCCCTGCGCCGCGTCAGCAACTGACGCGGATGCCCCCTCCCTAGCCCTCCCCCGCCTTGCGGGGGAGGGGGTACGGGGCACGGACGTTCATCCATCTCGTTTGGGAGTTGTCGATGAGTGTGTTCAAGTCCGCGCCGGTGGGGCGGCGGACAGTGCTGGCCGGCCTGGCGGCGGCGCTCGCCGCGGCACCGGGGGCCGCGCAGGCGGGCAGGGATCTCCTCGACACGCCGGCGCTGCCGTCAGCCAAGGCCGCGTCGGCCCTGCTGCTGGGCATCGCCCGCGCCGGGCAGCGCGTGGTGGCGGTTGGCGAGCGCGGGATCATCGTCTGGTCGGACGACGACGGCGCCACGTGGCGGCAGGCTGCCGTTCCGGTCTCGGTGACGCTCACATCCGTGCACTTCCCGACGCCGGCCGTCGGCTGGGCGGTCGGGCACGACGGCGTGGTCCTGCACAGCACCGACGGCGGCCTCGCCTGGACCCGCCGGTTCGACGGCAACGCCGCCAACGCGCTGGTCCTCGCCGAGGCGAAGGCGCGCGTCGCCGCGGCGGCCGACGGCGCGGCGCGGGAGGCGGCCGAGATCGCCGTGGAGGACGCCCAGGCCGGCGCCGAGTTCGGCCCGTCCCGGCCGCTGCTGGGTGTGTGGTTCCGCACGCCGGACGACGGGTTCGTCGTCGGGTCCTACGGACAGATCTTCCGCACCCGCGACGGCGGGCGGACCTGGGCGTCGCTGGGCGGCGCCGTGAACAACCCGGACGGGCTGCATTACAACGCGATCATCGCCGCGCCCTCCGGCGCGCTGCTGATCGCCGGGGAAGGCGGCCGGGTCTACCGCTCCGTGGACGACGGCGGCAGCTGGGAGACGCTCGACACCGGCGCGCCGTCGCACCTCTACGGCGTGCGCGCGCTCAAGGACGGCTCCCTCCTCGCGTTCGGCTTCGGCGGGCGAATCTTCCGCAGCGAGGACGGCCCTGGTTGGCGGCCGGTGCCCTCGCCGATTACGCGCACGCTGGTCGGCGCGGCGGCGCTCTACGACGCGCTGGTGCTGGTGGACGCCGCCGGCGGCAGCATCGTCAGCTCCGACGGCGGCGCCAGCTTCCGCCCGCTGCGCCCGCCGGGCACCACCGCCGTGGCCGCCGTGCTGGCGGTGGGCGGCAACAGGATGATCCACGTCGGCATGGGCGGTGCCCGTGTCGTGCCCGTGGCCGTGTGAGCGGGGACCGGCCGACATGAACAAGCAACAAGGAAAGCCGGCCATGGCCACCGACGTCGATCTCGGCCACCACCGCAAGGTGCGGTCCCTGGAGGCGGCGGCGGAACGCTGGCTGTTCGGCAATCGGATCCCCGTCCTCATCGCCTTCACGCTGGTTTCGCTCTTCCTCGCTTGGCACGCCGTGCAGCTGCGCCCGACCGCCAGCTTTGAGAAGATGGTCCCGGCGCGGCATCCCTACGTCGCCAACTACCTCGCCTACGAATCCCAGCTGCGCCCGCTCAACAACCTGGTGCGCATCGCCGTCGAGAACACCAAGGGCGACATCTACGACCCTGCGTTCCTGGAGACGCTGAAGAAGATCACTGACGAGGTCTTCTATATCCCCGGCGTCGACCGCGGGAACCTGCAGTCGCTGTGGACCTCCAATGTCCAGTGGTACGAGGTGACCGAGGATGGCCTGCGTAGTGGCACCGTCATCCCTTCCACCTTCGACGGCTCGCCGGAGAGGATCCGCGAGGTGCGGGCCAACGTCGTGCGCTCCAACCGCATCGGCAGCCTTGTCGCCACGGACCACCGTTCGGCAGCGGTGCTGGCGCCGCTGCTGGAGGTGGACCCGCAGACCGGCGCCAAGCTCGACTACGGCCTGTTCGCGCAGCGGCTGGAGACGCTGGTCCGCGACAAGTACCAGACCGATACGATCCGCATCCACATCACCGGCTTCGCCAAGGTCGTCGGCGACCTGATCGACGGCATCGTCGACATCGCGGCGTTCTTCGCGCTGACCTTCGCGCTGACGACGGTGCTGCTCTACTGGTACGCGCGCTGCTGGCGCGGCACGCTGTCCACGCTGTTCTGCTGCTCGCTGGCGGTGATCTGGCAGCTGGGCATCCTCGACCTGTTGGGGCTGGGGCTCGACCCCTACTCGGTGCTGGTGCCGTTCCTGACCTTCGCCATCGGCGTCAGCCATGCCGTGCAGAACATCAACACCATGGCTGCCGAGCGCGCCGCCGGCCGTCCGGTGATGGCGGCGGCGCGGGCGACCTTCCGGCTGCTGTTCATCCCCGGTACCATCGCGCTGGTGTGCGACGCCGTCGGCTTCTCGACGCTGATGGTGATCGACATCGGCGTGATCCGCGAACTGGCGATCAACGCCAGCATCGGCGTTGCGGTGATCATCGTGACCAAGATGTTCCTGCTGCCGGTGATCATGTCCTACGTCGGCACCAGCCCCCGCGCCGTCGAGCATTACCGTCGGCGCATGCGCCCCGAGCGGCAGGCGGTGAGCCGCCTCCTGTCGCGCTTCGCCGAGCCACGCTGGGCGGCGGCCGGCGTCGCCTGCGGGCTGGCGCTGCTGGTGGTCGCCTATGTGCAGAGCCGCGACCTGAAGATCGGCGACCTCGACCCCGGTGCGCCCGAGCTACGGCTGGACTCCCGCTACAACCGGGACGTCCAGTTCTTCCTGGCGAACTATTCGACCAGCCCGGACGTCTTCGCGGTGATCGTCCGCACGCCGCCGGGCGAGTGCGGTTCCTACGCGGTGGCCGCCAAGGTCGACCAGTTCCAGTGGCGCATGGAGAACGTGGCTGGGGTGGAGGCGTCCAGCTCGCTGTTCGGACCGATGAAGCGCGCCATCGCCGGCACCAACGGCGGCGACCTGCGCTGGTACTCGATCACCCGCAACCGCTTCATCTCCAACGCGGCGCACAAGCGCGTGCCGGCGGAGTTCTACAACGCCGACTGCTCGATGCTGCCGGTCCTGCTGTTCCTTGCCGACCACAAGGCGGAGACGCTGACGCGCATCGTCGCCGTGGTCGAGGACTTCGCGCGCGAGAACAACGGGGACGGGGTGGAGTTCCTGCTGGCCGCCGGCAACGCCGGCATCGAGGCCGCCACCAACATCGTCATCAAGGAGTCCGAGGCGTTCATGCTGGCCCTTGTCTACGGCATCGTCGCGCTTCTGGTGCTGTGGGAGTTCAAGTCCTGGCGGGTGACGGTGGCGATCATGCTGCCGCTGTTCATCACCTCCATGCTGTGCGAGGCGATCATGGCCCGCATCGGCGTGGGCGTGAAGGTGGCGACGCTGCCGGTGGTGGCGCTGGGCGTGGGCATCGGCGTCGACTACGGCATCTACATCTACAACCGTCTGGAACAGTTCCTCGAGCAGGGCCTCTGCCTGCGCGACGCGTATTTGGAGACGCTGAAGACCACGGGATCGGCGGTGGCGGTGACCGGCGTCACGCTGGCGCTCGGCGTTATGACCTGGACCTTCTCCGCTATCAAGTTCCAGGCCGACATGGGGCTGCTGCTGACCTTCATGTTCCTTTGGAACATGGTTGGCGCGATCGTGATGATCCCGGCCCTGATCTCTCTGCTGATGCCGCACCTGCGACGGCCGACCAAGGCTGCCGCCTCCCGCTCGGCAGCCAACGCCTTTCATCGGATTGGATGAGGATCATGAACGATATCTTTGACGTGGTCGTCGTCGGGGCCGGTCCCGCCGGATGCGCCGTGGCTTCCCGCCTCGCTGACGCGCGGCAGGATCTCGCCGTGGCGCTGCTGGAGACTGGCCCTGGCAGCCACCCGCACGTGGTCCATGCGCCCTTCGGCATCGCCGCCACGGTGCCGCGCGGGTCGGAGCGCAACTACGCCTACACGACCGTGCCGCAGGCCGAGCTGGGCGGGCGCCGCGGTTACCAGCCGCGCGGGCGCGGTGTGGGCGGCAGCAGCCTGATCAACGCCATGGTCTACATCCGCGGCCAGAAGGAGGACTACGACGGCTGGGCTGCCGCCGGCTGCATCGGCTGGGGTTGGGCGGACGTGCTGCCCTACTTCAAGAGGTCCGAGAACAACGAGCGCGGCGGCGACGCGCTGCACGGCACAGGCGGCCCGCTCAACGTCGCCGACCCACTGGACCCCAGCCCGTTCTCCAGGCTGTTCGTCCAGGCAGCGGTGGAGGCCGGATTCCCCGAGAACCGGGACTTCAACAGCCCGGTGCAGGAGGGCGTCGGTCTCTACCAGGTGTTCGAGAAGAACGGCGAACGCTGGAACGCGGCGCGCGCCTACCTGGAGGGTCGAACCCGGCCCAACCTAGCCGTGCTGGCGGAGACCCAGGCGCTGCGGCTGGTGTTCGAGGGGCGCCGCGCCACCGGCGTGATCGTCGCCGGGGAGGGCGGCGAGCGGCTGATCGGCGCGCGCAAGGAGGTGGTGCTGTCGGCCGGCGCCTTCGGCTCGCCGCAACTGCTGATGTGCTCGGGCGTCGGCCCGGCGGATCACCTGCGAGCGCTCGGCATCGGCGTGCTGCACGATGCGCCGGACGTCGGCCGCAATCTCCAGGACCACCTGGACTACTGCGTGGCGCGGCTGGCCTCGTCGCGCGACCTGATCGGCGTGACGCCGGGCTTCGCGATCCAGTTCTTCGGCGCCCTACAGCGCTATAAGAAGGAGCGCCGCGGCCTGCTCACCAGCAACATTTCGGAGGCGGGCGGCTTCCTCAAGAGCCGGCCGGACCTCGACCGGCCGGATCTGCAGCTGCACTTCTGCATCAGTCCGGTGGACGACCACGGCCGCAGGCGGCACTACAGCCGCGGCTTCTCGGTGCACGTCTGCGGCCTGCGTCCGGAGAGCCGCGGCACCGTGCGCCTCGCCGTCCCCGACATGCGCGAGGCGCCGCTGATCGACCCACGCTACCTCAGCGCGGCGGAGGACATGGAGACGCTGCTGCGCGGCGTGCGCCTGGTGCACCGGATTCTAGCCGCACCGTCGATCACGAAGATTCCGGCCAAGCCGCTCTATGACACCAGCCGCGAGGGCGACGACGTGCTGCGCGAGCTGATCCGCGCGCGGGCGGACACCATCTACCATCCAGTCGGCACCTGCCGCATGGGGGCGGACGACCGCTCGGTGGTCGACCCGCAGCTGCGCATGCGCGGTCTGGAGGGCTTGCGCGTCGCCGACGCGTCGGTGATGCCGGCCATCGTCAGCGGCAACACCCAGGCCCCCAGCGTCATGATCGGCGAGAAGGCGGCGGACCTGATCCTGGCGGAGATGTGAGGCGGGAAGGTTTTTTGTTTTCAGCCACAGATGGACACAGATAAACACAGATAGAAGAAAGAGGATAAAATAAATATTTGCCTATTTTCTCTTATCTGTGTGCATCTGTGGCCAATAAAAATCAGCCGTAAGTGCCGCCGAACGCCGCCACTTTGCCGACCATCTCCACGAGGCGCGGGCCGAGGTGCTTTTCCAGGCGTTCGGGGGTCAGGTTGTAAGACGGGCCGCCGCAGTTGAAGGCGAGCACCGGCATGTCGCCGTTCAGCGGCCGGAACGGCACCGCGACCGAATTGACCTGCGGGTGCCAGTCGCCGATGTTCATGCAGAAGCCGCGGGTGCGCACTTCCTCGATGGCGCGCATGATCCCGTCCTCCAGCTGCGGCCATCGGTCCTCGCCGGCGCGGGCCCGAAGCTTCTGCATGAGCATCGTGCGCTCTTCTTCGCTCACGCCGGCCAGATAGGCGCGCCCCATGCCGGACCGGGCCAGCGAAATGCGCGAGCCGACGTTGAGCTGGAGCGAGATCATCCCCACGCTGCGGGCAAAGGCGATGTAGATCATGCTGAGGTCGTCCCGCCCGCCGAGCGCGGTCGTGACGCCATCGCCACCGTAATCGGCCAATTCCTGCAGGAAGGGCTGCGCCGTTTCGCGGATCTTCATGCCGGCGAGGCAGGCGTAGCCGAGGCCGAGCACCGGCACGCCCATGCGATACTTGCCGGTGTCCTCCATGTAGACGAGGTAGCCGAGCTTGCTGAGCGTGTAGGTCAGGCGGGACACGGTGGCTTTCGGCAAGCCGCTGCGCTGGGCGAGTTCCTGGTTGCCCAGCGCGCCGTCCGTCGGCCGGAAGCAGCGCAGGATCTCCAGCCCGCGAAACAGCGCGACGACAAATTGGCGATCGCCGGGAAAGGGATCGTCGCCTTCCAGCGTGTTGACGTCGCCTACGATATGGTTGGTTCTCTTCTTCACCACACCAACTCCCACCAAGCCTGCATGGCTTTCGACTGCTTTAGAACAAGAGATCGGTACAATCCACTGGAAAGCATAGGGTTCGGTAATATATTCCGCACCTATCGCCCGTTCCAGTACGGTGCCCGCAACTCGCGTTTGAGCACCTTGCCGATCGCGCTACGTGGCAGCGATTCACGCACCTCAACTGCCGACAGGCGCTGCATCCTGCCGAGCCGCGCGTTGACCCACGCCAGCACCTCGGCCTCGTCCAGCGTCCGGTCGGGCCTGGGCACCACGAGGCCGAGCGGCGTTTCACCCCACGCGTCGCTCGGCACCGCGATGACCGCCGCATCCACGACGTCCGGGTGTCCAAGCAGCACCTGTTCGAGGTCGCTGGCGTACACGTTGAAGCCGCCGGAGATGATCATGTCCTTGCGGCGGTCGAGCAGGTGCAGGAAACCGTCCTTGTCGAAGCGCCCCAGGTCACCGGTGCGGATGAAGACCGCACCGTCCGGAGCCTGCCACAGCACGTCGCGCGTCGGCGCCTCGGCGTTGTGATAGCCGCACATCATGATCGTGGACCGGCCGACGATCTCGCCGACCTCGCCGTGCGGCAACGCGCGGCCCTGCTCGTCGATGATGCGCACGTCGGCACCCGCCGCGGGGCGGCCGACGGAGTCGAGCTTGTCCGGGAAGGCGGCGGCGTCGAGCACCGTGCTCACCCCGCCCTCGGTCATGCCGTAGACGTTGAAAAGCCGGCCGGGCCAGCGGTCCAGCACTTCGCGGGTCACTGCGGCGCGCAGCGGCGCGCTGGTACACAGCTTGACGCGGAACGCCGACAGGTCGAAGCGGTCGAAGTCGTCGACGGCGAGGATGCGCTGGTATTGCACCGGCACCAGCATGGCGTGGGTCACGCGGTACCGCTCGGCCAGTTCCAGGAAGCCGCGGGCGTCGAACTTGCGCATCAGCACCAGCGTGCCGCCGAGCGCCAGGGTGGGCAGCACGGAGACCAGCGTGGTGTTCGAATAGAGCGGCGTGGATGCCAGGTTCACCGCATCGGCGTTCAGCTCGTAGTTGGCCATGCGCGCCACCTGACGCGAGCGGAAGCAGTGGTCGTGCACGATGCCCTTCGGCGTGCCCGTCGTACCGGAGCTGTAGATGATGTCGAAGAGGTCGTCCGGGCCGACGGAAACCGGCGCCGCGTCCTCCGCGGCGTCGCCCAGCCATGCGTCGAGGCTGGGCCAGCCGTCGGCTGCGAAGTCCAGGCCGATGAAGCGGCCGGCCGGAAGCTGGTCGCGGATTGCGTCCACGGCATAGCGCAGGCGCTCGGACGCGAACAGGAATCGCGCGCCGCTGTCGGCGATCATCCGGTGCAACGCGTCGGCACCGGCTGAGCCGGGCAGGGGGGCCATGCAGCCCCCCGCCGCCAGCGTGCCGAGGTAGACCGCCACGTGCTCGGCCATGGTGTCGGCCACGCTGGCGACGGTGTCGCCGGTCGCGAGCCCCTCCACCCGCAGCCGCGCCGCGATCCGCTCCATCCAGTGGCCGAGCGCCCCCCATGACACCACCCGATCGCCGTCATGCAGCGCGGGGAGGTCCGGCCGTTCGGCGGCCCGGCGGCGCACCATGTTCGGGATCGTCTCGAACCGCTCGTCGGGGACCGGAGCGGGGGAGACCAGGGGGGTGGCCATGCGTCAGCCCAGTTCCAGCTTGGCGATGCTCTCCAGGTGCACCTCGTCGGGCCCGTCGGCGAGGCGCAGCGTGCGCACCTTGGCGTAGGCGGCGGCAAGGAAGAAATCCTGTGACACGCCGGCGCCGCCGTGCGCCTGGATGGCGCGGTCGATGACGTTGCAGCCCATGGTCGGTGCCACGACCTTGATCATCGCGATCTCGCGCCGCGCCACCTTGTTGCCGACGGTGTCCATCATGTGCGCGGCCTTCAGTGTCAACAGGCGTGCCTGCTCGATCTCGACGCGCGAGCGCGCGATGTCCTGGCGGATCGAGCCCTGCTCGGCCAGCGCCCGGCCGAAGGCGACGCGCTCGCGCACGCGGGCGACCATGGCCTCCAGCGCGCGCTCGGCGAGGCCGATGGTGCGCATGCAGTGGTGAATGCGCCCTGGCCCGAGGCGACCCTGGGCGATCTCGAATCCCCGGCCCTCGCCCAGCAGGATGTTGGACACCGGCACGCGGACGTTCCGGAACTCGACCTCGGCGTGGCCGTGCGGCGCATGGTCGTAGCCGAACACGGTCAGCGCGCGCAGCACGCGCACACCCGGCGTGTCGAGAGGCACGAGGACCATCGACTGCTGGCGGTAGCGCTTCTCGTCCGGGTTCGTCCGGCCCATGACGATGGCCAGCTTGCAGGCCGGGTTCATGGCGCCGGACGACCACCATTTGCGCCCGTTGATGACGTACTCGTCGCCCTCGCGCACGATGGAGCAGCGGATGTTGGTGGCGTCGGAGGAGGCGACCGCCGGCTCGGTCATCGAGAAGCAGGAGCGGATCTCGCCGTTCAGCAGCGGCTTCAGCCAGCGCTCTTTCTGCTCATCGCTGCCGTAACGGGCAAGGATCTCCATGTTGCCGGTGTCCGGGGCGGAGCAGTTGAACACCTCCGCCGCCACCGGCGAGCGGCCCATGATCTCGCAGAGGTGCGCATAGTCGAGGTTGGTGAGGCCGGCGCCGTACTCGCTCTCCGGCAGGAAGAGGTTCCAGAGCCCCTGTTCCTTCGCCTTGGCCTTCAGCTCCTCGAGCAGCGGCGGCGTCTGCCAGCGGGCGGCGCCCTCCTCGTGCGCGAGGAAAACGTGCTCGTTGGGATAGATGTGCTCATCCATGAAGCGGAGCAGCTTCTGGCGCAGGGCTTCGGCATGGGGCGAACACTCGAACATCGGTCCTCCTGAACCGCATGGCGCGGTCCGACTGATCATTTTCTTTCCGGCACGGCAGTCTGCCATGCGGCCGATTCCCGGTCAAGGAAAGTGGAATTTAGTTTTGCATAGCAGAACTGGTAAGCGGTGTCAGTCACGGACGGCCAGCACGATCTTTCCGGTCACTGCGCGGTCGCGCAGCGCGTTCAGGGCCGCCGCCGCCTGGTCGAGCGGCAGCACGCGGTCGATGTACGGGTGCAGCTGCCCGGCGGTGTGCCAAGCGAAGAGGTCGCGGAAGTTCCGGCGGTTCTCCTCCGGCTCGTGCTGTCGGAAGGCCCCCCAATAGACGCCGACGATCTCGCTGCCCTTGAGCAGCGGCAGGTTGGCCGGCGCCTGCGGGATGCGGCCGCTGGCGAAGCCGACCACCAGCAGGCGGCCCTTCCAGGCGAGGCTGCGCAGCGCCTCGTCGAACAGGTCGCCGCCGACCGGATCGTAGACCACGTCCACGCCGCGCCCGCCGGTGATCGCCTTCAGGCGTTCCCGCAGCGACTCCTCGCGGGTGTTGATCAGGTGCGTCGCGCCCGTGGTGCGCGCGGCATCCAGTTTCTCAGGGGTGCTGGCGGCGGCGATGACCGTCGCGCCCATCACCCGGCCGAGTTCCACGGCCGCCAAGCCGACCCCGCCCCCGGCGCCCAGGACCAGCAGCGTCTCCCCCGGTGCCAGCCGGCCGCGTTGCCGCAGCGCGTGTATGGACGTGCCGTAGGTCATGGCGAAGCCGGCGGCGGTCAGGAAGTCCATGCGTTCCGGGATCGGCTGCACGCGTCCGGCGTCCACCTCGACCACCTCCGCGAAGCCGCCCCAGCCCATCAGCGCCATCACCCGATCGCCGGGCGAGAGGCCGGTCACCTCCGCGCCCACGGCGTCCACGATGCCGGCGACCTCGGCCCCCGGCGAAAAGGGCGGTTCGGGGCGGAGCTGGTACTTGCCCTCGATGATCAGGGTGTCGGGGAAGTTCACGCCGGCGGCATGGACGCGGATCCGCACGTTGCGCGGCCCGCAGCCGGGCTCGGGCACGTCATCGACGACCAGCGTGTCGGGAGGCCCGAACCGCTTGCACAGCACTGCCTTCATGATGCGTGTTCCTTCTTGCGATTTTGACCGGCGGCGTGCCGGCCGTTGGCGTGTTTGCGGGCGTGGCGTCAGTCGCGGTAGCGGTAGGTCCCTTCGCCGACGGCAATGACCTGCCCGTCGGCGTCCGCCACTTCAACGGTCGCCACGAAGATCTGGCGCCCGCCACCGCGCTTGCGGGCGGTGGCGCGGACGACGCCTCCCGTGGCCTGCCCGGTGTAGCTGGTGGTCAGCGACAACGTCAGCGCCGGACGGATCCGGCCGGGTTCGCCTGTGTAGCCGCCCGCGAAGCCGCCCACCGCGTCGATCATCGACGCCACCACGCCGCCGTGCAGGATGCCGGAGCGGTTGTGCAGTTCCGGGCGTATGGTCAGTTCCAGCACCGCCTGCTTCGGCGTCCACTCCACCAAGCGCACGCCCAGCAGCTTGTTGAATCCGACGAACTCGATCATGGGCGCGGTCTGCCTCGGCGGTGAATTCCGTTTGAGTTGTCATCTTACAGCGATTATGGTGTCGGTCAATTAAAGCGGAATTTAATTCCGCTATTCGGAAACTGGGAGCCGGGCCATGCTGGACGCCTACATCTACGCCGGGATTCGCACGCCCTTCGGCCGCTACGCCGGCGCCCTGTCGCGCGTGCGGCCGGACGATCTGCTGGCGCAGGCGATCAAGTCGGTGGTGGAAACGAGCGGTTTCGACGCTGCGCGGATCGAGGATGTCGTCTGCGGCTGTGCCAACCAGGCCGGCGAGGACGCGCGCAACGTCGCGCGCCATGCCGGGCTGCGGGCCGGCCTCCCCATCGAGGTCGGCGGGCTCACGGTGAATCGCCTGTGCGGCAGCGGCTTGGCAGCTTTGCTGGACACGGCGCGCGCCGCCCACAGCGGCCAAGGCGACCTCTTCGTCTCCGCGGGCGTCGAAAGCATGAGCCGGGCGCCCTTCGTCATGGCGAAGGGCGAGACCCCGTTCTCGCGCGAGGCGGTGGTCTTCGATTCGACCATCGGCGCGCGCTTCCCCAACCCGTGGATCGTCAAGGCCTTCGGCGGCGACACCATGCCCCAGACCGCCGACAACGTCGGCCGCGACCTGGGCATCGGCCGCGCCGAGAGCGACGCCTTCGCGGCCTCCTCCCAGGCCCGCTACGCCGCTGCCAGGGCACAGGGTTTCTTCGAGGGCGAGATCTGCGCGGTCGAGGTGCCGGCCAAGGGCAAAGCCCTGCTAGTGAGCGAGGACGAGCACCCGCGTGCCGACACCACGCCCGAGAAGCTGGCGGCGCTGCGGCCGCTGGAGGAGGGCGGGGTGGTGACCGCCGGCAACGCATCGGGAGTGAACGACGGGGCGGCGGTGCTGCTGATCGGCACGCGGGCGGCCGGGGAAAAGGCCGGCGTCAAGCCGCGCGGGCGCATCCTCGCCGGCGCCATCGCCGGGGTCGAGCCGCGCGTCATGGGCCTCGGCCCCGTCCCGGCCAGCCGCAAGGCGCTGGAGCGCGCCGGGTTGAGCCTCAAGGACATGGACGTCATCGAGATCAACGAGGCCTTCGCCACCCAGGTGCTGGGCTGTTGCAAGTTGCTGGAGATCCCCTTTGATGACCCCCGCCTCAACCCCAACGGCGGCGCCATCGCCATCGGCCACCCGCTGGGCGCCAGCGGCACGCGCCTTGCGCTGACGGCGCTGCGCCAACTGGAACGGACCGGCGGGCGTTACGCGCTGGTCAGCATGTGCATCGGCGTCGGCCAGGGCATCGCCGCCGTCATCGAGCGCGTTTGAGCGGACAAGGGGAGGGGGGCGTGTACAAGGACATCCTGGTTCACATCGACGCGTCGCCGGGCTGCGCGCGCCGGCTCGACATGGGCGTCGCGCTGGCGCGGCGCTTCGGCGGCCGGTTGAAGGCGGTCTTCGCCCAGCAGGAACTGGCCAACGCCAGCATGATCGCCCGCCAGCGCAGCAGCGCGCTGGAGCAGGCGGCGGCCGAGGCGCGGCGGCTGGTGGAGGCGCGCGCCGCGGCGGAAGCCCTGGACCTCACGTGGCTGGAGACGTCGAGCGGCCACCCGGAGGTCCTGGTGCGCGAACTGGTCGTCGCCGCCCGCTTCGCCGACATCGCCGTGGTCTCGCAGCCGGACTCCGAGCACTGGGTGCGGTCCGTGCCGAACAGCTTGGCCGAGGACCTCATACGCTATTCCGGGCGGCCGGTGATGATCGTTCCCCTCGAGGGCTGGACGGGTACGCTGGCGACCCGCGTCCTGGTGGCGTGGAACGCCAGCCGCGAGGCAGCACGGGCGCTGGGCGACGCACTGCCCCTGCTGCACGGCAGTGCCGAGGTGCTCGTGCTGTCGCGCCATGCCGCCGAGGAGGCGGGGGTGCAGGACGACCGCTGGCCTGGCATCGTCGAGCACCTGAAAAGCCACGGCGTCTCGGCCGTCAAGGCGGACTGGGCGGTGGACGACATCGGCGTCATGGACTTGCTGCTCACCCAGGCGGCCGACCACAGCAGCGACCTCATCGTCATGGGCGCACATGGCGAGCACGAGTCGCTGTTCGCCCGCAGCGGCGTCGGCACGCGCTTCGTTCTGCGGCACATGACCGTGCCGATCCTGATGGCTCATTGATTCGAGAGAATACCGGTGATGAAGATCCTCGTGCCCGTGAAGCGGGTGGTCGACTACAACGTGAAGATCCGCGTCAAGGCGGACGGCTCGGGTGTGGAGACCGCCAACGTCAAGTTCTCGATGAACCCCTTCGACGAGATCGCCGTCGAGGAGGCGGTGCGCCTCA
>Ga0196970_1000696_pt1 | contig 33671 bp, 30 predicted proteins | sample S1v_513CmetaG_FD_148672 | JGI IMG/M metagenome (GOLD analysis project Ga0196970, IMG submission 148672) | Soil microbial communities from Anza Borrego desert, Southern California, United States - S1+v_5-13C | ecosystem: Environmental > Terrestrial > Soil > Desert | place: USA: California... | reverse complement strand
CTATCCGTTTACTTCCAGTTGCTCTCCACGGTTCATTTCTGAACCGCAGTTACCTTCAGTCTCTGGCGGGAAGCGCCGCCAGACAGGGACTCTCACCCTGCGATGTGCGTTGTATCCCAAGCGCACTAGCGTCAGGCATCTTGCCTGACGTAGAGGGCGGGCATCCTTGCCCCCCGGAAAACCGTTAAGCACGAGGAACGCTCAAATGCTCTCCCTGCGCTCGGATCTGGTTAAGGTTCCTTCCTCCGGCCTGGAAGCCCGGTTCCACGGCAGGGAAGGATGCCTGCCGCCACCCGGGGGAAGTGGACCGGACTCTTGGGCAGTTTAACGCGGCAACCCGGCGTTCCGGGAACTTTTATTGAAAGATTTCCGCTCCTGCTCCGTATAAGTGGAATGTCCCATGGTACCACTCAGGCCAGGATGCGTGTCATTCTGAAGGATTTATCGACTGGATTGTTCGCGATGAGCGGCAGTCAGTGGACGCCCGATTCGAGAAACGCATTCGATTTTGGAAACGGTGATCGCGTCATTGAAGAAGCTACGAGATTGCGGATTCCGCAGGCTGCGACCTGCTATTGCTTTGAAGATTCCAAGAACGACCTCGTCATCCCGTTTCGTCCCCAGGTTGATGGAACTTCGTCGACCAAGGATACTCCGTCATCGCCACCTGGCCCTGGCGAGAAAACCCATTTGTCCGGGCTGTGAACGTTTCTTCAGCGGGCATCCTCTGCCCACCTCCTTGGCGTTGCAGCCCGGACTTTGCTATTGGGAAGATTGAATCGCGGGGTCAAACGTAGAGCAGCACTCGATGAACGCCGCGGTTTCCGCCTGGCGCCGGAAAATCTTCGATCTGGTGCACAACCCTCTTGATTCGCAAAAAGCCCAAGCCAGGGACAAAGATGCTGTCGCCTACCTTGAAATGCACACGTTCACCCGGGACATCGTGCGATTCCTTGGGGCCAACAACAACGCTCACGGAAACAACACGTTTGGACATCTGCACCCTCCTTCCGCCGTATTTCTGAGAGGGTCAACAGATTTGGCGTGACAGTGCCCGGCCGTTATTGGCGGTCAATCGGTTCGCCCTTCGAGCCTTCAGGGAACACAACCTCGAGCGGGTCTGATTTTTTGATGCGTCCTTCCGCATCGAACTCCATCTTCGCAAGGCAGGTCTGCCGCGTGTAGCCGTTCCCATTCGGAATCGCGTGTCGATGATAGATCATGTACCAGCGATCCGTCCCCGGCACCTGGATCACGGAATGATGCGCGGTTCCCACCGCCCTGCCCTTGCGTTGCAGCACCACGTTATCGCGCGGGATTTCGATCGGGCCGAGCGGTGATTTTGCAGTTCCATAAGCCACCTGATATCGTGGATCGCGCGCATCGTTCTCCGACCACATGAAATAATAGAGGCCTTTTCGCTTGAACACGACCACGCCTTCGTTGAATCCGCGCGGTGTCATACGCACCGGCGCGCCGTCCAGAGTCATCATGTCAGGCTTGAGCTTGAACGCGTAAAGATTTCCCTGTCCGTAATAGAGATACGCCTGCCCGTCTTCATCGATGAATGCAAACGGATCAATGGTTTGCCCCGGATATTCCCGGCTGGGTGAAATCAGCGGCTGATCGAGCGCGTCCTTGAATCGGCCCGTGGGAGCTGAATTCGTGGCGACTCCGATTTTTTGTTCCGCGCAGAAATAGAAATAATAAGTGCCATCCCGGCGGATCATCGCCGGCGCCCAGGCGCGAATCTTCGCCCAGCTCAAATCGCGCGTGACGTCCAGAATCATTCCCTCGTTCTTCCAATGGATCAGGTCCTTCGAAGACCAGCAGGAGAAATCCGTGGTTTGCCACTGATCCTTGTCCGACGTTGGATACACATAATAAGTGTCATCCAACACCACGGCGTGCGGATCGGCGGTGAACCCTTCGAGGATTGGCTTGGGCGGTTCGATCGCAAGTTCCCGTTGCTCCTGCGCGAAGAATGGTTCGAGCATCGATTTCTCCACCTGCACAACGCTCGCATGGAGCGTTCCGCGCGGGAAGCTCGAGTTGCTGCTCACGTTCATCCAGGTGACCAAATCCTTCGACGCCCACATGCCCATCCGATCACGGCTTTTGAATCGATCAATGTAAGCCACATACAAGTCTCCCAACTTCATTGGCCACGCGCCTTCCCAATCATCGTTCGTGAACAGCGGCGAAGGATCCGCGTACGGCCCCGTCAGCGCTTCTCCCGATGCGAACCGGTTGCCCTGCCACGAATGTTTATAGAACAGGTGGAACTTTCCGTCCGCCTCCAGGATGCTTGCATCGATTTGGCTGTGGCCTGGATCAAAGAACAGAATCGGCGGCGTGAAGGTTTTGAAATCCTTGGTGGTTGTCGCGTAGGTGCGCCAGTATTCCGGGGTTTCGTTGGTGAAGCTCGACGACCAATAGATCAGGAAATTCTGATTCTTAGCGTCCCAACGAATCTCAGGCGCCCAGCAGAGCTTGCAATTAGGATCGCTCGCCATGACCGGCAAGGCAACGGGCTCGGCCCAATCGAGAAGATTTGTCGATCGCGAATAGCCGATCGTTTTGCCCGTCCAGGATGTGGTCCAGACGAGATGAAACATTCCCTTAGGATCACGAATGAGGCAGGGGTCGCGCATGATCCGGCTTTCGCCGACCGTTGGCTTCAGCAGGCTGCGATCGTTCAACAACTCCAGCCATTTATAACCGTCGGAACTCCACTGCAGGTGCAAGCCGTCTTCGCCGTTCCCGCGAAACGTCGCCATCACATGGACTGTGGAGTTATCGGCCAGGGGCGCAGCAGAAGTTGCTGAATCAGCCGCGCCGAATGCCAGTGCGAGCAAGGCGAATCGCGACACAACGGACAGGAAGCAACGTTTCAAGTTCATCAGGGTGCAGTGTGACCCACGCGGGAAAAGAAATGCAACTTCGGGATGACACCCCGGTTCGAGTGGCGGGGCTGATGCGGCGCCCTCACTCAGCGTGACTGCTCTTCCCATTTTTGGAAGCGCCGTTCGGAGAAGCTTCGCCATCCCAGCGCCCGAGTTCCTCCCGCAACATTTCGACAGGCAAGCCCACCACGTTCGTGTATGAGCCTGAAATTTTTTCGACGATCAAATCGCCATTCTCCTGGATGGCATACGCTCCAGCCTTGTCCAACGGGTTCGTCTGGATCAGGTATCGCTGGATCTGCACGGAGTCGAGTGTTCGGAAGGTGACTTCAGTGACGTCTGAAAAAACACTCTGGCGCCTGTTGCGATGGTGGATCAGGCAGATTGCCGTGACGACCTGATGTGTTTTGCCCTGCAGCCGCTCGAGCATCAGGTAAGCCGCCTCGAGATCCCTTGGCTTTCCGAGCAATTCATTCTCGAGGCACACGAGCGTGTCAGCCCCGAGCACCAGTGCGTCGGGAAACTTTTTCGCGACAGCGTGTGCCTTGCGATAGGCGTTGATCTGGCAGACTTCGCGCGCCGTGAGATCCTGTTGGTGCAACTCCTCCGCGTCACTTGGAATCACGCGAAAATCCACGCCCAGTTGCTTCAGCAACTCGGAACGGCGAGGCGAGGCCGAGGCCAGTATCATCGGCGGCAAATTCATCATGCACCCCAGGTTTACAACTTTCGGACAGCTTCGTCAGAAGTCAATGCACGCGACAATTCCGACACTGTTTTTACCTGGCCAGGCAGGATCAGGTCCGGCGCGATTTCCGCCAGCGGTTCCAGCACAAACCGGCGGAGATGCGCGCGCGGATGAGGAATCATCAGGCCAGGCTGTGCCCGCGTTTCATTACCGAACGCAATCAGGTCCAAATCAAGCGGACGCGGTTCGTTCAGCACCTCCTTCGGACGGCGCCCAAATTCGCGTTCCAGCACCTGCAACTTCTGCAGCAATGTTTCAGGGGATTCGCCTGGAATCGGAACGATGGCTGCGGCCGCGTTGAGGAACAATGCAGATCCGGGAGGACAATCCACCGGTGTGGTTTCCCACAATGAAGAGATTCGCAATGGCTCAATCGAAAGCTCTTGAAGCTTCTCAACGGCCTTGAGCAACAATGCGGCCGAATCGCCGAGGTTTGATCCGAGCGCAATGTAAGCGGTCTCGCGTGACATGATTCGGTTCCCTGAGATCCCGATCGTCAATCGATGCGGATCAATTCACCTCAAGCCGAGCACATCCTGCATGTCGTAGAGCCCGGGTTTTTGCGTCACCAGCCACTGCGCGGCCCGCAGCGCGCCATTGGCAAACGTCTCGCGGCTCGACGCCTTGTGCGTCAACTCCACGCGCTCGCCATTCGCCGCCAAGATCACAGTATGATCGCCCACGACGTCTCCCCCGCGAATCGCGTGGATGCCGATTTCCGAGTTCGTTCGTTCGCCTGTAATTCCTTTGCGTCCATGACGCAGCGCATCTGCAAGCTGGAGTTTTCGCACGTCACCCAGGATTTCCAGCAGCGTCGTGGCAGTGCCGCTCGGTGCATCCTTCTTCAGCCGATGATGCATTTCGACCACTTCCAGATCGAACGACGGTCCAAGGATCTCCGCGGCCTTGCGCGTCAGCCAGAACAGCGTGTTCACTCCCGTTGAGAAATTCGTCGCCATGACGATGGGGATCTGGGACTTCAGCGCCGTGATCTCAGATTTTTCTTCAGGCTTGTGACCCGTTGTGCCAATCACGACCGCTTTGCGATTTTCGGCGCAGACGCGGGCGATCGGCAGCGTGGCGCTATGAAAACTGAAGTCAATGACGACATCGGCTTTCGAGATCACCGCCCGAAGATCGTCTCCCTGATCAACGGCGCCTACGACTTCGATGCCAGGAAAGCGCGGCGCGCAACCCAGCAATGCCTGGCCCATGCGGCCTTTTGAACCTGCGATGATGACTTTGGTCATGACGTGAAGCGAAAGAGCGTCGCGATTGAGGCGTGTGTGAAATTATTTCAAAATGCCCGTCGCCTTGAGCGTTGCGGCCAGCGTCTCACGATTCTTCGAAGCCATGGGCACCAGCGGCAAACGATACTCTTCGTGCATCAAGCCTTTCATGGCGAGCGCGGCCTTGATCGGCACAGGATTCGTCTCGACGAAAAGATCTTTGAAGAGGGGGTAAAATCGTTGATGGAGTTTCAACGCTTTGGAGTAATCACCCGCAGCGCACGCGTTCACCATCTGTGAGACTTCGCGAGGAATGAGGTTCGACGCCACGCTGATCACGCCCTGGGCGCCCACGGACATGAAGGGCACGGTGAGCGAATCGTCGCCGCTCAGGATGACGAACTTCGGGCCGAGCGCGGCGCGCAACTGGCTGACGCGATCGCAGTTTCCGCCGGCTTCCTTGATGCCAACGATGTTTTTGCATTCGGCTGCGAGCCGCTTGACGGTGTCGATGGCGATCTCAATGCCGCAACGGCCCGGAATGCTGTAAAGCATGATGGGCAGTTTGGTTGCAGCGGCAATGGCCTGGAAATGCTGGAACAAACCTTCCTGGGTCGGCTTGTTGTAGTACGGAGCGACCTGCAGCGAACCATCTGCGCCAGCCTTCTCAGCTTCCTTGGTGAGGTAGATCGCTTCTGTTGTGGAATTGCCGCCTGTGCCGGCGAGGACCTTCACCTTTCCGGCTGCGAGTTTCACCGCGAGTTGAACAACGGCGACGTGTTCCTCGTAGCTGAGCGTGGGCGACTCGCCCGTTGTGCCGACCGGGACAATGCCATCCACGCCCCCTTTGACCTGTGCCTTGACCAGTCGCTGGAGCGCGGTTTCGTCCAATTGCCCGTTGTGAAACGGCGTTACGATTGCAGTGTAGGTTCCAGTAAACATGATTTTAGAAACGGCCATACAATCGGGGAGGAAGCCAGGTTTGGCCAGTCGGAAAATCCCCGCGAACGCCACCGCGTATCGCACTGCGTGACACCCCGCGTTCAGCCTCCCGCGAAAACAGGCCGGAATCCAGCTTCGGTCAGGATCTCGGCAACCTTCTGCCGCTGATCGCCTTGTATTTCGATCCGGCCTTCCTTGACTGTTCCACCCGTTCCGCAGGCCTTCTGCATCTTCTTCGCGAGCTGTTCCTTTTCAGGCAGTCCAATGCCAACGAAGCCTTGCACCACAGTCACCGTCTTGCCCCCGCGATGTGCCGTTTGGCGAAGGATGTCCACACGTCCGCGACTCTTCTTCCTGACGACAATCGGTTCGTCGGGTGGCCCAGGCGGCAAGCCTGTATTGTCCAATCCCGCGAATGGGTTCTGCCCAAATTGCTGATCACTGGACATATCGAAATCGATGAATTGTGCGCGCCATTCACTTCGACTGGCACTGCGGACAGATGCCGAAGAACTCCAGGCGATGTGTCACGGCTTTGTATCCATTGGCTTCCGCGATGCGATCTTCGAGCGAATCCATGGGACATTCCTCGAGTTCCACCACGCCCGAGCAACCCGTGCAGACGAGATGATGATGGTGACCGTCGTCACCCTCCTCCAGCAATTCAAAGCGCGCAACCCCGTCGGCAAAGACATAGCGCTTCACCATGCCTGTCTTTTCCAACACATGCATGGAGCGGTAGACGGTCGCGATGTCGCAATCCCCGGAGCGCATCGCGCCGAAGATTTCGCGGATGGACAATGGATGCTGTTGTTCGCGAAGAATTCCGAGGACAGCCTGGCGCGGGCCGGTCAGCTTGTGCGAGCGGCGGCGCAAACGATCGGCGAGTTCCGGCAACGCTGCGCGCCGATGATGTCGATGCGTTCCCATTTCAGTGGAGCATCACAGTGACGACGCCCAGGACCGTGCCCAGGATGATTGCCGCCAGCTTGCCCGTGTGGATTTTATGGGCATCGCTGCTTTCGAAGAGAATGGTCGTGGAGATGTGCATGAAGATGCCGATGACGATTGCCATCAATTCTCGCGAATGGTCGGCCAGCCAGATGAAATGTCCGCTCAGGAACATTCCGATTGGCGCCATGGCGGCGAAGAGCGCGAGCACGCCGAGGGCGCGGTTTCGCGGCAGGCCCCAGTGCAACAACATCCCGAGCAACGCGATCGAGACGGGGAAATTGTGCACCACGATGCTGAGCAGCAGCAGATGGCGAGACTCGGGGTTGTAGGTCGTGAGGGGATTCCCCAGCGCGAGGGCCTCGACGAACGCGTGAATGCACAGGCCCGCGACGACACCGTAAGGCGCATGGCCGTGCAGGTGATGCGAATGGCCATGTTCAATTCCCATCGAGATGAAATCCAGCGCCAGCTGGACGAAGAAACCCCCGAGCATGAGCGCGCCGAGCAGCAACGCGTATTGTTCCATGCTGCGGGGGGCCTTGGGTTCGCCATGCACATGCGAGTCGCCTGGTGGGTGCTCGTGGTCGTGCGCCTGTTCCGTGATCCGCTGCTCCGTTGCCGAACGATCATGATCATGATCGTGATACAGTTCCGGGAGCAGGTGGAGCAAGGTGAGGCTCAGCAAAAAGGCGCCCGTGAAGGAGTTGAGGACCTTGACATGGCGGGGCTCATGGAGCTTGAATGCGAAGACCACCACGGCGCCCAGCACAATGCTGGATAGGAGAATGATGTATTCCATAACGGACCCAGGGCAGGCGCAGGATGCAGCCGGGAAAAGTCGAATTGCAAATCATTTGCAATTCACGGCAAAGAAAAACCCGCAAGCGGGAAGGCTTGCGGGTGTGGGGAAACTTACTTCATCAGCAGCATCTGGCGCGCGCGCTTGATGGCACGGTTCAACCGGCGCTGATAGTGCGCGGGCAGGCCGGTATATTTGCGCGGCAGAATGCGGCCCTGGTCCGTCACGAACTGCCGAAGCAGGTTGACGTTCTTGTAATCCAGGGAATCAACGGTGAAATCAATCTTTGGCTTGGGCCTTGGCGTGCGGATTTCGGACGCGGAACGGCGGCCGCCGCGTTTGTCGGGTTTGTCTGTATGAGTTTTGCGTGGCATAGACGTTACTTGATTTCGCGGTGCAGCGTGTGGCGGCGAAGCGCAGGATTGAATTTCTTCAACTGCAGCTTCTCCGTCTTCAGCTTCTTGTTCCGCGTCGTGGTATAGCGCGACGGGGATTTGCCTTCCTTCCGCGCCTCAGTGCATTCAATGGTGATGATTTCCCGTGCCATATAAATTATTCCTTCTCCTTGGTCTTCTCTTCAGGCTCGTCGTCATCGGTTTCCACTTCGTTGGATCCGACGCTGTCAACCGTTCCCAGCTGTCCCAGGCGGCGCTGGCGCAATGCACCTTCCTTTTCGAGCTGCGCCTGGGCCTGCACCGTGAAACGGGTCCACGGGATGGCTTCGAGACGCGCTTTCGGGATGGGCTTGCCTGTCAATTCACAGATGCCGTACGTGTTTTTCTCGATGCGCTTGAGCGCTTCTTCGATTTCGTAAATGGCATCCTGATCGGATGAGAGAAGGCTCAGCGCGAAGTCACGGTCAAAATTATCCGTGCCGGAATCGGCCATGTGCAGGCTGTACCCGGCCATTTCCTGGGCAGATTCCTTGGCAAGGCCGTTCATCTGCCGGAGCAACTGCTCGCGCAGTTCAAGCAGGTTGTTGTAGAAGGCCTGCCACTCAGGCTTGATCCGCGCCGCGCCGTTGGTCTTGCCCTGTGCTACAGGACGCCCGAGGATCGCGGCCGCAGTTGCAACACCCGTCGCTTTGCCCTTGGGTGCCGGCTTGTCGTTCTTCTTCTTCGTAGTCACAACTTCAGTCAAAATTCTGTTAAATCTTTGCTCTGGCTCTCATGCTGAGACGATTCCTTCCCATCGAGAGTGCGCGAATCTACCAAACAGCAATGGATATTCCACAACAAATTTAAAAAATCTTCGGGTGAGAACCTCGGTTTGACCTCAGGCCCGTTCAATGCAGGCGTACGCGTTGTGATTATGGATGCTCTCGTAGTTTTCCGCCTCCACCTTGTACCATCGGACCAGCGGATGAGCATTCAGCCGCAATGCCACGTTTCGCACCAGATCCTCCACAAACACCGGGTTTTCATAGGCCCGCTCCGTCACGGCCTTCTCATCCTGCCGTTTCAACAGCGCATACAGCTCCGAGCTCGCCGAAGCCTCAATCATGGCGATGACATCCTCAATCCAGACGATCTGGTCAAATCGCAATTGAACCGTCACCTGTCCGCGCTGGTTGTGGGCGCCATGGCGAGAAATCGCCTTTGAACAGGGGCACAAGGTCGTGACATTGGCCTTCACTGTAAGCACGAAATCGATGTCATTGCCGGACGCAGCGGCATCGAATCGCGCCACGTAGTCCATCAGGCTTTCCTTGCGGCTGACTGGCGACTGCTTGCACATGAAGAACGGGAACTCTATTTCCAGGTGCGACGTCGCCGCGTTGAGCTTCTGCTGCATGGCCTTCAGGATGTCGGTAATATTCTCGACGTGAATCATGTCGCCATGCGCGTTGAGCACCTCGATGAAGCGGCTCATGTGGGTGCCCTTGAACTCCTTGGGCAGGTCCACAAACATCCCGACCGTGGCGATTGTATTCTGCGAGACGTGGGCTTTGTCGCGGACCTGTATGGGAAATCTCAAGCCGCGAACGCCGACTTTATCGATGCGCAGTTCCCGGGTATCGGGCTCGTTCTGCTTGTCGTGCATGGGGACGGCGCTGGGCCTCCTCGCCTTGACACGGCGTGAATGCCCGTTTGAGCGGAGGGCTTTTTGCATAAGACGGGAACAGTAGCAGCGGCGCAGTCATTTGCAAAAAACAAAGTCCGTTCCTTGCCGTGCCTTGCATTTCCGCCCCATTGCCATCCACCCCCATCGGCCCGATGTCCACTTTTCAATCACGCGACACGCCCCGCGAAAATTTGCGTCCGAAATGCCACAGTTTTCGGGGAATTTGCCGACAGGGTTACTGCATCGGCAGGCGAAACCCGCTGGGCACGATGCAAAACGGAATAGCTAATGACGTCGATTTGGTGTTGGATGTGCTTCGTCATGGCGGCTTTCTGGCGAGTTGTTGGCTGAATCTTAGACTTGATGAATATGAACCGGACTGCATCGCGTGTGCTCTTGATTGAGGACGATTCCAAGATCATGGAACTCCTGGAGGAACTTCTCAGCGCGGACAATATCGCGCTGGATTGCGCCACCACCGCTGCCGAGGCGTTGACCCGCACGCGCAAGGAAAACTTCGATCTCATCCTGCTCGACCTTGGCCTGCCCGACAGCAACGGGTTTGATCTCTTGAAAAGGCTGCAAGAGCAGCCGGAAACGGAATCGACCCCGGCCATTGTCCTGACGGCGTGGAATGAAACGAAGGACAAGTTGCGCGGGTTTGAGCTGGGCGCGGTGGATTATGTGACGAAGCCGTTTGAAGCCGCTGAGTTGCGCGCGCGTGTCTGCCGGGCGCTGCGAACCAAACGCCTGCAGGATCAGCTGACGCAAACGAACCGCGAACTCCTCGCCGCACGCGTCGCCGCCGAAGCCGCCGCCCGTGCGAAGGCCGAATTCCTGGCAAACATGAGCCATGAAATCCGCACGCCCATGAATGGCATCATCGCCATGGCCGGGCTGCTTCTTGAAACATCGCTCTCGACCGAGCAACGCGGGTACGTGGATACCGTTTACGCCAGCAGCGAGTCGCTGCTCACGATCACAAACGACATTCTCGATTTTTCGAAGATTGAATCGGGGAAGCTGGAATTGGAACGGCAGCCTGTGGATTTGCGCGGTTGCATTGAAGACGCTCTCGACCTTCTGGCCACCAAGGCCGCTGAGAAGAAGCTCGATATTGCCTACCAGATTGAGGATGGCATCCCGGCTCAGGTCCTGGGTGATATCACAAGGTTGCGCCAGATCCTCGTGAACCTCGTCAGCAACGGCATCAAGTTCACGCAGTCGGGCGAAGTGGTGGTGCAGGTGAAGCTCCTTTCCGCGCCCGCCGCAGGTTCCGACAAGTGGCACCTCCATTTCTCGGTTCGCGACACTGGCATTGGAATCCCCGTGGACCGCCTTGCACGGCTGTTCAAATCGTTCAGCCAGGCCGATGCCTCCACCACCCGGCAATACGGCGGAACCGGCCTGGGACTCGCAATCAGCAAGCGCCTTGTTGAATTGATGGATGGCAAAATGTGGGTTGAAAGCGTTCCTCAAAAAGGTTCAACGTTTCATTTCACACTGCCCATGCAAACTGCCCCGGCGCCTGAGTTGCGCCAGGTCAACCTTGACGGCCGCCAGGCGCAACTCGCCGACCTTCGCCTGCTCGTCGTCGACGACAACCCGACGAATTGCCGGATTCTCACGCTGCAGGCGGGCAAATGGGGAATGATTCCACGCGCGGCGCAGAGTGCGTCACAGGCGCTGGATTTCCTGAAGGCGGGGGAATCATTCGATCTTGCAATCCTCGACATGCAGATGCCTGGGATGGACGGCCTGATGCTGGCCGCGGAAATCCGGAAGCTTCCGAGCACGATGATGATGCCGCTGGTGTTATTGACATCAATGGGAGTTCGGGCGGATGCGCCGGATTTTGCGAGTGCTGCATTCGCCAGCTGCCTCACCAAGCCGATCAAACCCGCGCAATTGCACGAGGTTCTGATCCGCGTCATCTCCGGTGCGAAACCGGCAGCCCGGAAAGCCCCTGTGCCCTCGAAGCTCGATCCCACGCTTGCGCTGCGCCTCCCGCTCAGAATGCTCTTGTGCGATGACAACGCCATCAACCAGAAGGTTGCGGTTCGCCTGCTGCAGCAGATGGGATACAAGCCGGACATCGCGGCGAACGGCGTCGAAGCGCTCGCGGCACTTGAACGGCAGACCTACGACCTCATTTTCATGGATATCCAAATGCCTGAAATGGACGGCATGGAAGCCACGCGCATCATTCGCGAACGGCAGAAGGATCGGGCCAAGCATCCCAATTACAAGTCATCGATCATCATCGTCGCGATGACTGCAAACGCGATGACCGGGGACCGCGAGAAATGCATCGCTGGCGGCATGGATGATTATCTTTCAAAGCCGGTGCGGCCCGAGGACGTGCGCAAGGTCATCGAGCGCTGGGCGTCGACAGCGACCGTACCCGAGGCGGCAAACAGCCTGAAGCCTGCACAAACGGAGACCGCGACGGCGTCGACCGCTCCCGTTTCTCCCGTGAATGAAGTTCCACCCGTGGACATGGAGCGCCTGCTTGATTTCACGAACGGCAATGCAGATGATCTTCGCGAATTGATCAACCTTTACCTCAAGCAGACGGGCGATCAGATCGCGCAGCTCAATGCTGCTGTGGCGGCGGATTCCGCGTCCGAAGCGCGGCGGCTCGCTCACAGCTGCGCGGGCGCCAGCGCGACGTGCGGCATGGGAGCCATCGTGCCCCTGCTCCGCGAACTCGAACGCCAGGGCAATGAAGGGCAGCTTGTCAACGGCGCCCAGCTGGCCGAACGGATTTCGCACGAATTCAATCGCATCCGCGTTTATCTGGAAACCTTTCTGCAAAAACAGGTCGCACTGGCCGCGAATCCATAGATGAAGAAAATCCTGCTGATCGAAGATGACCAGGTTTTCGCCAATGTTTACCGAAACAAGCTTCTCCTCGAAGGGTTCGAGGTGGAAGTCGCCAACGATGGCGAACTGGGTTATCAGCGGATTCAGCAGTTTCGCCCCGACGCCGTTCTTCTCGATTTGCTGCTGCCCAAGCTGCCCGGACTCGAACTGCTGAAGCGGATTCGCTCAGAGGCAGACACGCAATCGCTGCCCGTGGTGGTTTTCACGAACACGTATCTTACCACCTCGATCCAGGAAGCCCGCGCCGCGGGGGCAACGAAATGCATGACGAAATCCACCTGCACACCCGCTGACGTGATCAGCACGGTCCGCAGCCTCTTAACCGACGCAGTTGCAGAGTCTCCGTCGCAAACGGCTGAGCCCGAGGAGCGCACGGAATCGGCCGCAGCCGATGTCGATATTGTCGCTGAGCTGCTGGCCACCTTCAGCGAGGAATTTCCCACCACAATTGTTGCCCTGCGGGCGCAGTTGCAGAGCCTGTGCAAGGTCGAGAACGAAGCCGTCCGCGTTCAACAGCTGAGCAACCTCGGACGCCTGGTTCACGGAGTTGCAGCGAGCGCAGGAATCGTCGGGCTCACCCAGCTCGCGCGCCTGGCCGCAGCACTGGAATCGCTGTTGAAGGAGCTGCAGGAAAAGCCAAGGAACATCAACGCCTCAACCCTGCGCACCGTCGCTTCGGCAGTGGATTGCCTCGCCATTGTGTTCGAACGAGGCGAGGCGACCGCGGAAAAGATTGCTTCTGCCCGCATCCTCGTGGTTGACGATGAAATCATTTCGCGTCGCGCTGTGACCCACGCGCTTGAAAAAGCAAAGCTCACTTCCGTGGCTGTCGACGACCCGTTGCGCGCGCTGAACCTGACAATGACGAGCCGGTTCGATCTCGTGGTGCTCGACGTCGACATGCCGAACATGAACGGCTACGAGCTGTGCTCAAAAATCCGGACCCTGCCTGCCTACAAGAAGACGCCTGTCGTATTCGTGACGAGCCTTAATGACTTCGAGGCGCGTGCGAACTCCACCATGAGCGGCGGCAATGATTTCATTGCAAAACCGTTTTTGTTTACGGAATTGGCGGTCAAGGCACTTATTTATGTGCTGAGGTCGCAATTGCCGGAGAAGCGTTGAATGGTCAGTTGTTCGTTGTCCTCCATCCTTCATCGTCCGTTACTCCCTGGCTGCTTTGACTTTGCGGGGGACGGTCACTAGCTTGTGACCATGGAACCGCTGCACGCCCCCTGGCGTATTGAATACATCCTCTCGAGCAAACCCGACCTGCCAGAGGAAAGCGTATTTACTGCAATCGCGCAGTCAAACGACGACGACTCGAATTATGTCATCGCCCGCGATCGCACCTGCTTCGCCCTGCTCAATAAATATCCCTACACGGGCGGCCATCTCATGGTGGTTCCCTACCGTCAGACGCCGGATTTGAACGGGCTGACCGGCCAGGAGATGGCCGATATGATGCAACTGACCCGTCGCTGTCAAAACGCTCTCACGCAGGTCATGCATCCGCAGGGATTCAACATTGGAATCAATCAGGGCAAGTGCGCTGGAGCCGGGATTCTTGAGCACCTGCATATTCACGTGGTGCCGCGCTGGAACGGCGATACCAACTTCATGCCGGTCCTCGGTTGCACGACGGTGGTTCCAGAGGCACTCTCTGAGGTCGCCGCGAAATTGCGCGATGCGTTGCGCCGATAGCTAACCTATTCTCATCATGGCTTCTGAAACCCTGCACTTTGAAAATGCGCGCATGGCGCAACAACTTTTCAACAATGACCCGCGCAACCTTCAGGCGCTTGAAACGCAACTTGGCGTCAAGGCAACCTCGCGGGAAGGATGGATCAAGCTGGAGGGCGAATCGGAAGCCATTGAGCGCGCCAAGCAGCTGTTCCTTTCACTCGAAGGCTCGCTGAAGGCGGGCTCGCCCGTGCGCAGCCGCGACTTCACCCACGCTTTGAACATCGTCCGCAACGAGGGCGTTTCCACGCTCAAGGACCTCATGACCGACCGCATAACGACGTCCGAAAAGAAGGGCGGCGTGACCGCAAAGACGGTTGGGCAGAAGAAATACATGGATGCGATTCGCTCGCATGACGTGACCTTCGGCATCGGTCCCGCCGGAACGGGCAAGACTTACCTGGCGGTCGCAACCGCCATTGCCGCGCTGCGCGAAGGCAAGGTTTCACGGATCATCCTCACGCGTCCTGCCGTTGAAGCCGGCGAGGCGCTTGGATTTCTTCCCGGCGACCTTTACGAGAAAATCACTCCCTACCTGCGTCCCCTGCATGACGCGCTGCACGACATGCTTCCCGCTGAGGATGTTCAGAAGCACATGGAACGCAGCATCATCGAAATTGCGCCGCTCGCCTACATGCGGGGCCGCACACTGAATAACGCGTTCATCATCCTGGACGAGGCGCAGAACTCCACGATGGAACAGATGTTCATGTTCCTGACGCGGCTTGGCGCGAATTCAAAGGCGGTGATAACAGGCGATGAAACGCAGGTCGATCTGCCGGCCCACAAACAGTCGGGACTCGTTGAAGCCCATCGCGTGTTGCGAAACATTGAAGGCGTTGCCGTCGTTGAATTCTCGCGCAAGGACGTGGTGCGCCATCCGCTGGTCCAACGCATCATTGCCGCCTACGAGGAACATCGCGGCAAAGGCCGGGGCGCCCCGCGCAAGAACGACGAGTGAGCGCAAGTCTCCTCATCCGCAATCAACAACGCGCCAGGCCCGTCGACGTGCGTCAACTGCGGCGCGCGACGGAAGTCCTGCTGCAGGAAATGTTGTCGCTCTCCAATTATGATCTTGCGATTCATCTCGTGGGATCAGCCCGCATGGCCGCGCTGAATTGGCAACACCTGCAGCACGAGGGCCCGACGGATGTCATCACGTTCGGCTATGCCGATGGCGGCAAAGTCCTGCATGGCGAGCTGTTCATCTGCATCGATGTCGCCGTTGAGCAGGCGCGGCAATTCCGCACAACGTGGCAAGATGAACTCATGCGGTATGTGATCCACGGCATCCTGCACCTTCAGGGTTACGATGACATGGAGCCCGCGAAGCGGCGGATCATGAAACGGGCGGAAAACCGGCTCTTGAAACAGTTGCCGGCAGAACAAGCCCCCCACAAACTTCGCCGCAGCCCATGATAGAACGCGCCCAGGGAATCATCCTGCGCACGCGTCCGTTTACCGAAACGAGCGTGATCGTCGATTGGTTGACGCCGGAACTTGGACGGATCAGCACCGTGGCAAAGGGAGCCCGCCGGGCGAAGTCACCATTCCGCGGGAAAGTCGATCTTTTTTATGAGGCGGCGTTCAGTTTCACCCGCAGCCGGCGCTCGGAACTCCACACGCTGGCAGAGGTCATTCTCTTGCAAACCCATCCCGGCCTGCGACGCGAACTTGGCTACGTTCAGCAGGCCAGTTATGCCTCGGCGCTGATCGTTCAAACGACGGAGAAGGAAAGCCCGGTGCCGGAGATTCATGAGCTTTTCCACGGTTTTCTCGCGACATTGCCAAAGCGGCCGCCCCAGCCACGGAATATTTTTGCATTCGAACTGAAACTGCTGGCCTTGCTGGGATTGCAGCCCGATCTCGCTGAAGCGCGGCTAAGTCCTGAGACGCAGAATCTGACCGGGATCCTGACGAACGAGAGCTGGGAGACAATCGCGGAACTCAAACCCGCGGCCACGCACGTGAAGCAGCTCCACGGTTTTCTTCACGGTTTCCTGATTTATCACCTGGAGAAGATCCCGAAGGGACGAAGCGACCTGCTCAGCTGAAGGGTCGTGCGTCCAACCTGCACGAGTCGCGGAATCTCCCGTCGCGTCAGGATGCAGGACTGAAGCGGCGTGAACCGCGCGCCTACGAGACCACGATGACGTTCTGCTCCTTCAAGTCTGGCTCAACCCACTTGCCGTGTTCGCGAATCAAATCGACAAGGCGGTCGACCGCTTCGTTCTCGGGGATATTGAACTTGATCGGAGTTTTCCCGACGTAAAGGTTGATCTTGCCGGGAGCACCGCCGACGTAACCGAAATCTGCATCCGCCATTTCGCCGGGGCCGTTCACGATGCAACCCATGATTGCGATCTTCACGCCCTTCAAATGTTCCGTTCGCGCCTTGATTCTGGCCGTGACGGTTTGCAGGTTGAACAACGTGCGCCCGCAGCTCGGGCACGCCACGTAATCCGTCTTGAAACTGCGGCAGCCCGCCGCCTGCAGGATGTTGTAAGCCAGACGCAGGCTTTGCCCGGCGCCGGCTTCGCCCCGCACCAGGATTGCATCGCCAATTCCATCGGCGAGCAGCGAGCCAATGACAACAGAGGCCCGAAGCAGGGCAACATCCGGTGTCAATGGTGCCGCCTCAAAATTCAGGCAGTCCTTCAGCAGAATGGGATTGTTCCGCCCCATGTGCCTCAGCTTGAGCGCCAGCAGGCGAAACGCGGGGATCGCGGGCAAAGAGATTCCATCCTTCACCGTGACCAATTGCGTGTCGCAGTTGATTTCAAAATCCTCCGCCGGATCAATCTCCGCGACGTTCAAGTCCTCGTAAACCGCCTCAGGCCTGACGTCAGCTTTCGGCGAAATCTTCGGCGCGACCTTGTCCCATGTCGCTTGGGTAACGACCACGCGCACCGTCTGGTCTCCGCCGCATTTATAAAGCGCGTTGAGTTCAATCTCCGGCGTCTGCCTTCGATGGAAATGGAACGGATCGAACGGGAACTCCGCAGCATTTCGTGCGACATGCGACGGCGTGAGAATAGGAACCTGCGCCAGCAAATCGCGGCAGACTGGAATCTCCCGCGGCGAATCCTCAGTTAGGGACACGCGAATCGTATCGCCCAGCCCGTCACACAGGAGGGATCCAATCCCTATGGCGCTCTTGATGCGGCCGTCTTCGCCCTCGCCTGCTTCCGTGACGCCCAGGTGAATGGGATAATTCCAATCCGCGCCCTCCTGTTCGAGGCGGGCGACGAGCAACCGATAGCACTCGATCATCACCTTTGGATTCGATGATTTCATCGAGAACTTGAAATTGTGGAAATCGTGCTTGCGCGCAATGCGGGCGAATTCCAAAGCACTCTCCACCATGCCCAACGGAGTGTCGCCGTAGCGATTCATGATTCGATCGGAGAGCGAGCCGTGATTGGTCCCGATGCGGAGTGCGCGTTTCAGTCGTTTGCACTCCAGAACCAGCGGCGTGAACTTCTCTTCGATCCGCTGAAGCTCCGCGATGTATTGGTCGTCCGTGTATTCCTTGATCGCAAACTTTTTGGAGTCGGCATAATTGCCGGGATTCACGCGAACCACTTCCACCCATTTCACCGCTTCCATAGCGGCCTCAGGCTTGAAATGAATATCGGCAACGATCGGAACCTTGCAGCCTGCCCGCCGCAATTCCTCCACGATGCATCTCAAGTTCGCCGCGTCTTTGACGGTCGGCGCGGTGATGCGGACGATCTGGCATCCGACGGCCACCAACTCGAGCGTCTGCCGAACGCACAGTGCGGTATCCATCGTGTCGCAGGTGAGCATCGATTGCACGACGACCGGGCGATCGCCGCCGATGATGACGCCGCCGTCAGCAGGATCGCCCACGATAATCTCGCGGGATTTCCGGCGTTGATAAGCGAAGGGCGACTGGCAATAGCGCATGGGACAGAGTGTCAGGATTCAGCGCCTTGGATTCAAGCGGTAAGCAGTTCCGGCGGGCGCATCAGTTCTTGGGGGAGAAAACGATTTCATCGCTCTGGCGATCCGCTCGCGCGCTGCGAAACCAGTCGCCTGCATCGAAGAACGCGATGAACAACATGAAACCGATCAGGACCATTGCGCATGCGGATTGAATCGTTTGCAGGAGGCGCGCGCTGACCGGCCGGCGCCGCACCGCCTCGATGAGCGCCAGCGTGATATGACCGCCGTCGAGCACAGGAAATGGCAGCAGGTTCAACAGCGCCAGGTTGACGTTCAGAATGACGCTGAACCACAAGACACGGCGCCAGCCATTTTCGCTCTCAAAGAAATTCTTGTAGGCGCGCAGGATCATGACCGCGCCGCCCAGTTGCTGGAGCCCGATATCGGACTTCGGCGACGCCACGGCGCCAATTGTCGCAAATATCTGTCCAGCGCTTTCCGCGATCTGTTCCATTGGTTTTGGGTAGACCAATGTTTCATTCGTGCTGCCGAACCAAAGCGCCACTCCAAAAACAGGGGGAGCGTTGGTGGGTTGGATCGGCGCTTCAGGCATCAGTTCCCGGTCAAACATCTGGTCGCCGCGGCGAATGGTGAACTTCACCGGTTGCAACGGACCATTCGTCAGCATTGCCTCAGCGTAGAGAACCGCATCAGGGGCGAGGATCTTCTCGTCATTGATTGCGACGATCTCATCGTTCGGCTGCAATCCAGCCACAGCGGCCGGGCTGTTCGACAGCACCTGCGCAACGTGCGCGGGTCGCGCGGGGGCGATCAGGACCTGGCGGAAGGACTTGCGCTGGTACCATTTCGTCGGCTCCCGGCGGGGCGCTGCATACGCCATGTGCTCCTGGCCGTCGCGCAGATACTTGAATGCAATGTTGGTTCCTTCGCTGGTGATGATTTTCCAGGTGATGCTCTTCCGTGAAGCGGAAAAGAATTCCGACACGGGCTCGCCGTCGATCTCGAGGATCTGGTCCCCGGGCCGCAGGCCAGATTTCCACGCGGGGCCGTTGGGAGAAACCCAGCCGATCGTGGTCGAACTTTCCACCGCGGGAACGGGACGGCCGACGCCCCAAACCACGAACGCGAAAGCGACGGCGAGGAGGAAGCTGAAGAGGGGACCCGCAAACGCGACGATGATTTTATCAAGGGCGGAGATGTTGGGGAGCGGCTGTTCGGAGGTTTCGCTCTTGCCCTCGATGGCTTCCATCGAGGCCATCTGCGGGAGCGAGACGTAGCCGCCGGCGGGGATCCAGCCAAGGGCGTATTCGACGCCGCCGATGCGCCGTTTCCAGATGGGCTTGCCGAACCAGATGGCGAAGCGATCGATCTTCAAGCCGCGCCATTTTGCGGCGAGAAAGTGCCCGAGTTCATGCACTCCAATGAGCAGATTGAAGAGCAGCAGCACTTCCAGGATGATCAGAATCACTTTAATCGTTGCCATACTTGTAAAACCGCGGATTTCCGGTCAGCGAATATACCGAGGAAAACCCCCGTGGCAACAACGCAGAAGGCTGGACGGGATCGGCCTTTCGGAGCGCCGATCGCAATCGGCTTGCGATCATCGAAGAACCGATCGCGGGGACATTGCGGCTATGTCGGATACCAAGGCAGAAACAGCGTTGCACGAATTGGCATCGCAGGAAAATTGTGGGTTAAGCCGACTGAAAGTCGGCGCTCCGACTTGAGGCCCGGCCGGATTGGAAGCCTGCCAGGCCTTGGCAGGTTCAGGACGCAGCATGCTCCCGGGCCCAGGCATCGGCCTCCAGGATTTCATCAAGTGTTGGCCGTTCCACCACCTGATGCGCATTCATCGTTTTTTCGACCAGCGCCGTAATCTGCGGGAAATTAATCCTGCGATTTACAAAGGCATCCACCGCCACCTCATTGGCTGCATTGAACACCGCGGGCAATGTTCCACTGACCTCCCCTGCCCTGCGCGCCAGGTTGACGGCCGGGAATCGTTCCGTGTCCGGCTCTTCAAACGTCAGGTTGCCGATCGCCGGAAAATTCGTCTGAACGCGATCGCTCTTCGCGCGGTTCGGATACGTCAACGCATACTGAATCGGCAGGCACATGTCGGGCGTCGAAAGCTGTGCGAGCAGCGAGCCATCCACGAACTCGACCATTGAATGCACAATGCTCTGCGGGTGAACCACCACGCCGACACGGGCCATCTCCATGTCGAAGAGCCACCGCGCTTCAATCATCTCAAGGCCTTTGTTGAACAACGTGGCTGAATCGATGGTGATCTTGCGGCCCATGACCCAGGACGGGTGCTTGAGCGCGCGTTCGACCGTGATTTCGGAAAATCTTTCGCGCGGCCACTCGGTCCGATTTCTAAACGGGCCGCCGCTGGCTGTCAGCAGAAGGCGGCGAACCGAGGACGGCGGCTTTCCGTCGAGACATTGAAAAATCGCCGAATGCTCGCTGTCTACTGCAAGCACGCGAACCCCGTGCCTGCGCGCTTCGCTCATCACAATCTCTCCCGCCATCACAAGGATTTCCTTGGATGCGACCGCAATGTCCTTGCCCGCGCGAATTGCCGCGAGCGCCGGGCGCAAGCCCGCTGTCCCCACGATCGCAATCAAAACGATATCCGCATTGGGCAGGGTCGCGAGCTTGAGCAGTCCGTCCATGCCGCAATGCACTTCAACGCTGGCGCCCAGGGCACTTCGAAGCGCGCTCGCCTTGGGAGGATCCTGGATCGAAATATGAGCTGGCTGATGTCGTCGCGTCTGTTCGAGCAGCAGTTCAACATTATTTCCTGCGGCAAGCCCGATAAGCTGGATTTGATCTGGAAGATCCTCCGCCACCTTGATCGTGCTGGTGCCGATCGACCCCGTGCTGCCAAGCAATACAACTCTCTTCATGAATGGGAATGATTGTTGCCGATCACGGCCGGGTGAGCACGTGGCGCAGATAAAGATACATCAGGGGCGCGTTGAACAGGAGGCTGTCGAGCAGGTCCAGGATGCCGCCGATCCCCGGGAACAGCTTTCCGGAATCCTTCACCCCGGCCTCCCGCTTGAAGATCGATTCGATCAAATCGCCGACGACCGCGCTGACACTCAGGAGCACGCCTAAAATCACTGCGTGCATGTAATTCATGCCGAACATGCGGTCTCCAAAAAAATATGCGAATGCAACGCTCGCGCCCGTTGAAACCAGGATCGCTCCACCGAACCCTTCCCACGTTTTGCCGGGACTGATCCGCGGAATCATCTTGTGCTTTCCTATGAGCGACCCCACCGCGTATGCGCCAGTGTCGCTGAACTTGGTCACGAGAATGAAATACAGGACGTAGATCTTGCCCGTGCCGGCAAGGGGTTCTGCGAACGAGAAGAATTGAATTTTTTGGATGAAGTTCAGGAGCCACGGGACGTACATCAATCCGAACAGCGTCGTGGAAATCGCAAGAATGCCTGCCGTGTTGCTCCTGGCGAAAAACTGGCGCAGACACAATCCGAGCACGAAAAGAATCAGAAAGGAGGTTTCGAAATCATTGACGCGTGCAGGTGAATCCTGCCGCCCGACGACACCCGTCAGGTTCAGGAACGTTCCCGCCATGAGGAGAATGCCGCCAAAAATGCCCCAGTTTCTGAAGCACACGAGATCCCGCTTTTGAACCAGCCCGTAGAATTCGATCAAGCCGACGATTGCGAGAAAAACCATCGTCGCGCCGAAAACGTAATCCGAGAGAACTTTGTTCTTTGAGAACAGCGCAGTGAGCACAACGGTCCAGAGAATCACCGTGCTGGTGAGCCGGCTGGCAAAAATTTTCAGCTTTGACTGCGGTGCCGGCGCGGGCGCGGAAGCGTCAGACATGGGCGAAGAATGCGAAGGCACCCAGCGGCTGTCGAGAGTTTTGCGCTCCCCGAAAGCGCGCAAGCCGGCGCTCCTGCGGCTAATCCCCGAGATTTGTTCCAACGCGGCGGGCAGTTTCGATCCATGGATGATTCAGCGGAACCGTTTTCAACCGGCCCGCGACTTCCGCAATCGGCACGGGTTTCACACCGTCGCCCCGCGCTGCCACCATGACGCCGAACACCTTGTCCAGGATCAACTGAGTGCACATCGTTCCCAAGCGCGTCGCGAGCAACCGATCTCCTGCTGATGGAGTTCCACCACGCTGAACATAGCCAAGGATCGTCACGCGCGCCTCCAATCGAGTCAACTCCTCCAACTCGCGCGAGAGGCGAAGCGTGTTCCCCGCGTGCTGCGCATTCAAAACGGCAAGGTCGGTCTTTGCCTTCTGCTTGGCCGCCTTGTTGGGTGCTGTTTGCTTGCGGCGCGCTGCCGCCAAAAAGTCGGCCGCCTCCGCCTTCGACATTGCTCCTTCTGCAACGGCAATGATGCTGAAGTTTGTTCCATGCTGCTGCCGTTTTCGAATCGCCGCCGCAATGTGCTGCACGTCATAGGGGATCTCCGGCACCAGGATGACGTCCGCGCCTCCTGCGATTCCGGCTCCGAGCGCCAGCCAGCCAGCCCGATGTCCCATGATCTCCGCAATGATGATTCGATGATGGCTGTGCGCCGTGCTGTGCAAACGGTCGACTGCGTCGGTCGCGATCCCGAGCGCAGTGTCGAAGCCAATCGTCGAATCGGTCATCGGCACGTCGTTGTCGATGGTCTTCGGCAGCGTCACGATGTTCAGTCCTTTTTCGACGAGCCGCAGCGCGTTCTTGTGCGTTCCCCCGCCCCCGATGCATACGAGCGCCTCCAGCCTGTTCCGCTCGTAATGCTTCACGATGATGTCGGTCACATCGCGGCTCTTGCCCTTGAAATCCATTTTATGCGGCTTGTCACGGCCTGTTCCAAGAATCGTTCCGCCCACGGTGAGAATTCCCGCAAGCGTGCTCTTGTCCAGATCGCACTGAAGATTTTCCGCCAATCCGCGAAAGCCATCGCGGAATCCGATCACCTCGATGCCTGATGCGACTGCGGCCTTGCCGACCGCGCGGATGGCGGCGTTCAACCCAGGACTGTCGCCGCCAGCCGTGATGATCCCGATACGCCTGTTCTTCTTCATACGTCCTGTATCGCATCCTGACAAAGGAAGCGGGCGGCGTCATCCGGAAATCGCCGGAAAGGAAAGGCACTGCGAACCTGCCGTTCGACACAGGGAGCCAGTTCACCCCGCCGCATCGGAGGAGGGTGATCGATGCGCGTGCGGCAACCACACCGCACACGGCGAAATCACAAGCCGCCGAAACGGCGATGCCTTCGATTGTATTCCTCGAGAGCTTCGAAGAACTGCGCTTTGCGAAAGTCCGGCCAGAGTGTTTGGGTCACGACCAGTTCCGTGTAGGAAATCTGCCACAACAGGAAATTGCTGACCCGCATCTCGCCGCTTGTGCGAATCAGCAGGTCAGGGTCTGGCCAGTTGCGCGTGTAAAGGTGCTGCGCGAAAACCTTCTCCGTGATATCGGCGGGATCGAGTTCCCCTGACTTGATCTTGTGGGCCACGCTCCGCACCGCCTCCACAATTTCGGCGCGGCCGCCATAACTGAGCGCCAGCACCAGCGTCAACCCGTTGTTCCTGGCGAGCGCGGCGGTGGATTTTCGCAACTGTTCCTGAACACTGTCAGGCAGCCGATGAATCTGGCCGATCGCCTCCAGACGCACGTTGTTCCGGTTCAGGTCTGGAGTTTCGTTCTTCAGATACTGCACCAGATACTTCATCAACGTGTCGACTTCATCCTTGGGGCGATTCCAGTTTTCCGCTGAGAAGGCATAGAGGGTCAGGTATTTGATGCCCACTTCGCCGGCGGCGCGGATGATCATGCGCACCGATTCTGCGCCCTGCCGATGACCTTCCACCCGGGGCAGGTGACGCTGGCGGGCCCAGCGGCCATTGCCGTCCATGATGATGGCGACGTGCTGCGGCAGGGATGCCTTGGCTTCGGAACTGAGGTGCGCGGCCTGCGGACTCATGGGCAGGTTCGTGACGCCGTGTTTCAGGGTTGGAGCGCTGGAACCGGCGATCTGCTCAAAATCAGCTCTACTCCACGCAATCCAGCGCCTTCCGCCTTCGCGGATACTTAAACAAAAATAGTCTGCTCGCGGCCTGGACCCACACTCGCGATGAACAACCTCGCGCCGGTCAACTCGGAAATGGCCTTCAGGTAGGCGCGACATTTCGGCGGCAGCTCCTTGTAGGTCTTGGCGCTGTCCGTCGGTTTTTGCCATCCCGGAAATTCCGCGTACTCCGGCTGGCAGCGCGCGAGAACCTCCACATCGCTCGGCATGTAGTCGTAACGCTTCTTTCCATCCCGGTACCCAATGCAAACCTTGATCGTTTCCACCGTGTCCAGACCATCGATGTTGGTAATCGCGAGATCGTCGATGCCATTCACCATCGTCGCATGGCGTGTTGCCACGGAATCGAACCATCCGCAGCGACGTGCGCGGCCGGTTGTCGCGCCAAATTCCCGTCCCATGGCGTGCAGCATGTCAGCGATCTCGGCATTCTCCGTCGGCAACGGACCTTCGCCGACACGCGTGGTATAGGCCTTCATCACGCCCACGACACGGTCCATCCGATGCGGCGGCACGCCTGAACCTGTGCAGGCACCGCCCGCCGTGGTGTTGGACGACGTGACAAACGGATACGTGCCATGATCTATGTCGAGAAACGTTCCCTGCGCGCCTTCGAACAAAACATCCTTGCCGCGCAAGATGGCGTCGTGCAACAGCACCACCGTGTTCGCAACGAACGGCCGCAGGTAATCGGCGGCAGCAGAATACTCCGCAAAGATCTTCTTGAATGACAGTGGCGCGGCGCCAAAAGCCTTCAGCACCCCGTTGTTCTCCTTGATTTTTGCTGCCAGTCGATCCTCAAAACGCTCGGCGTTGATCAGGTCGATGATGCGCAATCCCACGCGCGCGGCTTTGTCTCCGTAGGCAGGGCCGATCCCGCGCTTCGTCGTGCCGATCTTGTTCTTGCCCTTTAAGACTTCGCGCTGGGCATCGAGTTCGCGATGGTAGGGAAGAACCACGTGGGCGGTTTCGCTGATGAACAGGTTGCCATCGACCTTGATGCCGAGCTTGCGCAATCCTTCGATTTCCGAGACCAGGCCGATCGGATCGATGACGACGCCATTGCCGATGACGCACGTCTTCTTTTTGCGAAGGATGCCGGAGGGGATGAGGTGCAGGACGTATTTCTGCTTGCCTACGAAGACGGTATGCCCGGCGTTGTTTCCACCTTGGGTGCGGACGACCACATCCGCCTGCTCCGTGAGCACGTCGATGATCTTGCCTTTGCCTTCATCGCCCCACTGGGCGCCTACGAGAATTGTATTGGCCATGTCTGTTAAACCGTTTCAGCAAGAAAGCATTCCAGCACTGCAGGAGCCTCTGGAGCGATCCGCTGCCGCCGCTTTGCGGCAAGAAAAATCCCCGAACTTGCATTCGGGGCAAAGCGTTCTTCTTTGCGGGCAAACACTAGGAAGCCGGGGTAAACGTGTCAATCCCCGAGCGCGCCGCGCGCGCACAACTCAGGACAGGGCGCCGTAGCGGCTGGCATCCTTGCCTGCTGTGGAAGCGGGCTTCTAGCCCGGTGGAAGGAACCTCAAACGGAGGCGAGCGCGTTGAGAGGGTCTGAGTGTCTCTCGTGCTTAACGATTTCTTCCGGGCGGCGAGGATGCACGCCCTCTACGTCAGGCAAGATGCCTGACGCCACCCTCACCTCCGTTACGCTTCGCATAGCGACCATGGCGAATTACATCGACTCGCTTGCGATGCATTTGGAAACTCAGGCCATGGCATTGCCCCCGGATCTGCACATGCATACACCGCTCTGCCGCCACGCGCGCGGCGAGCCTGTGGATTACGCGCGTCATGCCGCGTCCGTGGGACTTCGCGAAATCGGGTTTTCAGATCATTCACCCATGCGCGACCCCGACTTCGACGACTGGCGCATGCGCGCGGATCAACTCGACGAATACGTTGAGAAGGTGGAACGAGCGCGGCGGGAAGTTCCCGCGATCAAGATTCGTCTCGCGCTGGAAGTCGACTACCTTCCCGGACAGGAGGATTGGATCCGCGAACTCGCCCAGCGGCATCCGTGGGATTACCTGATCGGCTCAGTCCATTATGTGTCGGACACGTGGGCCATCGACAACCCGCACATGCTTTCAGAATGGAAACAGCGCGACGCGGATGAAGTCTGGACGTGCTATTTCGAGCGGCTGATGCAAGCGGCAGGGACGGGCTTTTTTGAGATTCTCGCCCACGCTGACCTTCCCAAGAAATTTGGCCATCGCCCCACTCGTGATTGTTCCCGCCTTTACCAGGGCCTCATCGCTTCGGCAAAACGGCATGCGTGCGCCATCGAACTGAACACGGCGGGCCTCCGCAAGGAATGCCGGGAGATTTACCCAAGCCGCGAAATTCTCACGCTGGCCCAATCCGGGCAGGTCGCCATCACATTTGGGTCAGACGCGCATGCTCCCGAGGAAGTCGGCATGAACTTCAACGATGCGGTCGCACTCGCGCGCTCGGTGGGTTATGACAGTTGCTGCACGTTCGAAAAAAGGGCGCGGCACATCCTGCCGCTGCCAGCCTAGGGTCCCAGCAGCACGCGATAGAATCGCGACGGATCGCTCAGTGATGAATCTGTGAATTCGAGCGGCAGCGCAGGCGAGTTCGTGCTGAACAGCGTTGTCCAGTCCACCAGGTTTGTTGAACTCTGCACGGCGTAGTCGGGACCCCCATCTCCGTCCACGCGCAATGTCAGCGACGTGCCTGTCCAATTCACAGCGGTCAACTGCGGCGCTGCCAGCGGGTTGATGACAACGTTGAAGGTTTGCGTTGCGGCGAGACTGGGCGTGCCATTGTCCGCAACCCGAACTGAAACGGGTTGAATCGTACCCGCGTGCGCCACCGCGGGCCGCCATGTAAAAACCCCCGTGTTGCTGTCCAACGACGCTCCGGCGGGTCCGGCCAACAACGTAAACGTCAGCATTTGCCATGGCAGATTCACGTCCGCCGCGAGGTTCGTCACGACAACGTTGACGCCCACATTCACGGTTGCATCGGAAATCTGCGACAATGTCGGGGCCGCGTTGGCAGGGACCATGGCGGCAATTTCAGCAGCGGCGAGAGGGCGCGAGTAAATGGCAATGCTATCCAGTGCGCCGCGGAACATCGGTTGCGCGGGATCAGCGCCGCGCGCAAGGTATTGGTGCGGAGTTGCAGTTGCCGTATTCGGCGCATTCAAGGCGTCGGGCGCAACAGGGATTTCACCCTCGTCCTGCAGCACGCCGTTCATAAACAGGCGGCCCGTGGTGCCGTCGGATAACGTCACGACAACATGCGTCCAATTTCCTGGAACCAAAGCCGCGGCGGCAGTGAGCGTGTGCTCGACACCTGAGTGACGCAGGATAAAACGCGCGCGCCCCGAGCCGTCGTCGGGCGTCAAAAACATCGCGTTGGTTGCCGCGGATCCAAAATGCCAGACGGGTTGGTTGGACTCGCCACCATTCCATCGAACCCACGCCGTAATCGTCATTTCCTTCAGGTCCGACAAGGAGCGATCCAGGACAACATATTGGTTCGTCCCGCTGAATAACATCGCTCCCACGCGTCCGCTTTCGGACAAGCGCCAGGAAGGACTCCCAATGAGGTAGGCGTCTGTGACACCAATCTGGTCGCGCGTCATGGGGCCGCTGGCTGAAGCGAATTCATAGGCGGCGAACTGCCGCTCGGGCGCAGTGCGCACCCAATTGTTCGGGACGCCCGTGAACGGCAGATGCCCAAAGGCGAAGCCGTTGGTCACAGCGCGGCCTGCCTGGAAATCGCCGTCGATCACGCCCCACCCGGCAACGTATCCGCCTTCCAGAATCGCTGAACCTTTTGCAACGCCCCAATTCGTCACAGACGCACCACGAATCTGCGCGCGCTCCAGCACCCTGGCAAAGTCACCAATGACAGAACCGCCACTCACAACCGCCCAATCCCGAACCTTGGCATTGTCGCGGATGACCGCTGAATTCATGACAAGCGCGTGTCCACTCACCACGCCGTTGTTAGTCACCGTTGCGGAATCGCGAACAACGGCAAAATCTTCCACGCGCGCATTGCCTCGGACCCGCGCGTTGTTGAGCACCCTCGCATTCGGCCCAATGTAGGCCGACGCATCAACCAGCGCGCCCGCCGAACGCCAGCCGCCGCCATTCGCGTGCTGGATCAAGCCGGACGTTCCGCCGTTGTTGGATTCCCGTGGCACTGCGCCAAACATCTGCAGCTCGTAATGCAGCCGCTGTTTGGATCCGTGGGAGCGATACGGATAAACGAGGTCGTCGAAGCCTGTGAATTGAACGCTGTTGGGCGTCCCCGCGACTGAGAGATATACGCGGTTTTCATTCGCCGCGAGCGTGACGCTGTTGCTGCCGGAATTCCAAAGCGGCGAATACCGTTCGGCACCGGAATCGGAAATGACGATGAACGCCGCGCGCCAGTCCGCGCCGCGTGTCGTGTCGGGAAGCCCCCGAAAGTTCACGGTGACTTCGCGCCCTGCTCCGATCCCCTGCGGCACCAAATCGTGAATCGCATAGGCGCCCTGCATCGGCGCCATTTCCATCGGAACCCGCCACCAGTTGATGTCATCCGCCCTCCGCACCAGGTCGGTCGTGATAAATCGACGCCACAGTGCCGGGTTCTGGGAGTTGAGTGCGTTGGTGATCGCCGCCTGATTTTCGTAATCAAACGTCAATTGCCTGCGAGCGAAGTATCCGATGATGTCCTTAACATTCGAGTGCGGGGTAAGGTTCTCGAGCGTCGTGTACATGTAAACGCCGGGAAGATTCTGTTTCCAGATCCTGGCCATCGTGCCGAATCCCAGGTCCGTCAACGCATCCGGATTTTCGTCGAGATACAGGAAAAAGGGCCACGACAGATAGTAGTCCCGGCCGTGCGCCACGGTCATGTGCGCGCTGTGGATGTAGTTCGCATCAATGCCGCTGTCGTTTGGAAACAGGTTCCTATAGAACGTGATCCACAATTCTCGCCCATAGTTCGCCTGGCCTTCCGACCAGGTTCCATCCACGGCCTGGCCGCCATCACGCTGATGAAACTGGAACACGTGCATGAGCTCGTGGGGTATCACCCACGAAGGCGGGTCCATCCGAAGCCCGTCAGGAGTGATATTGATGTATCCGAACTGCGTGTTTCCGTCGCCTCCGGCCCAATAACCGCTGTGCCAGGTGATCATGTTCACCTTGTATTTGCTGCCATTGCGATTGGCGGGATTCCACGATTCAGCAGGTTCGCGGTATCCAAGATGGTTCACGTACACCTGCCACGTCTCCTCCAGGTTGCGCAGTGTCCATTCAGGCATGTTCACATTCCACGACGCGTGCGATGCGACAGTCGAATCCCACAGGAATCGAAAGTGTTTCGACTCCATCGACATTACTGTCCGCCCGAATGTGTTCGCCGCGCCCGGAGCGGGACATTCCGTGCTGTAGCGTGGGAGGTAGGCGTCGCCGGTGATGTCGCCGGCACGAACGTATCCGACGGCAAACTCCTGGCCCGCCGATGCAGCATTGCCCAGGGGATCGATTCTCAAATCGCGCAATGTGGCGCGCCAGGAACGTTCAAGTCCGAGCTCAAGTCGATACACGTGCAAGGCGCCGTCCTTGGGGATGAGCGAGTTGGGAATCGTCAGCGCTCGTGTTGCATTGATGCCGGGCGCAGTCGTGACCCCGTAATAGATCTGAATATTTCCACTGAACGCCGAAGGCACCTGCAGTTGCAATTCCAGGAAGTCGTTAAATCCAAGATTCAGGTTCGGGCCGTTTGCGAAGTTCAGGCGCGACAGTTGTGGATGACTGCCGCTCGCCGCCCCGCTCAGCACGCCATTCGTCACGGTCGCGCTGGCGATCCCAGCCATGGTCCAGCCTGCCAAAGCACCATTCGTCTCCCAACTTGCAAGAATCACGAAATTGGTCAACGGCGGCGAAACGGGATCGACAACGATGTTGCTTGGCGACCCGTTGGCTGCGTTGTTCGCAACAATAAAAGTCGCTATCGCCGGAATGGCTGAGTAGGCGCGGGCATTGCCGTCACCCGAAAACGCATACGCTGCGACATGACACGTTGCGCCCGCGGGAAGGTTCGTGAGTTCGGCGTTCGTTCCCGCGCCCGAGTAGACGACATAGGCATTCGTCGCCAGCAACCGTTCGCCTGCGCCGAAGCTCGGATCACCCGCATACACAAAGCCGTCCACGGGCCGTTGCTTCAGAAGGCTGGATCCCGTCCAGATTGTCACCAGCGTTCCTGCGCTCGCTGCATCGGGATTCCATGAGATCGTCGCGTTGCGATTCGTTCCCGTGACGACATCGACGCTCGTGACGGGATTGGGAGCGACGCTGACGGAATCGATGTTCGTTGCAGTCAGGCTGAAGTCGCTGAACCTGGCTTCGCGCGCAGTGTCACTGAACGTGGCGTGGACCAATCCAACCTGCAGGGGCAAGCCTGCGAAGTCGGCGCGGCGAATGACCGTGCCGCTGATTGGCGCGGGAAAGTTGACGAGTTGCCAGGGATCGCCCGCGTTGGCGCGTTGATAGAAGTGAAAGTTGGTTCCATTCACTCGATCGATGCGAAGCCAGTAATTGTTGTTGGGAAATCCGCCCGGGTTCACCTGCGTTGTCGCGCCGTTCACCTGGTTCCGCAAGTAATTCGGGAAATTGAACTGGTCGAATCGCGTCCACGATAAGAAATCTTCACTGCCTCCCAGTGGATTGCCTCCGTCAGAAAACGCCCGCACCTGCAGGCCCGCCGTATTGAAACTGTTGTTGTCGAATGGCGTGACAACGCGGACTGAGACCGAGAAGTCACCCGGCATCACCTTGTAGAGGAAGAATCCGTCGTCATCGGCGTGCTCCCACGCAGTCCCTGTCGATTGCACCGACAACACCCCGCTGGCAGTGATGTTCGCATCGAGCTTCAACGTGGCGCCAGGACCTCCGCCGCCCACGCCCGAGTTCGAAAACTCGCCAGCGCCGAGATACACGCCATCCCAGATTGTCCCGGAAATTCCGGTGCTGAGATAATCGATGGTGGAATTGAAGTTGTCCGAAAGCGTTGCGGCTTTTGCAGCAATGGATGTCAGGCACAAAGCGAGGGCGACCTTTGCAAACGGCATGTTCATTCTGGTGTCCGAAATGGTGACCGCGGGTTCAGGTCATCATCGTCGAGCACGAGAATGTATCAGCCCATAGGGGTCATGCACGTCTGCATGCTGCAAAACCACAGCCGCTCCAGCGCCAAGGACTGCATAAGGGATAGCGACACATGGGAATCACGGATGAGATACGAATCAGTGTTCACAGCCTCCACCTTTTTCGTGTGGTTCGTGTGGTTCGTGGTTGCCTCGCCTCTTCGGATGCCGCGATGAAGGTACTTTGTTAACTGCGGTCATCGCCCTCATCTGCGGCAGACGTTGCTTGCCCACGCTGCCTTTACCCCAGCGGTCTTGCTGCCGCCACCTCCGCTCAGCTGCGGGGGTTGGACCCGCAGTTTGCTGCCTCTCAACCACTCTCGCTCTTCAGCGGTCGCTCTGCCGCTTGCTGCGTGGAACCTCCTCGCTCTCGCGCATCCCCGACCCTGCCCTCCTGCCAGTCCCCGTTCGTCGCGCTTCCCCGGTTTCTTCTATTTCCACATCTTCGCGTCGAACTTCCTCCGAGACCTGCTGTTCGTCCGTGCGCGCCTGTTTGCGCACCCGAACCTCCTCGCGCACATGTGTCTGCTTCTCCACCACCGCCTCCTCGCGTCGCAAAGGAATGTAGATTTCCTTGTCCGAAAACTCCGTTGTCGCCGCGCCTGATTCCGTGGCCGGCACGCGTTCAATCACGATTTCCTCGCGCTTGAGCTGGACCGGCTGGTTGACAGTTTCGGTGCGAACAACCTTGCGCAACCGTACTCCGCCGACTTCGACCTCGCGCTTTCCGATCTTCACATCTTCCTGCGCCAGCTTGATCGTGCGTTCGTCGCCTGCTCGTTGCTGTGTCGTGTTTTGCCCACTCGTCATCGTCCCCTGCGTCTGCGCCCGTTGCTGGGTCGCACCCGTCCGTTGGGCAGTCGCCAGGCCATAGTAGGAATAGATCGTTTGTTCGTCGTTTACCTGGATGTCGGCATCTGCATCAAACGCGGGGGCGTCCTTCACCCGATCCTTCCCATAGGGCAAGCGGATCCGCTTATCGCGCTCATTGACGTTCACTTGCTGCGCAGGCACGACATGGTTCTTGCCAAAGAACCAGCCAGTGCGGACGCCTATGAACGCGGGCTCACCCTGGTGATCGGACCAAAGACATTCCAGCGTTCCAATCTTGTCGTTGTTCTGATCGACAACGTCGTAGCCGATGTACTTGCTCAGGTCGCGATCGAAGCGTGACCACGCAGCACGCGTTGCATGACGGGCTTGATCCCAGGACAGACGCGACTTGCCGTAGTTCTTCTCATACTCGCGGCGAAGATCGGGTTCCGCCTGGTCGTAGGTTCTGCCCTGGCTGCCGTAGAGACCCCAGCCTTCGTATCCCGTCCGATACGCACCCTGGTAATCGTCATACGTGTAATCCTTGTTGTAATAGGGTTCACGCTGGTACTGCTCGCGCCAATACGCGTCCTCTTGTGTGGGGTTCACGCGTTCGGCGATGCCTTTTCCGATCAAGCCGCCCGCCACCGCGCCAACCGCTGCGCCTGCCACAGTTCCGATGGGACCGCCGATACCGGTGCCTGCTGCGGCTCCAGCCAATGCTGCTGCTCCCGCGCCGCCTGCCGCGCCTCCCGCCGCAGCCCCGAGCCCGGTGCCAACCGGATGTGCGCCCGGCGCGCCGGAGATCGGATCACGGTTTTCGTCATCACCACGTCGTTGATTGCTTCGATTTTTCTCTGCCATAAAATGCCTTTCGTTTTGGTCCCGCTTAAGTCAGTCACGGGGCCCGCAAACTCTACTGGGGCGATGACCCAAAATCCGGGACAGTTCATATCCCAACAACAACCCGCGTCGTGGCGCGCATTGCTCCAGCGCGCCGCAGCCACTAAGCTTCGCGCGTGAATTTGAAAGGTATTGTTTATCTGGTGGGAGCGGGACCGGGTGATGCCGGATTGCTCACGTTGCGAGGAGCCGAACTGTTGCGGCAGGCTGACGTCGTCATCTACGACATGCTCGTCAATCCCGAACTCTTGCGTCTCGCGCGGCCGGCCGCGGAACTGATTCCGCGCGGAAGCCGCGGCGAAACTGACGCTTTGTCGCAGGCCGATTTGAATTTGCTCCTCGTCCGCAAGGCGCAGGAAGGCAAGCGCGTGGTGCGGTTGAAGGGTGGCGACCCGTACGTGTTCGGCCGAGGAGCGGAGGAAGCGGAAGAACTCGTGGCTGCCGGCATTCCTTTCGAGGTGGTGCCCGGCGTCTCGTCCATTGCTGC
>Ga0196970_1000695_pt1 | contig 33832 bp, 28 predicted proteins | sample S1v_513CmetaG_FD_148672 | JGI IMG/M metagenome (GOLD analysis project Ga0196970, IMG submission 148672) | Soil microbial communities from Anza Borrego desert, Southern California, United States - S1+v_5-13C | ecosystem: Environmental > Terrestrial > Soil > Desert | place: USA: California... | reverse complement strand
CTGCTGAGCGGGCTGGAAGTCAAGGAACGGTATCATCATGACCGACCCCTGCAGTACGTTGAACCGGGCCGGGACGCCACCGTGGCCTGGAACGTGCTTGACTTCAAGTTTCGCAACAACACGGAGAAGACGTTGCTGATCGGTGCCCGAATTGTGCCGGGGGCGCCCCAGGAGATCGAAGTAACGGTGTATGCGCCCGACCCGCCCGGGCCGGCGGTCATTAGCCTGGAGGCCGGCGACATTCGGTACTTTCCGCCGGAACTGGAAGAAGTGCCGGACCGCACGCTGACCGCAGACCAACGCCAGGTGGAAGATGAGGGCCATTACGGCATCGAGGTGAAGATTTACCGGGTCTTTGCCGAAGACGGCAAGGAGCGGCGCGAACTGGTATCACACGACAAGTATCAGCCCAAGGCGGGCAAGGTGCGCATCGGGGTGGACAACGCCCCGGGCAACGAACGGCTCTTTGCGCCCGGTATTCGCTAGAACGCGAAAATCCTCCCGACGCAGTGCGTTGGGAGGATTTGTTGTGTGGATATGATACGGGCGCTGTAGTATGATGGCAAAGCGTTGTTCGTGAAGTACGGTTGGTATAGGGACAGTCTAAGAGCATTTCGTTTCGACACAAATAGCGAAAACCCTGCCCGTCTCAGACAGAAATCGCCGGGATTTGACCCCAGTGTCCTTGACGGTGCGAGACGTGTACGGGTATAATCCACAGTAGGGTTTGGGTTGACGTAATGCTGAATAGGAGCCTCTCTTAACCCTTCACAGCCGGTTGGCCAGGGTTTTTTTCATCGGCTGGGGGCCTGCCACACCGCTAGAGCAGTCATGAAAAAAGGGAAAGGGAGGGGAAGACGTACATGACGGCGTCGCCGCAGCGAGATGTCTTCAACGACTATGATTCCATGCTCGATGAAGATATCGTCGAGTTCGCTCGTGATGGGTCCAATGCGGCCCTCGAGTATCTGATCAATAAGTACAAGAACTTTGTCCGAGCGAAAGCGCGCTCCTACTTCCTGATCGGCGCTGATCGTGACGACATTATGCAGGAGGGCATGATTGGCCTGTACAAGGCGATCCGTGACTTCCGCTCGGATAAGCTCAGCTCCTTCCGGGCGTTCGCGGAGCTTTGTATCACCCGCCAGATCATCACGGCCATCAAAACGGCCACCCGCCAGAAGCATATCCCCCTCAACTCCTACGTCTCCCTGAACAAACCCATTTACGACGAAGATTCGGACCGCACCCTGCTGGACGTTATCTCCGGCTCCAAGGTGACCGATCCGGAAGAGCTGATCATCAGCCGTGAAGAGTTCGGGGATATCGAGGAGAAGATGGGCGAGATCCTGAGCGATCTGGAATGGAAAGTGCTCATGAGCTACCTCGATGGAAAGTCCTATCATGAAATCGCCATCGACCTGAAGCGGCACGTCAAGTCCATTGACAACGCCCTTCAGCGGGTCAAGCGGAAGCTGGAACGGTACCTCGACCATCGCAACGGCGGTGGCGACCCGGGCCGCGACTAAATACGATATTGAAACGCTGGGCCGCCTCTGTGAAGGCGGCCCTTTTTATGTCAATTCGGAGGGCTCGTTCATATGGTGGTGTAGACGGATGGAAGGAGGCAGCCTCATGGCGCATGTACTTCATGATGGTCATCACCGCGATGATGACCGGGACTGCAGCGACCGCACTGGCCGTGGCGACCGCACCGGGGATGTAGCCGGTGTCAGCGACGAGGACCGCCGGGATCGGAGGCGCCGCCGTCGCCGTCGCGAACGGCTGATTCCGGTGGGCACCATTAGCATTGACTGCTCGCCGGTTTCGTTCCGGACCCCGGGCCAGGCCCGGAACGTGCTCAGTTGCCCCTTTACGGTGACGGAGTTGGTCACGGAGGTTCAGACGACGTTTGTCGAAACCCCGACAGACTTCGGGTGTGTACTGGTCACGCCGGTTACCCAGACGGTGCAGGTGCCCGTGACAACCACGGTGAACTGCCCGGGCGTGTTGGTACCGATTCCCCAGATCATCTGCCCGGAGAATGTTCTGGGCGTGCAGGAAGACTGCCCGTGCCCCACCACTGTTGCCGCTACTACCCCCAGGCACCACAAACGGTGTGGCTGCAGGTAGAGACGGCTGAGGGCTGCCCCGGGGCCCTCGTACATGAGCGAAACCTTACCTGAGATTGACAATTGATTGGGTCCGTGGGTTGTGATATAGTATTGCTTGCTCACGCTGGCGTAGCTCAACTGGCAGAGCTCCTGATTTGTAATCAGGGGGTTGCAGGTTCGATTCCTGTCGCCAGCTCCAAGCCTACTTCATAAGTTCCCTCGTAAATGAATCCCCGTCGCTACTATGCGGCGGGGGTTCTTCATCTGCTCAATAGAGGCGGTAGTAAAGCCACATCAGTCCGCCAACGAATGGGATCACCGTGACGGATACGAAGGACAACTGAAGCCACCGAGGGCGGTGCCAAAGAACAGGGGTGATGTAGCGCCCTGTCCCCTCGATGAGGAAGGTGAGGAGAATGGCGTGAAGCAGCCAGTGCCCGGTGATTTCCCGGACGCCGAATAGACTGCTGGTCATCACGAAGAGGAGCGTTACGACTAGAGAGAGGAAGCGGTTCAGGACACCCGTGATCAGCAAATAAGCCACGCCCAGTTCAATCCACCCGGATAACACCAGGAAGGCGTCCTGTGGGAAGCCGAACGTGGGTATGGGGTTATGGGTCAGGATATCCAGGGCCATGTCAGGGAAGACCCACTTCTCTATCGCAGCCCAGGCGAGCGAAAGGCCCGTGGTGATGTACAGGACCGGTACTCCGCTGTCCTTGGCATTTGTGGAGTGAACTGCCAGATAGTAGGCGGCGCCCGGCCAAGCTAGGTAATCCAGCAGGGGGTGCAGGCCGAAGCGGGCTGCTCCTAGTAAATAGAGGGCGAAGACGCCCAACGCCCCAAGTCGTCTTGTATTGGGGATCAGCAGCAGAGCTCCGGTGACGCCCTGCGCTACCCGTAACCAGGTGGGAATTGGGCCGAGCTCATAGTGGAACAGATAGCCATCCAGCGCAGCAGCGAACAGCGGCACCGACATGCCAATGCAAATCAGCCAGATGGCATAGCGGCGGAGCCGGTCCAGCCGGCTGTGAATGCGGCGCACCCAGCCAAGCTCCTGAAGGGGTACATTCAGCCAGGTGAAGAGCAGAGCGGCGCACAAGGTAAGGCCGGCTCCTGCGAGGAAAGCCGTACTCAGCACTACCGGCAATGGTGCGGGCTCCTCTGGCTTCATTGTTGTGAACCATTTGACATGAGCGAGTACGATCAGCGTGGTGTTTATCTACATACCTCCACAGATGAAACCTTTTGCGATGGTCGGTTCGCAGCCGTTGCTGTTGAAACCCCTTGCTGGCGCCCTCCTCATGTGGACAGACGCGCTGCACCCAAACGTCCTTCCTGAAGTTTGCACCGCCGGCTCCACTGATATGAAGGGGCTCCGGGGTTAAGGTAGGACCACTCTTTGTGTGAAAACATCGGCCACCCAAGAGGAATTCCCTGAGCGCCGGCAAGGGCCTGCGTGACTTCGTTTGCGTGGCAGTGGCTTTCTGCTGCCAGTGGAGGGGACCGCTGGGTCGCATTAGTTACGCTGTGGCAGTGTACAACGCAGGAACTTAAAAACCCGGCCCTCCGGGGCTTTTTTCATTTTGTCCGAAAGTTGTCGGCCGATGGGGCAGGATTCGAAGCATCTCTAATGAATATCTATATTGTCAGATTGTTAACAGTCAACGATCCGGCGTACCGCCGTCACTGGCGCCACAGAAAGATGGAGGCTGGCTCGCGTGAGAATCTCATACCAATCGCTCAAGGAAGTGGTGACCGACCGGCTCAGGCGGGAGATTTTTGAGGGTGTCCGCAAGCCCGGTGACCACCTCGTGGAACAGGCTCTGGCCGCTGAGTACGGTGTCAGCCGCGGCCCCGTGCGTGATGCGATTGCGCAGCTCGGGCAGGAAGGTCTGGTCCAGGTACTGCCCCGGCGCGGCACGTTCGTGACTGAACTGACCCCCCTGGAGGCCTGGGAAGTGTATACGCTCCGAGGCCACCTGGAAGGCATGGCAGTCCGGTGCGCCGCCTCCCGCTGGACCCCTGCTCACTCCGCCCGACTTGAGGAGCTTCTGGCCCATATGGTCTCGCTGGGTCCTCATGACTGGTACCGGGCCATCGAACTCGACCAACAGTTTCATCACCTGATTGTCCAGGCCGCTGCCAACCGGACCCTGACGCAGATTTACCAGACCCTTGATTCCAAGGTGGTCGCCTGCTTTCTGGCGGTCAAGCACTACCTGGGCGGCATGCCGATCGAAATGGCCGACCGGCACCGCGATCTGGCTGCTGCCCTGCAGCAGGGCGACTTCGGACGGGCAGAAACACTCGCGGTTGATCACTGGGCCGAGACGGGCGCCCGATTCCAGAACCTGACCTGAGCGTTGACGAGAAGGGGTGAGGTCAATGGATTTCGATTTTCGGGGCAAGACGGCGATTGTGACCGGTGCGGCACATGGAATTGGGCGGGCCATTTGCACCGAACTGGGGCGCAGGGGCGCCCTGGTCTACGCGACCGACGTTCTTGCCGAGGACCTGGAGGAGACCAGGCGCACGGTGGAGGGAGCGGGCGGCGTCTGCCAGATTGGCATTGTGGATGTGACGCGGGCTGACCAGGTGAACGCCTTCGTGGCCGAAGCGGCCGCGGCCGGCGGCGTTCAGATTCTGATCAACGTGGCCGGTGGTGTGTGCGGACAGGTCCACCAGCCGATTGAGCAGGTGAGCGATGCGCACTGGGAGCAGATTGTGAAGGTCAACCTGACGGGCGCCTTCTACTTCACCCGGGCGGTGGCGCCCTTCATGAAGGAAAAGCGCTATGGCCGGATTATCAACATCTCTTCCGGGGCGGGCCGCACGGTCAGCCTGACTGGCATTCAGGCGTACGCCAGTGCGAAGGCCGGGCAGATCGGATTTAGCCGGCAGACTGCCCACGAGCTGGGCGCCTGGGGGATTACGGTGAACAACATCGCACCGGGGTTTGTGCGCTCCAACCCCAGTACGGAGCGACAGTGGGAGTCCTACGGCCCCGAAGGCCAGAAGGCGCTGGTGGACTCCATCGCCCTGAAGCGTCTGGGCACGGCGGAGGATATCGCCTACGGCGTGCTCTTCTTTGCATCCGATTTTGCCAGCTGGGTGACAGGGCAGACCATCAGCATCGACGGCGGAAAGACCATGCTCTAGCTCCACATCCACCCGGGAGGTGATTGGATCCATGCGATACGTGGTAATCGGAGCCGGGGCCATTGGCGGTACGGTCGGTGCCTCTATGATTCGGGCAGGACACGATGTGCTCTTTGTCGATCTGGATGCGGACCATGTCAGGGCGATCAACCAACGGGGTCTGTCCATTCGTGGATACGGCGGTACGTTCACCGTAGAGGCAAAGGCGGTTGAACCGGGCCAACTCCAGGGCCCGCTTGACGTGGTACTGCTGGCCACCAAGGCCCAGGCCACTGCGTCTGCGGTCGCGTCCATCAAAGGCCTGCTGGCGCCCGAAGGGTGCGTTGTGTCGCTCCAGAACGGGCTGAACGAGATCACAATCAGTCGCATGATCGGCGCGGAGCGAACCGTTGGCTGCTTCGTCAACTTCTCTGCCGACTACGTTGAGCCCGGGCTGATTCACTACGGGGGACCCGGCGCCTTCTACATAGGTGAGCTTGACGGTACAATCACCCCCCGGCTGAAGGCGCTGCAGGATGTGCTCTCGGCCTGGGGACAGGTGCAGATGACCGATAACATCTTCGGCTACCTGTGGGGCAAGCAGGGCTATGGTGCCATGCTCTTTGCCACTTCCCTCACGAACGAGTCGATGGGGGACTGCATCGACCAGAATCGCAAGCTGATGGTTGCCATTGCCCGGGAAGTGCTTTCGGTTGCGAAGCGGCTGGGCATACAGGTGAAGGGCTTCGACGGGTACGACCCGGATCTCTACATGAGCGGCGACGAGGCTGCCATCAACGCATCGCTCGACCGGCTGGTGGCGATTCGGGCGAAGGATGAGAAAAAGCACGCCGGCATTTGGCGGGACCTGGTCATTCGAAAGCGCAAGACCGAAGTGGACCAGCAGCCCGGTATGGTGCTGGCTGAGGGTGAACGGCTCGGGCTGAAGCTGCCGTTGCTGAAGGGGATCGTCCGGATGATTCATGAAGTGGAAGACGGGCGCAGAGAGCTCTCCACAGAAAACCTGGCGGAGCTGGCCCGTGAAGGAGGGCTGGCCTGACCATGCCGATTGGCGCCCGCATTCGTGCTTCGTTTCCCCGGCCTTCCGCTGACCTGGTGGCCCGGTTCGCCGGCCTCGCAGTCTGTGACGTGGCCGATGCCACGGGCCGCCTGTACCTGGCGGACCCCGCCATATCGCCCGTGGGTGGAGGCGAAAGGCTCGTGGGGACAGCGTTGCCGGTTCTCTGCCGGCCAGACGACAATTTGATGATCCATGCGGCGATTGACCGGGCGCAGCCCGGTGACGTGTTAGTCGTCGCTGCGGGCGGCGGAACTGCATTTGCACTGGTGGGCGAGTTGGTCTCTCTGTGGGCAAAGTATCGCGGCGTGGCCGGTTTCGTGCTGGACGGCGCTGCGCGCGACGTGGAGTCGCTGGCTTTGCCGGTCTTTGCCCGGGGGCGCAGCGCCCGGCAGCCCCACAAAGCCGCCCCGGGGGAGGTGGGCTACGCCGTGGGCCTGGGCGGGGTCAGGGTTGAACCGGGCGACATCATCGTGGCCGATGCCGACGGCGTAGCCGTGGTCCCGCAGGCCGACGCCGAGGCGGTGCTTGAGCGGGTGGCCCAACTGGCGGCCAAGGACGCAGCAGCAAAGGCCCACATGGCGGCCGGCACCTTCGACCGGACCTGGGTGGCCGCGGCACTGAAGGCCGCCGGCGTGGAAGAAGAGGAAGCACCATGAAAGGCGAGCTGGCGCAGTACTTTCAGGAGCACCGGTCCCGCCACCTCGCGGAGTTGGTTGAGTTTCTGCGCATCCCAAGTGTCAGCACGCTGTCCGCACATCGGCCGGACATGCTCGCTGCCGCGCACTGGGTGGCGGAGCAGCTGAGTCGGTTCGGCATGGAGGCCGTGAGGCTGCTCGAGACCGCCGGTCATCCGGCCGTTTACGGGGAGTGGCTTCACGCACCCGGCCGGCCTACCATTCTGATTTACGGCCACTATGATGTGCAGCCCCCGGACCCCCTGGAAAAGTGGGTCAGCCCGCCCTTTGAGCCCGATTTCCGGGAGAACCGCATATATGCCCGGGGCGTCAGCGATGACAAGGGCCCCCTGTTTCAGGCCCTCAAAGCAGTGGAGGCGCTCATGGTTCTCCACGGCGAATTGCCGCTCAACGTAAAGTTCCTTTTTGAGGGCGAGGAGGAGGTTGGGAGCCCCAATCTACCGCCGCTGGTGGCTGCCCACCGGGACCTGCTGGCCGCCGACCTGGTGGTCAGCGCCGACGGCGCCATGTGGCGCGCCTCCGAGCCTTCCATTACCCTGTCCGGCCGCGGTATGACCGCCCTGGAGGTGGATTTGACCACAGCCCGTATAGACCTGCATTCCGGGCGGCATGGCGGCGCGGTGCCCAACGCCCTGCATGCCATGGCAGAGCTGATCGCGAGCCTGCACGACAAGGATGGACGTGTGGCCGTCGCCGGTTTCTACAGCCAGGTCCGGGAGCTCCCGGTCGAGGAACGGGCAGCCATTGCCGCTCTGCCTTTCAACGAAGACGAATACCGCCAAAGCCTGGGGCTGCCGGCCCTGCACGGTGAACCCGGTTACACCACCCTGGAGCGACAGTGGACCCGGCCCACGCTGGACGTCGTTGGCATGTGGGGCGGCTTCCAGGGGGAAGGGCGCAAGACGGTCATTCCCTGCGAGGCGCACGCCAAGATCACGTGCCGGCTGGTGGCTGATCAGAACCCTGACGCGGTCGCGGCTCTGGTGGCTGAGCACCTGGAGCGGAACGTGCCCGACGGCGCCCGCATTTCCGTGCGCCGCTTCCCGGGCGGCTCCTTGCCCTACGACATGCCCGCTGACCAGCCCGTGGTGAAAATCGCCGCGGAGGTCCTCTCTGAGGTCATGGGCGGGCAGGCGGTTCTGGTCCGCATGGGCGGCACACTGCCCGCTGCCGAGGTCTTTCAGACCCTGCTGGGCGCATACACACTCTTCTTTTCGTTTTCCACTGCCGATGAGCAGTACCACGCCCCGAACGAGTTCTTCCGGCTCGAGCGCTTTGATGCCGGTCTTCGGGCCTGGGCACACCTGCTACTGAAGCTGGGCGAATCACCAATGACGAACACGTGAAAGGAAGCGACGCATACCATGCGCATCTCCGACATGAACTGGGCCCAGGTTGAGGAGTATCTGAAGCATGATGATCGCTGCGTATTGCCCCTCGGGTCCACGGAGCAACACGGCTACCTTAGCCTGAGCGTCGACTCCATTTTGGCGGAGCGGGTCGCCGTCGAGGCGGCAGAGCCGCTCTCCATTCCGGTCTTCCCCGTGGTGGCCTATGGCATTACCCCTTACTTCAAGGCATTTCCGGGCTCCGTCAGCCTGCGGGTGGAGACCTACCTGCGGCTGGTGCGTGACATTCTGGACAACCTGGCGGAGCAGGGCTTCCGGCGCATTTTGATTGTGAACGGCCACGGTGGCAATTCGCCGGCCCAGGGCCTGGTTGGGGAGTGGATGGCTGACCACCCGGGCACCGTGGTGCAGTTCCACAACTGGTGGAACGCCCCCCGGACCTGGGCCAAAGTCCAGGAGATTGACCCGGTGGCCTCCCATGCCTCCTGGATGGAGAACTTCCCCTGGACCCGTCTCGCCGGCGTTGCCATGCCTGACCGCCAAAAGCCCATGTGCGACCTGGCCCGCCTCAGGCTGCTTGACCCCAAGGGGGTGCGCGCCGCCCTGGAGGACGGCAACTACGGCGGCTACTACCAGCGTCCTGACCATGAGATGCTCGACCTCTGGCGCGTGGGTGTGGAGGAAACCCGCGCGCTCCTGACCAGTTTCTAAGGAGGGAACGACAGAGCCGGCCGGAGCGACGCCTGGCCGGCTTTGTCGTTCCCGGGCAGCAGTATTCGTTCGGCGAAAATTTCTTTCACTTACCCCTTGCTATTGTTAACTGTCGACAATATAATCACTAATCAAGATACACCGCACACTATGCAAAATCAGAAAAGAGCCAGCGAAATCCGTTTTTGGGCAGGAGAATAGACGAAAACCGTTATATCTTAAACATATAGTACGAAATGCGTTACGATCGCTCTCCTTCCGTTCCGTCCAGCGACCGTAGGTGAGCCGGTCCGAATGTCAACAATGCAGAGCCCGGACTGACAACGTGAGGGAGGGCGGAGAATGTTCAGCTACCTGATGAGGCGGATCCTGATTGCGTTGCCCGTTCTCCTTGGGGTGACCATCATTAACTTCTACATCGTCAATCTGGCGCCCGGCGATGCTGTCGACCTGATGATCAACCCCGGCATGAGCGCCGCCGACTTCGCCCGGCAACGGGAGGCCCTGGGCCTGAACGATCCGATTCATGTCCGGTACGCCAAATGGGTCGGAAACCTGATGCAGGGGAACCTGGGGACATCCTTTTCCACCCAAAAACCAGTGGCAGCCCGCATCGGGGAGCGGGTTGGTCCAACCTTAACCCTTACAGTGACCGCCCTGGTCCTCGCCTACCTGATTGCCATTCCCATCGGGGTCATATCGGCCACCCGCCAATACTCCTGGATTGACTACGGCAGTACGATTTTCGGCCTGGTAGGCATTTCGGTGCCCAGCTTCTTTCTGGGGCTCGGCATGATTTACATATTCTCGCTCAAGCTGGACCTGCTGCCCACCGGCGGCATGCTCACCATCGGCGGCAAGGGCGGCTTCATGGACCACCTGATCCACCTGATCATGCCGGCAATTGTTCTGGGGCTGAACAGCGTGGGTTCGGTTATGCGGTATACCCGCTCTTCCATGCTGGAAGTCCTGCGTATGGACTACATGCGCACCGCCCGGGCCAAGGGCGTTGCCGAGCGGCTGGTGGTATACAAGCACGGCCTCCGGAACGCCGCCATCCCGATTGTGACGATCCTCAGCTTTCAAATGACAGGTTTAATTGGCGGTGCGATTATCACCGAGCAGATCTTTCAGTGGCCGGGCATGGGCCAGCTGGTAATCGAGGCGATTTCCCAGCGCGATTACCCGGTGATCATGGGCGCCAACCTGCTGGTCGCCGTCCTGGTGGTGCTCTTTAACCTGCTCTCTGATGCGGTCTACGCTGTCGTCGATCCGCGCATCAGCTATTCCTGACAGGGGGGACAGAATTGATAGCACTGCCAAAGCAGGTTCCGCCCAAGGGCAAGGAGCCGGAGTCCCATTCGTACTTCGTTTATGTCTTCCGCCGCTTTCGCCGTCACAAGATGGCCGTATTCGGACTGATTGTGGTGACCCTGCTGGTGCTGGTGGCGGTCTTCGCCCCGTGGGTTGCTCCGTTCGACCCGAATGAGATTGGTGTTGATTTTCAGGCTCCACCTTCGGGCACCCACTGGCTGGGCACCGATGCCCTGGGGCGCGACGTACTGAGCCGTTTGATATTCGGCACCCGCATCTCCTTGTCGGTGGGCGTGGTCTCCGTATCGATTTACGTGGTCATCGGCATTTTGCTGGGCGCGGCCGCCGGCTACCATGGCGGTTGGGTCGACACGGCAATCATGCGGCTCTCCGACGTGTTCATGTCGTTCCCGTCGCTCATGCTGATTCTGGTGGTGGTCTCACTCATCGGACCCTCCATCTTTAACGTGATGATGGTACTGGGCCTGCTGGGTTGGCCCCAGATCGCCCGTATCGTGCGTGGACAGTTCCTCACACTCCGTGGGCTCGACTTTGTGCAGGCCGGCCGGGCCATGGGCGCCCGGGATGTTCGGCTGATTGTCCGGCATTTGCTACCGAACGCCTTCAGCCCCGTCCTGGTGGCTGCGACATTCGGCACGGCGGTGGCGATTCTGAGCGAAGCTGCCCTGAGCTTCCTGGGCCTTGGCGTTCAGCCGCCCACGGCCTCGTGGGGCAACATGCTGACCGATGCGCAGTCGCTCTCGATTCTGGAATCGATGCCCTGGCTCTGGGTACCTGCCGGAGGATTGATCTTCCTCGCGGTTTTGTGTATCAACTTCGTCGGCGATGGTCTCCGTGACGCCCTGGATCCGCGCCTCAAGCTCTAAGGAACAGAGGGGGAGAGAACGATGTCCAAACGTTCCGGTATGGTCACCAAGGTGCTCTCTGTTGTCACGGCTATGGCCATCCTCGCCGGCTGCAGCGGTGGGAGCAAGTCGGGCGACAAGCCCGCAGGGGAGCAGCCCCAGACCCAGAACCCTGCCCCGGCTCCGGCCAAGAAGAACCTGGACGTCACCATTGCCATGTGGAGCCCGCCCAACAACTTCAGCCCGATCAACACTGACTCGAGCTACGGCTACTTTGCGGTTGAAGCGATGTTCGACACCCTGGTGAAGGTGAACGACAAAATCGACTTCGTGCCGAAGCTGGCCGAGAAGTGGGATGTGTCGAAGGACTTCACTACCTTCACCTTCCACCTTAACCCCAAGGCCAAGTGGCATGACGGCAAGCCCGTTACCGCCAAGGACGTCGTTTACACCTTCAACCTGATCGCCAACAAGGAGACGGTAACCAACCGCGGCGCCACCATCAACCTGATCAAGGGCACCGACGCCGGCGGCAAGGCCGACGGCCCGGTCGAAGGCGTCAAGGCGCTGGATGAGAAGACCGTGCAGTTCGTGGCCAAGAAGGCGGTCGACCCCCTGGCTTTCCTGGAGAAGGTGGGCGCCAACATCTACATTCTGCCGGAGCATGTGCTCGGTGCTGTCGCTCCCAAGGACCTGACCACCCACGCGTTCTTCCAGGAGCCCAAGGTGGGCAGCGGCCCGTTCAAGTTCGTCAAGTACGCCTCCGGCCAGTACATTGAGTACGCCCGGAACGAAGAGTACTACCTGGGCGCCCCGAAGCTGGAGCGGCTCTTCATTCGCATTATGCAGGCGAACACCGCCGTGGCTGCGCTGGAAAAGGGCGAAGTCGATATGACCGCCGGCGCCGGCATCGGTGAGATTCCCATTCAGGACTGGGACAAGGTACAGACCCTGTCCAACATGAACGCCCTGACCTTTGTGACCAAGGGCTACCAGTACATGGACTTCAACCACACCCGTGACTACTTCAAGGACCCGAAGGTCCGCCAGGCGTTCTTCTACGGCATCAACCGCAAGCTGATTGTGGACAACCTGCTGAAGGGTACCGGCGTGGTGCTGGAGTCGCCGTACACGCCGATTTACAAGTACGTGAACACGAACCTGAAGCCCCGCGGGTTCGACGCCAACCAGGCCAAGAAGCTCCTCACCGAGGCCGGGTGGGACTTCAACCGGGAACTGGCCCTCATTGTGCCCATCGGCAACAAGGTCCGTGAGCAGTCCGCAGACATCATCATGGCCAACCTGCAGCAGGTGGGCGTGAAGGTGAAGATCGAGAAGATGGACTTCCCGACGCTGCAGGCCCGCCGCGGCAAGGGTGATTACGACATGTCCCTCATTGGCTGGTCCGACATTCTGGACCCCGACGTCTCCTCGCAGTACCGGACCGACGCGGTCTACAACAACGGCAAGTACTCCCGGCCCAAGGTGGACGAACTGCTTGACCAGGGTGCCACCACCGCCGAGTTCCAGGCCCGCAAGAAGATCTACGACGAGCTTCAGGAGATCTGGTATAACGACCCGAACGTGGTCTATCTGTACTCGCCGAACGCGCTGACCGCTGTCTCCAAGCGCATGGAGAATGTGAAAATGTCCGCCATGGGCCTGCTCTGGAACATCCATGAGTGGGACGTGAAGCAGTAGCGCCAGGTGAGGCTGTGGGGGGAGGCTTGCGGGTCTCCCCCCGGCTATTGACGTCCACCAGGAGGGATCGCACATGGACCGCAACAAGGTGTTTGCGTATCTGGACGAGCATTTTCAGCAGTACCTGGCTGACGTGCAGCAGTTCCTGCGCACCCCTTCGGTCAGTTATACCGGCGAGGGGATTCGGGAGACAGCCGGACAGGTGGCAGATATGATCCGGACGCTCGGCGGCACGGCTGAACTGGTGGAGACGCCCGGGCATCCCGTTGTCTACGGGGAAATCGACTCCGGAGCTAAGGACACGCTGCTGATTTACGGCATGTACGATGTGATGCCCGCCGATGAGCCAGGCTGGATCGTGGACCCGTGGGGCGCCGAAATTCGGGACTTCTTGGACCTGGGGCCCTGTGTCATCGCCCGGGGCGCCGTGAACACCAAGGGTCCGCTCTCCGCCTTCTTCGGCACACTGGACGCCATTCAGAAAGCAGAAGGCCGGCTTCCGGTCAACCTGATTTTCGCCATCGAAGGCGAGGAGGAGTTCGGCAGCCGGAACTTCCCGGCGTTCGCCGAGCAGTACAAGGAGAAGCTGAAGCAGGCGCAGGCGATGTTCTTCCCCTTCTTCTACTGCGATCAGGAAGGGACGCCTACGGTCACCCTGGGCACCAAGGGCCTCTGCTACTTCGAACTGACCGCCCGCGGCGGCGATTGGGGCGGCCCGACCACCCGGGGCATTCACGGCTCCTATGCGGCCTGGGTAGCCAACCCGAACTGGCGGCTGATTAACGCCCTGGCCAGCATGAAGAACGAGCATGAAGAGATCCTGGTCGATGGTTTCTATGCGGATGTGATTCCCCCGAACGCAGATGACCTGCAGATTCTGCAGGACCTGGAAGCGTTCCGTGACGACAGCCTCTTTCTCCAACTGCAGGAGGTCAAGCGTTTCAAGTTTGACGCCCAGGGCGTGGAGCTGTACAAGCATCTCTACTTTGACCCGACCCTGAACATTAACGGCTATGCCTCCGGCTTTACGGAAGAAGGGACCAAGACCCTGCTGCCGCACCAGGCCACAGCCAAGGTCGATATTCGGATGGTGCCGGGTATGGAGCCGGAAGCGACCGTTGCCAAGGTGAAGGCGCATCTGGCGAAGCACGGTTACCACGACATTGAAATGAAGATGCACAACCTCTATCCCTGGTCGAAGGTCTCTGTGCAGGAGCCGGTGGTGCAGGCGCTCCTGACCGGCTATACCGAACTGGGCCGCCGGCCGATGGTCGTGCCGCTCAACCCCGGTTCGGCGCCGTACTACGTGTTCCAGCGCACCCTGGGCATGCCGTATATCGCCGGCGGGCTGGGCCATGGCTCGCGCCAGCATTCTTCCAACGAGTATTGCACGGTCGAAGGGATTCGTGACTTCCAGAAGTCCGTGGTCGCATTCTTCGGCAACTACGTGCAGCTGCAGGCTCGGGGGCGGGGGTAACGTGGATCATCAGTCACTGAAGGATCGGGTGGCAGCGCACATCCGCCGGGCGATTCTGGACGGTCAGATGGAGTTGGGAACACGGCTGATTGAGACGACGGTGGCCGCCGAGATGGGCGTGAGCCGCGGGCCCGTGCGGGAAGCGTTCCTTCACCTGGCCCGGGAAGGGCTCCTGGAGATCAACCCCCGGCGGGGTGTGAGTGTCACCACATTGGCCCCGGAGGATATCTGGCAGTTGTACACGCTGCGGGCGCATTTGGAAGCGCTGATGGTCCGCTACGGGTTGGCGCGCATGGGGCCGGCGGACTTCCGCTTCCTCGAAGAGCTGGTCGACGAGATGGGCGGCCTGGTGGAGGGCCCGGGTGCCATTGCCACGATTACCGAGCTCGACTTGGCCTTCCACGGTCGCATTGCCGAGTGCTGCCCTTACCCCCGCATGGTGGAAGCATATCGGGCGCTGGACAGCATGATCGGTGCCTGCATCTATACGGTTGTGAAGACGCTGAACTCGCCCATGACGCGCATGCAGGAACGGCATCGAACCGTGCTGGACGGCCTGAGAATGGGAAACGTCCCCGTGGCCGAGGCCGTTGTGCAGGCCCACTGGATTGAGACCGCGGAGCAGATGCGTCAGGCGGCGTTGGTCATCTCACGGTAGGGGAGGAGCTGACATGACCCTCAGTCCGAAGCGTGCCGAAGTGCCTGTGGAACAGACCTGGCGCCTGGAAGATATCTTTGCGACACCGGCGGCCTGGGAGGATGCCCTGACCCAGGCGACTGCTGAGTACGATGCGATGGCCCGCTACAAGGGTACGATGGCCGGCGGGGCGGCTGCGTTGCTGACGTACCTGCGTGCGGCAGAAGTTCTGTTGGTGAAGACCAATAACATCGTCTGGTATGCAGACTGCACCCTGTATGTCGATGGCACGAATGCCGTGAGCCAGTCGATGGCGGCCCGGGTCCGGCCCCTGGTGGCCCGGGCAACGGGCCTGGAGGCCAATCTTGGCACTGAACTGGTTCGGCTGCCCGAGGGCACGCTGGAGCGGTACCTGGCGGAGGAGCCGGGCCTTGCCCCCTACCGCACCTACCTGGAGGATCTGGTCGCTGACCGGCCCTTCATGCTCGCCCCCGAGGCCGAGGGGGTGCTGGCCTCCCTGAACGAGGACCTGCAGCGGCCCGGCCAGATCCACCAGATGGCCCAGGCCGACATGAAGTTCCCGCCGGCCCTGGACAGCCAGGGGCAGCCGCACTCGGTCTCCCTGGGCGACTTTCTGATGGACACGGAGCTCAGGCCGGACACCACGCTCCGTCGGAATGCCTGGGCCTCGCTCACCGGGACCCTGAAGCAGTATGAGAACATTATGGCCGCCAACCTGAATGGCCACCTGGGCCGGCTGGTGCGGGTCGCCAAGCTGCGGGGCTTCCCCTCGGTCTTCCACTTCCTGCTGGAGTCCCGGCTGCACGGCCTGTCTGCCAGCGGGAGGCAGTCCGTATCTGTGGAGGCGTTCCACAACGTGCTGGATGTGGTGGGCGCCGAAGTGGCCCCGCACATGCGCCGGTACGCCCGGCTGCGCAAGCGGGTGCTGGGCCTGGACAAGCTCTACCTCTGCGATGTGCAGGCCCAGTTGCCCGCCGGACCTGACCTGAACCTGACCTGGGAGCAGGGGCGGGAGTGGATTACCGGGGCGACCAGCATTCTGGGGCCGGAATACACGGCGATTATCAACCGGGCGTACGACGAGCGCTGGATCGACTGGGCAGTGAACCAGGGCAAGCCCGGTACGGCCTTCTCGTACCTGGTGTACGGCGTGCACCCGTACATTTTCTCGGCCTTCACGGGCGGCATGCGCTCCCTCTTTGTGCTGGCCCATGAGCTGGGGCATGCCGGGCACGAGGCGCTTTCAGACAGCTGCCAGAACTACCTGAACAACCGCTGGCACTGGTTCTTCGGCGAGGCGCCCTCCACGCTCAACGAGCTGCTGCTGGCCCGGCACATTCGCCAGCAGACCAGCGACCCGAATGTGCAGCGCCGGGTGCTCATGACCACCCTGGCCACTTACCACCACAACTTCGTCACCCACTTGATTGAGGCCCAGATTCTCCGGCGTTTCTTCCAGCTGCTGGAGGCGGGCAAGCCGATTACGGCCGGCGTGGCCGGAGACGTGACCGTGGAGATCCTGCGGGCGTTCTGGGGCGATGAGGTGGAGGTGGATGATGCCGCCCGCGTCAACTGGATGCGCCAGCCCCACTACTACATGGGGCTGCAGCCGTACACCTACGCCGTCGGTCTGGCAGGCTCCACCGCCGTGGCGGAGATGATCGCGCACGAAGGCGCCCCCGCGGCCCGGCGTTGGGTAGAGGTCTTGAAGGCGGGCAGCTCCATGGGCGCGAACGAGCTTTTCCTGCACGCTGGCGTCGACATGACGGCGGCCGAGCCGCTCCGGCAGGCCTGCGCCTCTGTGGGTCGGCTGGTGGACGAACTGGCGGAGAGCTACCAGTAGCATGCAAAGAGACCCGGCGCCTGCCGGGTCTCACGTTCTCCTTGCTTGACCGCCCCTAGAGCCCCACTTCCGCCAGGAACGCCCGGACGAGCGCCTGGAACTTCGCGGGCTCCTCCAACTGCGGTGAATGGCCGCTGTTCTCGAAGATCTCCAGGCGGCTGTTCGGGATCAGTCGATGGATGGTCTCCGAAGCCGGCACGGGCGTAATCCAGTCATGGCGCCCCACCACAATCAGCGTCGGCACAGTCACACTGGGGAGCAGGGGCTTAACGTCGTAGTGATGCACGTTGTGGGCAAAGGCGAAGTTGTGCGTTTCATGCCGGAAGATGATGCTGTTCAGCCGCTCGGCATCTTTCGCCGGATCCCACTTGGCGTTGTACAGAGGCTGAATCTCCTTGTAGCACTCCTTCATGTCCTCATCTGACAGACAGGTGCCGTCGAAGATGCGGTTCAGCTTTTCCAGGTCCACCTGCACGCGGTCGCTCTTCAGGGCGTTCTCCTTGGCGGCGGCATCGTGGGTGTGGTCTGCAGCCGTATCCCGGAGAATCAGCGCCTTCACCCGCTGCGGGTAGCGGGTGATATACTCCAGCGACATGAAGCCGCCATACGATCCGCCGGCCATAATGATCTGCTCAAAGCCGAAATGGGCCCGGAGGGCGTCAATGTCAGCCGCCCACTGTTCGTGGGCAAAAGGCGGCTTGCCTTCGGACCGGCCGCTGCCCCGGGCATCAAAGATGATGACGCGGTATGTGTCGGAGAACGGGAGTGCGAAGGCCCGCTTTGGCTCGTTGTGATCGCCCAGGCCCGGCGCCCCGTGGTGCACAATCATGGGAAAGCCGTCACGGGGGCCGTGATCTTCGACGTACAGCTGGTTGCCGTTGATCTCAAGGAACATTCTCTCAGCCATAGGGTTGCCTCCCTCGTTCTCACCCGTTCGGACCATGTATTCGGTCGATTTTGTACACTTACCTGCTATTTTATTGCAGGATATTACGGATATCGTCCATAAATAGGGAGATGTCGACGAAATCAGACGATAACGTTGGGGTTTGCAGGCGAAAACCGAGGAGGGTGTATCGTGCCGAAACTGACGGACCTGGAGCAGCGCGCCAACCAGTTGGTGGACAAGCATGAGATGTGGCGGACCCTTGCGTATCTGAACACGGTTGACCGGACTTCGGGCACGGAGGGGGAGTTCGAGGCCGTCCGCTGGATCGCCCGGAAGCTGGAAGAGTACGGGGTGCAGTATCGGATTCACGAGTTCGAGGGCTACCTTTCCTTCCCGATTCGGGCCAGCCTGCGCGTTGTGGCGCCCGAGGGAAAGGAGATTCGTGCCAAAACCCGGGCCTTTGGTGCGTGTACCCCGCCCGCCGGACTGGAAGGCGAGGTAATCTTCGTCGGTTCCAGCGTAAAGGGCATTGGCTTCCAGGAGTCTGACAACCAGTTCGAAGGGATCGACGTGAAGGGCAAAATCGTCCTCTCGCCCCGCGGGGGCCCCGACGGCGTCTTTGATGCCATGGAGGCCGGGGCGATCGCACATATCCACTACTGGCCGTCCCGGGAAGATGCGATTCATGAGATGATCTGCACCACGGTCTGGGGCACCCCCACACCCGAGTCGGCCAAACGGATTCCATCGATCCCCTCCATTTCGATCAACAACGAGGGCGGCCTCTACCTGCGGCAAGTGTGTGAGAAGGCCGCTGCCAAGGGCAAGGCGGTGCGGGTGAAGCTGACGGCCCAGACTGAGACCCGCTGGTGCAAGCAGATGCTCCCTGAGGCCATCATCACGGGCAGTGAGGAGCCGGAGAAGTTCGTGCTGGCGGCCAGCCATATTGACTCCTGGTACGTGGGCATTACCGACAACGGCACCGGCAACGCTGCCTGCCTTGAGCTTGCACGAGTGCTGGAACAGGTGCGCCGGCAGGGCGACCTGAAGCGGTCGGTCCGAATTACCTGGTGGACAGGCCACTCCACGGGGAGGTACGCCGGGTCCACCTGGTACTGCGACAACCACTGGGAGGACCTGCACAAGAACTGCATCGGCCTGATTGGCATTGACTCCCCTGGCACCAAGGGCTCAACCGTATACGATGAGATCTGTGCCATGGCCGACAACTACGGTTTGGCGCAGGAGATCATCGGGGCGATTACCGGGCAGGAGATCGGGCGGGAGCGGCCGCTGCGGGCGGGTGATTACTCCTTCATGGGCCCGGGCGTGCCTGCCATGTATATGCTGCTGGGCAGCGTCCCCAAGGAGCAGCGGTACAGCGTGGGCGGCTGCGGCATGAACTGGTGGTGGCATACCGAGTACGACACCCTGGATACCGCCGACGCTGACGTGCTGGAACAGGACACGCGCATCTACCTGTCAACCATTTTGCGGATGACGAACAGCCAGGTGCTGCCCTACAAGCTCCAGCCGGCGGCTGACGAGATGCTCGCTGCCCTCAGCGACTACCAGAAGGCGGCCGGGAACCTGTTCGACCTCAGCGGCGTGGCAGCCATGCTGGAGAACCTGAAGCAGTTGGCTGCTCAGGTGGATGCGGGCCTGGCCACAGCTGCGCTAAGCGAGGCCGAGGCGAAAGCGGTTAACAAGGCGATCATGCGGGTGCAGCGGGCGTTGATTCCCGTGAACTACACGCAAAGCGGTGAGTTTGAGCATGATCCGGCCACGTATCAGCCGGTGCTGCCGAGCCTGGCCGAGGTGCGCAAACTCGCCCGGATGGATCCAGAAACCGATGCCTATAAGTTCCTGAAGACCAAGCTCGTCCGGTCCCGGAACAAGGTGTACGCTGCGTTGGACCGGGCCGCTGAGGACCTAGTTCACCTCATGCCGTTGGTGGACAGCGGCGCCCGGGAAGCGGCGGCTGCGAAAACGAGGAGCACGAAGGATGGACATCGATAAGGTCGAGCGACAGATCATATTGCTTCTGCAGCAGAATGGGCGGATGTCTTATGTGGAGATGGCCGAGCACATCGGGGTGGCCGAGGGGACCGTGCGGCGCAAGGTGAACCGCCTGCTCGAGGAGCGCATCATTACCGTTGCCGCCGTAGCAAACCCACATGTGATTGGCTTCGACAGCCCGGCCATCATCTCGATTAAGGCAGAGACAGGCAGGGTGACGCAGGTGGCGGAAGAGCTTTCCCGCCTGCCGGGCGTTCGCTTTGTGGCGCTTACCACCGGCTCCTTCGACCTGATTATGGAGGGGTACTTTGCCAACAACCAGGAGCTCTCGCACTTCCTGACGCGAGACCTGGCGAAGGTGGAGGGGATTCGGGAGTATAACACATCGCTTGTCCTGCGCATCTTGAAACAAGCGTACGACTGGGGCGTGCCGGCCAAGCCCGGCATCGATAAGGCCGATACACCGGAGACTTGAGAGCTGTGCAGAACTCCCCCATCAACCTTGGGTTGGTGGGGGTTTTTTGTGCGCGTTCAACACTTTTGATACGTAAATATCCAGAAAGGCGTCGTTTCATCATGATGTATATACAAGCTGCGGCCGGGCGGGTGCTCCGGTAAAGAAATGGGAGGTCGGATCGACCATGTCTCGAGACCACCTTGGCGGCAACCATGCCGTCGTAATCGGGGCCAGCGTTGTGGGGCTGCTGGCCGCCCGCGTACTCGCTGGCCACTTTGACCGGGTCACGGTTGTGGAGCGCCATCGGCTGCCGGCCGCTCCCCCGGCCCCGGACAGCGGGCTCACCCCGCCCCACGTGCACGCTCTGCTCGCCCGGGGCGCCCATGCCCTGGAACAGCTCTTTCCCGGCCTCTTCGCGGAGTTGGAAGAGGCGGGCGCCGTTCGGCTGGACCAGGCGGCCGACGTGCGTGCCTACGTTCACGGCGACTGGAAGGACCGCTACCAGAGCGGTTTTGCCATACACTGCGTCAGCCGGCCCCTGCTGGAGTGGACCCTGCGGCAGCGGCTTGCCCGGCTGCGCAACGTGCTGATATTAGATGAAGCGACGGTGGACCACCTGCTGTCGACGGCGGACGGGCGCATCATCCGTGGTGTGCAGGTGACCCGCGACACGATGCCGGAAACGCTGATTGCCGAGCTGGTGGTGGATGCGGGTGGTCGGGACTCTCGGGTGGCCGAGTGGCTGTACGGGCTGGGGTTCGGGACCGTACCCACATCCAGCGTGCGGCTCGATTTGGTGCTGGCGTCGCGGGTCTTCCGCATGCCTTCGCCGGGGCCGGACTGGAAGGCGCTGACCATCGCAACCGGCACACCCTGCACACGCAGCGGTTTCCTGTTGCCGGTGGAGGGAGATCGGTGGGTCGCCTCGGTGTGGGGGTACTTCGGTGACCATCCGACCGGCGATTTCGACCAGTGGATGGAGTTCGCCCGCTCCCTGCCGGTTTCTGACCTCTATGAGGCGGTTGATGATGCCACGCCCCTGGGCGAGATTCGGGTAGAGCGCTTCCCGGGCCATCTGCGGCGGCACTATGAACGCATGGAGCGGTTCCCGGAAGGGCTGGCAGTGCTGGGCGACGCGGCGTGCAGCTTCAGCCCGGTCTACGGGCAGGGGTTGACGATGGGCGCCCTGGGCGCCTTGGAGCTGGACGCCTGCCTCAAGGCGCAGCCCAAGTGGCAGATTGCCGGCCTCTCGCAGCGGTTTCGCCACCGGCTGGCTGCCGTGCTGGATGTGCCCTGGCACCTGGCGACCAGCGCCGACCTGGGGCAGCAGCGGCCGGACCCCCGGCGCCCGGCGTCCCTGTCCATGGTGAGCAAGTATACGCACCGGCTCCTGGCGGCAGCGACCCACGACCGTGAACTAAACGATGCGTTCCTCCAGGCCATGAACATGGTGAAGCCGCCGGAGAGCCTTTTTGCTCCGGGCACCGTGCGCAAGGTTCTAACTGCAGCGTTACCCGGGTGATTACGGCACCCGGGTATATTTCTTTTCCTCATCTGGCAGGTGTATCCGTCCACCCGAAAGAATTACACGTGAGTATTTATACCTAGTTCACGAAAGAAGGGGGCGCCCCATGTCAGTCAAGTGTCAGAACTGCGGTAACGTACAGCCCAGCGGCAAGTTCTGTCCGTCCTGCGGCGGGCAGATGATGGAGATGCCGCCGACCCCTGCCCAACAGGCTGCAGCAGCAGCCATGCCGACGCCCCCCGTGCAGGGCGGGCCGACGCAGTACCGGCCGCAGCAGCCGCCTCAGCCGCTTCCTCAGCAGCCCGGTTACCCGGCGCAACCGGGCTATCCCGGGCAGGCCTATCCCACGCAACCGCCCAAGGCTGGTGGCGGCAAGGGCTGGGTGCTCTGGGCCGCCATCGGCGGCGGTCTGGTGTTGGTGGCCGGCATTGCCGTTGCGGTCCTGCTTATGCGCGACAAACCCGTCACGCCGCCGGCGGACCCGCCCAGCGTGGTCAACACAGACCCCGGCAAACCCACGCCCCCGGCCCAGGGCAGCAACACACCTGCCAATCCGCCCGCCAACCCGACCACGGCGTCCGGCAAGAGCGTTGGCGGGCACCAGCTTAAGCTCATCAACCAGGGCGACCTGGGTCTTTTCCCGCAGACCATGGTCGTGTCCGGCAGCTACGTAGGCGTCGCCGACAACCAGTCGGCAGGCTTCTACAAGTTCGATGCCAAGGGAAAGCCCAGCCTGCTCTCTGAAGTGACCCTCAAGCAGGATTACGGCGAAATCCTCTCCGTATCGGTAGGCGACGTGTACAACAACGGTACCAACACGATGCTTGCCCTCTACGAGCAGAAGCTGCTGGTGCTGACCGAGAAGGGCGGGCCGCCGCAGGAGGTTGACGCCACCGGCGCCACGGGCATTCTGGTCGGCGACTACGACGGTGACGGCAAGACCGAAACCATCTTCCTGACCAAGGCTGCTGACGGCACCCACGGGTTTGAGGTCTGGAAGTATCCCGCCGACAGCTGGGCCTATAAGAAGGAAGGCAAGGCCGACGAATGGCCCGCGCTCTTCCAGACCGAAATGAAGGCGGGCAAGAACAACCTGCTCATGGGCTACGCCTTTGAAGGCGCCGACTTCTTCCTGGACCTCTACAAATGGGACGGCCTGAACGGCCCGACGCTGATTGGCAGCTTTAAGGCGGAGAACAAGGATACGGCCCCGCCCGAATGGATCGCCTCCGGCCCCACCAGCCTGGGCCCGACCCTGGCCGTCGGCCGGGGTGGCGACAAGGCGACCGTGGAGATTCTCACCGTAGCAGCCGACGCCAAGAGCCACAAGTCGCTGGGCACCTTTACGCCTGACGGCCAGGGCTCCGTGAGCGTCGCGGTAGGCCAGTTCACGGGCCAGGGTTCGCAGATTCTGACCGTGGACGAGACGGGTAAGTACTTCCTGTACGACATCGGTAAGTAAGCACGCAGAAGCCCGGGGCGCCCGCCACATGGCGGAACCCCGGGCTTTTCTATGCGGATCAACTGCTACCGGGCCACCGTAATCGTCACCGACTGGTCGATGGGGTTGAAGCTGAGTTCACCGTTCATCGCTTCGATCACCCAGCGGACTGGCAGGTAGATCTGCCCGTCCCGCAGCAGCGGGGCGCAGATGTCGGTGCGGCTTGCCTTGGCGAAGGCCATGGCGCACTTGCCGACTTCCATGGTCATCTCCTGGCCCGAGGGCAGTTTATGAACGATGACGGGCAGGCCATCGATCTGCCGCAGGTCGGCGCCGGTCAGCGCCACGAGGTCATCCACCGCGAGCATCACCCGGCCGTGGTCGACCATGGGTCTGCCTACCAGGGCGATGGAATCGTCACCGGACTGGGTGCGAATCAGGGCCTCGGCCGCATCCATGTGGAAGTGGACGAGCCGGCGGTCGCCTGCGACGCCCACGGCGGTGGCCTTCACCTCGCCGGAGTCCATGCCGAGGGTGCCGTCCTTGAGGAGCGGGACCACCACATAATAGTAGGTCGTGCCCGGTACGATCTCTTCATCCAGCCAGGCGTTGCCCTGCACGGGGAAGTCGGTGAGGGGCCACCGGGCTTCCTCGCCCGGGGCGGCGCCCCGGCGGACGATGTAGCCCAGGACGCCCGTGGTGCCCGGGTCGGTCCACTCGAGCTGAATGCCGAGGGGCTGGGCGGTGGCCGTTACGGTGGGGCCGGCGGCGATGGTCGTGCCCCGGGCGGGGGCGCCCGTGAAGGCCAGGAACACCAGGGCCAGAGCGATGCCCAGCACGGATACCGTGAGCTTGCGCATGGTCAGACCTCCTGTCGTCTATCCCAAGGCACCCTCAATGGGTGCCGTAGCCCGTCAGGCGTGGGCCTAATCTCGAGCGGCCCATGCCGAGAGGGTCCAGGCACCCTCGATGGGTGCCTCGGGCTAGCGATCACGATGGCACTTGGAGCAGGAAGGCTCGACTTCGTTGTGGCAGGTCATGCAGGCCTCGTCGCCGTTCTTGTCCACTTCGCGGGCGTGGCTGACGAACCACATTTTCGGATGCCACTCGCCGTTGCCGGTGTGGCAGGCGGAGCAGGCGTTATGCTGGCCCGGCTGGCCCTGCAGGGTATGGCAGGTCGAGCAGGACTGATCGATGTTCGAACCGTGGTCGGCGACCCAGCCGGCCTCATGCTCGTAGGAGTCGTGGCAGCTTGCGCAGTAGCCGGCGTTGGCGTGGGGCGCCGTGGGCCGGGCCACGTTCTTGGAGGAGTGGCAGGCGTCGCAGGTGGCCGGCGACTTCTGTGCCTCAGCCCCGTGGGACGAGAGGAAGCTCGCCGGGTGGGGCATGGGCGTCAGGTGGCAGTCCTGGCAGTAGCCGACAGATGCGTAATTGGCGCCCGGATTGATGGGGTTCTTCGGAGAATGGCAATCGGTGCAGGAAGACGGGTCGGCGTTGGCCGCCGCGCCGTGCTTGGACAGGAAGTCGGCCGGGTGCGGCATGGCCGTCCCATGGCAGTCGGAGCAGAAGTTCGAGGAGGCGTGGTACGCCGTCGGATTGGCGATGTTATTCGGCGAATGGCAGGTGGCGCAGGACGCCGGGTTGGCGCTGGCGGCGGCACCGTGCTGGGCCAGGAAATTGTCCGGGTGGGGCATGGACGAAGCGTGGCAGCTGGTGCAGCTGGCGGCGCCGCCAGTAGCGGCGGTAGCCTGCGAGCCTGCCGAATGGCAGGCCTCGCAGGTGCCGGCGGGAGTCTTCAGGGAGACTTTGCCGTGGGTGGACAGAAAGGAGTCAGGATGGGGCATCTGCATGCCGCTGTGGCAGGCAACGCACGTATCCTTGGCGGCAGACGGGAAGTTTTCGGGACGGGCGATCTGGGCGTGGGTGCCGGCGCTTTCATCCAGGTGGCAGGCACCGCAGGTGCCGGCGGCGGCGGCCTTGCCGTGGGCCTTCTGCCAGGTGGCGGCGTTCTTGTGGTCGGCGGGGGTTACGCTGGCCACGTCCGTATGGCAGGCGCCGCAGCTGGTGGAATCGATGACGGCGATCTTGACCTGCTTCTCCACGTGGCAGCTCATGCACTGTTCGTGCGCCTTGTCACGCAGGGCGTCGCCGGTGAGAACCGTGCCATGTGCGGAGTCGGTGTGGCATTCGGCGCAGGAGAGGCCGACCTTCTCGGTATGCACCGCATGGGCGGCCTTAATCGCCATGGGCTTGCCGGGGGTGCCGGCTGTCTTGGCCCCGGGGGTCATCGGGGCCGGGGTGACGTCCTTCATGATTTCATCCATCTGATCGGCGTGGCACTCTTCACACCGGGCGTCCGGCGCCTTCAGGGGGATGGCATGGAGGGACTTGGCCTGCGCCTTTCCGGCCATGGAGTCGCCCAGGTCGGTCAGCTCGTGCTTGACCCAGGCGACGTCGCTTTCCTCATGGCACTGCAGGCAGGCGACGCTGGAGTGGGGGCTCTTCTGCCAGGTGTCGGTCTCCTTCTCCATGGAGTGGCAGGTGCCGCAGTAGAGCAGCTTTTCGGGGATGGAGGGCGTCGGCGCTCCTGCGAACATCCGTCCGGAGAGGCCGACGACCAACATCAGCACCAGTGCGGCTCCAAGCACCGGGAGCAGGAGGTAGAGTCGCTTTTTCATACTCGGTTCCTCCTTCCTAGTGCTCATGTTCGGCGGGGTGGACGGGGAAGAAGCGGACGATGAAGTCGTACACCAGGACCATGATGGCGAGGATGCCCACGCCCATCGCGATCTCCATCCAGTGCGGCGTGTAGTGGGTGCCCTCAGGCCGCTGCCAGCCGATCAGGCTGACGTTGAACCGCATCAGGCTGGTGCCGACGAAGATGAACAGAGAGGCCCAGCGCAGGCCCTTTGCCGAGGTACGGACGCCGGGAATCATGAAGAGCACGAGCGGAATCACCGTGCTGATGACCAGGTCCGTCCACCACAGGACCGAGTAGAGGCCAGAGGTGAAGAGCAGTCCGAGTTCCCCGGCGTAAGCCAGGTCGGCGAACTTGGCTACCAGGTAGAGGCCCAGGACCCAGGGCACTACCTTGGCCAGCCGGCTGAGGATACCCAGCTCGAAGGGCTGCTTGTAGTAGTGGCAGCGGAGCGTCTCCTCCAGCACCAGGAACGCGATGCCGCCCGTGATAGCGGTAATGAAGAAGAAGGGCGGAATCAGCCCGGTGTGCCAGAGCGGATGCACCTTGCCGACTTCGGCGAGCATCAGCGAACCCAGGGAGGACTGGTGCAGGGTGGAGAGCAGGACGCCCAGGATCATCAGCGGCAGCGTGATCTTGTGGAGGGCGTGAACGGCCTTTGCCCAGCCGAACTTCTCGAAGATCACCGGGATGAACTCGAAGAGCAGAACGGTGGTGTAGAGCATCACGCACCAGCCGACTTCGAAGAGCGGCGAGTGGATGTTCCAGTAGATGATCAGGTGCCAGATGCGCTCCGGCCGGCCGAGGTCGAAAAAGAGGAGGAGGATGAAGGAGATGTAGCACAGCAGGCCCGTAAGGACCGCCGGGCGGACCAGCTTGTGGAACTCCTCTTTCCCGAAGATGTAGATCGCAGCGCAGAGCGTGAATGCCGCACCGCCCGAGAAGACGCCGGTCAGCTTTTGGCCGATCCAGAAGCCCCACGAAACGGAGTTGCTCATGTTGCTGACGCCGCCCATGCCATACATGAGCCGCCAGGTGATGGTGAAGACGCCCAGGGCGGCAAGGATCCAGATGATCGTCCGGCCGAGGCTGAAGCGAGGTTGGTGCGTCGTAGCCACGGGATGGGGATGAGAGATCGTAGCCATGGCTATTCCTCCTTCCCGTGGTGCGACTGCGTAGTGGCGCCGGCGGCTGCGGCCATGCGCTTCTGGCGGAACTTGGTGAGGGCGGTGACGCCAACGAGCACACCCAGCCAGCTCGGAATGAACCATTCCATGCCGCCCATGACAGCTTCACTGATCAGTTGGGGCGGCTTGTCTCCCGGCGAGGGGAAGGCCAGGTCTTCGAACGGGACGTTGGAGATTACCAGGAAGGAGGTGCCTCCGGCTTCGTGCTCGCCGTATACGTGGTCCACGTAGCGGTCCGGGTTTTCTTTGATCCGCTTGTGGGCCTCCGCTAGCAGTTCGCTGCGTTCGCCGAATACGACGGACTTGGCAGGGCAGGCCTCAACGCAGGCGGGCTGCTTGCCTTCCTTCTGCCGGTCGGCGCAGAAATCGCACTTGCGGATGAGGGCCTTGTCCAACACGCCGCTGTTCCAGTCAAAGGCGGGCACGTTGAAGGGGCAGGCGTTCATGCAGAACCGGCAGCCGAAGCACCGTTCATCTTTATAGATGACGGGGCCGTCGGGCGTCTTGACCATGGCGCCCACCGGGCAGACCGATTCGCAGGCGGGGTCGATGCAGTGCATGCACTGTTGACGCCGCACCACCCAGGCCACCTTGGGGCCTGCGCTCTCGACCGGTTCGCGGAACGTAAGCAGCGCCTTTTCCGGGGGGAGTCCCTTGTTGGCCTGACAGGCCACTTCACACAGGTGGCAGCCGGTACATCTGGTGAGGTCGTACAGCACGGCCGGCATGGGGCCGGTGGGGGCGGGCGCGCTCGACGCATGCGCCTTCTTGGCGGCGACCAGACCGGCGACAGGGGCGAGCGCAAGTCCGGCACCCAGGCCGACGGCCCGTGTAACGAATTTGCGGCGTGAGATGCTCATGGCAGTACCTCCGGTACTCACAGGGATTGGGTAGATACAGCAGTGCGTGTGTCGCAGTGGGTGCTATGAGGTAGGTCGGTGAACGCCGTGTGTGAGAAGGTCGACCAGGGCACCGAGCATCATGGTGAGCAGTGTCAGTAAGAACATGTACGGCACCTCCTTACGCGAACAGAATGCAAGCGCAAAATAAACAGGCATGCACAAGTAGCGCACATGCCTCCGGACTTAAAGCCTCTGGGCTGACTGGTACGTCTTTACCTCGGGGTCTGCTGTGGAGTTATGGGGTTACCTGGTTGCGAGGGGGCGTTCCGGGGCCTGGGCCGAAAGCTGCGAGACGGTGCGGACTCCGGTCAGGGCGGGGAACTGGAGGACGACATACCGCTTGCAGTGGCGGCACAGGATGACCGCGGCCGGGCCCTGAAGGACAGGGGGACCATCTTCGACGATTTGGGGCACCTGGGACACGTTTTCCACCTGGCAGACAATCTTGCCGCACCGGCAACGGATGCTCTGCATGGGGGCGACAGCCTCCTCACCGCTCAAAATAAAAGGGCATGCACACCAAAATAGATGTGCATGCCTCTGGACTGTTAATGCCTCTGGGCTGACTTAGTGTCTTCTACCTCTGGGTCCAAATGTGAAATTGTTCACGAACTTACCGCAAGAAAAGGCCCTGTCTTCTAGGGCGCCTCGACTGGTACAGTTGATGCATACGTCACGCCGGTGACTGTCGGTACTTGCAGCACCACGTACCGCTTGCAGTGGCGGCACAGGATCACGGCCGAGGGGCCGGTGGTCTCTGTTTGTGGCGTGGCAACGACCTTGGGCATGCCCGGCGTATTGATGACTTGGCAAACGATCTTGCCACATTGGCAGCGAATGTCTTGCATAGGCGAGCCCCCTATCACCACCCTCAGTATACCCTGGTCGCTCTTTCGGGTTCTTACGAGAAACATCCGAGTTCCTTACGTTTTTCTGAACCCCAGCAAATAGCTTCTTTCGTGCTCAGGAGGAAATAGTGCCATGGTGGTGGAAGTCTGCCCCGATTGGGGGTATACCTGTGCTTTTTGGTGAGGACCAGGTGCTGCGCGCCAAACTGTTTCCCCCGCGGCCGCGCCGGCACACGTTGGCGCGGTCTCGCCTGCACCTGAAACTGCGCGAGTCGCTGGAAGTACCGCTTACAGTCGTCCAGGCGGGCCCGGGTTATGGCAAAACCACGGCCTTGTGCAGCTTTATCGCAGATCTGCCTTATCGCGTCGTTTGGTACTCCATAGCCGTTGGCGATGCGGATCCGCTGCCCTTCTTGCTGCACTTGATTTACGCGCTTCGCCTCCAGACTCCGCTGGTCGGAGAAAAGGCCCTTACAATTCTGCAGGAAGGCGAGGGGCCCAACCGTCCCTGGCATCTGGCCGTGGAGGCGCTGATCAACGACATCGTCTTCTCCAGCCAGCCCGAAATGCTGGTGGTTCTTGATGATTTTCACCTGGTTGACCAGGTGCCGCCCATTTTGGCCATAGTCGAGCACCTGGTGGAGCATATGCCGCCGCAGGTCCACCTGGTGGTGGCGAGCCGGCGGCGCCCGCCTTTGCCCAGCCTGCCCAAGTGGCGGGCGCGGGCGGAGGTGCTTGAACTCGGTGAGTCTGACCTGGTCTTCACGCCCGAAGAGGTCGAGGTACTCTTTGCCGACCAGTACGGGGTTGACCTGAGCCTGCAGCAGGCCGAACAGCTGGCGCGCAGAACCGAGGGCTGGATTATCGCCCTGCAGCTGATTTGGCAGAACCTGCGCAAGGGCACAACGCTGCGGCAAATGTGGGAGCAAGGGCCCGAGAAGGCAGAAGCGCTGTTCGCCTACCTGGCGCAGGAAGTGCTGGACCGGCAGAAGCCCTGGGTACGCCGGTTCCTGCTGACCACCGCCGTACTCGACCGGCTCACGCCCGACGCCTGCGACGCCCTGATGGGCGAACCCGGGTCGGCAGGGGTGCTGGCTGCCCTGGAAGAGAACGGCCTGTTCATCCAGGCCATCGGGGGCGGGGCGTACCGGTATCATCAATTGTTTCACCATTTCCTGCGGGAGCAGGCGCGGCCCGAGGTGGCGTCGTGGCGGGCCAACCATTTGACGGCAGCCCGGCACTTTGAGGCCGCTGGTGCGCTGGAGGAGGCGGCGGCCCACTACCTGGCCGCGGCCGACTATGCGCAGGCTGCGCAGATCATTCACGGCGCTGCCGCTGCCATGCTGGATGCAGGTCGGGTCGAAGTGCTGGGCGGGCTGCTGGAGCAGCTGCCGGCAGAGGCGTTTGCGCACGAGCCTGAGTTGCTGCTGCGCCGCGGCGATGTGGACCGGCTGACCAGCCGGTTCCACACGGCGCTGGACCATTACCGGCAGGCGGCCGAGGGGTATCGGGCGGCGGGCGATCGGCGCGGGCTTTGCCTTGCCCTCCAGGGGCAGGCCCGAGTCTACCTGGATACGATTTCGCCCGGCGACGCCGAGGAGCTGTTCCGCGAGGCGCTTCAGCTAGCCGATGTGCTGAGCGAGCGGGAGCGGGCACAGTTGATGGCCATGATGGCCGAGAACGAAACCAACCGGGGCCGTCCCGATGATGCGGCCCGGTTTGCGAGCCTTGCCGCCGCGCAAATGCCCCTGCGGGAAGACCTGGAGGTCCGGGCCCACCTGCGTACGGGGCGCCTGGCCGTCGCCATCGGCTCGCTGGACCGGCAGGTCCGCCAGGGCCGCACGGGTGCGAGCCACAGCCACCGGGAAGTACCGCTGCTCATCGCCCTGCTGTCGGTGCTGATGGGCGACCAGGAACGGGCGTGCCGGGCCGCCGAAGAAGGGATTCAGACCGGGCGCCAGAAGCGCTCGCCCTTCGTGGAGGGCGTGGGCTTCATTCGTATGGGGCACGCCCTGCAGCTTAACCCGCTCAGCACGGTGGACGAAATCGCCGCCCAGTACAACCAGGCCATTGCCCTGATGGACAGCCTGGGCGTGGTGCGCGGCAAGTCTGAGCCGCTGGCCGGGCTCTGCATGCTCTACGGCCACCTGGCTGGCGACTGGGCCATGGCCCGGCGGTTCGGTACCGAGGGTGCGCAAATCGCTGCCAAGGCCAGTGACTACTGGTTTCACGGGTTCTGCCTTCTCAGCCTGGGCAGCAGTGCGCTGGTGTGCGGGCGCCCCGAGGCCGACCAGTACCTCCTGGAGGCGGAGGAATCGTTCCAGGCCTGCGGCGACGCCCACGGGCTGGCACTCACCCGGCTTTGGCTGGCCAAGGCTGCCCGCAAGGCCGGAAACTGGGCGGCGTTTGACGCCGCGATGGCCCAGGTGCTGACCAGCACCCAGGCCAACGGGTACAGCTTCTTGTTCACCAAGCGGACGCTCTACGGCCCCCGGGACCCTCAGGTGCTGATTCCCCTGCTGAGCGATGCCCAGAAGCGGGGCATAAAGGCCGAGTACGCTGCCTGGCTTCTGGCCGAGCTAGGCATTCCCAACGCCGAGCACCACCCTGGCTTTACCCTGCGCCTGCGCACCCTGGGCGGCTTTCAGGTGTGGCGGGGGCGGCACGAGGTGGCGGCCCGGGAGTGGCAGCGTGAAAAGGCCCGCCAGCTCATGCAACTCTTCGTCACCAACCGCAAGCGGCTGTTGCAGAAGGAACAGATTATCGACCTGCTCTGGCCCGACGCCGACGGCGATACCGCCTACAGGGACTTCAAGGTCGCCCTGAACGCCCTGTGGAGCGCACTGGAGCCGAACCGGGCGGCCCGGTCGGGGTCCTTCTACATCCTGCGGCAGGGCACGGCCTATGGGCTGAACCTGGCCTCCGGCTTCTGGCTGGATGCCGATGAGTTCGAGTCGCTCGTATCCCGAGGTCTCGCCCTGGGCGCCCGGGGCCAGGATGCCGAGGCCGCCACCCTGCTCCGCCAGGCCCTTGACCTGTACCAGGGCGATTTCCTGGAAGATGCGCCCTACGAGGATTGGTGCACCGAAGAGCGGGAGCGGCTGCAGGTGCTGTACCTGCGGGCCGCCGAGTGGCTGGCCCAGCATGCTTCCCGCGATGACGACTTTGAGGGCTGCATTCGCCTGTGCGACCGCATTCTGGCCCGCGACCACTGCTGGGAAGAGGCCTACCGGCTTCTCATGTACAGCTACTTCCGCCTGGGTAACCGGCCGAAGGCGATGCGGATCTATGACAAGTGCGCCAGCTTCCTGGAGAAGGAGCTGGGCGTGAAACCCATGCCAGGTACACAGCAGCTCTACGAGCGCATCCGCCGCAGCACCGACCTGTAACTCTGTCGTGACTCCGTCTTTCTACCATACAGATGATATTCCGCACGAGGAGGAGTCGAAGCTCATGCCGACGATCACACTTGCCAACGGACTCCAGATGTTCTACCGGGAGCATGGTGCCGGCGATCGGGTGGTGCTGTTGATTCACGGTAATACGGCCTCGTCGCTCTGGTGGGAGCGGGTCATGGCGCAGCTGCCGGCGGGCGTACGTGCCGTGGCGCCGGACCTGCGGGGCTGTGGCGACTCGGAGAAGCCGGCGGACCAGTGGTCGATGAACGATCTGGCGGAGGATATCTACCAGTTCACGCAGGCGATGTCCATCGGGAAGGCCGTTGTTGTCGGCCACTCGCTGGGCGGTGGCGTGGCGCTTTACCTGACCGTCAACCATCCTGCGCTGGTGGAGAAGCTGGTCCTGGTGAATTCGGCACCGGCCGAGGGCCTGAAGACGCCGCCTGAGCGGTACGCCCAGCTCGAAGTGGCCGTGAAGATGCCCGAGGTGCTGAAGATGGCCCTGGGCGCCATGATGCCTACGGCGCCGAAGGATGAGTATTACGCCCGGCTCCTGGAGGAGTCGATCGCCAAGTCGGCTGCCGCCCTGATTCCCAACGGGCACGCGTTGGATGAAATGGATCTAACGGAGCAGGCCAAGGGGATCGCGGTACCGACGCTGATTCTCTACGGCAAGCAGGATATGCTGGTCACCCTGCCGATGATGGAGCGGACCCAGGCCACAATTCCTGGCTCGGTCCTTGAGGTCTGGGCCGAGGTGGGCCATTCGGCCCCGGTGGAAGACTCGGTGCGGTTTACCCGGCGCCTGGTTGAGTTTATGGCGTAGCAGTCACTTGAGCCACAGCCTTCGTGCTGTGGCTTTGCTTATTGGCAGGCTTTGGGCGGCTTCTCGCCGAATGTAATGATTTTATTACGATTGAGGTTGGTGGATTTGCATGCAATGTCCTAACTGCCAGCACATGCACCCGGCCCCAGCTCGCTTCTGCGCCCAGTGCGGGAGCCCCCTGCCCGGGAACGCCACGCCCGGCGGTCCGGTGCCCGGCACCTCCCCGTATGGCAGTCCTGTTCCCCAGTTCGGACCCGCCGCCCAGGTCCGGACCCTATTGGGCCTGCCCGTCTTTGTCTGGCTCCTTGGTGCTGCTGGCATCGCACTGATTGCCACGCTCCTGCCCTGGTATTCGTCGACCTACTCGGCTCAGGTCGGCTGGCAGACCACCGGTTACGACTACGGTGCCGCCGGCCGGAGCACCTGGGATGTGCCCGTTACCTCTGGCTCCTTCTCGGGCGGCGGCAACGGGTTCAGCTTCTTCACCTTCGTTCTCACCGCTGCCATCGCCGGGTTGGCCATCGCGTTCCGGGCCCGGATTTGGCCTCGTTGGGCCAGCATTACCCTGGCGGTTATCGTGGGGGTCGTGCTGCTCGTGGGCATCGCCAACCTCGCCTTTGACCCGCACATCGGGCCGTTCCTTTTTGCAGCCGCTGGCGGCCTGGCAGTGCCGGCCGTAGTCCAGACCCTGC
>Ga0196970_1000694_pt1 | contig 33865 bp, 29 predicted proteins | sample S1v_513CmetaG_FD_148672 | JGI IMG/M metagenome (GOLD analysis project Ga0196970, IMG submission 148672) | Soil microbial communities from Anza Borrego desert, Southern California, United States - S1+v_5-13C | ecosystem: Environmental > Terrestrial > Soil > Desert | place: USA: California... | reverse complement strand
GGGCGTGTTGAACTCAGATGGGGATGTGCTGATGAAGATCGCTGCAGCGCGGAGACTGGGAAAACCAGTGGATGGCCATGCACCTGGAGTCAGGGGTGAACTCGCAGCAAAGTATGCATCTGCGGGCATCACTACAGACCATGAGTCTGTCTCTCTTGAAGAAGCGGTGGACAAGGTGAAGCAGGGAATGCACTGCCTGATAAGAGAAGGTAGTGCGGCAAAGAACTTTGAAGCCCTTATAGAAATAATCCGCGATTACCCTGACAAGACGATGTTTTGCAGCGACGATAAACATCCTGACGAGCTCGTGTTGCACCATATAGACGAACATGTGAGGCGGGCAATCGCTAAGGGGTACGACCTGTTTGACGTACTACGTGCAGCATCTGTTAATCCTGTACTTCATTATGCACTTCCGGTCGGCTTATTGAAGGAAGGGGACCCCGCTGACTTTATTGTTGTTGAAAGCCTACAGGAGTTTAAGGTAAAGCAGACCTATATCAGTGGTCAGCTTGTAGCGGAAAACGGGCGATCTAACTTACCGGATGTGAAGGCGGAGCTGATTAATAACTTTGTCACGGGACCAGTCAAGTCGACGGATTTCAAAGTACCTGTGACCACAACCTCTGGTACCCTCCGTTTAATTGAAGCGTTGGATGGTCAACTGATCACAAATGAGCTTCAGTTAAAGGGAAAGATCGCCGATGGAAGCTACGTTGCAGACATCTCCAGGGATATTCTAAAACTCGTAGTGGTGAACCGTTATACCCAAAAGACGGAGACCTCTGTTGCTTTCATCAGGAACTTTGGGCTGAAACGTGGCGCTATTGCGTCTTCTGTAGCTCATGATTCACACAATATTGTTGCCGTTGGTGTAGACGACGAATGTCTTGCTGCAGCAATAAATGCTGTGATATCAGCGAAAGGTGGCATTGCAGTTGCTGAAGACCCCACCTCAATTGATTGTTTACCCTTAGCTATAGCAGGACTAATGAGCGACGGAGACGGATATGTTGTCGCCAGCCGTTATAGTCAATTAGATGGAAAAGCGAAAGATCTTGGGTCTACGCTTCGATCTCCTTTTATGACCTTGTCTTTTATGGCATTACTAGTAATCCCTTCTTTAAAGCTAAGCGATAAAGGGCTTTTTAACGGAACAGAGTTCCAATTCACAAGCGTGGAAGTTGAATAAAAATACCCGTTGTTATCTACGATATGCAGCAAGCGCAGCTTCCAGGCAATCCATAGCTCCGTTGATATCCTCCTTATTCAACACGTAGGCGAGTCTGACTTCATTGCTACCACGACCCTTTGTAGCATAAAAACCAGAAGCCGGGGCCATCATGACAGTTGTTCCATTGTGGCTGAAGCCCTCGAGCAGCCACTGACAAAACGTTTCGGCACTATCAACAGGAAGGCGTGCAATGGCATAGAATGCGCCCCCCGGGTTTGGACAGACGACTCCTTCCATAGCGTTAAGTCTGCTTATTAAAAGATCTCTCCTTGAGGTATATTCAGCATGGACAGAATCGAAATAATCCGCCGGTAAGTCTACCGCAGCCTCGCCGAGGATCTGAGCGAATGTAGGTGGGCTTAACCTTGCCTGAGCAAACTTCATAGCCGTATCCAATACGGTCTGGTTTTTAGTAACCAGCGCACCTATTCTTCCACCACAGGCACTATATCTTTTAGATATTGTATCCATCAGGATAGCATGATTCTCCAAGCCTGGTATTGATAATGCAGAAATATGCTTCCTTCCATCGTAACAAAATTCACGATAAGCCTCATCACTGAACAGGAAAAGGTCATGCTTCAGGCATATATCTTTCAGAACCTGCAATTCCTCTGCACTGTACAGATATCCAGTTGGATTATTAGGGTTGCAGATCATTATAGCCTTGGTCCTGGGGGTAACTGCAGCCTCAAATGCATCGATTGCCGGAAGTGCAAAGCCATCTTCAACGGCAGATGAGATCGGCACCACTTGTACCCCTGCACTAGTAGCAAAGCCGTTATAGTTAGCATAGAAAGGCTCAGGGATGATAATCTCATCACCAGGATCCATGCAGGACATTATAGCAAATAGAATAGCCTCAGACCCACCTGTAGTTATTATGATCTGATTATGATCAACCTCTATTGCGTTTCTTTTATAATATTCGACCAGCTTCTTTCTGTAGCTTTCGAAGCCAGCGCTATGAGAATACTCCAGCACTTTCAGGTCTGTATTTCGAACCGCATCCAGAATAGCGGCTGGGGTTTCGATATCCGGCTGACCGATATTGAGATGGTATACTTTTATCCCCCGCTTTTTAGCGGCTTCGGCATAGGGTACAAGCTTACGGATTGGGGAGGGCGGCATTTCAGCTCCGCGACGCGCTATTTCTGGCATGGCGCAAAATTAGGCTACACAGCCAACAAATAAAAATGAGGCCGTCTCAAAAGCAATGAGGCGGCCTTTTCATTTTTGGGAAGTTTAGTGGTGGTTTTGGAAAGTGTTTGGTCTGTTAGAGAAAAAAATGCTGGCAGCCTTTGATTTCAGGCAGCTATTAAGGTCCTTCTTGCCTGTTTTCCCCCGCCTGTTAACTTCTGTAGGTTGTGTGCCAGGGAAATCAGGCCTATTTCTATGGTTACCTTGTCCTTGCCGCGCAGGCTAAAGCGGCGGAAGCTTTTGTTTTGCTTCCAGTTACCAAAGATGGGTTCTACATCGCAGCATCGTTTCTTTCGTTTTCGGATGCCTTCCTCACTGCGTAGCCTCTCTGCTGCCTGTTGCTTTAGTTTTCTTAACCGGTGGTTGATTTCTATGATACGGTTCCCTTTTTGTTTATGGCACATTCCCCTCAGTGGACAGCCATTGCAGTTGGGTGCCTGATATCTGGTAAGGGTCTGCTCATAGCCGCTTCGGTTCTTCTCTTTGTGGGTACCGATGCGCTGCATGTGCTGACCCATGGGGCATACGATGTAATCTTCTGCCTGGTTGTAGTGTAGCTGATCTGCACTGAAGCTGCTGCGTGTGCCTTGTTGTTCCTTGTCAAAATAGTTGTACTTCACGTAGGCTTCTATGCCTTTATCTTCCATCACTTCATAGTTCTGCTCTGAGCCATAGCCTGCATCGGCAGTAAGTGTGTGGGGTGTTGTGGCAAGCTGTTGCTCAAAGTCCTGGATGTGTGCGGGAAGGGTGAGGGTGTCGGTAGGATTGGGGTGAATGGTGTAGCTGAGTACAAATTGGTTTTCGCTGCTGACCTGTATGTTGTAGCCCGGCTTTAGCTGACCGTTTCGCATATGGTCTTCCTTCATCCTCATGAACGTAGCGTCCGTATCGGTTTTACTGTAGCTGTTACGTCCGTCCAGTATCTTTTCCTGTTGGTCGTATTTCTCAACATTATCCGCCCAGTTCTTCTTAGCGTAGTTAAGTTTCTGTTTCACTTTCTTATCAATCTGCTTACCGCTAAGGGCTGCGTTGATCTGCTCAATCGTCTTATTGACCTGCTCAGCATCCACCGGTGCAAAGCTTGTGGGGCGTTTGTCTTTAAGTTCTTCAGCAGCAATGGTCTCTGCATAGTTCCAGAGGGCTTCGAGTTGCTTGCCCATCTTCTCTCTGTTGGTTTTGATGGCATTGCCCCAGACGAAGGTGTAGCGGTTGGCATTGGCTTCTATCTTGGTCCCATCTACATTTATGTCTTTGAGACTCACATGTCCGCTTTCCACCAGCAGCTTTACTACCTGGGTGAATACATCTTTGAGCACATCTTTTAGTCGTTCACTGCGGAAGCGGTTGATGGTGTTGTGATCGGGTGTGCTCATAGCTGCCAGCCACATGAACTGAATGTCTCTTTTGAGGAGTTGCTCTATCCTGCGGCTTGAGTACTCATTGCAGATGTAGGCATACACCAGCACTTTGAGCAGCATACGCGGATGGTGCGATGAGGTGCCGCCTCCCTTATAGGTTTTGATGATCTTGTCAATATCGAGGCTGTCAATCACATTGTTGATGACGCGTACAGGATGGTGCTCATCAATAAGCTCGTTAAGATCGGGCGGAAGAAGCATCGCCTGTGCCTGACTGTAGGTTTTGAATGCTATATTTATGGACATATGAATCACAAGCATAGACACCTTCTATGCTAAAAAGGATGGCTGTCGCGCCATCCTTTTTTATCCGCATCATGTGAATAAATATAACTAACCAAAAAAGAGGCTGCCCTTTTGAGACAGCCTCATTTAATCTTTTATAAGAATCAACCTACTTTTTGCCAGTAGTATTACCAGCACCCGTTACGAAGCCCTTAATATGCAATTCATAACGTTCGTTGTTGGTTGAAGCATTTGAGCTGATGTAAACGGATTTGTCGAATGGCTGATTACCCCTACCCTGAGTATTATATTTTACTTTGATCTTACCTGTCTTACCAGGAAGGATCGGCTCCTTTGGCCATTCTGGTGTGGTGCAGCCGCAGGAGGCGCTAGCATTCTGAATAATCAGAGGTTCATTACCTACGTTTGTGAACTCAAATGTGTATTCTGCAGCAGGTCCCTCAGGTATTTTCCCGAAGTCGTGTATATCACCACCCTTGAACTTAAACTTCGGCCCTTTAGCTTTAAGTGCCTCCTGACTTTGCTTTGGCTTAGCATCCTGCGCAAATGCTGTTGCTGTAAAGCTCAGACACATTAACGCCACAATTATCTTTTTCATACTACGCTATTCTATGGTTTAGTTTGTTTTGATCAGAGAGCTATTCTGCGGAACAGAAGTTGTCGGAGCCTTCTCCACATTACCCTTTATCGTAAGAACCTTTGTGCCAACGTTTGTGAAGACAGTTATAGTCTTAGTAAATGCATTTGGACGTCCCTGGGTGCCATAAGCAGCCTTAAGCGATCCTTTCTTACCAGGTAAAATCGGATCTTTTGAATAAGAAGGTGTGGTGCAACCACATGAAGCCTGTGCACGCTGGATAATGATTGGCTCCTTACCTGTGTTCGTAAAGACAAACTCATGCTCAGCCGAAGGCCCCTCAGGAATTGTCCCGAAATCATGGATATCAGAATCAAACTTCATGGATTCTGCAGTTTGATTAGCAGCGTCAGCTGCAGCTACAGTAGCGGCCGGAGCTGCGGCACCTTTCTTTTCTTGGGCAAATGCTGCAGTTGCTGTTAAAGCAAGGACTCCTAAAGAGAGAACAATTTTCTTCATGACTGTTTTGATTTTTAAGGGGGTATGAACAAATTTAGTAAATATAAGACAACTAATTATGCTCCAAAGTTTGTTAAACAACCGTTAACACCCATATTTTTGCGCTGAATGCCTCGATTCCTGATTATTCAAACAGCTTTTATCGGTGACGTAGTTCTGGCGACAGGTGTAGTTGAGAAACTCCATTTGTTTTACCCGGATGCAAAGATCGACTTTCTGTTGCGAAAAGGTAATGAAGGATTGTTAAAAAATCATCCCTTCATTAATTCCCTATTAATCTGGAATAAAGCAAAAAACAAGAATCTTAACCTGCTGAAACTGATCTTCAAAATACGCAGGAATAAGTACTCGCATGTGATCAATCTCCACCGGTTTGGCACATCAGGATTGCTAGCATGCCTTTCTGGCGCAGGCATTAAGGTTGGCTTCGACAAGAACCCTTTGTCTTTTTGCTTTACCCACAGGATTAAACATACTATTTCAGAGCCCTATACAGACAGGCCAATACACGAGACGGAAAGAAACAACACGCTGATCCAGCCGTTCACTGATGCTAAACCATTCTTGCCAAAGCTTTATCCGACAGATGAAGACAAGAACAGGATAAAGTCCCTGCAGTCAATGAAGTATGTCTGTATTGCGCCATCGTCAGTGTGGTTCACGAAGCAATTTCCCTTTCAGAAGTGGGTGGAACTTGCAGACAACCTCCCGCAGGAATACAAAATCTATCTGTTAGGGGGACCTGGTGATGAACAAATAGCGCAGGTAATAATTCAGAACACGCGACATGGAAACACCAGCAGTCTTTGCGGATCGCTCACCTTGTTACAGTCGGCTGCGCTGATGGAGGGTGCCGCAATGAACTATGTAAACGACTCTGCCCCACTCCACTTTGCGTCGGCAGTAAATGCGCCTGTCACTGCCGTGTACTGCTCCACCGTTCCGGCATTCGGTTTTGGGCCTCTGAACAGTAACGGCCGGATCGTGGAAATAGAGGAAAGGCTTTACTGCAGGCCTTGCGGACTTCACGGACATAAAGCATGTCCGGAGGGACATTTCAGGTGCGCATTAGATATAAAAAAGGAACAATTGCTATGGTGGACTACGAATCAGACATAAAGAGCTGTGTAGATGTTCTGATAAACGGTGGAACAATTCTTTACCCCACTGACACTGTCTGGGGACTGGGCTGCGATGCTGAAAACAGTGCTGCTATTAACAAGGTTTATAGCATAAAACATAGACCAAAGAATAAGAGCTTAATTATACTGGTAGCAGAAGCAAGAGATCTTCTTCGATACCTCGCCGCTCCACATCCTGACATAATAGAGATTGTACAAGGGTTTGACAAGCCTACAACCATCGTGTGCAGCCACGGAGTAAATCTGCCACAGGAAGCCCTTTCAGAAGACGACAGTGTTGCTATACGGGTGGTCAATGAACCTTTCTGCAAAGCCTTGATCAAGCGGCTCGGCAGACCAATCATTTCCACTTCAGCGAACATCAGCGGCAAAGAAACACCAACACATTTTCAAGAGGTTGATAAAGAAATCATTAGTTCGGTGGACTATGTGGTAAAATACAGGCAGCAAGATCGGACGCATGCAAAACCGTCCAGGTTGATAAGACTAATGGAGGACGGCTCGTTAACAATATTGCGGTTCTGATTAAAAGTACTGGTTTAGTTTTGCAGCCTATGGACATTCAATGTACAAAAGAGGAATCCTGGCTGCTTGAACGGATATCTGATGTTTCACATAGGGTAAACGTCCATTCATTCCTCATAGGAGGATTTGTGAGGGACAAGCTGCTTGGTCGCGGATGCAAAGATATGGACATTGTTTGCATTGGGAATGGAATAGACCTTGCCCACGCAGTGGCTGCGACACTTGCACCGCAACCAAAGGTTTCCTTTTTCAAGAACTTCGGCACCGCCCATTTCAAATGGAAGGGCTTCGACATAGAATTTGTAGGCGCCAGAAAGGAGTCGTACAAAACAGATTCCCGCAAGCCTGAAGTTGCAGAAGGAACACTGGAGGATGATCAGCTACGGCGGGACTTTACCATCAATGCACTTGCTATAGACCTCAGCAAAGAAAACTTTGGAGCCCTGGTTGACCCGTTCGGTGGTCGATCCGACCTGACCAGCAAGACCATAAGAACACCGACAGACCCTGACATTACCTTTTCAGATGATCCGCTGAGAATGATGCGGGCGATCCGCTTTGCCAGTCAGCTTGGCTTTCAGATTCAGCCGGAGACGCTTGTATCCATCAGCAGAAACAATGAACGAATAAAGATCGTTTCCCAGGAGCGGATCACTGATGAAATGAACAAGATCATCCTTAGCAAAAAACCTTCTATCGGCTTTGATCTGCTTTACACGACAGGGCTGCTTCAGCACTTCTTTCCACAGATGGTAGACCTTGCGGGCGCAGAGATCATCGACGGGAAAGGCCACAAGGACAATTTCTATCATACACTACAAGTTCTAGACAATGTAGCTGACCGAAGTAATGACCTCTGGCTGAGGTGGGCTGCTATACTGCATGATATCGGCAAGCCTGCAACCAAACGATTTGAACCTGAACATGGATGGACCTTCCATGGACACGAAGTTGTAGGTGAAAGGATGACACCTAAAATATTCAAACAGCTACGCCTGCCGCAGAATGATAGAATGAAGTATGTTGCCAAACTGGTAGCGCTACACCTGAGGCCTATCAGCCTTACAAAAGAAGAAGTCACCGACTCGGCAATGCGAAGGCTATTGTTTGATACAGGCGACGACCTGGAAGATCTGATGATCTTATGTGAAAGCGATATCACCTCCAAAAACAAGCTAAAAGTCAGACGCTATCTTCAGAACTTTGAACATGTAAAGGAGCGCCTGAAGGAGGTCGAGGAGAGTGATAAAATGCGCAACTGGCAGCCACCTATTTCAGGGGAGCTGATCATGAAGGTGTTCAACCTTCCCCCTTCCAGAGATGTAGGTATTATCAAAACAGCGGTAAGAGAGGCGATCCTCGACGGTCTGATACCAAACAGCTATGAGGCTGCCTACAGGTTCATGCTTGAGAAAGCAGGTGAGTTAGGTCACAAGGCATCAAATGTGGAGCAATGACAAAGATAACATTGGTGAAGGGTGACATCACGCAGTTGAAGGTGGATGCAATAGTTAATGCAGCTAATAATAGCCTCCTGGGAGGAGGAGGAGTGGACAGTGCCATACATAGGGCGGCAGGGCCTGAACTGCTGGAGGAGTGTATGCGGCTGAAAGGCTGTGAAACAGGAGCAGCTAAGCTAACGAATGGGTATGATCTACCAGCACGCTATGTCGTTCACACGGTGGGGCCAGTATGGAATGGTGGTAAGCAGGGAGAGGAAAAGCTACTGGCATCGTGCTACAGAAATAGTTTGCGATTAGCCCTGGAGTATTCTATTACTACAATTGCATTCCCAAACATAAGTACCGGCATTTACGGTTATCCAAAAGATCAGGCTGCGCAAACAGCTATAAAGGCCGTTAACGACTTTCTTAATGAACATCCTCGCAGGTTAACAGAAGTCACATTTGTATGCTTTGATCTAGAAAATTATTCCATCTACCAAAGACTTCTCCAGGCACCACCTAAGTAAGGCAATTACTCCTCGGGCCTTAATGTTCTCAATGTTATTGAATACCTCACCTCTTTTACAGGGGCAACGCTATGCTCCCAATCGCTTCTGCTGCTATCTGCTATAATGTACAAAGATCGTCTTGCTACAGGGAGAGAGACTATGGAGCCACGGCCCCTTTTGCTTTTATCATAAGGCCTGAGCCTGAAGGTGCAATCTGCAGCTAAAGAAAGGCCAGCTATCAGCTCAAAGGGTGGTGCATCCCGGTGCCAGTTAATTACTGACCCTGGCGGATACTCTGTTACCAGCAGTTCTTTGAACAACTCTTCATCTATTCCAATATGTTCAGCGACCTTGTGGATGAGGGAGCTGAACACTTCGGGAATCGGTTCTCCTTTCTGTACGGTTCGTTTGTCGAAATTGTAGTCGTACCCAAAACTCGCAACCTTTCTGTTAGCTGTATATCCGCGGAACTCAAAGCTGTGCAAGGCTACCCTTCTAACCTCGGCCAGGAGTTCAGCCTCTTCTTCCCTGCTGATAAAACCGGGGATATACCTGAAGCCTTCGGGTATTAGAGGTGGTATATCAAACAATTGACTCATGTGCTATTCATGCAAAAACCATGTCATGAAAGCAGCTAACAATAAAGAGACCTCCCGGAAAGGAGGTCTCTCAGGTAAAATGGAAAGAAAATGAATTAATAGTTAGTATTGTTTGGATCCCAGTTAGCCCAGCCCTGGGTCCAGTCTGTTGTTCCGATTGCCCCACGGAACGTTACCTGATTGAAAAAGGCAGCACTCAGGCCATTGAAGACTGCACCGCTCAGTGCAATAGAACCAGGCTGCGGCATGAACACTGGGGAGGTGAGCGACCATGGATTAGCAAGCATCACCTGATTAGCGCTGTCTAACTGCATAGAACCCTGTGCAATCGCGATCGCTCTTACACTTGAGTCAGTATGTCCTGAACCGCTTCCTCCGATAAATGGCCTTGTAACAGCATGCACCAAATTGTTCCTGAACTCGCTAGTACCATTTGAATAGGCGGTACCTGTTTCAGCAGACTCTATAGAGAAGCCGCCTTTCTGGTATCCGATCATGATGGAATTACGTAGTGTGAATCGTGCAGACCTGCGCCAGCGATTGGCAAAGTTATGGTTTGCTGCTGTATTTGCCCGACTGTTGGAACCAATGAAGGTAAAGTTAGAAAGCTTTGGGTGTGTGAAGGGAGCGGCTGATGTACCGGTACCATCGTTGTCACACTCAATGCCGTTAGACGCATCACCATTGTCGGCATACTGCGGATGCTTGGCAGATATGGCGAACTGTATGTTACCAGTATAGCCATAATCCATATCATAGTCATCATCCAGATTAGCCCATGCAATCAGGTTCTTACAGTTTACCGTGCCACCAAAGATCTCAAATGCATCGTCATTACCATAAGAAACCATGACATTCTCAATTGTGGTTCCTGCACCAACGCCACCGAGCGTTAGGCCATTAATCTCGGAGCCAGGTGCAGCTGCTATACCTGCAAATTCGATACGAACATATTTCAGAACACCAGAATTATCGTTAGCATCATTCCCACCATATTGCCTGTTTACCCCACCTTCAATAGTCGGCTCGGATGAGCGGTTCGTAGGTGCCTTTCCAAGGATTATTATACCACCCCAGTCACCTGGACGGCGCTGACCCATAGGCAGACCTGATGTAAACACTATTGGAGCTGCTGCGGTGCCTTCTGCCATGATCTTCGCGCCACGCTCTACGATGATCGCGCCCTTTTCTACTATGTCACTTCTCAGGATAGTACCAGGATTGATTGTAAGGGTAGCACCTGCTTTTACATAAACATAACCCTTAATTGTCCAGGTAGAATCGCTATCGAGTGTTCTGTTTGAACTTATCTCACCCGTCAGGATGCGACTCGATGCTTTAGTAGTATCATCCGGTTCTTCCATTACTATGGGATCATCAGGTTTATTACAGGAGGTAACACTTACCACCGACCCAAATGCCGCTGCGGCAACAAACAACATTGGTAATACTTTCTCAAACTTCATGATTGCGTTTTAATTTTCAGCAAAACTATCCCGGCCATGTTACGCCAATCTTACCGCGGCATTATCTGTGTGTTAAGAAGTCTGCATTCGAAAAAACAGAACCGGAGCCATTCAAGCGAACGGCCCCGGTTCATCAATTCGGTTACTACTATTTTGCTAACCTGTATGTAAATCCAAGTGTGAACGAAGTGCCCGTCTTATACTGCTGAAAGATCCGGTCGTTACCACTATTGTAGGCAGTCTTATCATCGTAGTTCCAGTAAAAAGTGTACGGCTGGTTTAATAAGTCAGATATAGTAAACTTCAACTCACCACGATTTTTTAGCACTGGTTTGCTGATCTGTAAGTCAATTACATTCCTGGTATTCTCCCAGGTAGTATTAACTGTCTTATTGCCAACGACGAAGATGCGCTCGCCAACCCGGTTATACAGTGCACTAATACCAAGCCCGGTTTTGGGATCATTGTACAGGACTGACAAGTTGATCAGGTAGGGAGATTGACCCTGAAGGGGCCGTGCTTCATCAGTTCCAAATGTAGCTGAGTCAATGTTCACTCTTGAATGTGTATAAGTAACGTTTGCCCCAAGGGTAATATTATCGAGCCAGTTGTTGTCAGCGATAAATGAAAGCTTCTTTCGTACATCCAGCTCTGCGCCGATTGCCCTTGCAGTGGGCGCGTTGTTAAACCCAAAGATCAAGAGATCAGGGTTTGACTGGTCATCCATCCTATTTTCAATTGGGTTCTCAAAATGTTTGTAAAATGCGCCTACAGTAATCACTTCACCAGGCGCTGGGTAATACTCATACCTAAGGTCGACATTCGTAATATTAGCGCGTGTAAGATCCGGATTCCCTGTCACCTGCCAGTTGTTCTCATAATCGACGAATGCAAATGGTGCAATCTCACGGAACTCAGGTCTGTTCACTGTCCGTGAAGCACTCAGCCGGACCTTGGTGAGATCATTCGGAGAATACGAGAGATTGATGGAAGGCAATACATCTGTGAAAATGTCTGTCTTGTCTATTTTCTGAGATGACAGGTCAACAGCCTTTAAGTTTTGACTGTACGACTCGATACGTACCCCCCAAGACAACCTGAACTTGTCTGATAAGTGGTTATCCAGCATTACATAACCTGCGTTCAGAAATGAATTAGCGGTATAGGCATCCGTATTATTTGTTTCTTCCTCGAGCTCGAACCCATGATGCCCAATATTTGCCCTATCGAAGATCATATCCATTGGTGCCGCAGCCAGTGAACTATTGAATCCTCGTCCTCTTTCCCAGGCAAATATTCTTGCATCAAAGTCACGTGTCTTGTAGGATGCCAGGTACCCTACCTTTAAAGCTTGCTTTCGTTCGAACATCATGAATGGCAGATTTAATGAAACATTGCCGCCATAGGTCTTATCCTTCAGGGTACTAAAAAACCTTCTTGAATTACGCTCTACAATGCTGTATGGTGCAGCCTCATCATCAGCAACGAAAGCGCCTTCCTGAATAGAGCCCATCCTGTTATAATAGAGGGTCCTGAGATCCTGCTGATTAGCAGCTAGCGAAGCATAGTTCAGATTCCAGTTTATCTTAGTCCCCTTCTCATTCAGCGCATGGTCGCCATCTAACTGTCCACTATAGAGCTGGCGATCGTAAGGCACAGATGAATTCAGGCGGTATTGCTGGTTGGAACTTACTGAAAAACCTTCCCTGGCGTAGTAGTTCATGTCATGGATGGTATTATAAATGTTCCTGAACGACAGCTTATTCCTACCATTTACGTATGAAAAGTTAGCAAGACCGGCAAGAGAAGAATTAAACCTGTAAGAAGCTTCTTCACTGTAGGAATTTACATCAGCATCTTTATCCCATGTGCCTCTGACCAGTTTTGGGATAGTCGTGTAGCTATTTCTGTGCACTACACCAATAACGGCACCTAGCTTACCGCCATTCTTAAAGTTCTTTACATTACCCATGGAAAACTGCAAAGAACTGTTTGGCAACGCGGTTGAGATCACTTCACCGTATCTGTTATTCAACTGTCGAGCAGCAGCATACCGATATTGTTCGGACCGCTCTTTGTAGAACTTCCTGCTCGTCCCGAATGAAACAGGCAACTGATCATTTTTATCAAAGATGCCGAGGTAGTTCACAGCGGCCCTGCCGTTCGACTTAAAATCCTGGAAAGTAGACTGTGTGTTATAGCCAAGGCTTAGACCAATGTCATAGAAATTATTGTCTGGTACGTCCCTGGTCAGCACCTGCACTACGCCGCCTGCAAAATCTCCAGGTAATTCAGCCGAAGCTGTCTTACTAATGATAATGTTGTCTATTAGATTAGACGGAATCACATCATATGAAAAAGCTTTGCGATCGGGCTCGGTACTCTGCATCTGCGCGCCATTGATCATCGCTGCGTTATAACGCTCGCTTAGACCACGTATCACAACAAACTTGCCGTTCTGGATGCTGGCGCCGCTTACTCTCTTCAGCACCTCGCCGGTGTTCCTGTCGGGTGAGCGCTTGATCAGGTCTGCAGATATACCACTGGAGACTGATATGCTGTTCTTCTGCATCGTGTAAAGCGCGGATATGTTCTCCTTCTTCAGCGATGATCTTACAACTACCTCACCCAGCAGGGTTGAAGATGCTTCAGAAATAATAACGTTTACGGTAGTTATTTCATCCTCTTTTACCACAACTTCAGATACTTCCTTGGTCTGGTAGCCTATGTATTTTACCTCCAGGGTATGGGTTCCTTCGGCGACGGTAAGTGTATAATTACCATTAATATCGGTGGCAGTACCAATTCCAGCCCCCTTTACCATTACGGTGGCGCCGATCAGCACATCACCTGTCTTCTCATCAGATACCTTCCCGGTGATCTTGCCGGCATAAACATGGAAGCTAAGGCAACAAAGAAGAACTACTAAAACTATTCGCATCACTATTTAATTTGATGCAAAAGTCTACACCTAATGTTATCGCCATTTTACGGCAATGTTACCGGAACGTCAATTCCATGTTACCACAATGTTACCAAAGAGAACGTACCTAACGGAGCAATGCGCCGGCAGGATACCGGCGCGTGCACCGATGGAATGCTCTTTCTACATGTCTGGCTGCACCAAAGCAGTATCGGTCAATGCCTTTAAGAAAGAGACCAGCGCCTTTTGCTCTTCATTGGTTAATAACAGTTTATCAGGGGGTAAAGTCTGGTTTGGCACTTCTATTCCCAGTCCTGCACCGCCACCGCGATCATAAAACCGGATGACCTCTTCAAGCGTCTTGTAAACGCCGTTGTGCATGTACGGCGCAGTTAGTTCTACGCTGCGAAGACCGGGTGTTTTGAAGGAATGCAGCTGATGCTGCATCTTGTAGAGGTGGTACTTACCTGAGTCTGCATCGATACGGGCATTTATAGTATCCGTAGTTGCAGGTACTCCCAGCACTTCGCTCTCCATTTTGTCGAACAACGGTGGAACAGCTCCGCTAAACAGCGGCACAAAGTGGCACGTTCCGCACTTGGCTTTACCCATAAACAGGTTAAACCCTGTGACCTCTTCTCCAGTCATTGCTGTCAGGTCTCCACGCATATACTTGTCGAACCTTGAGTCCAATGATACAAGGCTCCTTACGTAGGCAGCGAGCGAAGCCTTTATATCACCTGCCGTCAGCTGATCCTGTCTATAGCCCAACGCAGCGGGTACGGAGGTCTCATACTTCTGTGCCTTGCTTAATTTCTTCAGGATCTGACGAAAGTCGCCACCCATCTCTGCCTCATTCGACACTACCGCGTGAACCTGGTCTTCGAGGAAAGCTATCCTGCTATCAGCAAATTGAACGGGCTGCAACGCAGCATTGATAAGCGTGGGCGTATTGCGCAAGAGGGGTTTGTTTCCAAACAGGCTTTCGTTGACAGGTAAGCCGTCTGTAAACTGTTTGGCAGGATCATGACAGGTTGCGCAAGACCTGCTGCCGCTGCCGCTCAGCAGCGGATCGAAGAACAGTTGCTCACCCAATGCAACCATTTCAGGCGAAGACACTTTAGTCCCCGAGGGTGCAAACAAATACTTGTTGAAGGAATTCTGCTGAAACAGATCTTTTGCCATCGGGTCGACAGCCCTTGGTTCTGTGGGAAAGGGAATCTGATGATCTTTCTGATATTGATGCAATGAATGCAAGAGCGGATTGATGTGGGAGGCGATAAACCGCGCCCTGTTCATGGTGTTGAAGTCTCGCTGTCCATCAAGGTACACTACAGAGGCATTGATCCTGTGCATCAGATCTTCGTCGCGCTCAAAGTAAACCAACACATCCCTCAACCCGTTCAGGGTTGCTATCGCCTCAGGAATACTATTCTGAACTACGGGTGAGTCAAATCCAGAAATGCCTTTTGCGATCAGCCGGTACAGGTTCAGTCTGATCGCATCAAATACCTCCGCTTCAGGCAGGGGCTGGACTTCCAGGTAACTCCTGACACGGGCTACCTGATACACTATATTGCTCACCTCATTCTTTGCCAGCAGTCTGTTCTCAGTCGTTAGTTCTTCGAACATCATCTCCTCCAGCACCTGAAAACCTGTCGGGTGCTGTGCCTCAGCTGGCTCACTTGGTTCAGCTTCTACCAGTGTTGGTCCATTCAGGCTGGTTGCTGCCGACGGATAGTAGTATTCAATGATAAACTCAAGCTTCTTGTACGGAACACGTGCCTGCAAAAACCTCTTGCGCAACTCGTGCCCGGGAGCTGTTGTCATGAGAGCCGACATCGTAGTCGAATGATGTCCGAGGCTGTCGAGCTGCAGCATCAGGTATTCGCGCAGGCGTTCCTCTTTTGGTTCTGCGTCTCTCGCAGATGACAATACCACTACTATCCCCAGCAATGCTATTATGATCTGCAGAAGTTTTTTCCACCTGCACCTCCTGGTCAAAATATCACCTCTGTATCCGGCAGCCATTTCCTTATCTTATTCTTTGTTTGTTCAGTGAATTTGTTATCTGCGGCAATCAGCGTACGGAGAGACCTCAGCCGCTTCACCGACCTGGGCAGCGTAGTCAGGTTGTTGCTGCTGATCACGAGCATTTCCAATTGTTTCAGCTTACCAATTTCCTTTGGCAGTTCTGATAGCTCGTTCTCAGTCAGGCTGAGAAACCTCAGGTTCTTTAGACTTCCGATCTCAGCCGGCAGTTCTTTCAACTTGTTATGCGTGACGTCCAGCTCTCTTAGCTTCCTGAGCGTCGACAAGTCGCCCGGCAGCCTGGTAAGCTGATTGTAGCTGAGATTCACAAATTCCAGGCTCTTCATCCTGCCGATGCTTTCAGGCAAGTAAAGAATATGGTTGAATGACAGGTTGAGCACCGACAGCTTCTCTGCTGAACCGATCTCGTCACCTATTGACGCAAAGTTGTTGTAAGACAGATCAAGAGTCTGCAGCTCACCTAACGCTTCAAAACCTCCCGGCAGTTCCACCAGGTGGTTCTTGTCCAGTTGCAGGATCCTCAGGCTCTTCATGCCTGATAAAGATGGCAGCCGCTTCAGCTTGTTGCTGCTCAGTACCAGTTGCTTTGTTTTAGACAATGTGCCTAGCTCACCCGGGACGGTCACAAATCTGTTCTTCTGCAGATCTACCAGCTCCACGTTGCGCAGGGCACCGATATGGGAAGATAGTTGTTCCATCCGCTGAACACGCATTATCAGGCGTTTGATGCACAGACTGTCTTTAATTGCCTCCTGCACGGAATAGGCTACCTCCCTGTTGCATTGAGCAAAAGCATAGTTGCCTTGCATCAGCAAAGCAACTATGGTAAAAAGGACTACTGTTTGTTTATTAATCATTGCCGAATGATTCTTGTTGACACATGAGATTCTGAGGTGGTGATGATCACATTGTACGTGCCTGCAGCTACCGTGGCTGTGTGTAACTTCACTGTATTGCTGCCCCTGGCCAGATTCACTTGTTTAGTCAGCACTGCAACACCTGTCATGCTATATACCTTTATGTACGCTGTTGCTGCTTTGTCGCTGTTGATACTCAGTGATACATCTGATGATGTAGGGTTGGGATATACCTGCACTACCTCCACCGGCTTCGGTGCACTTACAGCGCCTACGTTCAGCGGATTCACAGTGGTATCTGTGTTACCCAGGTATCCTTTATGGGCGATAACAATTGCAGACTCTTTGTTGAATACAACGTTGTTTCCTGCTGCGTCTACTTGCACTGTTGCATTGGATGACGAGGGATGCTGCATAGAGACAAACATGTACTTGAAATCGGGCGAGAAGGTCATCCCTGTTGGCTCACAGCCTGCGGGTGTTACCGCAAACAGTCTCACATCAGGCTGCTGCTGTGTGTGACATGGGGTGATCATCCAGATGTGGTTGCGACCACCATCCTGGATCACGTACAGATTGCCAAGATTGTCGAAGGTGAGGTTGTCGTTACCATCCCTCCATTGCTCATATGCTGATCCCCCACCCTCGTATTCTATCAGGTAGTTCTGACTTGGATTGCCGGCGAACACCCCGAAATTATTTACAGTATTGCCAAAGTCCTGGAAGCGGTAAACCCTGCTGCTGGCTTTCGATACAAAGTAGATCATTCCATCGAGGGGGCTTATCTCCACATCTTCCAGGCTATTGAAGTTGGTAGCACCAAGCGATGTAGCTGCCGCACGTACGTTGTTACATTCAGTAGGAGTACTGTTTGGCACCTTTCTCCACGATCCTGTGGTGGACACATCTATGCCGCCGTCCAGTCGCAACACATAAAGATCACCGTCAGAAAGGTCGCCTTTTGTATGTGCTACGAACTTGAATATATACCCGGGATTCTCATCGTTTGCTTCATATACGGTAATGCTGTCGTTTGCCACTACCACGTTCTCGTGTGACATGCGGCCCATCTTCCAAAGCTTGTCAGGAATAGTATCGTTGTTATAGTCCCTTATCTTCCTTGTTACAGGGTCAATCTCTACGTTCCAGCCAATATCCTGGTAACCATCTCCGTTTGCGTCACCTGATGGTAGCGTCTCCTCACTAGTAATGGATGTACCCCAAGGTGTAATGCCCCCGGAGCAGTTACGGCCGGTACCTGCTATACCACTGAAGTCAACAGGCATCTTGTTAGTAATCTGCCATAGCTTAGTGGCCGAATCAAGCTCAATGTCAATAAGAGATACGCCTCCGGTCACCTGGTTGCCACCTTCGTGGTTCAGGGCTATAGTTCCCTTTTTGCTGCTTCCGTTCAGCGGCACATAGCCGGTAAAGTCGAACAGGCCCTTCAATCCACCAAGAGAGGTATCTGTATAAGGGTCGCCCTGCTGACCGATCAGCTGAAATACGTGGGTTGAAGGGATTCTTAGCGAATCCGGCTGTGCTGAGGGCAACACCGACTTAAAATCGCTGATATGGTTCAGTGGAATGTTACATGGCTGCTGCTGCGCTCCGGCGGCTGCAGCCATCAGCAGGCATCCTGCTACTAGTAGTTGTTGTTTCATTTTCTGGCTCTGTTTGATGCCACAAAAGTGAAACAGCGGTGTTAAGGGAAAGTATCGGAGGCGTTACGGAAAGGTTATCAGTATATGAACATAATGGAGGGCTTTCCACTTGCCAGGCTGACAATTTTTTCGTAACTTTAGAGCAAACTCTTCCTGCTGTTTCCGGACAAGAAATTTCCCGCCTGACACCCCGTTTTACCTCCCCTTATAGAGACCTTATAGAGACCTTATAGAGACTTTATAGAGACCTTCAGCCATGGTTGAAGCATAGTTCAGGCATAGTTGAGCCGGTGTTCCTTCATTGCTGATTGCTTGTAGATCCGTGGTAGTTACTCCGACACCTGCCTGGAGTCTGGAGTGTATTCGTAGGCAACCTCGTAGGGTATGTTCTTCAGCGCTGCAGAAAGCTGCCCGATGGAAAGGTCTTCTGGCTGTGGAGTGGGTTCGCACACGGCGTACTTTCTGCCTTTGTACGTGATGGCATTGCTGGTGCCGGACTCTGGGAAGTGCACAGCTATCGTGACATGGGTGGGATACAGCAGCACAATCATTGGCCGGTTGTATATCTCCTTCACCAGGAAGAAGAACAGGGCAGCACGATCATCGCAGTCGCTGTATTCATGCAGCAGGGTCTGCTCCGGCGACATGCGCTTCTCCTTACCAAAGGTCACCTCGTCTTCCTGGTACAGGAAGGCATTCCGGGTAAACCGCATCAGGAAGTCGACACCTTCTTTTTCAGACAGGCCCTCCACATTCTTCTTCAGCAGGGGTATCAATGATCGGTAGGTGGTGGTGCTGAGGGGTATGTTGAAGTACGACTCATAGTCTACAACCGGATAATTGGTAAATACCTGCTGCACCTGCGGGTTCACCATCACACTGAAATAGTAGGGCTTGCCTTTGTAGTCAAACGCTATCTCTTTGGCAGTGTAGTCGGCAGGTGTGAAGTCGGGCATTTGCGTCACCTTGTAGGAGAACGAATGGATAGCTTCAGGCACTGCAACGTCTATCTGCTCAATCTCCGCTCGCTCAAACTTTGTTGCGGGATAATCATGCAGGTTCAGGCACACGTACTGCTTCTCTCCGCGAATGAAATAAGGGATGTTGTACACATTCTCATCAGAGCGCACATAAAACCTTAACTGATCATTCTCCAGCGTGAGCGTAGCGTCGTAGCCCGACTTGCAAAGGAAGAACCATTTATAAAGGGTATACCGGTAGTAGTTTTCTCCTTTAGGTGCAATCTGCTGTGCGGCTTTGCGAACCACCTGGTAGTAGAGCCAGTCGTTCAGTACATGCTTCTGCCGGAAATCTTGCAAAGCTGCAACCAGCGGCTGCCAGTCACCAGAGTTTAGCTCGTCGTAGAATGTCTGTACTGAGTGCTGAGTAGGCTTCTCGTCAAAAGGTACAACAACCGATTGGTTCAGCGGCAGATTCAACGTATCGCCATAAAGAGTAAAATGTTTCGCATGAGCCTGGGCGGCAAGGGCAATACTCCCTTGTGACAATGCCAGGAGGGCAACAATGATCAATATGTACGTCAACCGCCTCATCTACACAAGCTTACCTCATGAAGTTACGAAATGGTAACAATTATTTAATATTAAGTTCTGGAGTAGAGAAGTTGAGGAGTTGAGGAGTAGAGAAGTTGAGGAGTTGAGAAGTTGAGGAGTTGAGAAGTTGAGGAGTGGAGAAGTGGAGAAGTGGAGAAGTGAGGACGCAGCAAGTCAATTCATAATTCATGATTCATAATTCACAATTCATAATTCATAATTCACAATTCATAATTATCAACTTAGGCCTACGTACCAGTACGGAGACGGATATACCCTGAACATGGTATTTGCTGGTGAGGTTGAGCGGCAGACCTTTGCCTCTATTAAACCTTCAGACCATGCTACGGAAATATACGCTGACCATCCTTGCTGCTCTCTGCCTTCTGGCTACTGATCTGGCCGCTCAAACCTCATCGAGGCTGCGCGCTACACATACTATCCGATTTGATACCTCATGGCAACCTAACGACAGCACTACCCTCGTTTACTCCAACGGAAACGGCGGAGACTACTGGGACCTACTCAACCGCCGGCTCAAATACGACACTACCTTCACGCTTGCATGGGATGGCAGCGCCTACATTCCTTATATGCATACGATTCAGACCTTCAATGCACAGAACAGGGTTACGGAGCGTCTATACGTGAATGTAATGGGCGCGAGCCCGGTAAACGACAAGAGAACCGTCTATACCTACGATAACAACGGCAACGTTGTAGAGCAACTGGAACAGGACTGGGTAAATAATGGGTGGGAGAATACGTTTCGCGAAGTGAGAACTTTTGACGCTAACAACAATCTGATCCTGTCCAACTCTGAATACTGGAACACCGCAGCAAATAACTGGGGTAGCTCGTACCTCTCTGTCTACGCCTACAGCACCAACAATAACTTGATAAGCAGAGTCCTTGCTTCCAGGAACACCCCCAGTGCGCCTTACGATAGCAGCTCCCGCTCCACCAATCACTTCAACGCAAATAACCAGGTAGACACCAACGTACTATATCTGTGGAACAATGGCTGGGTGAAAAGCAGCCGCACTATCAGTATTTATAATACTGCAGGTACATCCTACGACTACGTTATCGAAAACTGGGACGCGATAGCTAACGCATGGACAAACAATCTGCGTGGCTTCACCCTCTATGATGCCAGCAACAACGACTATGGTGACTCCACCCAACGATGGGATGCAAATACAAGCGCGTGGGTGAACTTTAGCAGAAGCCTCAATACCATGGATGCGAACAATGACCGTGTAGAATACCTATATCAGCAGTTTGATACGCTCACGGGCACATTCATCAATAATTATGTCGACTCTTACGCTTACAACAACTTCCACCAGGTAACCTGGGCAAAGCGGCAGACCTGGGATACCCTCACGGATACATGGACAGGCGGCTACGCCAACACCGACAACCACTACTACTATGAGCTCTTTACGGCAGACGTGAACAGCATTGCCAGGGAGGCAGGGGTGCTTACCGTCTACCCCGTTCCTACGAATAGCATGCTGCACATAGACATGAAGTGGAACAAATCACAAGACTTTATAGTGGCCATCTTCGACATGCAGGGCCGACTGGTGAAGCAGTGGGGACAGCAGGCAGCTAAAGAATACAAGACTTCTATATCAGTCAGAGATCTTGCTCCGGGCAACTATGTTATTCAGGTAAGAGGCAGCGAAGGCAAGACACAGCAGCAGTTTATTGTGTTCTAAGTGGTGAATAGGTAAAGTGGTGAAGTAGAGAAGTGGGGAAGTAGAGAAGTGGGGAAGTGGGGAAGTGGAGGACTTAGGATTTTTAGTTTCCGTATATCCATCACCCCGGCATTTGCGATCGGTTCAACCAAGCACTGTAGCCCACCCCTGGTGTGTGGGCTACAGTGCTTATTCTTACCCACAACTCTTATTCTCGGGAGATGGATTCGACTTCACTACATTTCATTCTACAGCGTTTATCATGATGACGTTGATGGGCCAATATTGTGTGCGCTAGAGGATGTGTATGATGACCTTGTTGGACTGAAGCCCTCATAGAATTCCGTCATAGTGGGTGCAGCCTAGCGGAACCGAACTTTGTGCAGCGATCTTATGAGCATTAGCAAATAACCATCATCTGAGCATATGCAATCGGCTGAACTGTGCACTGTTGCCAACTGGCACTTTCAGGCTACAGGATCCATATCGAGCAGCACTGCCGAATCTCGGGAGATGGATTCGACTTCGCTTCACTGTCGTTCCGCTACGCTGCCATGACGGTCTTGATGTGCCTCTCTCACACGGATTAAGGGTTAGCGCAGCTACACTTAAATCCATAATAAAAGCAGGACTCCGTGCGACAGCAGGATCCCCAATGCTGAAGTTGTTAGTAGCCAATCCATTTGAAACTGCTGGACACATATTGCCGGTCCGATACGCACATCATTAGGGGTATAGTTAGTCAGAGCACTGGCGCCTCTTTATGAAGTGCGGACTAAAGGAATATCTGTGCGCCTTCGTACATCAAATCCAGCACCAATAAATCACTAACCGCTATTGTTTGCTGCATGCTCAGGACTAGCAGGGGTGAGGGTAAATGCGCGATATTATCTGAAGCTAAAGGATTTACAATTATAAATCTGGCGGGAGTTATTCTCAAGGGCTTTAAGTCCCATATGACCCCGGAAAAAACTGATGATTCGTACGCAGTTTGGACTTAGCTTTAAGACAGAATGATTTCGGGAAGAACAAATAACAGGATCACCATTTTAGTACAAAGATTTATCGTGTGGGATATAGGCTTCGCCGGACTAAAAAATGCGTTAAGAGGTACTTTGTCGGTGCTGGTCTCATTTATCGCTCTAGGCTTCGCGGCAGGCAAACTATCTCAGCCTGTTCCTTATATTTTTCCGGCGGTGATGGCGGCCCTTATGGCTTCGTTGCTTGTCAACGACAAAACGAGAAAAAGTCAGAAAAAAACAGCTATTGCACTCGTCATTCCTGCTGTACTGGGTTTGACCTTCTCCGTTGTACTTTCACCTTTTCAGGTTCTTCATCTATCATTGTTCCTTCTTATTGCGTTTGGTGCGGTAGCTGTGCGGCGATATGGAACGCGCTGGGCATCTTTAGGGATACTGGGTTTCATGTCTTACTTCTTTCCCATCTTCTTCCCCATTCCGCTTCAAGCCATCCCGCTCATCATCTGCAGTACAGTTTTTTCAGTTCTTGTCTCCTTTTGCTTCCGATTCTATTTCTTCCCGGATCGCCCGTCAAACATGCTCAGGAGTTACCGGAAGGCGTTTAAGGTTCATCTTACATTAATATTCATTCAGCTATATGCAGATCTAAACCAAACGATATCCAGCGGCCGCAGAGAAATCCAGGTCAGGCTGGCTGTCTATAGGATACTAATTGCCAGGCTTAATGAGCTTTGCCTGGCCATTGAAGATTTTCTGAAGACGTCTGATGCTCATGCGATAAAGACAAAATCTGAAGCCTTTCAGATGACCTTGTTTGAGCGGGAGCTTTCTATGCGCACTGTAATGAAAGAATCTGCTGCGCTCCAGAGCTACAAAGACGCTCCCTCTAAGCTGCTTGAGCACACTAAAGATGCTGTTGGTCTGGCACTTGCCATCCTGGCAAAGCAATCCGACCGAATGGACCTGGAGTTAGTTCTGGGGAAGATGAGGGAGGAGAGCCGGCGGGCCTCAGAAACAATCCAGCTATCGACGGAAACTCTTTGCCTGAATCTTGAGGAGGTGCTTAGGGACTATTCATCAATTGTGCCAGACAGTTCCATAATTCAGGAAATTGCCGCCGAACAGCTCGTCCAAACTGACACAACTCCAGCGGGGAAGACTCTCCACATAACAACCCGGCAAGCCATTCAAGCCACAATCGCAATAATATTGGCCTCGACTGCTGGCTTTTTTGTTTCCCCTTCCCGCTGGTACTGGGCAGCAATTACCGCATTTGTGGTTTTTGCGGGATTGACCCGTGGTGAAACCATGCTAAGGGCTGTTTACCGTATAGCAGGCACGGTGGCTGGTCTTATTGTCGGGTTCATTGTAACAGGCTTGCTGCTACAGGAAAGCAAAGTAGAGCTGGCTCTTGTTGTTCTGTGTGTCTTTGGCGGACTGTATGGTGCGAGGTTCTCTTTTGGATTCTGGTCCGCTGGCATATTCACCCTGATGCTGGCAGTGCTTCTTGATGTGTTGGGGCAGTTAACCTTCAACGTGCTTTTGCTTCGCCTTGAAGAAACCGTGATAGGCGCTTTGGCGGGAGCAGTTGTAAGTTTTTTTGTCCTCCCTTCAAGCACCCGCGATGCAGTAAAAACCTCCGCTGCTAAACTACTCAGGGAGGAAGCGACATTGTTCAGCAAACTTCCCCTTGAAGGTGACAGCTTCCACAGCAAAAAGGAGGTGGTGACCAGGCTAAGAACCATGGACAAAGCGCTACTTGACCTAAAGACAATTTCTAAACCGCTTACGACCGGTAGATCTTTTGAGCGTGTAAATCTGATAACACTCCTGCTTCACGATATTTCTGTTCTTTGCCATTACTCCCGACACATCGCCACATACAGAGTCGCAGATGTAAAATCATTTGATTGTATAAAAGCTTGTTGCCTGAAGATTAGTCAGGCACTTTTGCTTCAGGCAAACCGCTTCGGGGAAGAAAAGACAGAGACCCCGGATAGTACAAATTCAACGGCACTTGTGGAAGGCATTGAAGACCCTTACCTCAGGCATATTTTAATGCGGATAGAAGATCTTTTGCAATCGCTTAGCACCAGGAAGATCTGAGCATACCAACCGCTGTCTTGATGTGTAAGCAGCCAGATAGAATTCCGCCATGGCAGCGAAGCAGTAACGGAGTTGAACTTAACGCAACGATCTAATGAGCATTGGCGAACACGCACAACCGCAACATTTGCAATCAGCCAAATCAACTACAGATGCCTGCTCGTGTGGTGTGGACAACAGAATTCCCTTCAGCCGCCTCAGGTGGCCCTTCATTGACAACACTGTCCTGTTGAAATAGCAGCATCATGTTGTGTATTGGTTTGCATAGTAGCTGAATTGCCGGATAGAAAGTAACTAGTTTAAATAAGCAATATGTATCCTGTCAACTAACACATCTGCTTTCTCTCCTGAAAAGCAATTCTCTTGCCATTGAGTTCATGGTACGGATATGAAAAAACGTACTTGCCATTTACAAAAACATATAGTCCGTCGCAACTTTCCTGATTGTATAGTTATACCATTCTGTTCTCGGCATAGGCTTATAGAAATGACGGGGCTTCTGCCATTTTCCATCTGGCGGGAGGGTGTGGCTAGTGACAGATGAACTTCCGCTTGTTGAGAAGTTTATTATTGTTGAGTAATTTCTTCAGAAGATACTGGATTAACAAACCTTCCAGGTTTTAGAAACCTGGAAGGTTTGGTTGGCGTAAAATATCACACCTTACTGTTATCTTCATTTGATGAAGCACATCGTTGGACCCTTACTATGGTATCATTGGTAATCCCGGGCTGCGATAAACGCTCACTTAAGAATTGACAATTCATAATTCATAATTCCCCTCGTAAATCGTAAATCGTAAATCGTAAATCGTAAATCAATCCACAATAAACCCCGTTACCATCTCCATAGAAAGCCCCGTATACTCGCTGAACTCCTCCACAGTTACAAACTGGTGATCAGCCTTTGCATTCCGCTCCTTTATCCGCTTCAATAGATACCGGCCATAACGCTCACTCTTTCCGGTAATACGCTGAACATCCTTCGGATAAACGATCATTCTTTGCGATATTATTTTCATGCTCTATCTATACTCTATCTATGCTTTATCTATGCTTAATCCATACTTGATCTATACTGGCACCACCACTATATTTAGTTATCCAAATCACCATACAAACATAATAACAGATACACGCCTCCACCCCGGAAAAATCGGCAAAATCGGCAGAACCCTGCACAGTACCTCGTAAATCGTAAATCGTAATTCCACCCTCGTAAAACTCCTTCCCTTTCTTCAAGGGAAGGTGGATCGCGTAGTGCAACGAAGCGAGACGGAAGGGTCCACGTAAATCATAATTCATAATTCACAACTCCTCTCGTAAATCGTAAATCGTAAATCGTAAATCAAAAATCGTAAATCAAAAATCGTAACTCTCAAACCGCAACTCCTCAATCAACCTACACGCACCCCTCGCAGCATTAAAAACATCCAGGTCCTCCAAACCCGCATACTCCAGCGCCTTTCTCCTGGGTAAGCCATAACGACAAGCAGCGTCAAAATACATATGGCGAATGGCGAGAGCAAATAAATGTCCCATTGCGATCTTCGCTTTTCTGAATAACCCCTTCTTCTCCCTTCGTACACCGAACGGCACCAGCAGCGGAGCAGCATAAACGGTGGCAACAGTTCCATCTGCCGGATAACCATCTTCTATAAAAAACCCACAGTCAACATCCTTACCATCATCCCCCTCACACACCATCCTCGACATTCGGAACACCATCGACTCCAACTGTTCAAGGTCATCGTAAAATGTAACACTTGCTTCCGGATCACCTGAATCTACCAAGCTGATCAGATAATCCACCAGCCTGTCATTCCGGCGCCACTCCAGTCCAGCCACCAGACCATAAAACGAGTCAAACCCTGCCTCGAAATAACTAGTCGTCAGCTTTCCCGTCACCACATCCACATACGCCCCCTCCATGCAAACCACCTCACCCTTCAACTGCATCCACCAAACCTGTATATAATCAGTAAAATAAAAACGACCCATAAACTATTAAAAACATTGATAAACAAAGTATTTTTCAACTCGATACCCTGAGGGAATATGAATAAAAGACTTACTGCTGCCCAACCCCTGATGGGGCCTTTGTTGGAGCCAGACAGCCGACGATCAAAGCCCTTAACCCGACTACATTGCTGCTGCCAATCAGCACCCTCCAACCACCTCCAACATCAGCCCCGTGCTGCTAAATAGAACAACAACCTGACCTCGTCTGACCTTGCTACCCTCGCTACTTCGACCACACAAGAATATCAAGGAACCCCAGCCCGGCAGCACAGTAGCACCACAGCCTAATAGATAGACAGTCGGCAACTTCTCTCACTGGCTCTGCCAGTAAAAGGGCGTCATTTTTGCCGACGGCCTTTTTTGGTCACTTTTTCGGCCGGGAAAAAAGTGACAGAAAGCTGATGAGAAACCCTTTGCCTAAGTTTAGAACAACAGCCAATCGGAGTTCTGAAAACCAATTCGCGCTAAGAGACAGATCTCAAACCACATACAAGCTCAAAGAACCACTCCAGCCCAACCCATGATAGGGCCTTTGTTGGAGCTAGACAGCCGACGATCAAAGTCCTTAACCCGACTACATTGCTGCTGCCAATCAGCACCCTCCAACTGACCTCCAACACCAGCCCGATGCTGCTGAATAGAACCCTGCGTAAACAGCGTCTGGCCCTCTTTTTGCCCGCGGAGCGATTGGCAAAAAGGCTCCTTTCTTTGGTTACTTTCTTTGGAGAAGCAAAGAAAGTGACAGAAAGCTGATGAGAGACCCTTTGCCTAAGTCTACAACAACAGTCGATCGAGGTTCTGACCCCAATACCCGCAAAAAAGACGCGCTCAAAGCATACCAACCCATAACACAGCTCAAAGAACCACTCCAGCCCAACCCATGTTCTAAATGCACCAACCATTTCCACATGCTCCTACAAAAATTTAAAACCCCACTACTACATGTGTAAATCAAGGAACCCCAGCCCAGCAGCACAGTAGCACACCTGCCCCATAGATAGACCCCCGCAAAAGGGCGTCCTTTTTGCGGCTTGTCTTTTTGCTTACTTTGAAGTTTACCCCGATGAAAATCGGGGACTAAGAAAAAAGTAAGAAAAAGCTTAACGGTGCAACTGTAGCTAAATATAACCAGTAAGTCTATCAGCGACTCAACAGCACCTTAGTCATTTCCACACGCTCCTACAAAATTTAGAACACCACTACTACATGTGTAAATCAAGGAACCACAGCCTGGCAGCACAGTAGCACCACAGCCCCATCGGAGAGACCGCCGAAAAAGGGCGTCTTTTTTTCGGCTTGTCTTTTTTGGTTACTTTTTTTGACTAAGAAAAAAAGTGACAAAAAGCTGATGAGAAACCTTTTGCCTAATTCTACAACAACAGTCAATCGAGGTTCTGACCCCAATACCCGCAATAAGACGCGCTCAACGCAAACCAGCGACGAAAAACAGCTCAAAGAACCACTCCAGCCCAACCCATGATGGGGCCTTTGTTGGAGCTAGGTTGCCGACGACCGAAGCAACTAAGCGCTTCTCTCCTACAGAAGTCGAATAGCACCCTCCAACTGACCTCCAACATCAGCCCCATACTGCTGAATAGAACCCTGCGTAAACAGCGTCCGGCCATCTTTTTGCCCGCGGAGCGATTGGCAAAAAGGCTCCTTTCCCTGTCTGCCGACAGGCAGGTTTGGTTACTTTCGGAGCCTGTCCCGATGCAGATCGGGAGAGAAGCAAAGAAAGTGACGAAAGCTGATGAGAAACCCATTGCCTAAGTCTACACCAACAGTCAATAGAAGCTCTGACCAACACCCGCTACCACGCGTATAAATCAAGGAACCCCAGCCCGGCAGCACAGTAGCACCACTGCCCCATCGGAGAGACCGCCGGAAGACGGCGTCTTTCTTCCGGCTTGTCTTTTTTGGTTACTTTTTTTGACTAAGAAAAAAAGTGACAAAAAGATGAAAAGAACCTTGCAAGTCAAAACTTGAATATGACGCCTAATAAAAGCTTGCAGCCAATACTCGCGCTAATCACATACACCACAAAAACACACCGTGACACAACCTACTTTCGTTTGTCTACTGCGGAGCGTTCAAAAGCAACCAAATTAAACATCTCCCTCAACCGACTCCTCACCCTATTCCCATACGCCCCCTCTATCTCACTCGCATTCAGATTCGTCGTCACATGCGTCACCAAACCCCTGGCCACAAACAACTCATACCGCATCAGCAATATCTCCGCCATCACATTACACTCATTCCCGTAATACTTTAGATTCTTCTCCGTCCCCAGGTCGTCAAAACAGAAGATGCCCGACTCTAATGTGCTATTCCTGTACCTCCCGTACCGCTGCAGCACCTCATAGCCATCGTTGATAAACTCAAAGCTCACATCCCGGCAGACCTTCATCACATGCCGCAGTTTCGGCCGACTGAGAAACATCATCAGCCGCATCAGCGATGTTTTACCACAGCCTATCGGCCCTGATAGCAGTATGCCTTTATTCAGGTTGATCTGCAGCATAGCTGCTGTAAAATGATCCTGTAGAAAGTAGCAGAGTAATGTATTGATGATCACGCTGTCCTCCTCGTGCAGGCGGAATTGCTGTCCATATACCTGTTTACCTTTCTTCTCCAGCCATTCCCATGCCTGCTGGTAGTCAAAGGGGCTCGTCGTACTGTTTGACTGTGGTAGTGTGGAGATGTCCTGCTCCCCCACCCTTTGTAGTTGTTCCATATTTCCCTGCTTTCGTATTTAATATCCAGTTCCTTGCCGCAGCCTGCCAGTCCTTCATCGGTCTCCTGCCTCCTACCACCCATCCCACACTGCTGAAATAATTATAAAACCGCTCTGCCTCTATCTCCGTCTGGTCATTCGACTCAAAAAACTCCCTCACCTCCCCCACACTCCCCGGCACTGCCTGAACATCATTCCTAACTCCAACCTCCTCATTCGTAATTCGTAAATCCTCACTCGTAAATCGTAAATCGTCCCTCGTAACTCCAACCTCCTCACTCGTAAATCGTAAATCGTAACTCGTAACTCGAAAATCGTCCCTCGTAACTCCAACCTCCTCATTCGTAAATCGTAAATCGTAACTCGTAACTCGAAAATCGTCCCTCGTATCTCCAACCTCCTCATTCGTAAATCGTAAATCGTCCCTCGTAACTCGTAAATCGTCCCTCGTAACTCCAACCTCCTCACTCGTAAATCGTAAATCGTCCCTCGTAAATCGTAAATCGCCACTCGTAAATCGTAAATCGTCCTTCGTAAATCGTAAATCGTTTACTTGTTTACTAACGTTTATACTGTTTATATAAGGTCCTGCAACCTGTTCGGCACTCGGTCCATTTTTTGGACGCTTGCGTCCTGCAACCTGTTCACCACCCGACTGAAAATTGAACAGGTATACCTTGCTGCCTTTAAGCGGATTGGTAGAGGGTAAGTATTGCAAATATCCCAGCTGGTGAAGGTCTTTGAGACACTTGTGGTAGGTCGACTTTGCAGATACCTTGCTCAAGCGCATTAGTTCACTTCGCGCAATACTTATTGGATTTCGAAACCTGTTCGCATTCCAGATCTGGAAAAGACCTAGGTACATGGTTATGTGAGACGGATTCAGACAATCGTCTGCCGCCACCCTGTCGAAGAACCCCGACAGGTGCTTAATGTAATTCATAAATATTTGGGATTAATTATTACCGTCCAATGGCCCTCCAACACCCGGGAACCTGCCCTGAATTGATGTATTCTGTTTCATTCGTAATTCAAATTCGCATTCGTAAATCGTAAATCCCAACTCGTAAATCGCAAATCCGTAAATCGTAAATCGTAAATCTCCCCTCGTCTCCTCGTAAAACTCCTTCCCTTTTTTCAAGGAGAAGTTTCAATCCCGATTCTTCGGGGGTGGATCGCGTAGTGCAACGCAGCGAGACGGAAGGGTCCTCGTAAAACTCCTTCCCTTTTTTCAAGGAGAAGTTTCAATCCCGATTCTTCGGGGTGGATCGCGTAGTGCAACGCAGCGAGACGGAAGGGTCCTCGTAAAACTCCTTCCCTTTTTTCAAGGAGAAGTTTCAATCCCGATTCGTCGGGGGTGGATCGCGTAGTGCAACGCAGCGAGACGGAAGGGTCCTCGTAAATCGTCACTCGTCCCTCGTAATTCATAATTCATAATTCGCCCCTCGCAATATTTGCTACTCTGTGATTGTGTTCAAATTCAGAAGCGCCTCGATATCATTGTATCGATAGTAAATAGTCCCTCCCACTTTAACGAAACTGAGCGTTCCATTTAACCGCAGTGTGTGAAGTGTTCTTGGTGACACCTTTAGCAGAGCGCGAACTTCCTTCGACTTAAGTAGTTTCTGTGCTGTGGGCTGTTTGGCTGAGGCGATGATTTTTCTGATTTCGTGTAGCAGATCTGTTTTGAAAGCTGCCAGGTCTCTTCGGGTAAGAATCTTATCGGGCATTACAAACTGTAACTTGTTCTGACCGCAAAGATTGCAGGTCATTGGTTACTTGTTTGACAAGTCCTTCTCAACCTGCGAAAAAAATATTTTCTGCACTGTTTCGCTGCTATTTGCACTTACACATAAACACAACTGGTTATAAATCAGGCTAAAAGGTCAAATGCTTAAGTCTTTTCTCTATGAACTCACAACATGAGGGAAAGCAGCAGGCGATCCAAAGATGGTGCCCGCTGCCTTGACAATAGAATGTATCAGTTTAGTTCCTCTTGCATCTTCAAAAGGAGGGAGCTCTTAAGATGGTCCAGGAACTTCGTAGGCATGGCCTTCCTTGCCTTGATCTCCAGGAACCTGCGATAATAGTCTCCGAGCTCAAGATTGAAATGAGTTTCAAAAAAGCTGGCCAGTTCTGAAATATCAACCTTGCCGGAATTAATGCATTTCGATGAATAGAGGGCATATATCAGTTCCACCAGGGCTACTTTATTGTCAGTCCAGTGGAAACGGCTTGCCGTAGTCCATAGACTTTCATCATTCTGCATAATGCTGGTTCGTTTGGCAATGTTTGTTGATATCGTCGCTGCTAGTCGTTCATAGGCAAGCATCTCCGCTACTTTATAATCATAGGGAGTACAAAACGCGGTGTCAAACTGCAGTGTGATTGCATCGTTCCCAGGCATTAGTTCACATGGTTTTCGCGTAAAATAATCCTGGTCCTTATAGGTACTCCCCGTCTTGTAGTAGTAAATAAAGTCCCTGTTCTCATTCGAAAATTCTCTGATCCTTGAAAGCTGCAGTTCATAATATTCCAGCAGGGTTCGGGCAGCATAAAAATTGGCTTCGGATTCCATTTTTATCAGGGCGTCGTAGTAAATAATCGCAGACAATACCTGCGGCTTAACATGCTTGAAAAAATATATTTCCTGATCTTCTGTCGTGAACTCATGTTCCTGGATATAGACCCTCAACTTATTCAGGTAGCTGTTTGCAAAATGAATGCAGTCATTCGATTTTGCAATTAGTTCTCCTTCTCGTTCGGTCAATGTGGCCATTTCATGTTCGTAGTTCTTCAAAAGGTGCTCCAGTTGTTTCATGATTCAATTGTATGATTTGCCGGCAAATTTTAGAAGAAGCGCTGTCAGAAAACGTGCTTGGAATACGTGAGTAGACGCACTGAATGATGTGAATACACGCAGGCTGTTATTCAAGTTTTTTACAGCCTCGATCATATAGGATGGGAATGTAAAAAGATCTCCCGGTAAGCCTTTTTTAATTATTCAGTTCTCACAGCTGCGTACGAAAAACTTGGCGCCTGGTGTGACCAACGCAATCACCAATTTAGTTTTTTCATCGTTGCCTTGCGGAACTGACATTTTCGGTGCTTTCACTTTGCTTCCTCTTCCTCCAGATGATCTGTCCTGCAAATATGCCTGACGAAAGCAATCCTGTGCCTTGTGCAAAGATCAAAGTAAAATCTTCTAGAAGTACTCCATACATCAGCCAGCTTGCATACATCAGCAAACTGAGAATATGGGTCCACAACAGAAACGTAATGCTCGGGATCTTACGCGCCATCAGAAGCACCTCACCCGGAAAGGTAAATACACGCACTAAGACTGTAAGGATAAAAACTGTTATTGCACAAACAATAATGGGACTATTCATAATGACAAAATGCTTTGCTGCTCTCCCCCCTTATTGGGTGAGTAATAGTTTAGCAAATGTTGAATTTGTTCATAATTCCTGCAATGTGAAAACCCGCAATTCACGGGCTTCCGTTGGTACATACTGGTGATTGCACTTTTTCACGAGTCCGCTTGCACCTTTTCACGTATCGCTTACTTAGGACTTCATCCTGCAAGTTTCCATTTTGCGAAAAACCAATATCCATGAGCGAATACCAATTGAACACCGCATTATTAATGGTGAGCTATGCGGACTACATGCAACAGGCCGGACAATTCCTGACACATTTCAAACCTTCATCTTCGCCGTTCTCCCAATACCAGCGGGTCGAGGTCTCCTACAGTAGCCTGATGAGCGTGAGAAATGGTATAAGCACTACAGGCCTGTCTTCCGCGAGCTACATTAAGGGAATCAGAATTGCTTACGGAATGTATGAGAATAGCATTGTCTTGTATTTTATTCCCGCCCTCGGAACCTATGATGAGGAGGTTAATGGTCTGGTGTTGTTTGACCTCAATGAAACCTCTGGCGACCTCCAAACAATTATAAACAATGGAACTTTCCCAGTCTATAAAGCGTCAGGTGGATCACTCAGTGATATTATGAGTAGCTCCTCAGAAAAAGAAGATGCCATCGATCATGCAGATAATTACTACACCAACATACGGATCATCGACGCAAATAGCAGTGCCAGAAGCTACAATAGCAGCACTGATGCCAAAGCTGCATTCTTTCCCTTCCAGGAAATTGAAGCGCTGTATAATAGCTATGGCAACCCTAATATCTATTTCACTTCCGTCGCATTCGACGATGGGGACGACATCAAGCATGGCATCATAATGTCCCACCTGGACCCACGGACTAATGATGAGTCTGAAGGTACTATCATTAATTCCAAACAATTTTTGCCTTATTTTTGCGATTACTGAGAGGAGGCAAACTGCGATCATTCGACAGTATGTCTACCTTGTGTAG
>Ga0196970_1000693_pt1 | contig 33886 bp, 28 predicted proteins | sample S1v_513CmetaG_FD_148672 | JGI IMG/M metagenome (GOLD analysis project Ga0196970, IMG submission 148672) | Soil microbial communities from Anza Borrego desert, Southern California, United States - S1+v_5-13C | ecosystem: Environmental > Terrestrial > Soil > Desert | place: USA: California... | reverse complement strand
TGGTAAAGCGGCAAACACCTTCGCGTACCACGACATCGGGGGGCTCCTTCCCTGAACGCCAGAGCCTCCCTACTGAATCCTTTTCAGCCCGCCGCGCTACCCTCTTTTCTCAAATGCGATTCCCCTGGGGCCGCAGGTGGGGGTGCCGCGTTTGAAGCTGTTTCGCCGAATCAGATAAATTCGCCTCAGTCCTCCGTATCCTCCACGTCGCCGTTCGCCGGCTCGCTGCCGTCGGCGACATGGACCTGGCAGTCGGCGTTGCCCAGCACCTCCATCAGCTCCGGCGGCGGCAGGCGGTCGGTGAACAGGGCGTCGAGCACGCCGACATCGGCCATGCGGATCATGGCGTTGCGGCCGAACTTGGTGTGGTCGGTGACCAGGAAGACCCGGCGCGAGCTTTCGATGATGGCGCGGGCGACGCGCACCTCCTGCTCGTCGTAATCGAGCAGGTCGCCTTCGGAGTCGATGCCGCTGATGCCGATGATGCCGATGTCGACCTTGTAGCGGCGAATGAACTCCACCGTCGCCTCGCCGATGATGCCGCCGTCGCGTTCGCGCACCAGGCCGCCGGCGATCGACAGGGCGAAGCTGGTGTTCTTGTGCAGGATGGTGGCGACGTTCAGGTTGTTGGTCAGCACCCGCAGCCGCTTGTGGCCGAGCAGGGCCTGGGCCACCGCCTCCGTCGTCGTGCCGATGTTGAGGAAGAGCGAGGCGTCCTCCGGCACATGGCGCGCCACCAGCTCGGCGATGCGGCGCTTTTCCTCCGCCATCAGGGTCTGGCGGGTGGAATAGGCGATGTTCTCCACGCTTGACGGCACGGTGACGCCGCCGCGGAAACGCCGCACGGCGGATTGGCCGGCCAGATGTTCGATATCGCGGCGGATGGTCTGCGGCGTGACGTCGAAATGTTCGGCCAGCCACTGGATCTGCACCATGCCCTTGGCATGGACCAGGGCAACGATCTCCTGCTGGCGGCGTTCGGCGTCCAGGCGCGCGTCCATCGGGGGGCTGTCTCCGGTCGGCTGGGGGTGGGGCGTCAGTGAATCAGATGCGCGGAATGGGTCAAAGCGAAAAGCGGGTGGCTGCGCTGCCGCCGGTCGATCCGCCGCAGAGCGCGAGCCTCACCGTAAGGGCAAGACTGTTTGCCAGACAAGCATATTCGGTAACGAAAGCCCATTGCCAATCGAAGGCAGTCCGGCGACCAGCCGCGCTCATCGTCCCGCCCGCGTCCCCCACTCCATTTCCCCGTAGCCAGTGGGAGCAAACCGGCGTAGCCTCAAAGCATGGTCCGCTGAACAAACATTTTCCTTTTCAACCGCGAACGAAAATCATATGTTCCGAAACGAAAGCGGCCGGGTTCGCAAGGAACCGGCGCGGTACGGAGAGGAACTCATGGCAAACGAGTCCGCAGTTACCGACCTTCTGATCGTCGGCGGCGGCGTGAACGGGGCGGGCATCGCCCGCGACGCGGTCGGGCGCGGAATGTCGGTGGTGCTGTGCGAACAGGGCGACCTTGCGGGCGCCACCTCGTCGGCCAGCACCAAGCTGATCCATGGCGGCTTGCGCTATCTCGAATATTACGAATTCCGTCTGGTGCGCGAAGCGCTGCAGGAGCGCGAGGTTCTGCTGCGCGCCGCTCCGCACATCATCTGGCCGATGCGCTTCGTCCTGCCCCACGACAGCAGCATGCGCCCGGCCTGGATGGTGCGCATTGGCCTGTTCCTTTACGATCATCTGGGAAAGCGCAAGCTTCTGCCGGGCTCGCACGGGGTCGACCTGACCAGCTCGCCGGCCGGAAGGCCGCTGGCCGGCGGTTTCACCAAGGCGTTCGAATATTCGGACTGCTGGGTGGAGGACAGCCGGCTGGTCGTGCTGAACGCGATGGACGCGCAGGCCCGCGGGGCGGAGATCCTGACCCGCACCCGCTGCGACAGGGCCGAACGCCGCAATGGCTTGTGGGAAGCGACGCTGGTCGATGTGACCACGGGCGCCACCCGCGTGGTCCGCGCCCGCGCGCTGGTCAACGCCGCCGGTCCGTGGGTTCGCGAGATGATCGCCAAGCGCACCGGCGTCACCGTCGACAAGTCTGTGCGTCTGGTGAAGGGCAGCCACATCGTCGTGGCGAAGATGTTCGAAGGCGAACACGCCTACATCTTCCAGAACGACGACCGCCGCATCGTCTTCGCCATCCCGTATGAGCGCGATTTCACCCTGATCGGCACCACCGACCTCGATTACTCGGGCGATCCCGGCGCGGTGGCGATCAGTCCGGAGGAAATCACCTACATGTGCCGGGCGGTCTCGCGCTATTTCGCGAAGCCCGTGCGCGAGAGCGAGGTGGTGTGGACCTACAGCGGTGTCCGCCCGCTGTTCGACGACGCCAGCGGCAACGCCTCGGCCGTTACCCGCGACTATGTGCTGGAGATCGACGAGCCGGCCGGCGAGGCGCCGATGCTGTCGATCTTCGGCGGCAAGATCACCACCTTCCGCCGGCTGGCGGAGGAGGCGACGGAAAAGCTGGGCCGGGCGCTCGGCAAGGGTGGCGTCACCTGGACGGCCGACGCGCCGCTTCCCGGCGGCGACATCGCCGACGCCGATTTCGCCGGCTTCCTGGCCGGGCTGAAGCGGAGCCGGCCCTGGCTGCCCGATGCGCTGGCCTACCGGCTGGCGCGGGCCTATGGCACGCGGGTCGACCGGCTGCTGGGCGACGCCAAGGGGCTGGGCGACCTGGGCATCGATTTTGGGGGCGGCGTCTTTGAAGCCGAACTCGACTACGCCATGCGGGAGGAATTCGCCATGACCGGCGACGACTTCCTGTGGCGGCGCTCCAAACTTGGGCTGCACCTGGACGCAAATGTCCGGGAAGCCATCGGCGGCTGGTTCGACCGGCGCCGCGAAGCTACGGCCAACAGGGACACGGGGGAAAGCTCCGGCCTGCGGTCGATGGGAGGATTGCGGTGACACTCACACTGGAAGGCGTGGCGAAGCGCGTCGGCGCCGAGCAGCATCTCCATCCCCTGTCGCTGGAGCTGCAACCCGGCAGCTTCAACGTCCTGCTGGGGCGGACGCTGGCCGGCAAGACGACGCTGATGCGGCTGATGGCCGGGCTGGATGCGCCCAGCACCGGGCGCGTGCTGGAGAACGGCAGGGACGTCACCGGCACATCGGTGCGCCATCGCGACGTGGCGATGGTCTATCAGCAGTTCATCAATTACCCGGCGATGACGGTCTACGAGAACATCGCCTCGCCGCTGCGCCGCCAGGGCAAGGACAAGGCGGAGATCGACGTCAAGGTGCGCCGCACCGCCGCCATGTTGCGGATCGACCCCTATCTTGATCGGCTTCCCGCCGAACTGTCGGGCGGTCAGCAGCAGCGCTGCGCCATCGCGCGCGCGCTGGTGAAAGGTGCCGGCCTTCTTCTGCTCGACGAACCGCTGGTCAATCTGGATTACAAGCTGCGCGAGGAGCTGCGCGCCGAGTTGCGGGACATCTTCGCCGACGGCAAGACCACGGTGGTCTACGCCACCACCGAACCGCAGGAGGCGCTGATCCTCGGCGGTAACGTCACGGTGATGCATGAAGGGCGGATGCTGCAGACCGGACCGACGGGCGACGTGTTCCACGCGCCGGTGTCGCTGGAATGCGCCGCGGTGTTCAGCGACCCGCCGATGAATGTGGTGGACGCGATCCTCACCAACGACCGGGTCGCGCTGTCCGACGGCACCAGCCTGCCGCTGTCGGTCCATGACCGCAACCTGCCGGCCGGTCCCTGCAAGGTCGGCATCCGCGCCAACCACCTGACGGTCCTGCGCCGGAACGAACGGCTGGTGCCGATCAAGGGGCGGGTGGAACTGTCGGAGATCAGCGGGTCGGAGACCTTCGTCCACCTGCACCATGGCGGCAGCACGCTGATCGCACGCGAAGACGGGGTGCACAGCCACCCGATCGGCAGCGAGATCCAGGTCTATGCCGATCCCGACCGCATCTTCGTCTTCTCCACCGCCGGGCAACTGGTGGCGGCACCCAACTGGCGGCGCAGCGCGCTGCGCAACATCGCTTAAGGGGGCGGGAGCGATGGCGACCATCCAATTCGACAATCTCGGCCACTCCTATCACCCGCATCCCAGCCGGCCTGAGGACTACGCGCTCCGCCGCCTGTCGCAGGAATGGGAGGACGGCAAGGCCTATGCGCTGCTGGGGCCGTCGGGCTGCGGCAAGTCCACGCTGCTGAACATCATTTCCGGCCTGCTGGTGCCCAGCGAGGGGCGGGTGCTGTTCGACGGGCTGGACGTCACCCGCTGCACCCCGGAAGAGCGCAACATCGCCCAGGTGTTCCAGTTTCCGGTGATCTACGACACCATGACGGTGTATGAGAACCTCGCCTTCCCCCTGCGCAACCGCAAGGTTCCGGCCGCGGATGTCGACCGCCGGGTTCGGCAGGTGGCGGAGGCGCTGGACCTGACCGCCGACCTCAAGAAGCGTGCCCAACGCCTGACGCCGGACGCCAAGCAGAAGATCTCCATGGGCCGCGGCCTCGTGCGGTCCGACGTGGCGGCCATCCTGTTCGACGAGCCGCTGACCGTCATCGATCCGCACACCAAGTGGATCCTGCGCCGCAAGCTGCGCCAGATCCATGAGGAATACCGCCTGACCATGATCTACGTGACCCACGACCAGGTGGAGGCGCTGACCTTCGCCGACAAGGTCGCGGTGATGTACGAAGGCGCCATGGTTCAGCTCGGCACGCCGCAGGAGCTGTTCGAGAACCCGCAGCACACTTTCGTCGGCTATTTCATCGGCAGCCCCGGCATCAACCTGATGCCCTGCACGCTGGGCAACGACCATGCGCTGGTGGACGGGATCCCCATCCCGCTCCCGGACCGTGCCGTTCCCGCGGTTGGCGGCAAGTTCGAGTTGGGCATCCGCCCGGAATTCCTGGAACTGACCCGCAGCGGCAACGCCGGCGCCATCCCGGTGCAGGTCACCGGCGTCGACGACCTCGGCACCTCTAAGCTGGCGACGGTGCGGCTGGGCAGCCACACGCTGAAGGCCCGGCTGAGCGAGGAGCAGGAAATCCCGGCGCTCGACGCCGCCATCCGTTTCCCCACCCGGTGGACCAAGCTCTACCGCGACAGCCATCTGGTCGGATAAGGAGCCGAGAGCCATGGATAAGGTCCAGGACAACCGGGCTTGGTTCCTGATCATCCCGGTCTTTCTGATCGTCGCCTTCAGCGCGGTGATCCCGCTGATGACGGTGGTCAATTATTCGGTGCAGGAGATCTTCGGCCCCGGCCAAACCTTCTTCGTCGGGACCGAGTGGTTTTCCGCTGTGCTGGCCGACGAGCGGCTGCACGATGCGCTGGTCCGCCAGATCGTCTATTCGCTGGCGGTGCTGGCGATCGAGATCCCGCTCGGCATCCTGATTGCGCTCGGCATGCCCGGCGGTCGCAGCGCCAAGACGTCGCTGACGCTGGTGCTGCTGGCCCTGCCGCTGCTGATCCCGTTCAACGTGGTCGGCACCATCTGGCAGATCTTCGGCCGCGGCGACATCGGCCTCCTCGGCGCCACCTTCCGCGCCATCGGCATCGATTACAACTACACCAACAACTCGGTCCACGCTTGGCTGACCGTGCTGGTCATGGACGTCTGGCACTGGACCAGTCTGGTGGCGCTGCTGTGCTACGCCGGCCTGCAGTCGATCCCGCCGGCCTTCTATCAGGCCGCCAAGATCGACGGCGCCTCAAAATGGGCGGTGTTCCGCTACATCCAGCTGCCGAAGATGCGCGGCGTCCTGATCATCGCGGTGCTGCTGCGCTTCATGGACAGCTTCATGATCTACACAGAGCCCTTCGTGCTGACCGGCGGCGGCCCCGGCAACTCCACCACCTTCCTCAGCCAGTATCTGACGCAGATGGCGGTGGGTCAGTTCGACATCGGCAAGGCCGCGGCCTTCTCCATCGTCTACTTCCTGATCGTGCTGCTGTTCAGCTTCATCTTCTATACCATCATCACCCGCACCGGCGAGGGAGAGAAGAAATGAGCAAGGCCGCGGTTCTCGCCCCCGGTTCGCTGAGTGCGCCGGCAAACATCCGCCGATCCTCGGCGCGGGTGTCGAACAGGACGATCGTTCTCGTTTGCTACATCGTCTTCCTCATGCTGCCCATCTACTGGATGGTCAACATGTCCTTCAAGACGAACGAGGAGATCCTGTCGGGCCTGACGCTGTACCCGCACAATCCGACGCTGCGCAATTACGCGGTCATCTTCACCGATCCCAGCTGGTACAGCGGCTACATCAACTCGATCTATTATGTGACGCTGAACACCATCATCTCACTGACGGTGGCCCTGCCGGCGGCCTACGCCTTCTCGCGCTACCGCTTCATCGGCGACAAGCACGTCTTCTTCTGGCTGCTGACCAACAAGATGGCGCCGCCGGCCGTGTTCCTGCTGCCCTTCTTCCAGCTCTACCAGACGGTCGGGCTGTTCGACACGCACATCGCGGTGGCGCTGGCCCACTGCCTGTTCAACGTGCCGCTGGCGGTCTGGATCCTGGAAGGCTTCATGTCCGGCGTGCCGCGCGAGATCGACGAGATGGCCTACATCGACGGCTACAGTTTCCCGCGCTTCTTCGGCACGGTGTTCCTGCCGATGATCCGGGCCGGCGTCGGCGTCACCGCCTTCTTCTGCTTCATGTTCAGTTGGGTGGAGCTTCTGCTGGCCCGCACGCTGACCTCGGTCGACGCCAAGCCGATCGCCGCGACCATGACCCGCACCGTCAGCGCGTCGGGCATGGACTGGGGCCTGCTGGCCGCCGCCGGCGTGCTGACCATCCTGCCGGGCGCGCTGGTGATCTGGTTCGTCCGCAACTACATCGCCAAGGGCTTCGCCCTGGGTCGGGTCTGAGGGAGGCCCCGCGTCATGGATATGGAATGGATGGCGTGGACCACGCCGACCGCGATCTTCTTCCTCTGCATCGCCCTGATGCTGGCCGGCATGACGGTGTGGGAGGTGGTGTCGCCGACGGTGGAGGCGAAGGGCTTCCTGCCGATGCGCACCACCCGCGGCGACCGCCTGTTCATCGGCCTGCTGGGCAGCGCCTTCATCCATCTGGGCTGGCTCGCCGCGACCGACGTGTCGCTGTGGGGCGCCTTCGCCGTCTCGCTGGTCTGGATCGCCATCGTGATCCGGTTCGGCTGAGGGAACGGTTTTCAAGGGATCGGCCGTCCCGGCGAAGCCCGGGGGGGCTGCGGTAAGAGCAAAACGAAACGTCAACCCGACATCAAGTCGATCAAGTGGGAGGAACCATGCTTCAGCACCAGACTCTGCGGCGCCGTCTGACCGGCGCGGTGATGGCCGGCGGCATCGGCGTTCTGCTGGCGATGGGGTCGGCGGCGCCGTCCGCCGCCATGACGCCGGAGCAGGAAACCGTCGCCAAGCGCATCATCGAGGAACTCCAGCCCTCCACGCTGTCCAAGGACGAGCAGATGAAGGAGTTGGAGTGGTTCGTGAAGGCGGCCGAGCCCTTCAAGGGCATGGAGATCAACGTCGTCTCCGAAACCATCACCACGCACGAATATGAATCGAAGACGCTGGCCCGCCTGTTCAGCGAGCTGACCGGCATCCGGCTGAAGCACGACCTGATCCAGGAAGGCGACGTCATCGAGAAGCTGCAGACGCAGATGCAGTCGGGACGCAACGTCTACGACGCCTACGTCAACGACAGCGACCTGATCGGCACCCATGTCCGCTACGGCCAGGCGGTCGCCCTGTCCGACTTCATGGCGGGCGAGGGCAAGGACGTCACCCTGCCGACGCTGGACCTCAAGGACTTCATCGGCACCAGCTTCACCACCGGCCCCGACGGCAAGCTCTACCAGCTGCCCGACCAGCAGTTCGCCAACCTCTACTGGTTCCGCGCCGACTGGTTCGCCCGTCCCGACCTGAAGGAGAAGTTCAAGGCCAAGTACGGCTACGAACTGGGCGTCCCGCTGGACTGGTCGGCCTATGAGGACATCGCCGAATTCTTCACCAACGACGTGAAGGAGATCGACGGCGTCCGCGTCTACGGTCACATGGACTACGGCAAGAAGGACCCGTCGCTCGGCTGGCGCTTCACCGACGCGTGGCTGTCGATGGCCGGCGCCGGCGACAAGGGCCTGCCGAACGGCAAGCCGGTGGACGAGTGGGGCCTCCGCGTCGAGGGCTGCCGGCCGGCCGGCGCCTCGGTCAAGCGGGGCGGCGACACCAACGGCCCGGCCTCGGTCTACGCCCTGACCAAGTATATCGACTGGCTGAAGAAATACGCGCCGCCGCAAGCCTCGGGCATGACCTTCTCCGAATCCGGCCCGGTGCCGGCCCAGGGCAACGTCGCACAGCAGATCTTCTGGTACACCGCCTTCACCGCCGACATGACCAAGCCGGGCCTGCCCGTGGTCAACGCCGACGGCACGCCGAAGTGGCGCATGGCCCCCTCGCCGCACGGCCCCTACTGGGAAGAGGGCATGAAGCTGGGCTACCAGGACGTCGGTTCCTGGACGCTGCTGAAGTCCACCCCGCTGGAGCGCCGCAAGGCCGCCTGGCTCTATGCCCAGTTCACCGTGTCGAAGACCGCGTCGCTGAAGAAGACGCTGGTCGGCCTGACCCCGATCCGCGAAAGCGACATCAACTCGGAGCCGATGACCGCCGCCGCCCCGAAGCTGGGCGGCCTGGTCGAGTTCTACCGCAGCCCGGCCCGCGTTTCGTGGTCGCCGACCGGCACCAACGTGCCGGACTACCCGAAGCTGGCCCCGCTGTGGTGGCAGAACATCGCCGAGGCGGTCACGGGTGAGCGTACCCCGCAGCAGGCGATGGACAACCTCGCCAGCCAGATGGAGCAGGTGCTGTCCCGCATGGAGCGCGCCAAGATCGGCGGCGAGTGCGCTCCGCAGCTGAACAAGGAAGAGGACGCCAAGGTCTGGTTCGACAAGCCGGGCGCTCCGAAGGCCAAGCTGGACAACGAGAAGCCCAAGGGCGAGACCATCGCCTACGACGACCTGCTGAAGGCCTGGAAGGAAGGCCGCGCCCGCTGATAGCGGCTGCGGCGACGGGTTCTCCCCCCGGCATTCGTCCTGGTTGAGCCGGAGGTGACCCTGGGGCGGCGGCATTCCTTCGAAAGGCTGTCGCCGCCCCGTTTTTACTCAACCACCTGCCAATCCCCTCTCCCCCCGGGGAGAGGGTTAGGGTGAGGGGGATGCACAACGTGGCTTTCAATTGTTGAAGCCGCTCTGCATTCTCCACAAAAGTCACGCCATGCGTCCCCCTCACCCCGACCCTCTCCCCGGGGGGAGAGGGAGAGACGCGCGAAAAATCGGATTAATGGGGACACGCACCATGAGCAAGGCCGGCCATATCCTCGCCATCGACCAGGGCACCACCTCGTCGCGGGCGATCCTGTTCGACGGCCGGGGGAGCCCGCTGGCCGAGGCGCGGCGCGAGTTTCCGCAGCATTATCCCGGCGACGGCTGGGTGGAGCATGATCCGGCCGACATCCTGCGCGATGTCCGCGCCGTGGCGCGCGGTGCGGTGGAGAAGGCCGGGGTCGATGTCGCCAGCATCGCCGCCATCGGCATCACCAACCAGCGCGAGACCGCCGTGGTGTGGGACCGCGCGACCGGCGAGCCGATCCATCGCGCCATCGTCTGGCAGGACCGCCGCACCGCGTCGCTCTGCCACGATCTGGTGGCCGCCGGCCATGCCGAGTTGGTGCGGTCCAAGACCGGCCTGCTGATCGACGCCTATTTTTCCGCCACCAAGATCGCCTGGATCCTCGACCATGTGCCGGGCGCCCGTGCGCGGGCCGAGCGGGGCGAGTTGTGCTTCGGCACCATCGACAGTTTCCTGATCTACCACCTGACCGGCCGCCGCGTGCATGCGACCGATGCGACCAACGCCTCGCGCACCATGCTGTTCGACATCCACGCCCAGGATTGGGACGACGAACTGCTGGCGCTGTTCCGCGTGCCGCGCGCCATGCTGCCGCGGGTGCTCGACAGCTCCGACGATTTCGGCGAGACCGACCCGGAGCTGTTCGGCCGGCCGATTCCCATCGCCGGCGTGGCGGGCGACCAGCAGGCCGCGGCCTTCGGGCAGGCCTGCCTGACGCCGGGCATGGCGAAATCGACCTACGGCACCGGCTGCTTTGCGCTGATCAACACCGGCGAGACGCCGGTGGTGTCCAAGAACCGGCTGCTGACCACCGTCGCCTACCGGCTGAACGGCAAGACCGCTTATGCGCAGGAGGGCTCGATTTTCGTGGCGGGCGCCGCGATCAAGTGGCTGCGCGACGGCATCGGCATCATCACCCATGCCAGCCAGACCGACGACATGGCCACCCGCGTGCCCGACAGCCACGGCGTCTATTTCGTGCCCGCCTTCGTCGGGCTGGGTGCTCCGCATTGGGATTCGGATGCCCGTGCCGCGATCTTCGGGATGGCGCTGGACGTCGGGCCGGCCCACATCGCCCGCGCGGCGCTGGAGGCCGTCGCCTTCCAGACGCGAGACCTGATGGAGGCGATGGCCGGCGACTGGGGCGGCACCATCAACGCGCTCCGCGTCGACGGCGGCATGGCGGCCAACGACTGGCTCTGTCAGTTCCTGGCCGACCTGCTGAACATGCCGGTCGAACGCCCGAAGGTGATCGAGACCACCGCGCTCGGCGCCGCCTGCCTTGCGGCCTTGCGGGTGGGCGTGTTCGACGGACTGGAGTCGGTCTCCGACGCCTGGGGCAGCGAGCGGCGTTTCGACCCGCGCATGGAGCAGGGCAAGCGTGACCGCCTCTATGGCGGCTGGCGCGACGCCGTGGCGCGGGTGCGGTCGGACCGCCGATAGGGCCGCGATGGCGGAATTTTGCAGAGAGTCTGACGCAGACGGACAAGTCGCCCCGTTCGCCCGCCGCTAATCTGATTTCGGTTGCGCGCTCCTCCCTCGGGTGCGTCGTCCTCGCCGGTCCAGCGGGGACACTGGGCCGGACGGTTCACGCCGTCCGGCCCGTTTTCTTTTTCGGTCGAATCGAAATGCCATACGCTTGCAGGATAGACGTCCGGCATGGAAAAGAGAAAAGGAGCGCCGCAAAGCAATCTGGTTGTCGGTTGACAACTGAGCCTGCGGTCCCATACTCATGTGCTGGAGACCGGAGTGACGCGGAACAGGCACCCGAAGAAGGAAATCGAGGACGCCATCCTCTATGCGGAGAGCCGGGGTTGGACCTGTCTCAAGGGGCATGGGCACTGCTGGGGCTTGTTGCGCTGTCCGAACAACGAAGCCGACTGCCGGTGCGGAGAATTTTGCCAGATCTCTGTCTGGAGCACGCCGAGGGTGCCGGAGAACGAGGCACGCAAGATCCGCAGGGCCGTCGATGGCTGTGTCTATGCGGACCGCAAGGGCGCCGACAAGCCATAGGGAGAGGATGCAGCATGTGGGAATTCGTCTTGAAATTCCGCCTGCCGCCGGGTCGGACAGAGCCGACGGCGTGGCTGGACGCGCTGTTCGAAGCGGGGTGCGATGACGCCACCGTCGGCACGGGCCGGCACGGATCGGTCGCCTTGGACTTCTCGCGGGAGGCGGTCTCGGCCGATGTCGCGATCCGCTCTGCCATCGCCGACGTGCTGAAGGCAATACCCGGCGCGCAGTTGACCGAAATCGCCCCGGATCTGGTCAATCTCGCCGATCTGGCGGAAATCGTCGGCTGTTCGCGCCAGAACATCCGGAAATATGCGGCCGCCGAGATTCGGACGGTGCCGGCCGCATTCCCGGACCCGGTCCATACCGGCAATCCGAGCCTTTGGCGCTTGGCCGAAGTGCTGGTCTGGTTCGATCGCAACACCGACTTCCACCCCGATCCCCGGACGCTTGAGCTTGCGCGTGTGGTATCGGAGGTCAGTGCCGACATTCAGCGACGGCGGCTTGCTGGACTGATCGCCGCTGAGTGATTCGAGACGCCAGGGGCGGAAGAAGACCGCCCCCGGCCTTGCGAACTCACACTCCCTCGGGGTCGGTCAGCATGTGGCGGATCTCGCTTTTCAGCAGCTTGCCGGTGGCGGTGTGGGGCAGGCTGTCGACGAAGCGGACATCGTCGGGGATGCACCATTTCGCGACCTTGCCCTCGAACACCGCCAACAGTTCCTCGCGGGTGACGGTCGAGTCCGGCTTGCGCACCACGACCAGGACCGGGCGCTCGCCCCATTTCTCGTCGGGAACGGCGACGGCGGCGGCTTCCTGGACGCCCGTGTGACCGACGGCGATGTTCTCCAGGTCGATGGAGCTGATCCACTCGCCGCCCGACTTGATGACGTCCTTGGTGCGGTCGACGATCTGGACATAGCCGTCGGCGTCCATCGTCACCACGTCGCCGGTCTCGAACCATCCCGGAACCATCTGGTGCGCCGGGCTTTCGGTCACGCCGAAATAGCCGGAGCAGACGGTGGAGCCGCGCACCAGCAGCCGGCCGAAGCTGGTCCCGTCGCGGGCCACATCGTTGCCGGAGCCGTCGACGACGCGGAACTGCACGCCGCAGATCGGCCGCCCCTGCTTGGAGGCCAGCGCCAGCGCATCGTCGGCGCTCAGCCCCGAATGCTTGCCCTTGGGCATGTTGGCGAGGCCGAGCGGGCTGGTTTCCGTCATGCCCCAGGCATGCAGCACCTCGACCCCCATCTCGCGGAAGCGCTGGATCATCACCGGCGGGCAGGCGGAGCCGCCGATGGCGATGCGGCGCATGGTCGTCAACTTCTTCTTGTTGGCGTCCAGCCAGTTCAGCAGAGCCAGCCAAACCGTCGGCACGCCGGCGGTGTTGGTGACCTTCTCGCTCTCGAACAGCTCGTACAGGCTGGCGCCGTCCAGCTTGCCGCCGGGGAAGACCAACTTGGCGCCGACCATCGGCGCGGCATAGGGAACGCCCCAGGCATTGACGTGGAACATCGGCACCACCGGCAGGACCACGTCGGACGCCGACAGGCCGAACACGTCCGGCAGGCAGGCGGCCATCGCGTGCAGGTAGGAGGAGCGGTGGCTGTACAGCACGCCCTTCGGGTTGCCGGTGGTGCCGGAGGTGTAGCACATGCCGCAGGCGGTGTTCTCGTCCAGCTCCGGCCAGTCGAAGCTGCCGGGCTGGTCGGCCAGCAAATCCTCGTAGCACAGCAGGTTGGGCAGGGAGGATTGCGGCATGTTGGCCCGGTCGGTCATCACGACGATGCCCTTCAGCCCGGCCAGTTCATGGGCGATGCCCTCCAGCAGCGGCACGAAGGTCAAGTCGGTGAACAGCAGCCGGTCTTCGGCGTGGTTGACGATGTAGGCGATCTGTTCCGGGAACAGGCGCGGGTTGATGGTGTGGCAGACCATGCCCGAGCCGCCGATGCCGTAATAGCATTCCAGATGGCGGTAGCCGTTCCAGGCCAGCGTGCCGATGCGGTCGCCCGGCTTCATCCCCAGCGCCGCCAGGGCGTTCGCCAGCTTCTGCGCGCGGACCCAGGCGTCGGCATAGGTATAGCGGTGGATCGGCCCCTCGGTCGTGCGCGACACGATCTCGGTGTCGGCGTGGTAGAGCGCCGCATGACGCAGGATCGACGTCACCAGCAGCGGCTCGTTCATCATCATTCCACGCAGCATCGTTTCACTCCCGGTTCGTTTCTCTTCTGTGTGGGCATATTCTGCATCGGGTTTTCGTCAGGCATGCAGGTGGCGAGCCGCCGCTCGGCGTCGATCTCCATCGCCTTCAGTTCGATGATCACTTCGGCGATTTCCGACTGCATTCGTTCAAGCTCGGCCAGCCGGGCGCGGATCTTGCGCAGCCCGTCGCGATACTGCCCGGCACTGGGCCGGCCGGAGCGGTAATGGGCGAGATAGTCGGCGATCTGCTCCAGCGAGAATCCCACCCGCCGGAACTTCAGGATCAGGATCAGCCGGGCGCGGTCGCGGTAGGTGAAGACACGGCGTCCCCCCGCCCGCTGCGGCGTCAGCAACCCCTTTTCCTCGTAAAAGCGCAACGCCTGCGGCGTGAGGTCGAACTCCGCCGCCAGTTCCGTCACGCCGTAAACCCGATCCCGTTCGGACATGGACAATCCCCTGCGCCAGCGGATTTCGCCACGGGCGCAGGGGGAAGTCAACGTCAATGAGCTAAAGCGCGCTTTAGACGGGAGAGATCGTCACCCGGCGCGGACCTGGGTCAGGAAGCGGTCCACCTCATGGCTCAGCGTGTCGGTGTGGCTGGACAGCTGGCGGACGGAGGTCAGGACTTCGTAGGCGACCTTGCCGCTCTGGCTGGCGGCCTGGTTGACGCCACCGATGCTGTCGGACACGGTCTGCGTGCCTTGGGCGGCCTGCTGGATGTTGCGGCTGATCTCGCGGGTCGCGGCCCCCTGTTCCTCGACGGCCGACGCGATGGAGGTGGCGACCTCGTTGATGTGGCCGATGACGCGGACCACCTCCTGCAACTCTCCCACCGCCTCGCCGGTCATCGATTGGATCTCGGCGACCTGGACAGCGATGTCGTCGGTCGCCTTGGCCGTCTGGTTGGCGAGCGCCTTCACCTCGCTGGCGACCACGGCGAAGCCCTTGCCGGCGTCCCCGGCGCGGGCGGCCTCAATGGTGGCGTTCAGCGCCAGCAGGTTCGTCTGGCTGGCGATGGAGTTGATCAGTTCCACCACCGCGCCGATTCGTTGCACCGCCTGGGCCAGCCCGTCGACCTTGCCGTTGGCGCGCTCGGCGATGCCGACCGCCTCGCGGGCGATTTCCGAGGATTGGCCGACCTGCCGGCTGATCTCGCCGATCGAACTGGTCAGTTCCTCCGTCGCGGCGGCGACGGTCTGGACATTGGCGGAGGTCTGTTCCGTCGTCACGGCGACGTCGCTGGCCAGTCGGCCGGTCTGATCCGCCGCCTGCGTCACCGCGCTGGCGCGGCTTTCCATCCCGGCGGCTTCCTCGACCACCGCATGGATGACGCCGCCGACCGCGTGCTCGAAGCGGTCGGCCAGTTCGGCGACGGCGCGCTGCTTGTCCGCCTCGGCGCGGCGGGCCTGCTCGGCCTGTTGGGATTCGAGCCGCTGTTTGGCCAGCGCATTCTCCTTGAACACCTGCGTGGCGCGGCTCATGTCGCCAAGCTCGTCGCCGCGGCGGGTTTCGGGGAAGGTGACGGTCAGGTCGCCATCGGCCATGGCCCGCATGCGGTCGGCCAGCGAGCGGATGGTGGCGCTGATGTTGTGCCCGACCAGCGCCAGCAGCACGATGGCCGGCAGGGCGAGGCCTGCGATGACGCCGAGCAGGGTCCAGAGCTGCGATAGGAACGCGGTCCATAGATCGTCGATGAAGACGCCGGTGCCGATGAAGATCCGCCAGGGCTCGAACCCCTTCACATAAGCCAGCTTCACCGCCGTCTCGGTGCCGCCGACCGTGCGCGGCCAATCATAGGCGTAGGTCCCTTCGCCCCTGGCCTTGATGATGCCGATCAGCGCCGGGATGACCGGCACCCCGGCCGCGTCCTTGATGCCGGAGACATCCTTGCCCATCAGGGCCTTGTTGACATGGGCGAAGCCGACGCTGTCGTAGGTGTGCGCGAACAGATACTCCTCCCCGCTGTAGCGTATGGCGAGGAAGGCTTCCTTGAAGCGGGCCTGCGCCTCGTCACGGGTCAGGCGCCCGGCCACGACGTCGTTTTCGAATCGGGCCGCCATGCTGTGCCCGGCCTCGACCATGAAGCGCAGGGCCTCCACGCGGTCCTGATACATGCGGTTGTAGCTGAGATAAAGTCCGGCGCCCGCGATCGCCATGCAGGCGAGGCTGGCAGTTGCCACCAGCATCAGCAGCTTCGCGCGGATGGAAAGAGAAGATCCGGTCATTGACCACCACCTTTCGGCGTATCGCAGTCGCCTTGTCGTGCAGAGTGTCGTCGAGAAAATTATTGCCTGAATATTGAACAGAATGCTTATCGATTGACCGCGCTACGGTGTCGCATGGGGATATGTCACGCAGGCAACAGCGAGTTTCCAGTATTTGAGCCGATTTGCAGGGATGCTCTGCTCGTGCGTGCTCTGGTTTTCGCTTCTGCTCGCCCGTCGCGAAAGTTGCCACAACCCATGGTCTCTGGCAGGGAGTGCGTCTCTCAGCTCCGCGGCAGGAAGCGGCTGCGGTCCAGCCCGTGGCGGGCCATCTTCTCGTTCAGGGTCCGGCGCGGGATGTCCAGCAGGTCCATCACCGCCTTGATGTCGCCTTTGCAGCGCTCCAGCGCCTGTTCGATCGCGCGCTTTTCGAAGGCATCGACCTGATCGGCGAGCGCCCGTGGGACCGCCGCCGCCTCTCCGCCGGCCGGCCGGCGGCGCAGCAGCCCGGCGACGCCGCTTCGCCCGACCGACAGGACATGGCGTTCGGCCAGATTGCGCAGCTCCCGCACATTGCCGGGCCAGTCATGGGCCAGCAGGGCGTCGAGGTCGGCCGGCTCCAGCGGGCGGGGCTCGCGGTTGTGGCGGGTGGCGAACTCGGCGGCGAAATAGTCGAACAGCAGCGGAATGTCCTCCGCCCTGGCCCGCAGCGGCGGGATGTGCAGTTCCGCCACGTTCAGGCGGTAATAGAGGTCGGCGCGGAACCGGCCCTCCTCGCTGAGGTCGAGCAGATCGATCTTGGTCGCCGCCACCAGCCGCAGGTCGACCGCGACCTGCTTGTTGGAGCCCAGCCGTTCGATGGTGCGTTCCTGCAACGCGCGCAGCAGCTTGACCTGGATGGCCATCGGCATGCTTTCGATCTCGTCCAGGAACAGGGTGCCGCCGCTGGAATGCTCCAGCTTGCCGGCGCGGCGCTGGGTGGCGCCGGTGAAGGCGCCGGATTCGTGCCCGAACAGTTCGCTTTCCGCCATGCTGTCGGGGATGGCGCCACAATTGACGGCGACGAAGGCGCCCTTCTGCCCCCTGGCGCCGAAATCATGCAGGCAGCGGGCGACCAGTTCCTTTCCCGTGCCGGTCTCTCCATGGATCAGCACGCTGGCGCTGGTGGCGGCGAGGTCCATCAGGTCGCGCCGCAACTCGGCGATGGCGGGGGAGGTGCCGATCAGCCGCGTCTCGATCCCACCACCGGCCGCCCGGCGGCGCAGGCCGCGATTCTCCAGCACCAGCCGCCGCTTCTCCGCCCCGCGGCGGATGACGGCGACCAGATGGTCGGGCTCAAACGGCTTTTCGATGAAGTCGTAGGCGCCGCGCCGCATCGCCTCCACCGCCAGCGCCACGTCGCCATGGCCGGTCACCAGGATCACCGGCAGGTCGGCGTCGCGTTCCAGTGCGCGTTCCAGCACCGCCATGCCGTCCATCCGCGGCATCCGCACGTCGGTGACCAGCACGCCCGGGAAGTCGGGCGACAGCAGGTCCAGCGCCGGCTGCGGCGTCTCGAAGCCCTGTGCGGCGAAGCCGGCCAACTGCAGCCATTGCGTCACCGACACGCGCATCGCCAATTCGTCGTCGATGAACAGCACGGGGGTGGCAAGCGGATCGGTCTTCATCGCGGTCCTCGCTCTGCGTCGGACGGTTGAGCTTCCGGCAACTGGACGACGAAACAGGCGCCGCCGTCGGGGTTGTTCTCCGCCCGCAACGTGCCGCCGAAGTCCCGCACGATGCCATAGGACAGCGACAGCCCCAGGCCAAGCCCCTGTCCAACCTCCTTGGTGGTGAAGAAGGGATCGAACAGCTGGAACTGGTGAGCCTCGGCGATGCCGGTGCCGCTGTCGCGGATGCGGATTTCCCAACCTTCCGCATCGCGGGCGGCGGTCAAGGTCAGCCGCCGCTCGTCGCTGCCGTCCATGGCGTCGGCGGCGTTGCGCAGCAGGTTGACGAAGACCTGTTCCAGCCGCACCGCGTCGCCGCGTACATGGGCGTCGGGCGGGATCGCCTGCTCCACCTGCACCTCCTCCTCGCGCAGGCGGGGGGCGAGCAGGGCCAGTGCGCGGTCCATCGTGCGGGCGACCGGTACGGCTTCGACCCGCGCCGGCCCCTTGCGGGCGAAGTCCTTCAGATGGCCGGACAGCACCGCCATCCGCTCCGCCAGATCACCGATCATGGCGAGGTTGTCGCGCACCATCGCCGTCTCGCCCCGTTCGGCCAGCAGCCGCGTGGAGGCGACGAAGGTGCGGATGGCGGCCAGCGGCTGGTTGATCTCGTGCGCCAGCGCCGCCGACATCTGGCCGAGCGCCGCCAGCTTGCCGGCCTGCACCAGCTCCTCCTGCGCCTCGCGCAGGACGCGGTTGGCGGTCAGCAGTTCGGCGGTGCGCTCCTCCACCCGGCGCTCCAGCATCGCCCGCGCCTCCTGCTGCAGCCGCAGGGCATGGCGCCGCTGCCAGCCCAGCGCCAGCGCCGCGGCCAGCAGCAGAAGTCCCATGGCGGTCAGCACCGCCGCCCCGGCAGCCTGCGCCTTCACCGGTTCCAGATCGGACAGGAAGCGGATGGTCCAGCCGAATTCTGGCAGGGCAAGCTCCTGCATCAGATAGGCGCGGCGGGAACCGCCGGGAACGGAATCGGGCAGACTGACCAGCCGGGCGCCGTTTTCCATCACCGGACCGTCGTGGAGGCCGAGCGGCATCACCTCGCTGCGATCGTACTGGCGGGTCTGCGCCAGCCGTGCCTTCACCGCGTCGGGGAGCGGGCGCAGGGCATGGTATTTCCAGTCGGCGTGGCTGGACAGGAAGACGATGCCGTTCTCGTCGGTCACCAATACCCGTTCGCCGCCGGCGGTCCAGTCGCGCTGGAGAGGCTCCAGGTCGATCTTGACCACGGCGACGCCGATCAGCCGCTCCGCCAGATGCACCGCGTGCGACAGGAAATAGCCGGGCAGGCCGGTGGTGACGCCGATGCCGAAATAACGCCCGCTGCCGGCCTCCACCGCCTGCCGGAAATAGGGGCGGAAATCGTATGTCTGGCCGACGAAGCTCTGCGCCGGATCGGCCCAGTTGCTCGCCGCCAGCGCCAGCCCGCTGCGGTCCACCACATAGAGCGCAGCCGAACCGGCCGCCGCGTTCGCCGTTTCCAGCCGCCGGTTCACGGCGTCGCGCAATGCGTCCGACGGCGCGTCCAGCAGATCCAGCACCTCATGGTCGCGGGCTACCAGGAAGGGGAGATAGTCGTAGCGGCCGACCGCGTTGCGGATGCTGCTGGCATACAGCCCCAGCCGCTGGTCGCCGTTCAGGGTCAGGGCCGTCCGCGCGTCGGCCTCCGCCCAGCGGTAGGCGCCCCAGCAGGCCAAGGCGGTGACCGCGGTCAGTGCCGCGACGAGAAACGCCAGCCTGCGGCGCCGCAGCGGACGGGTGGAGACGATGTCGGCCATGCTCCGTCTATGGGACGGTGGGGGCGATGCTGTCCAGCGGCTTTTCCCGTCCGGAAGGGACGATGGGAGTGGAAAAATTTCTTTGAACAATGGGGCGTCGTTCTTTGAATGAACGTTCAATCAAAAACGGAAGGGGCAAGCGACGAAATGGATAGACCAAATGAACGGACCGCCGAATGGCGACGTTGGCCCGATTCTGTTGTTTGCGTCACTTTCATGAAGCTCCAAAGACGGCTATGGTGCGCCCCGACCGGCTTGGGCTTGACCTTTGAACAGTACCCGGCATCGGGATCGAGAGAGGGGAAACAGGATCATGGACGCCGACTCCATTCGCGCAGCCTACCGCCGCTATGCGGGCTTCTACGACAAGGTGTTCGGGGTGCTTCTGGCGTCCGGCCGGCATGCGGCGGTGGAGTGGCTGAACCGGCGCGGGAACCTGCGGATCCTGGAAGTCGGCGTCGGCACCGGGCTGTCGCTGTCCGACTACCGCAAGGACAACCGCGTCGTCGGCATCGATCTGTCGACCGACATGCTGAAGGTCGCGCAGGAGCGGGTGGAGCGCGAGAAGCTCGACAATGTCGAGGGGCTGCTGGAGATGGATGCCGGCAAGCTGGCCTTCGCCGACGGCAGCTTCGACGTGGTGGTCGCCATGTATGTGATGACCGTCGTCCCCGACCCCCAGGGCACGATGGCGGAGTTGGAGCGCGTCTGCAAACCGGGCGGCGACATCGTGATCGTCAACCACTTCGCCGCTCCCCGCCCCGGTGTCCGCCGCGCAGTGGAGGGCTGGCTGTCGCCGCTGTCGAAGAAGCTGGGCTGGCGGCCCGATTTCACCCTGGACGCGATGATGGCCGGATCGCGGCTGGCGGTGGAAAGCATCCGCACCCTGCCGCCCTTCGGGCTGTTCAGCCTGCTGCATTGCCGGCGGGGATAGGCGCGTCGCCGGCAGTGGTTGTGGCCGTGGCGGTCCAACCCGCGTGACCGCCCCCGTCGCCTGCTGTTAGTCTCGGCGTGACCACATACACGCGATCACGGGAGCGGGGCCATGGCCGAACAGGGCGGAGATCTGGCGGGAAAGCGGATTCTGGTGCCGGAGAGCCGGGATCTCGACCTGTTCGCCGGCATGATGGAACAGCATGGGGCCGAGACCATCCGCTGCCCGATGGTCAAGATCCTCGATCTCGATGACCCTGCACCGGCCCGGGAATGGCTGGACCGGCTGCTGGCCGAAGGCTTCGACGACATCGTGCTGCTGACCGGCGAAGGGCTGCGGCGGCTGATGACGGTCGCCCGCGCCATGGACCGCGAGGCCGACGTGGCCGCCGCCATCGGTCGGGCACGCGTCTTCGTCCGCGGACCCAAGCCGGTGAAGGCGCTGCGGGAGATCGGCTGCGGCCCGTTCAAATCCGCCCCGGCTCCGACCACGGACGGCGTCATCGCCATGCTGTCTGAGGAGGATCTGACCGGCCGCCGAATCGGCATCCAGCTCTACCCCGACAACCCGAACGAGCCGCTGCTGGAGGCGGTGCGGGCGCGCGGCGGCACGCCGTTTGCGGTCACGCCTTACCGCTATGCCAACGATTCCGAGACCGGGGCGGTGCAGACCGCCATCCGCGACATGGCGGCCGGCCGGATCGACTTCGTCGCCTTCACCGCCTCGCCCCAGGTGCGGCGCCTGCACGAGGTGGCGGAGGCCTGCGGCCTTGCCGACGATTTCCGCCAGGGCTTCGCCAGGACCCGGATCGCCGCGGTCGGCCCGGTTGTCGCCGAGGCGGTGGAGGCGGCGGGCGGGACCGTCGCGGTGTCCCCGGAATCGACCTTCCACATGAAGCCGCTGGTCACTGCCATCCGCCGTCTGCTGACGGACGGGGCGGGGGCCAGATAGGTCCGACGGGAGCGGGGCAGGGCAGGGGTAGAGAGTGGGAGGGCCGCAGCACAGCGACCTTTCGCCCCACCCTCCCTTTGTGCAGCCTCATTGATAACAATTCTCACTCTCGCTTAACCTTTGACGCGCAGTGTTGGCGCCGGCCATCGGGAAACTCCCTGTGGCCGGCCGTTGCCAGGAGCGTCGTCATGTCCGTCACCATCCTCCCCCTGTCTCGCCGCGCGCTCGCGCTGGTGCTTCTGTCGGCCGGACTCGCCGGGGGCGGGTCCACCCTCGCGGCGGATCTGTCGACGAAGGAAAAGCTGGGGGAGGCGCTGTTTTCCGACCACAATTTGTCAGCCAACCGCACCCAGGCCTGCGCCGACTGCCACAATCCCGATTTCGGCTTCGCCGATCCGCGCACCGGCGGCGCGGGCGGGGCGGCATCGGTCGGCGACAACGGCAAGTCGGTGGGCGACCGCAACGCGCCGACGGCGAGCTATGCGGCCTTCACGCCGGCCTTTCACATCACCGCGGACGGAAAGGCGATCGGCGGACAGTTTTGGGACGGCCGCGCCGCGACCTTGAAGGATCAGGCCGGCGGCCCGCCGCTGAACCCGGCGGAAATGGGGCTGACGTCCAAGGAGCAGGCGCGCGAGAGGCTGGCCGAGAATCCCGATTATGCCCGCGCCTTCGTGGCGCTCTATGGTGCCGGCGTGCTCGACGATGCGGAGCGCGCCTATGATGCGATGAGCGACAGCCTCGCCGCCTTCGAGAAGACCGACGGTTTCGCGCCTTTCGATTCGAAGTACGACCGCCATCTGCGCGGCGAGTACAAGATGACGGCTGAGGAGGATTTGGGCATGACCCTGTTCTTCTCCACCCAGTTCACCAACTGCAACCAGTGCCACAAGCTGAAGCCGATGCCGGCGGCAGTCGGGGAGATGTTCACCAACTACGAACACCACAACATCGGCGTGCCGGCGAACCCGGCCCTGCGCGAGGCGTCGGGAAAACCGGCGAGCTTCGCCGACCGCGGCCTGCGCGACAACCCTGGGGCGGCCAAGCCGGCTTTCGAGGGGAAATTCAAGACACCGAGCCTGCGCAACGTGGCAGTGACCGGCCCCTACATGCACAACGGCGTCTTCAAGGATCTGGAGACGGTGGTCCGCTTCTACGATCACTACAACAACCGCACGGCAAAGGCGGCGATCAACCCGGAGACCGGCAAGCCCTGGGGCCCGCCCGAGGTGGCGGCGAACCTGTCGAAAAAGGAGCTGGAATCGGCTCCGGCGTTGGAAACCCGCCGCGTCAAGGCGCTGGTCGCCTTCATGAAGACGCTGACCGACGCGCGGTACGAGCATCTGCTGAAGTGAGGTCGGACCTGCTTCAGCCGCCGATATCGATCCGGTAAAGCTCCAGATCCAGCAGTTCCATCGTCATCCGGCGGCGACCGGCCGTCTTGCGGGCGCTCAGCTTCCGGGCCAGTGGCCGGCTGAGCCAGGCTGCGCGGGCGCGGTCGATCAGGGCGGTGCAGCGATGGGACAGTCTGGCGTTCATGGCTGGTCAGCTTTCTCGCACGGGATGTCGGGATCGGCGGTTCTATGGGGTAGCGTCAGGCTCCTGTGAGCGGTTGCAGTAAGGATGACGCGGCACTGTGACAGTTTCCACCACCCGAAGGTTTAGCCCATAGGCCATAGGGCAGGGTTTTCGCCCTTTTCGCCCCTATCTTCGACCAAAGAAGGAGGGGCGAAAGAACGAGTGGGTCACATCACCACGCCGACCAGCCGCTGCAGCGCGTCGCGCGAATCCCCGTCGAGAACCGGCATACCGCCGCGGGCATCCAGCATGTAGGCGCCGGGATCGGACAGCGTGCGCATGGCGAATCCGACCACGGCCGGCGGTTCGGTGCCGAGCGGCTGCGACTCGTAGACGGGGGTGAAGCTGCAGCCGGCGAGCAGCGCGCGGATCATCAGCGCCTCGTCGGAGGATGCGCCGGCGGCCGGGGTGTTGATGCCGAACAGCAGCCGTTCCGCTTCCGCCTCCGTCACCAGCCCGCGCTCCAGCAGGATGTCCACCATGGCGGAGCTGGTCATCACCGGCGCGGCGCGTCCCTTCCAGCAGAAGCGGCCGTCGTCCCAGCCGACGTCGAGGCTGCGGAAGATCATGTGCGGTTCGCCGCCGCCGGGCGCACCGGCGACGATGTAATTGACCCGCAGCAGGCCGTTCCAGGCACCCGCCGGGGCGACGATGCTGGACACGCCGCACCGCGTCAGGCGCAGGTAGGTGTCGTTGATGCCCGACGGTTCGAAATCGAAAAGCATGGCCTGTTCACCCCGCTGCCGGCCGGCGGGCCCGGTTTCCCGATTGCCCAGCCTTCGTTCGCTGAGTCAGGTGAGTGGCGGTCCGGCTCGCGCAAACTGTCCATGCGGATGCCCTCCCTTTGCGCAGAAATGCGAAAGGCGGTAGGCCGATCCGTCGGCCACCGCCTTTCGACTCCGCGCCAACGGAGAGCTTCAGTGACGGACTACTGGTTGGCCGGCCCCATGAACACGCTGTCGCGGCTGTTCTTTTCAGCGGTCACGGTATCGGACAGTTGGAAGGTCAGCGGCAGCGAGGTGGCGGTCACCTCCCCGCGGGGGGCCGTCACATAGACGCGGTAGGTGGCGACGCTGTCCGCCTCCGCCGAGATGGTGGCGGTGTGGGCGGCGGTCTCCGCCTCGCTCTCGCCGATCACCTTGATGTCGGCAGCGGACAGGCCGACGACGCTGAGGGTGTAGGAGCGGTTCTGGCGGGTCTTGTTGGCGACCTTGAAGGTGTAGGCATTGCGGATCGACCCGTCCGACAGCGTGACGAACAGCGGCGCACGGTCGCGCAGGACAGTGATGTTCAGGCTGGGACGCAGCGCGAAGCTCCAGGCCATGGCGCCGCCGATGACCAGCATCAGCAGGGCGTAGACGATCACGCGCGGACGGATCAGACGCCATTGATAGGTCTTGCCGGACGCGCGGGTGTCCTGGGCCGCCAGCGAATCGAAGGCGATCAGGCGGGTGGGCAGGCCCTGCTGGATCATGATGGTGTCGCAGGCGTCGACGCACAGGCCGCAGTTGATGCAGTCGGCCTGTTCGCCGGTGCGCACGTCGATCCCCATCGGGCAGACCTGGACGCACTGTCCGCAGTCGATGCAGTCGCCGAAGCCCTGCGCGCGCCGTTCGTCCCAGCTCTGCGACTTGCGCTTCGGTCCGCGGTTGTCGCCGCGGTCGGCCTGATAGGTGACGACCAGCGAATGTTCGTCCAGCATCGCGGTCTGGATGCGCGGCCAGGGGCACATGTACATGCACATCTGCTCGCGCGTCCAGCCGGCCATCACATAGGTCATGCCGACGAAAATGGCGAAGAAGGACGTCGCCTCGTAACTGGCCTGGAAGGTGACCAAGTCGCGCAGCAGAGCCGGGGCATCGGTGAAGTAGGCGAGGAAGCCAAAGCCGGTGACGAGGCTGAGCGCCATCCAGCCCGCATGCTTGCCCGCCTTCCGCAGGAACTTGCGCGTGGTCCAGGGCTGCTTTTCCATGCGGATGCGTTCCGCCCGGTCGCCTTCGAAGACACGCTCGATCCAGACGAACAGGTCGGTCCACACCGTATGCGGACAGGCGAAGCCGCACCAGACGCGCCCGGCCAGCGCCGTCGCCAGGAACAGGCCCAGCGCCGCCACGATCAGGATGCCGGTGAGGTAGTAGATCTCCTGCGGCCAGATCTCGATCCAGAACAGGAAGAAGCGCGGCGTCGTCAGGTCGAACAGGACCGCCTGGGCCGGGGCTTCGGGCCCGCGTTCCCAGCGGATCCAGGGTGCGATGAAGAACAGCACCAGTAGAACGCTGAAGGTCACGGTTTTCAGGCGGCGATAGAGGCCCTTGACCGATTTCGGGTGAATCGTCTTATGGCTTTCGTACAGCGGAACCTTGGCTGGTTGGGCTGATCCCTGCTGAACGATGCTTCCGTCTGGCATGTCGATGCGCCTGATTTCCGATTCCACGTTGGCGCGGAGCATAGTCGACCACCAGTGCGGCGCGTTTGACCTCTGTCAAACAGCACCGATATTTTGAAAAGCCCCTGCTTTCCTGAGGCCTTCCGCCGGTTCGAGGGATCCGCGGTCCGGGTTCCGTTAATACTGTGCAGCCACCGTCGCCGACAAGCCCATTATTGCGTCTGATATGGACGCATGACATACAATGCTAATACTATACTGTATTAAAAAGCTACTATCAGCGCAACGTACCGCCCGAGCTTGCCGATCGTGACCAGCAGCAGGAACAGCCGCAAGTCGACGCGCAGGATGCCGGCGACCAGGGTCAGCGGATCGCCGATGAAGGGGACCCAGGCCAGCAGAAGCGACCAGACGCCGAAGCGCTGGTACCATCCGGTGGCCCGTTCCACCAGACGGCGCGACGCCGGGAACCAGCGGCGGTCCTGAAAGTGCATCAGATAACGGCCGAGAGCCCAGTTGACCGTCGATCCCGCCACGTTCCCGGTGGTCGCCACCAGAATCAGGAGTCCGTCGTGATAGTTGCCCGAAGAATGCAACCCGGCCAACAGAAGCTCCGACTGGGCGGGAAAAATCGTCGCGGCCGCCAGCGCCACAAGGAACAGACTGCCGTAGGCCGCGACGTCCGACATCGTGCAAATCCTTTCCCGGCCAACGGTTTGCCTGTTACGCTTCGCTGTCTGGCGCAGGATTAGGCGTCGGGCAGACGTAAAATCAAGGGGTTCACCGGCGGCGTCCGGCGGGAGCGGCTGCGTGATGGCCCTTGCCCGTCAACCGTCAAGAGACAAGAATGGGACCGCGATCCGCACCGCGTGTCCGGCCGGCGGCTTTTGCTCGCCGGCTATCGCGATGGTCATCGCATGCAGGCCGAATTGGCGGTGGGAGAAGGCACGCGCATGGGGGAAACCGGGTTCGCCCGCTTCGACGCCGACGAACGTCTGGTCTGGGCCAATGCCGCCTTCGCGGCCCGGTTCGCCATGCCTCCCGCCGGAACGCCTGAGGGGCCGTTCCATGCGACGCTCGACGCGCTTCTCGCCGGTCTTCTCGGGCTGTCCGGGATCGACGACCTGCGCCGCGGCCATGCCGTGACGCGGGCGTTCCCCGACGGCTCCGCGGTCACTCTGGCGCTTGGCGCGGGCGCGCCGGGGGAAAGCCTGCTGACGGCCGTCGAGACTGCCGGTCAGCCGGAAATTCCGTCGGAGCGTGAACCCTGGGCCAAGACCAGCCTCGTCCTCGACTGTCTCAGCCAGGGCGTGATGGCCTTCGACCACGACCTGCGGCTGGTCGCGTGGAACCGGCGCGTGCTGGAACTGCTCTTCATCGACCCGGAATTCCCGCGCTATGCCCAGCCCTACGAGACGGTGGTGCGCCACATCGCGGAGCAGGGCGGCTATGGCCGCGGCGACGTGGACGATCTGGTGGCGCAGAGGCTGGACTACATCCGCAACGCGTCCTGGCCCTTCTACAACGAGCGGGTGCGGCCCGACGGCGTGGTCATCGAGACGGTGACCCTGCCGCTGCCGGACGGCGGCTTCGTCACCACCTACACCGACATCACCCAGCGCAAGCAGGCCGAACGGGAATTGGCCGCCAGCCGCGAACTGTTCGAACTGGCGATCCGCGCCGCGCGGGAGGGCATCTCGCAGTGGGACCTGCGCACGGGCGAGGTTTGGTTCTCCCCGCAATGGTGGGGCCTGCTGGGCTATGGCGAGACGGAGATGGAGAACAGCCGCCGCCGTTGGGAAGAGCTGATCCACGCCGACGATCGCGCCGCCGCACTGGAGATGGTGGAAGAACTGGCATCCGGCCGGCGTTCCGAAAGTCGGTTGCTGCAGCGGTTCCTCCATCGGTCGGGCGCGACGGTCTTCCTGGAGACCCGCGCACTGGCCGTGGCGGGCAGCGACGGCCGGACTTTCCGCATCGTCGGCTCCCACACCGACGTGACCGAGAGCGTCCGTGCGGCGGAAGCCGTCCGCGTCGCCAAGGAGGAGGCCGAGCGCGCCCTGCAGGATTTGAAGGAGGCGCAGGTCCAGCTGATCCAGGCGGAGAAGATGGCCGCGCTCGGCTCCCTCGTGGCCGGCGTGACGCACGAAATCAACACGCCGGTCGGCATCGCCCTGACCGGCGCCTCGCTTTTGGCGGAAAAGACGCGGAGCCTGCGCCGCCTGTTCGAAGCCGGCTCGCTGCGGCGCGGCGACTTCGCCGAATTCATCGACATCGCGGACGAAGCGACGCAGCTGATGCTGCTGAACGTCGAGCGCGCCACCCGCCTGATCCAGAGCTTCAAACAGATCGCCGTCGACCAGGCCAGCGAGGAACGCCGCGTTTTCGAACTGAACCACTATATCCACGAGGTCCTGCGCAGCCTGGGAATGCGCATCCGCCGCAGCGGACATGCCGTCGCCGTCCATTGCCCGGAAGACCTGATGCTGGACAGCTATCCCGGCGTCATCAGCCAGATCCTGACCAACTTCGTCATCAACTCCATCCTGCACGGCTACGATCCGGGCGTGCGCGGCCGGCTGACCGTAACGGTCACGCTGTCGGGCGGGGAGGTGGAATTGGTCTTTGCCGACGACGGCAGGGGCATTCCGGCCGATTTGCATGGCCGAGTCTTCGAGCCCTTCTTCACCACCAGCCGCGACCGCGGCGGCAGCGGGTTGGGGCTGAACATCGTCTACACGCTGGTCACGCGCAGCTTGCGCGGGCGGTTGCGGCTGGACAGCGCACCGGGGGCCGGAACCGCCTTCACGCTGCGTTTCCCGCGCGTTACGCCGGCGGATCCTCTGCCGCTGTAGCGGTGCGCGAGAGGATTTTCAAAATTCGGGAGTTGAAAAGTTGGGAGTTGATCGCGGCACCGCCATGACGTGGTCGTCTGCTGGGGGCGGTCTGCTGCGGCGCACGCCATGGTGCGATGGTGGAAGGGGCTGGATTCGAACCAGCGTACGCGTACGCGGGCAGATTTACAGTCTGCTGCCTTTAACCACTCGGCCACCCTTCCATCGGGGCGCAGAGGATTAGCCTTTCGATCGGGTGGGCGTCAAGCCCCTTTTCGCGGATTTTTGCACCAACAAAAAACCTCCGCCCCAAGAACGGGACGGAGGTTTTTTGAAACACGGAATTCAAAGAGGGCGAGGAGACCCGCTTTTCAAAATCCGCTCAGTTCGGGCGACGCGATGCCCGGTGCGCGGGGATCGGAATCGGGCGAATCGCCTGTTCCTCGCGCCGGCTGGCCGACATGTCGATTTCCACGCGGGCCAGGGCCTTGCGCAGTTCGTGCACGCTTTCGGACAGCGACTGGATCGTCGCTTCGCTCGGCTGCTGGCGCCAGCCACGGTAGGCGGAGATGCAGGCCTTGGCCGTGTCGCGCAGGCGGCCTTCGATTGCATCCACCGGCGGGGTCGGCTGTCCGGCCGTCCGCGGAGCATCCACGGTCGCCGGGGCTGCCGCGACCGGAGCCGCCGGGGCGGGGGCTGCCGCGGGGGCCGGAGCCGGTGCGGGTTCCTGACGGTTCAGGCGCAGCGTTTCCGTCGGTGCCGGCGCCGCCGGGGCAGCCGCCGCCGGGGAAGCTGCAGGCGTCTCGACCGGGGTCTGATCGGCCGCCGGTTCCGTCCGCGGGGTACGGGTCAGCGTGCCGCGGACCGTGCGGCCGGCACGGCGCGGCTCTGCGGGAGCTTCGCCTTCCGCAGGAGCGGCGGGAGCGGGTTCGGCCGCCGGGGAAGCCGGAGCCGCGGTCACCGGTGCGGATGTCTCCTCGGCCGGTGCGGCCGGTGCGGAAGACTGACCGTCGTCCGCATGGGCATCGCCCTGGTCGTCATCAGCGTGGGCGGCGTCGCCCTGGCCGCTTGCGGCCTCCGCCTTCTTGATGATGTAGGAGATGGCGCTGGGCGTGCATTCGAATTCGCGCGCGATGGCCGAAAGCGTTGCACCGCTGCGGTAACGTTCAAGAATTTGGGGCCACGCCGACTGCGGAATGCGCCCACGCTTCTTGGGAGACTCCGGTTCGCTCCCGGTTTCTGCGTTCATTATATCGCTCGGTTGCCAAAGTGAATTTTCAGTCATTCGTCAGCATGTCCACCCGAACCGCACGCTTCCGACGCGGGACCACGCGGGCGCGTGCGTCGGCAGCATCGTGGCTTCACGCTGGCGGGCGATGTTTTCGGTATGGATGACTATCGGAAACTCTTCTCAAAAATGCCAGCATAACTTTGCACGGAATCGTGATTTTGTGTCCGGTGTCACAACGGGGCACGACGATTGGTGGATGGCAGGGCTTTTAAAGTCCGTTGACGGATGAAAAGCGCGTACAGGAAACCGCCGGTGGTGGCGTCTTTTGAAAAGTGCGATGGACCCCGGACGGGGGGTGGCGTGTTTTGACTTCAGGAATTTCCCTGAACGGGGCGTTCCGACCGTCACCGGGACTTGTCGGCTCGGCGGGCGGTGGCCGTTGGCTCCAACTGTTTTGCCCCACCGATTTTGCGGAGACCGTCCATGCCGCATGCGTCCGTTCCGCGTTCGCCCCACACCTCCCGCCATCTTCCGGCTGCGGCGCTGTGCGCGCTGCTGGCCGGTGCCGTCCTGTTGCCGGTGCTTCCCGCGGGTCCCGCCGCCGCGCAGGAGGCGCCCGCCGCGAACACCGTCAATGCTGCGCCCAACGCCAGCCGGACCTACGCGCCGCCATCCTTCCGCGACCTCGCCCGGACGCAGGTCGACACCGTGGTCAACATCTCCAGCACCCAGGCGCCGCAGGCATCCGGCGGCGGCCGCCTGCCGGAGGGGATGGACGTGCCCCCCGGCTCGCCGCTGGAGGAATTCTTCCGCGAGTTCCGCAACCGCCAGCGCGGCGGTCAGCCTAACGGCACGCCCGAAGGCGGTCCCAATGGCGGGCCGGGCGGCGGTCCCAATGGTGCGCCGGGGGGTGGGCCGGGCGGCTTGCCCAGCATGGCGCTCGGTTCCGGCTTCATCATCGATCCGGCCGGGCTGATCGTCACCAACAGCCATGTCGTCGCCGATGCGGCGGAAATCTCCGTCACCCTGCATGACGGCACCCGGCTGCCGGCCAAGCTGGTGGGGTCCGATGCGCCGACCGATCTGGCGCTCTTGAAGGTCGAAAGCGACAAGCCTCTGGCCGCCGCCCATTGGGGCGACAGCGAGACGGTGGAGGTCGGCGACTGGGTGGTCGCCATCGGCAACCCGTTCGGGCTCGGCGGGTCGGTGACCGCCGGCATCTTGTCGGCCCGCGCCCGCGATATCCAGCAGGGCCCCTACGACGAGTATCTGCAGACCGACGCCGCCATCAACCGCGGCAATTCCGGTGGTCCGCTCTATGATGCCGGCGGTGCGGTTATCGGCATCAACACCGCGATCTATTCGCCCACCGGCGGGTCGGTCGGCATCGGCTTCGCCATTCCGTCCTCGCTTGCCAAGCCGATCATCGATCAGCTGAAGGACGGTGGCAAGGTGCGGCGCGGCTGGCTGGGCGTCCAGGTCCAGCGGGTGACGCCGGACATCGCCGAAAGCCTGGGCATGGACGGCACCGGCGGCGCGCTGGTCACCAGCGTTTCGCCCGACAGCCCTGCCGCCACCGCCGGCCTGCGCCAGGGTGACGTCATCACCGCCTTCAACGGCAAGCCGCTGGAGCAGATGCGTGAACTGCCGCGTCTCGTCGCCTCGACCGGGATCGGCAGCGACGTGCCGTTGACCGTGCTGCGCGGCGGCAAGCAGGAATCGGTGCAGGTGACGCTCGGCGAACTGCGCAACGAGCCGCAGCAACTGGCGATGTCCGGGTCGAGCGGGGCCCCCCGCTCGGCACAGCCGGAGGAGAGCAAATCGGCGCTCGGCCTCAAGCTCGCCCCGCTCACCCCCGGCCTGCGCGAGACCTTCTCCATCGGCGAGGACGTCGACGGGGTAGTGGTGACGGAGGTGGACGGCGACAGCGTCGCCTCGCAACGCGGGCTGGACCTGGGCGACGTGATCGTCGAGGCGGGGCAGGAGCCGGTGTCGACCCCCGCCGACCTGGAAAGCCGCATCGCCAAGGCAAAGGAACAGGGGCGCAAGACCCTGCTGATGCTGGTCAGCCGCGGCGGCGACCTGCGTTATGTCCCGCTTCCGCTGGACGGCAACAAGGGGTAACCCGTACCGACGCCCGGCCGATAGGACCGGTGCGGGGATCTGCCCCGCTCCGGTCTCATCCTTTTCCGCTACCGTTCGCCGCGCCGCGAGAGTAATTTGCGGCCCGTTTGGCGAATGGGATGGCAAACCGTGAGCATTTATCCGGAGAGCGGCCAGCCGGTGCGGCTGTCGGTCGTTGTCCCCGTCTTCAACGAGGCCGACAACGTGCTGCCGCTGCTCGAAGAGATCGAGCGGGCGCTGGCGCCGGTCGGCGGCTTCGAGGTCATCTTCGTCGACGACCAGTCCGACGACGACACCCAGACGCGGCTTGCCCCGGCGATCGAGGCCGGCCGGCTGCGCGTGCTGCGCCATGTCCGCCGCTCCGGCCAGAGCGCCGCGGTGCGCAGCGGCGTCAAGGCGGCGCGCGGCGAGTTCGTCGTCACCCTCGACGGCGACGGCCAGAACGACCCTGCCGACATACCGGCGCTGTTCGCGCTGGTGTCGACGGGGGAGGCCGGCGCCCCGGTGCTGGTCGGCGGCCTGCGCAAGAAACGGCAGGACACCCTGTCGAAGCGCTGGGCCTCCAAGATCGCCAACGCCGTCCGCCAGTCCTTCCTGCAGGACGGCTGCACCGACAGCGGCTGCGGGCTGAAGCTGTTCCGCCGCGACGCCTTCCTCGACCTGCCGTTCTTCGGGGCGATGCACCGGTTCCTGCCGGCCCTGTTCCGCGCGCACGGCCACCCGGTGGCTTATGTGCCGGTGAACCATCGCCCGCGCGAGCGCGGCGTGTCAAAATACAACAACTGGCGGCGCGGGCTGATCGGCGTGGTCGATCTGCTGGGCGTTTATTGGCTGAAGCGGCGGACGAAGCTGTCGCCCGTCTCCGAACGCCTCTGACCGACCTTACGCTTGCGACCACAAGACCCTTTCGGCACAGGATTTCTACGATGCTTGAGCGCGCTGCGGCCTGGTTCAACGAGCAGAGCACGACCGACCTGATCTGGGTCGGCATCGGCTTCTTTGCCCAGCTGATGTTCACCATGCGCTTCATCGTGCAGTGGATCGCCAGCGAAAAGGCGCGGCGCAGCGTGGTGCCGGAACTGTTCTGGTACTTCTCGCTGGGCGGCGGCGTGATGCTGTTCGCCTATGCCTTCTACCGCTTCGACCCGGTCTTCATGCTGGGGCAGGGCATGGGGCTGGTGATCTACGCCCGCAACGTCTATTTCGTCTGGACCCACAAGAAGTCGCTGGCCGCTGGCGATGCGGTGCCGAGCAAATCGTGACCGCATCCACCCTGCCGCGCGCCGCCCTGCCGATCTGGGCCTATGCGCTGCTGGCGCTGATCGCCGCCGCGCTCTTCCTGCCGGGCTTCACCGTGCTGCCGCCCTTCGACCGGGACGAGGCGCGCTTCGCGCAGGCATCGTCCCAGATGCTGGACAGCGGCAATTTCGTCGACATCCGCTTCCAGGACGAGACGCGCTACAAGAAGCCGGTCGGCATCTATTGGCTGCAGACCGCGGCGACCACGGTGGCCGAAGCGGTGCGCGGCGTTCCGGTGGGCGGCGAGAAGCTGATCTGGACCTACCGCATCCCGTCCTTCCTGGGGGCGATCCTCGCTGTGCTCGGCAGCGCCTGGACGGCGGCGCGGCTGTTCGGCGGTCCGGCCGGCTTCATCGCCGGGCTGATGATGGCGTCCTGCGTCGTTCTGGGGGTCGAGGCGCGGATGGCCAAGACCGACGCCGTCCTGCTCGCCACCGTGGTGATCGGGCAGGCGGTTCTGGCGCATCTGTATCTCACCCGCCGCGATCCGGCTCCCGCCGGGCGGGGGGCCTGGACCGCGCCGCTGGTGTTCTGGATCGCCGCCGGCGTCGGCGTTCTGGTCAAGGGGCCTCTGGTCCTGCTGGTGTCCGGCAGCACGGCGCTGGTTCTGGCGCTGTGGGACCGCGAGGCTGGCTGGCTGAAGCGGCTGAAGCCGCTGGCCGGGCTCGGCATCGTCGTGGCCATCGCCGCTCCCTGGCTGATCGCCATCGCCATCAAGAGCAAGGGCGCCTTCTTCGCCGAATCCGTCGGCCACGACATGCTGGGCAAGGTATCCGGCGGGCAGGAGGGCAAGGGCCTGCCGCCGGGCTATTATCTCGGCACCTTCTGGGTCACCTTCGCCCCCTGGTCGCTGCTCGCCCTGCTGGCGGTTCCCTGGACCTGGGCGCGCCGCCGGCTGGACGCCGTGCGATTCTGCATCGCCTGGATCGTCCCGAGCTGGCTGGTGTTCGAGGCGGTGCCGACCAAGCTGCTGCATTACACGCTGCCGGTCTTTCCGGCGATCGCCGCCCTCGCCGCGGCGGCCCTGCTCGACAATTTCGACCGCAGCCGCGAACGGCCGCGCCGCTGGCTGACGGCCGCCGCCGTGGCGCTCGGCGTCATCGGCTTCGGCGCCCTGACCCTGGCGGTCGCGGTGATCCCCTGGCTGGTCGGCCAGCGGATCGATCCGATCGCGGTGTCGCTGGTGCCTGCGGTGGGCGGGCTCTTCGCGCTCGCCCTGCATC
>Ga0196970_1000692_pt1 | contig 33931 bp, 31 predicted proteins | sample S1v_513CmetaG_FD_148672 | JGI IMG/M metagenome (GOLD analysis project Ga0196970, IMG submission 148672) | Soil microbial communities from Anza Borrego desert, Southern California, United States - S1+v_5-13C | ecosystem: Environmental > Terrestrial > Soil > Desert | place: USA: California... | reverse complement strand
GCCGGGGCGACGTGCCCCCGAACGAACCTGTCCCCGCAATCCTCCAGCCCCGTTAGGTCGCGCCGTTGGCGCCACCCATCGATGCGCCTTCGGGCAGCCGTTCCAAAACGTTGATGAATGATCCGGGCTAGGGTTAAAGCCAAGCATTCCCTTTGATGTAATAACTGGCGCCTCGTCATCGACACGTTCGCCCGCCGGATCGTGGGCTGGCGGGTCGGACGTCGCCATGGCGGCGTGGCTCAACCAAACCGGCCTCCGGGAAATCCGGCGCGGTTCAAGGCTGCCGTCGGCTGCAAGGTCTTGAACATCATGGCCAGCCTCGGCATGCCGGCCTCCCGCAAGGCCGCCTGACCACCACTTCCGCTGAGGCAACTCTGCCGCCTTACCGAGTTTCGCAACAAAGCCCAACCGGCTGCTCCACCCATCGAAATTTCCTCAAAGGGATTTGTCGCCCCACACCCTTTGGCACCTCGTTCGGCTCATTATTCGAAAAGAGACCATTCTCTTTCAAGCAAACATCATTCATTGAGAAGCGCTTTCGGACTCTGCTGAAGATTCGTGGAACTAACCAGCTTGGCTCTTTGCGGAAAGACATTGCTGTCACTACTCTAAGACATGCGAGGGTGAAAACAGAAGCGCGGCCTCGCATCACTTTCAAAATCTCAGAGGAAAACAGATATGGCAAAGATCTTCGCCCCGATCGCCCGCCTGATCTCTCGCGTCGAGAAGGACGAGAACGGCACGCAGCTCGTCGAGACCGCGGTCTGGATCGGCCTCATCACCGCCGCTGTCGTCGGCACCATCGCCCTCATCGGCCCCAAGGTGCTGAACGTCTTCGAGAACGTGAACGCTGCCATGGTCGGCACCGGCTTCAACTAAGCCCAAGATGGTTCGAATGCGTGGCGGTGACGGGTCCTCTGTCACCGCCACGTCTGTGTAAGGAGCGAATATTCTTTGGATCCGGAGGGGTCATGCGACAACGAGCTGTGCTCATGCTGCTTCTGGCCTGCGTGATGGGTGGGACAGCGGTTTTTCTGGCGCGCGGCTGGCTGGAGCGGCAAAACCGCCCCCAGATGATCGCCGCAACGCCCCAGGCGCCGGTCCAGCCCGCTCTGACGACCGTGGTCGTCGCCAAGATCCCGTTGCGCTTCGGCGATGAACTCAACCGCGAGAACTTGCGGGAGGTCAATTGGCCGAGCGACGCTGTCCCCGATGGGGGCTTCACCTCCATTGACGGCGTGCTGTCCGGGGGCGAGCGGCGGGTCGCCTTGCGCGACATCGGGGCGAACGAACCGCTCCTCAAGGGCCGCGTGTCGGGATTTGGCGGGCGAGCCACGCTGTCCGCCCTCGTCGGTCCGGACATGCGCGCGGTGACGATCCGGGTCAACGACGTCCAGGGTGTTGCGGGGTTCGTGTTGCCGGGCGATCGGGTGGACGTGATCTTCACGCGGCCCGAGGGCGCCGCCGAATCCGCGCGTCCACAGTCGCCGCCCATCGCCGACGTGCTCTTGCAGAACCTGAAGGTGCTCGCGGTCGATCAGCTCGCCGACAGCCAGAAGGACAAGCCGGTCCCCGCCAAGGCGATCACGCTCGAAGCTTCCACCGAGGAGGCGCAGAAGCTGACGCTGGCGTCCCAGGTCGGCACCCTGTCGCTGACGCTGCGCAATTTCGCCAATTCCAACTTTGCTGAAGCCGGCACCATCACGGTGAGCGGCCTGTTGTCCCGGCAACTGGAGCCGGCACCTGCCGAATCAATCGCCGAGCCGACCGCCGAACCGGCTCGCGCGCTGCACAGCGTGCGCATCCTGCGCGGCATCGAATCCTCCATGCAGGACGTCACGCCCGAGCTGGAGCGCCAGCCGGCCCAACCGCCGTCGCCCGCCAAGCCGCCGCACGACCGGGCCCGCGTCGCCTGGACCGGCGCCGCTGCCAGGCCCACCGTCGGCGTCCCCTGACAACCTGGGTATTCGACCATGAACCGCCATCCCCGGCCACAGCCTTCCGGCTCGCGGTCGAAAGCGGAACTCGTCCGCGACGACCGGGGCTCCGTCATGATTCTCTTCGCCGTGCTCGTGTCGGCGCTCGTGGGAATCGTAGGTCTGTCGCTCGATCTCGGGCGGCTGTACACCACCAACACCCAGGCGAAGTCCGCGGCCGACGCCTCGGCCCTCGCCGCGGCCACGGTGCTGGCGGCGGCGCTGCGCGCGCCGGGAGCCGACCCGTCCACCCCGCAGCCGGTTATCGACGCCGTCTGGCAGGCCGCGCAGCAGGGGGTCCGCAACAGGCACAACTTCGCCACCGTGTCCAGCGGGGGCGCCGCCAGTACCGGCGGCACGGTCCAGATCACCAACGTCCGCCTGCTGACCAGCCTGCCGGAACTCAATGGCGGCTCGTCCGAGGCGGCGGTGGACGCCTATGTCACCACCGATCCCTGGCAGGCCCATTTCGTCGAGGTGACGACGGAGACGCTGAGCCAGGACAACCTCTTCATCCCGGTGCTGGGCGGCAGCCAGACCTCCAACACCCAGGCCCGCGCCATCGCCGGCTACACCCAGGTGATGTGCAACATCACTCCGGTGTGGATCTGCAACCCGGCCGAGGTGGATGGCGCCGGCACGCCGTTCAATGCCGACGACTGGCGCGGGCGCGAGATCCTGCTCCGCTCCGCGGCGCCGGGTTCGGCATGGAGCCCCGGCAATTTCGGCCTGCTCGACGGCCCGTACGGGCAGAGCGTCCCCGCGGTCACCAGGGCCATGGCGATGGCCGCCCCGGAGGTCTGCTTCCGCTCGCCGGGGGTGGATCTGCGCCCCGGCGAGGCCAACCCGGTCGTCGATGGCCTGAACACGCGGTTCGATATCTACGGGTCCCCGCATCTGAGCCGCAACGATCCGAACTACCGCCCGGCGCTGAACGTCGCCAAGGGCTTCAAGTTCAACAATCCGTCCTGCACCATGAACGGCTCCAACCCGATAACCACGACGCCGGACAAGTTGCCGCGGGATACCAGCTTCGGCGCCAACGGGCGCCTGGGCAACGGGGTGTGGGACTGCCTGACCTATTGGAACGACAACCATGCCGGTCACACGGCACCCGCGGACTGCACCAACCCCTCGCAGATGACGCGCTACGAACTGTACCGGCACGAGATCGACAACGGGCTCCTCTCCACCGACGGCGCTCCCCATTGCTACCAGGGTGCCACCCCGATCCCGGCGGATCCAGATCGGCGCATGCTGTACTTCGCCATCATCAACTGCTCGCAGCAGGGGCTGAACGGCAACCGCAGCGACGTGCCGGTGACCGCCTTCGGCAAGGCGTTCCTGACGGAGCCGGTGAGCGCGCCGCCGAACGACGAGATCGTCATCGAAATCGTTGACGTGGTCCGCCCCGGTGCCGACGACGGCGTGCTGCACGAAATCGTCCAGCTCTACAGGTGAAGCATGACCAAGAAGACGGGGCTCCTCCTGCGCACCCGCATTCGCCGTGACCGGCGTGGGTCGGTCATCGTCGAAGCGGCCATGGTCCTGCCGATGGTGATGGTTCTGCTGTGCGGTCTGGTCGAGATGGGCCGGGCACTCCAGCACCAGCACACGCTGACCGAAAGCGTGCGCGAGGCGGCGCGCTATCTGGCCCGCGTGCCGCTGGCCTGTCCGGCGGGCGGTGATCCCAACTGGGCCACGGCGCGGTCCAATGCGCAGCACCTCGCGGCCACCGGCCGGGTGTCGGGTGGCCAGCCGCTGGTCACGGGCTGGACGGATGCGTCGTTCACCATCGCCGATCCCGTCTGCGAGACGTGGTCCGGCCGGGCGGTGCAGCTGATCACCGTGTCCGCCAACGTTCCCTACGGCGACCTGGGGTTGCTCCAGGTTCTCGGCCTGGACGCCGTGCGCCTCGGGGCGTCGCACCAGCAAGTGCACATCGGCGAATAGGGAGGAACGGCCATGCGGTCGCTGCGACGGGACGAGCGGGGAAGCACCATGGTCGAGATGGCGATCGTATTCCCGCTCATCTTCCTGGTCCTCCTTGGCATTCTGGAGATGGGCAACCTGTTCTCCCAATGGCTGCGGGCCGAGAAGGCGACGCAGTTGGGGGTGCGCTTCGCCGTCACCTCGACCATGGCCGCCACCGGCGTTCCTGATTGTGGGGTGACGACCGCGCAGCCGATCGGCACGCCGTGCCGGCTGATCGCCGGGTCGGATAGCTGGACGCGCACCTGTTCCGCCGGGGCCGGCGGCTGCGACGCGGCGGCCTTCAACGCCATCGTCGCCCGCATGCAGAGCGTCTACGGCATCATCGCCCCGGCCAACGTGGTGGTCGAGTATTCGGGCACCGGCTTTGGCTTCGTCGGCCGGGGCATGCCCATCCCCTCCGTCACCGTGCGTTTGCAGAACATGACCTTTTCCTTCGTCGCCCTGGGCAGTCTGGTCCGCGGGCTCGGAGGCCAGTTCACCGACACGATCACGGTGCCCGATTTCCGGGCGACCCTGACTGGAGAGGATCTCCAGTCATGAAAAGGCATGGAGAAAGGCATATGACCCAGCTTCTTTCGGTACTTGCCCTCACCCGCACCGAAGGGTTCGCCGACGAGGTGCGCCGGGTGTGCGCCGGTCTTGCCGGGGTGCGCCTCGACACGCGGACCCGCACGCCGCAGGCCGTCGCGGCGGCCGAGGCGGCGCCGGACCGGATCCTTCTGGTCGAGTGCCGCGCCGACCAGCCGGAGGAGCGACAGGCGCTGAGCCGTCTGGTTCAGGCCGGTGGCCCACCGGTGGTCGCCGTCGTGCAGGACGCGACCATCGGCGACGTGCGCGACCTGATGCGCCTGGGGCTCGCGGACGTGCTGCCGCGCCCGCTCGCCGCCGACGACCTGGGCCAGGCGCTGGAGCACGCCCGACGGCGGATCGAGGCGCTGCCGCGGAATCTCGGCCGGGTTTACTCCTTCCTGCGCAGTTGCGGCGGGGCCGGCGCCACGACGCTGGCGTTGCAGATGGCCATGGACCTCCTCCAGCGCGACGCCCGGAAGGGAGCGAAGGTCTGCCTGCTCGATTTCGACCTCCAGTTCGGCAACGCGGGGCTGGCGCTCGACCTCAAGGGGCCGGCGGGGCTGAAGCAGATCCTCGAAGCCTCGTCGCGTCTCGACGGGGCGCTCTTCGCCTCGGCCATGGCGCACCATGAGAGTGGGCTGGACGTGCTCACCACGCCCGGGGAGATCATGCCGTTCGAGGCGCTGGGCATCGATCTGGTGGAGCAGATTCTGGCGCTCGCCCGCGAGCAGTACGACCACGTCGTGATCGACCTGCCGCACGCCTGGACCGGCTGGACGCCCAGCGTGCTTGCCGGCTCCTCGCTGGTCTCCCTGGTGCTGCGTCCCACCGTCTCCGGCGTGCAGCGCGCCCGGTGCCACCTTCGGCTGATGGCGGAGGAGCAGCTTGATCATCTGCCGAAGCTGGTGGTGGCCAACGGCGTCGAGCAGGGCTGGGGCAGCGGCTGGCGCCGGCGCTTGCGCGAGGCCATGCAGGCCCTCGACCACGAGATCGCCGTGACCGTCCGCCGCGACGACGAGACCGCCGACGCGGCTCGCGAGAACGGCAAGCCGTTGCGCGCCATCAAGCGCAACAGCGTCATCGAAAAGGACGTGCACGCGCTCGTGGACCGCGCGCTGGCGATGACCGAGGCGGCCGCTCCGCGCACCGGCGCCGCCGCGCCCGCGGCTCCGTCCGCGTCGTTCCTGTCCGCCCTGCTTTCCGTACCGCCGCTGAAGACCGCGCGCTGAGGAGATCGCCCATGTTCGGTCGTTTCCGCGACGGCAACGCCGCCGTCGACATGATGGAGCGCGCCCGCACGGTTCCGCAGCCGCGGGCCGCGGTGCAGTCTCCGCGCCCCCCGTCCTCCCAGGCCGCCGCCTTCGAGCACAGCGAGCGCTACACCGATCTGAAGGTGACGCTCCACCACAAGCTGCTGGAGATCATCAATCTCAGCGCCATCGAAAAGATGGACCGCGAGGAAATCGCCCGCGACGTGAGCGAGCTTGTGAAGGAGCTTTTGGACCAGGCGCAGGAAGCCCTCAACACCGCCGAGCGGACCCGGCTGACCAACGACATCGTGGACGAGTTGCTGGGGCTGGGGCCGCTGGAGCCGCTGCTGAAGGATTCCACCGTCTCGGACATTCTGGTCAACACGCACGCCCAGGTGTTCGTGGAACGCCGCGGCACGCTGGAACTGACCCGCGTCAAGTTCCGCGACGAGGCGCACCTGCGGCGCATCATCGAGCGGATCGTCGCCAAGGTCGGCCGGCGCATCGACGAATCCCAGCCGACCGTGGACGCGCGCCTGCCCGACGGCTCCCGCGTCAACGCGGTCATTCCGCCGGTGGCGGTGGACGGCTCGCTGCTGTCGATCCGCAAGTTCTCCCGCATCCCGCTGGACATGAACAAGCTGGTGGGCATCGGCTCGATCACGCAGGAGATGGCGGACCTGCTGAAGGCCATCGTCGGGGCCCGGCTGAACGTCCTGATTTCGGGCGGCACCGGATCGGGCAAGACGACCATGCTGAACGCGCTGTCCAGCTTCATCGACCCGCGCGAGCGCATCGTCACCATCGAGGACGCGGCGGAGCTGCAGTTGCAGCAGATCCACGTGGCCCGGCTGGAAACCCGTCCGCCCAACATCGAGGGCAAGGGTGGCATCGCCCAGCGCGAACTGCTGAAGAATGCCCTGCGCATGCGCCCCGACCGCATCATCGTCGGCGAGGTGCGCGGCGGTGAGGCGTTCGACATGCTTCAGGCCATGAACACCGGCCACGACGGGTCGATGACCACCGTCCACGCCAACACCTGCCGCGACGCGCTGGGCCGCCTTGAGCAGATGATCGGCATGGCCGGGCTGGACCTGCCGGCGCGGTCCATCCGCGCCCAGATCGCGGCGGCGGTGCACGTGGTGGTGCAGATCCGGCGCTTCTCCGACGGGCGCCGCCGTCTGGTCAGCCTGAGCGAGATCACCGGCATGGAAGGGGATGTGGTCACCATGCAGGAGGTCTTCCGCTTCAACCAGACCGGCGTGGATGCGGACGGCACCGTGCAAGGCACGCACATGGCCACGGGGGTGCGGCCGCACTTCTACGAGCACCTCGTGGCGAGCGGCCAGGACGTGCCCATCCGCATCTTCTCCCCCACTCCGCGACACGGATGAGGAGCCCGTCATGTCCGGCTTTTCCGATATTCAGATCGCCTATCTCCTGCTGTTCGCCTCGACGATCTTCCTGGTCGAGGGGGTGTACTATTTTCTGCGCGACCGCAACTCCTCGGCGGCGGGGATCAACCGCCGCATGCGTCTGATCGCCGCCGGCAAGGACCGGAAGGACGTGCTGGGCACGCTGCGGCGCGCCGACCTCGACCCGGTTTCCGCAGCGTTGGTCCGCGTCATGCCGGTTGTGGAGCGGCTGATTCGCGAGGCGGGCCTGACCGTCACCCCCCGGCGCCTGCTGACGGTCTGCGCGCTCGTCGGCCTCGTCACCGGGGGGCTGCTCTCGCTCACCAATCGGTTGCCTTCAGAGATGGTGGTCCTGTGCTCGATCGCCTTCGGGGCGGCGCTGCCGACGCTGGTGCTGATGCAACGCCGCCGCCAGCGGCTCAAGGCCTTCGGCGAGCAATTGCCGGAGGCGCTGGAGATGATGGTGCGCAGCTTGCACGCCGGCCACCCCATCGCCTCGGCCATCTCCATGGTGGCCAACGAGATGGCCGATCCGGTGGGAACGGAGTTCGGCATCGCGGTCGACGAGATGACGTACGGCCTCGACCTGAACACCGCGCTGCGCAACCTGACCTCCCGCATCCCGCACCCGGACCTGAACTTCTTCGTCGTCGCCGTGCAGATCCAGAATCAGACCGGCGGCAACCTCGCGGAGGTGCTGGGCAACCTTGCCTCGGTCATCCGCGACCGCTTCACCTTGAAAATGAAGGTGAAGGTCATCACCACGCAGGGTCGGTCGAGCGTCTTCGTCCTGGCCGCCATGCCGTTCGTGACGATCGCCGTCCTGAACCTGCTCTCCAAGGAGTACTTCGGGGAGGTCATCGGCCATGCGCTCTTCGCGCCGTCCATGGGGCTGGCGTTCGGCCTCTGGGCCGCCGGACTGGCGGTGATCGTCAAGCTCCTCCACTTCCGCTTCTGATCGGAGCCGCCCGATGAACGCCATTCTTGAACAGGCCGATCTCATCTTTTTCGGCTCGGAAGCGGCCCTGTTGTTCAGCATCTTCGCCGCCGTAGCCCTCCTCGTCGGCGGTTTGGCCGCCGTGCCCCGCGCCCCGCGCATGGAACAGCGCCTCGGGCGGACCGGTGACGGACGCAGCGCCGCCGTGTCCCTCAGCTATGGGGACCGGAGTGCGCGGTCCCTGCTGCGGCGGCTGGAGCGCTCGCTGGCGCCGACGAACGACCGCAAGCGCTCCGCGATCCGGCGGCGTCTCGTGCAGGCCGGCTTCTACGGGCCGTACGCCGTGACGATCTTTTACACGGTGCGGGTGGGCCTTGCCCTGGCTCTGCCGCTGGTGACGCTTCTGGCCGTCCCCATGGTGGTGGGGTCGATGTCGGTCCTGGAGATGTATTTGTGGAGTTCGGCGGCTCTCGGGATTGGCTTTCTCGGGCCGGCGGTGGCGCTCGCGCTGCGGATCAGCGGGCGTCAGACGACGGTGCGCGAAGGTTTCCCGGACACGCTCGACCTCATGCTCGTCTGCGTCGAAGCCGGGCTGGCTCTCAACGCCGCGCTGATCCGGGTGGCCGGAGAACTCGAACGCACATCCCCGCTGCTCTCCGAACATTTCCAACTCGTCGCGCTCGAAATGCAGGCTGGCGCCAGCCGTGAGGCGGCGCTGCGCAACCTGGGCGAACGGGTCGGCATCGAGGAGGTGGGGGCGCTGGTCAGCCTGCTCGTGCAGTCGGAGACGATGGGCGTGAGCGTGGTGCACACGCTGCGCGTCTACGCGGCCGAGATGCGGCGCAAGCGCCTGCTGCGCGCCGAGGAGCACGCCAACAAGCTGCCGGTGCGCATGGTCCTGCCGATGGGCTGCCTGATCATGCCGGCCTTCATCATCGCCATCGCCGTCCCGGCCGTGATCCGCATCGTCCAGGCCTTCGGCCAGTGATCGCGCCAGCGCGGGAGATTTTCCATGACCGACCTTTTCCTTCTCGGCGCGGCCGGGCTGCTGATGGCCGCCGCCATTTCGGACGTGCGATGTTATCGCATCCCCAACACCCTGTGCGCCGCGCTGGCGGTGCTGTTCGCGGTGCGGGCAATCCTCGCCGGGCCACCGTTCCCGTTCGGCCACCTCATCCCCGCGACGCTCGTCTTCGCCATCGGGCTTGTCCTGTTCGTTCGCAACCTGATGGGCGGCGGTGACGTCAAGCTGCTGGCTGCGGCCGTGCTGTGGATCCCGCCCGCCTTCGTGCTGCGGCAGATCACCGGGATTGCGCTTTCCGGCGCCGTGCTGGCTCTGCTGCTGCTTCTGGCGCGCGGGATCGCTCGGCACGGCGCGTTTGCCCGGGACGGGGACCTTCCCCTGCTGCTGCAAGACAAGGCACCGGTGCCATACGGCGTGGCCATCGCCCTGGGAACGATCGCCTATCTTCCCGTGGCCTGATGAAGTGACGGCCGCCGTCTGCGGGGGGCTTCCGAAAATGCATAGGCGTTGTGCCGGACTCCGCTCAAGGTTCAGTATGCATAACGATGACCAATCGCATAATTGACGTCTGGTTTGTATCTGGGCTTCCCTTTTGAGGTGCGCAGCCGGACTTTTTTTGGCGACCCTTGAGGCGAGGACGTGACCAGATGATGAAATTCTGGGGCCGGATTTTGGTTTTGGGATCCATTGCCTTGTCCGTCGCCGGCTGTGCCAGCGATTTCAGAGGCAGGACTGGCGCGTCCGCCGAGGCCGCCCGGCAGCAGATGGCGCCGGACCAGCGCACCCTGGTGCTTGCCCAGGCGGAGAGCGATCTGCGCGAACGGAAGCTGGACGCCGCGCTCAACGGTTTCCTGTCCGTGCTCCAGGGATACCCCGACGACCCACGCGCCCATGCCGGGACCGGCGAGACCTATCTGGCCATGGGGAACGGGGAACTGGCGCTCAAAGCGTACGAGGCTTGGCCCGCGTCGATCGCCAACGGGGCCGAGGCCTTCCAGGGCCGCGGCATCGCCCATGTGCTCCTTGGCGACGAAGCCGCCGCGCGGACGAACCTGACCAAGGCGGTCGAGGCGGATCCATCCCTGTGGCGGGCGTGGAACGCCCTGGGGCTGATCAACGACCGCGGCCGCAACTGGGCGCAGGCGGACCAGTGCTATCAAAAGGCCGCCCAAATCAATCCCGGCGCGGCGGAGATATACAACAACCGCGGCTACTCGCTCTTGCAGCGGGGCGACCACGCCTCGGCGATTCCGCTCTTCAACCAGGCGTTGCGGATCGACCCGACTCTGGAAGCAGCCCGCAACAACCTGACGCTGGCGAGCGCGCTTCAGGGCCGGTACGAGGGGGCGCTGACGGCGATCCCTTCGGAAGTCCTTCCGACGGCGCTGAACAACGTCGGCTATGCCGCTCTGCTGCGCAGGGACTACGCGTCGGCAGAACTCTACCTGACGCGCGCCGTGCAGAGCAGCCCCCGCTACTTCGAAAAGGCCAACGAGAATCTGCGCTGGCTGAACTATCTGCGCGGCGCCTCGCCCGAGGAGGCACGGGCGGCGCGGCCGGCCAAGGCATCCGCTCCCGTGGTGCTCGCCCCGGCCCCATAATTCCTCAAAGCCTGGAGCATTTTCCTCCGACACGCGTTGGCCGTTCAGGGTGCACCGCGTGGTGGGAGGGGCGAAATGCTGTCCAGGGGCGGCCCGGCGCAGGTCGCGCGTTGCGCTTTCATGGTGGCCGCGGCACTGCCGGCCCTGATTTCGTCCCCCGTCCTCGCCGGTCAGGCCATCGTCCGCGACATCTTCGTCGAGGCGTTCGCTCCCGCTTACCCCGATGCCCGCGGCACGGCATTGCAGCTCGCCATGAGGCAGGCGGTCGCCAAGGCGACGGGCACAGACAGCGTCACCGTGCAGCGCGCCGAGAGCATGGTGTCCTTCGTCGAGGTGCTGGAGGAAACCGTTCGGCCGGAGTACTACGCCCTGCGTGTTTCCATCGGTGTGCGTGGCCCGAATGTCCGGGAGGTGGAGGTGCCAGTGGAACTGGCCGAGGGCCCCCCGCCCGTCGTGCATTCCCCCAGCCGCGTCCAAGACGGCGTGCCGGCACAGCCGTGGACGGCGCCGGGCGGAACCACCCCCACGCTCCTGTCCCTCAAGGTTCCCCGAGGCATTCCGGGGGCGCTTGCCGGCTACCGCGCCGTGCTGGCCGGGCTGGACGTGCGGCACGTGCGGATTCATCCCAATCCCGATCTTCTCCTGGACGTGACGGTCAGCTTGCGGCGCCCCCCGGCCCACCTGCCGGAGCCGCCGGCCGGCAGCGGTATGCTCATAAGCCAGGCATTTCCGAGCGAATGACGACGGCATACATGCGAAGGTACTATGCGTAATTCGCCCGCGCTGCCGAAATGGTGAGGCGTTAGGCCGTACAATGTTGCCCTAAGGTAGATTGCCAATACCTTCAATACTTTGCCACAGTTTCGTTTCACTTAGTCTCGCGACGCATAAGAATGCGCGTCGATCGTCGCCTAAACTCTGGGCAGTCGCGCGCCGACCGGGGCAGACGAAATGAACATAAGATCATTTACGGCAATCGTTTGTGCGCTTTCCCTGTCGCTGTGTTTCGGCCGTTCCGCGGACGCGGCGGAGCCAAGTGTCCGCATCGAGACGGCCAACCCGCGCCTTGCCGGCGAAATCCAGCTTCCCGTCAATAAATCGCGCGTGCTTCGCGTCGATCGGCCGGTAACGGACATCTTGGTGGGCAGTCCGGAGGTGGCCGACGTCATGGCGCTGTCGGACCGCTCGGTCTACGTGCTCGGGCGCAAGCTCGGCTCGACCAGCCTCGCCCTGTACGGCGAGAACCGGCAGCTGATCGCCGTCATGGACCTGACGATCACGCCGGACCTGCCGACGCTGCGCCAACGCCTGCACGAGATCATGCCCAGGGAGCGGATCGACGTGCGGGCCGCCAACGAGTCGGTGGTGCTGAGCGGCCCCGTTTCCAACGGCAGCCAGCTCAAGCAGGCCCTGGCGATCGCCGAGAGCTTCGCGCCCGGCAAGGTGACGAACATGATGACGCTGACGGGCGGCCAGCAGGTGATGCTGGCGGTCCGTTTCGCCGAAGTTCAGCGAACGGCGGCGAAGGAGCTTGGGATCTCCACAAACGTCAAGTTCGCGGCGGGAAACAGTGCGCTCGCCATCGCGACCGGCATCGTTCCGGCGTTGGCGCCCTTTGCGACGGCCCGGGCCGTGCTGGCCACCGGCAACTGGACGATCGACGCGCTGCTCGACGCTCTCGAGCAGAAGGGGGTGATCAAGACGCTCGCCGAGCCGAACCTGATCGCCATGTCGGGCGAGACCGCCAGCTTCCTGGCCGGCGGTGAATTTCCCATTCCCGTGGGAACCGACGAAGACAACGGTCGCAGCCGCATTCACATCGAGTTCAAGGAGTTCGGCGTGAAGCTCGCCTTCACCCCGACCGTCGTCGGAGGCGACGTGATCAATCTGGTGGTCCGCCCCGAGGTCAGCGCCATCGACCGCGCCAACGGAATCACGGTCACCGGTCTGGTGATTCCGGGCCTTACGGTCCGCCGGGCGCACACCACAGTGGATCTGCGGCACGGCGAAAGCTTCGCCATCGCCGGCCTCATCCGCAGCAATTTCTCCGACACGGTGGACCAGCTTCCCGGCCTCGGCAACATTCCCATCCTTGGAACGCTGTTCCGCAGTTCCTCCTTCCAGCGCGAGGAAACCGAGCTGGTCATCATCGTCACGCCGTATCTGGCGCGGCCAGCGCAGCCGGGGCAATTGCGGCTGCCGACCGATGCCTTCCGCCCGCCGACGGAAACGCAACTCTTCCTCAACGGGCGCGTCGACGGGTCTCCTCTTCCCGGACAGGGCGGCGCCCCCGGCGCAACCATGCCACCGGGGGCTGGGCTCGCCGGAACCGTCGGCTACGTGGTCAAGTGAGGTCCGACATGAGCGCGAAAACATTGACGCTGCTGGGGGCCTTGCTGGCCGTCGCCTGCTCCCCCGAGAGCACGACCACCCCGCCGGAAATCCATGGCGACATCGTGCGCCACAACATGGCGGTGCACATCATGCCACTCCCACTGTCGCCGGCGACGGGAACGCCCACGGACATTCCCGGACCTCGCGGTGACGTGCTGATGGAGCGGTACCTGACAGGCAAAGTCAAGGAGCCCGTCGTCGGGTCAAGCCGGCCGTCCGTGACCAGCGGCGGGGCCGCAGGCCAATAGCGCATCCTGCTCCCACATGAGGGCGGTCCCCGCCGGGGCCGCACACCGGTCGGAACGGACATGACCAACCTGCGATCCCCTGCCTCCCGGCATGCCGTCGCGGCGGCCATCATGGCGCTGTGCGCGATGCCGCCCCTCACGGCGCGCGCCGCCGGTCTCCTCAACGCGGACTGCTCCGGCCCCGGCCCGGACGAAATCACCTGCCTTGCCTGCAACATCTACTACGAGGCACGAAACCAGAGCGAAGCGGGGCAACTGGCCGTCGCGATGGTGACGCTCAACCGGCTGCGCGCGCCGGACTACCCGAAGAGCATCTGTGCGGTCGTCTGGGAGACCCGGCGCGTCGCCCGCACCGGATCGCTCGTCGCACAGTTCTCCTGGACGCAGGAGCGTCATGCCGGCCCCATCGAGGAGCCCGCCTGGCGCAAGGCGCTCGACCTCGCCAGGCGGGCCGTGGGGTCGCTTGAGCGGCCTGGCTCGGAGCCGGACCCCAGCCTCGGGGCGTTGTTCTTCCACGCGTCCTACGTGTCGCCGCCATGGTCGAGCGACGGGTCTCTGGATCTGACCACGCGGATCGGAGATCACCTGTTCTACAAGGACCCGAACGTGACGTCGGATGCGCGCCCCCTGCACGTGCCCATGGTGCGGCAGCGCGCGAGCGTGGTCCCCCCGGCGGGGAGCGCCGCACTGCCTCCCGACGCGTTGCCCTGGGTTCGGCCCGGGGCGAAGCTGATCCGCATATCGGCGGGGACCGCCCCGAACACGGTCAGCATCAGCAGCTTCGAGCGGGGGATGGTCCGAACCATCGTGGTCGGACGCGAGAGCCCGGTCCGCAAGCCCTTCGGAAGCGCTACGAGCGCACCCTTCTTCCCGATTTCGTTTCCGTGACCGGGATTGCGCCCGGGTCAGCGTGCTGCATCGATGGCGCCGGTATCGTAGGCGGAGGCGCCGTTGCCACACTGGTCTACCACCATGCCCCACACGGTCAATGCCGCTCGCCGGCACCATGTCGCCCGTCCAAAGCGACGCGTGCTCAACCGGGCCGAGTGCGACGCCGCGCGGCAGCCTGACCGTCTGGGCGTCCCGGTGGCTCTGTTGCAAAGTTCGATAAAGTGCGCGGAAAGCCGTGGGTTCGGTGCCGTCAGGCGGCAACGCCCAATAGGCTCGCGATGACGGCGGTCTGGGGGCCCCATGTCGTTGGCCGGGATGGCGGCGACGTGGCCTTCGCGCTTTCCCAAGCTGGCCGAGCCGATGGACACCTCGCGCGAGCACTGGCCGCAGGTCTCCTCCACAACCCCCATCGAACGGCTCAACGGCGAGGTCAAGCGGCGCTCCGACGTGATCGGCATTTTCCCGAACCCCGAAGCAGCCGTGCGCCTCTGGAAAGCCTCGCTGCGTTGAGCGATGATCCCGTCCGCAAGCTGCCCGCCGTGGCAGCCTGAGCAACCGCGAACCCCACCGAGGTTCGGCGCTGTTACACCACGCCCCGGGACACGATCCTGCGGAGAATGGCCGGATGATCGGCAACGTCCCGCAGGCGTTCTCGCACGTGGCGCTCGTCAACACGGCACAGAACCTCGCCCGCGCCTTGGGGCCGGCGCGGGCGCGTTTCGACGGCTGAGGTGCCGGCCTATTCGGCGGCGCTCGACGCGCGCTCCTGGTTGGCGGGCGCGTGCGCGGTGCGGCGGCGCAGGCCGTCGCGCCAGACCTCGGCCAGCGTGTACACGCGCCGGCCGGTAAGCTGCTCGACCTGCTGGCGGCACGAGAACCCGTCGGCGATGAGCAGCGTGTCGTCCGGCGCGGCGCGCACGCTGGCGCCGAGCCCCTGGTCGAAGATGCCCACCGAGACCTCGTACTTGTCCGTCTCGTAGCCGAACGCGCCGGCCATGCCGCAGCAGCCGTCGTCGAGGATTCGCGCGTCGAGCCCGCTCTTGTGGATCTGCGCGGCGTCGCAGCCCATGCCGATCACCGCCTTGTGGTGGCAGTGGCCGTGCACCAGGGCGCGGCCGGACAGCCGCGGCGGGTCGAAGCGCGCCACCGTCTCCAGGAACTCGGCCAGCAGCATGGAGCGGGCGGTCAGCCGCTTCGCCTCGGGGTCGTCGGGGAACAGGTTGGGCAGCTCGTCGCGGAACACCGAGATGCAGCTCGGCTCGACGCCCACCACGTGGGCGCCGGCGTCCAGCTCGCGGCGCAGCCCGGTCATGGTGCGCCGCAGCGTGCGCCGGGCGGCATCCAGCCAGCCGAACTCGTAGTAGGGCCGGCCGCAGCACAAGTTGCCGCGCGGGATCCTGACGTCGAAGCCGGCGGCGTCCAGCACCTCGGCCGCGGCGAACAGCGGCTCCGGCGCGAAGTGGTTGTTGAAGGTGTCGCTCCACAGCACCACCGGCGGGCGTCCGCGGCCGGGCTCCGGCCGAAAGGCGCGGCGGAAGGTGGGGGAGGCGAAGGTCGGCACCGGGCGCTGCGGTGCGATGCCGGCGACCGCCCGCGACAGGCGCCCGAACACCGGCATCTGCGTCGCCAGGTTGGGCGCCCACCACACCGGCGCCAGCCAGCGCGCCCACATGTTGATCAGACCCATGGTGTAGGCGACGCGCGGGCGCAGCCGGCCCCGGTAGTGGTGGTGCAGGAACTCCGCCTTGTAGGTCGCCATGTCGACGTTGACCGGGCAGTCGGACTTGCAGCCCTTGCACGACAGGCAAAGGTGCAGGGAGTCGCGGACCGCCTCGCTGCGCCAGCCGTCCCGGACCGGGTCGCCCTGCAGCATCTCCTGCAGCATGCGGGCGCGGCCGCGGGTGGTGTGCTTTTCCTCGCGCGTGGCGCGGTAGCTCGGGCACATGGTGCCACCCTCGTGGCGCCGGCACTTGCCGACGCCGACGCAGCGCAGCGCCGCGCGCGAGAAGGAGCCGCCGTCGTCCGGGTAGGCGAAGACGTGCTCCGGCTCCGGCCGGTGGAAGCGGGGGCCAAGGCGCAGGTTCCGGTCGATGGGGTCGGGATGCACGACCGTCTTCGGGTTCATGCGGTTGCGCGGGTCCCAGATCGCCTTGAACTCCTCGAAGGCCCGGACCAGCTCGTCGCCGAACATGATCGGCAGGAGTTCGGAGCGCGCCTCGCCGTCGCCGTGCTCGCCCGACAGCGTGCCGCCGTGCCGCACCACGAGGTGCGCCGCCTCCACCATGAAGTCGCGGTAACGGCTGACCTCCTGCGGCGTGTGCAGGCCGAAGCCGACACGGCAGTGGATCAGCCCGTCGCCGAAATGGCCGTAGAGGGACGGGTGGTAGCCGTACCGGTCGAACAGCTTCAGCAGGTCGCGCATGTAGGCGCCGAGGCGTTCGGGTGCCACCGCCGAATCCTCCCAGCCCGGCCAGGTATCGTGTTTCTGCCCCGGCACCCAGGCGGTGGCGCCCAGGCCGGATTCGCGCACCCGCCACAGCCGCTCCTGCTGGTGCTCGTCGGCGACGATCTTGAGGCCGGTCACGTGCGCCTGGCCGCGCAGGTGATCCTCCAGCCGCCGCGCCCGGGCGGCCGCCTCGTCGCGGTCGGCACCGCTGAACTCGACGAAGAGCCAGGACGGCCCTTCGGGCAGCAGCTTCAGGTCCTCCACGTGCAGGTGCTTCTTGCGCATGAAGTCGGCGAGCCGCTCGTCCACCCCTTCGATGGCGTCGGGGTCGAAGCCGCGGATCTCCGGCACCCGGTCGGCCGCGTGGCACACGGTGTCGAAGCCGACCGCCAGCACCACCTTGGCCGGCGGGTCGTCGATCAGGTTGAGCGTGGCGCGCAGGACGGTGACGCAGGTCCCCTCCGAACCCACCAAAGCACGGGCAAGATGGAAGTGCCCGCTCTCGTCCGGCAGCAGGGAATCGAGGTTGTAGCCGGAGACGCGGCGCGGGATCTTCGGGTAGACGCGGCGGATCTCCTCGGCGTAGCGCTCGCGCAGCCGCTTCAGCGCGGTGTAGACCTCGCCCCGGCGCCCGCCCCCGGCGATCAGGCGGTTCTCCTCGTCCAGGCTGGTGCGGCCGACGGTCATGCGCAGGCCATCGTAGGTGAGGACCTCCAGGCTCTCCACGTTGTGGCTGGTGACCCCGGCGACCAACGAGTGCGGCCCGGCCGAGTTGTTGCCGATCATGCCGCCGATGCAGTTGTGGGAGTGGGTCGCCGGGTCCGGCCCGAAGCGCAGGCCGTGCGGCCGGCAGCGCTTCTGCACCTCGTCCAGCACGATGCCCGGCTCGACGGTGGCGAGGCGCTTCTCCAGGTCGAGCGCGAGGAAGCGGTCGCAGTACTTCGAGGCGTCGATGATCACCGCCCGGTTGGTGGTCTGGCCGGCCAGCGCCGTGCCGCCGCCTCGATGCGTGATCGGGGCGGCGAACTCGGCGCACACCCGCACCGCTTCGGCCAGCGTCTCGACATCGTAGGGAACGACGACGCCGAGCGGCACCTTGCGGTAGTTGGAGGCGTCGGTGGCGTACAGCGCACGGTCGCCGTCGGAAAAGCGGATCTCGCCGTCCACGCGCGACTTCAGCGCGGACACCAGGCCGGGCACGTCGATGGTGTTCATGGGCGGAACCTCTCGGCGTCTGCGTTCCGGAACGTGATCCCCGCGGCGGGGCGCACGGGGATGCGGATGCTGGGGCAACCCGCCCGCCCCGCGCCGGTTCCGGGAATTGCGACAGCGGCGGCAGGGGAAAACTGGCAGCCAAGGCGAACCGAAGCGGCCGCCGAGATTTGCTCCCTCAGACAGCGACGGCAAATCATAGCCGGTACCATCGGCATCCCGTTGACCTTCCGAGCCTGGGGAATGCCGTCCACATCAACCTTCTCGTTCGTCGTTTCTATTGCCGCAACCCGGTCTGTCCGCGCCGGACCTTCGCGGAACCCGTGCCGGAACTTTTGTCCCCGCGGGCGCGCCGCACCCGGCGGCTCGCCAGCGCACAAGGGCGGGTCGGCGTCACCTGTGGCGGGGAAGCCGGCGCACGACTGCCGCGTCGGCTCGGTGTGAATCGGCGTCCAATGCGAGGCAGAGCTACGAGGCGGCTCGTCTCGTTGGTCTAATTAGCAAATCCGGCGATCAGAGCGGCCCTCTGTCGGCGCCGACAGAAGGCCAGCTCGTACCGCAGATTTGCGAATGGAATCAGATCCCTAAGCTTTTCTGGACTGTGGCCTGCACTTGGGCGCCGATCCACAGCGACCGGGCTTTCGGAGAGGTCACCGCGCCACGCGCAGCGCCGGCAAGACCCGACCGCCCGTCGGCACGTCCGCGCAAAGAGAGCGTAAAAGCGTCTGCCGTCGCCGGACGGACGAGGTTGGGAACACCAAGTTGCCTGGATCCTTTCCTGATCTTGCGTATCGGCAAGACCACTGAGGCCGGTGGCGACCGCGGCGTGGCTAATCTTTCGATATATACTCTATCCAGAATGAGTATTCATGTGTTGCGATTGACCCGATGTGACACGTGATCATATAATCGTATGCTAATCCGGCAATCGGTTGTCCCGATCGGGTGCGGATCAACGTGATCGCTCGCAACGTCCGGGCGGAGGCCAGCATGCAGATCACCCGAGGGGCGACGTCCGAGCCCTGGCACGTGGGTGTGCTCTTCTCGAGTTCGGGCTTCATGGCCGTGATCGAGGAGACGCAACTGCGCGGCACGCTGATCGCCCTGGACGAGATCAACGCCAACGGCGGCGTGAACGGCCGCGAACTCGTCCCCATCATTTACGACCCCGCATCGGAGATCGCCGGCTTCGGCCAGTACGCCAAGCGGCTGATGGTCGAGGACGGCGTCACGACGATCTTCGGGTGTTACACCTCGTCCAGCCGCAAGGCGGTGCTGCCGGTGGTCGAGCGGCTTAACGGCCTGCTCTGGTACCCCACGGTCTACGAGGGCTTCGAATTCTCGCCCAACGTCATCTACACCGGGGCGGCGCCGAACCAGAACAGCGTGGCCCTGTGCCGCTTTCTCATGGACCATTTCGGCACGCGCTTCTATTTCGTCGGGTCCGACTACGTCTATCCGCGCGAGTCCAACCGCATCATGCGCGAACTCGTGCGCGCCAGCGGCGGCGAGGTGGTTGGCGAGACCTACCTCAGCCTGCGGGCGCAACGCCGCGACTTCCTGCCGGTCATCCGGGACATCAAGCGGGCGCGGCCGGACGTGATCTTCTCCACCGTGGTTGGGGATGCCACCGTCTTCCTGTACCAAGCCTACGCCGATGCCGGGCTCGACCCCAAGGTGATGCCGATCGCCAGCCTGACCACGACGGAGGCGGAAATCCGCGCCATGGGGTGTGACGTGGGCGAGGGGCACATCACCGCGGCCCCCTATTTCCAGTGCATCGAGGGGGCGTGCAACTCGTCCTTCGTGCAGCGCTACAAGAAGCGCTACGGCGACGACGAGCCGACCAACATGTGCGTCGAGGCCGCGTACTTCCAGGTGCAGATCTTCGCCAAGGCGCTGGAGATGGTGAACACCATGGAGACCGACGCGCTTCGCCAAGCGGTGTTGGGCGTGGACCACGAAGCGCCGCAGGGGCCGGTGGCGATCAACCCGGTGTCCAGCCACACCGACCTGTGGACGCGCATCGGCCGCGCCAACCGCAAGGGCCAGTTCGACATCCTGCAACAGTCCTGCGCGCCCGTGTCGGCTGACCCGTACCTGGTCGGCTACGGCCGGGCGACCGCCTTCTAGGAGGCTTCCATGACCGAGCGCCCCCGGCCGGATCGGCCGCAGGGTGGCCGCGGACGGGCCATCGCCGCCGAACTGGCGAACCTGTCGATCACCGTCGCCACGCGGCGCGACGAGGACGGCGAAACGCTGCTGCGCGAGCTGCAGCGCACCCGCGCCCAGGTCCGTCACCTCTGGCCGGTGCCCGAGCGGCTGCCGGAGGACACCGACGTCCTGTACTGCGACCTCGCTCCGGGGTTGCCCGACCGCATCCCCTGGGTGCCCGGCGAGCCGAAGGCGGCGCTGGTGGTGATGATCCCCCGCACGCCGCCGCCCGACCTGGAGTTGTTGACCAACTCGTCGCCCGACGCGGTGCTGCACAAGCCCTTCGCGCCGAGCGCGGTGGTGACCAGCCTGCTCATGGCGCGCCACCAGTTCCTCTATGAACAGCGGCTGCGCGGGCGCATCGAGAAGCTGGACGAGACGCTGCGCACCATGCGCAGCGTCGAGCGCGCCAAGGCGATCCTGATGAGCACGCGCAGCATGCGCGAAGACGAGGCCTATCACTTCCTGCGCCGGCAGGCGATGGTGCGGCGGGTGCCGATCAGCGCGGTGGCCGCGGCCATTGTTGACACGCACGAGATATTCAGTTAGGCTGACAAACGATCCGCTTCGCGCGGACCCTGCGGCAGTGCTGCCGCTGCGACAAGACATTTCGGGCAAAGACGCCCCTGCGACGTCCACCACCGGTGGCCGACGCAGGGGCGTTTTTGTTTTGCGCAAAAACGGGAGGGTGGAATGAGCTTCAAGCGACGCGATTTCCTCAAAGGCACCGTGGCCGCCGGCGCCGCCGCCTCGGTCGGTTTTCCCCACATCTGGATCAAGGACGCCTCGCTCGCCTACGCAGCCGGCGGGCAGATCAAGGTCGGCGTGCTGTTCTCGTTGACCGGCACCACCGCCATCATCGAGGAGTCGCTGAACAAGGCGACGCTCATGGCCATCGAGGAGATCAACGCGGCCGGCGGCATCAACGGCATGAAGCTCGTGCCGATCGTCGAGGACCCGGCGTCCGACCCGGCCACCTTCGCCGACAAGGCCCGCAAGCTGGTCGTCAGCGACCACTGCGTCAGCGTCTTCGGCTCCTACACCTCGGCCAGCCGCAAGGCGGTGCTGCCGGTGTTCGAGAAGCGCAACAATCTCTACTGGTACCCGACCCTGTACGAGGGCCGCGAGTGCTCGAAGAACGTCATCTACACCGGCGCCGTGCCGAACCAGCAGCAGGACGAGTTCATTCCCTGGCTGATCAAGAACTTCGGCAAAAAGTTCTACCTGATCGGCTCCAATTACATCTACCCGAAGGAAGAGAACAACTACTGCAAGAAGCTTCTGGAGAAATACGGCGGCGAGGTGGTGCAGGAGGAATACGTGCCGCTCGGGCACTCCGAGTTCAGCTCGGTGATCAACAAGTTCAAGAGCACGCAGCCCAACGTGATCTTCTCGACGGTGGTGGGCGATTCCGTGGTGGCGCTGCATCGCCAGTACCGCGCGGCCGGCCTCGATCCCGAGAAGATGCCGATGGCCAGCCTCACCACCTCGGAGAACGAGATCGCCGCGATGGGCGGCGACGCCGCGGCCGGCCACTTCACCTCGGCCCCCTACTTCATGGTGCACAAGTCGGCGGAGAACGAGAGGTTCGTCGAGGCCTACCTGCGGCGCTGGGGCAAGGACAAGGTGACCCACTTCGTCTCCGAGCCCGCCTACTTCCAGGTCCATCTCTTCAAGCAGGCGGTCGAGAAGCTGTCCGCCAAGGACATCTCGCCCACCACCATCCGCGAGGCGGTCAAGGGCGCGGAGATGATCGCGCCGCAGGGCCGCGTGCGCATCGAAGCCGAAAACCTGCACACTTGGCTGTGGCCGAAGATCGCCCGCGCGCGCTCCAACGGGCAGTTCGAAGTGCTCGTCGACGCCAAGGACTGGATCAGGCCGGAGCCCTACGCCGCCTACCCCGGGCAGGTGTGCACCGCCGCCGGTCTGAAGCAGTCCTGATCCGGCCATGATACGGCCGACGCCCGAAGGCTTCGTCCGTATCCCCCTCTCGCCCTTTGCCAGTGGCAAAGGGCTGTCGGGTTCGACCGGCGGCGCTTGATGGAAGCGATCAAGCGCCGCCGGTATGACAAGCCTGTCTTCCCTGAAACGGCGCGGCGGCCCGCGGGCACGCCGCGCCGAACGGAGGAACACGCATGGACTTCGCCCTGCAACAGCTGATAACCGGGCTCAGCATCGGTTCGATCCTGCTGCTCGTGGCGCTCGGCTTGGCGATCATCTACGGCTCCATGGGCGTCATCAATCTGGCGCACGGCGAGTTCGTGATGCTCGGCGCCTACAGCGCCTGGGCGCTGCAGGCGTTCCTGGGCCTCGACCTGCTGCCCAGTTTGGTGCTCATCTTCGTGATCGTCGCCGCGCTTGGCTGGGTGCTGGAGCGGACGGTGATCCGGCGCCTCTACCGCCGTCCGCTCGACACCATCCTGGCCACCTGGGGGCTGGGCGTCATGCTCCAGCAAATCGTCCGCCTGAGCGCCGGCGGCGAACTGCGCTACGTGCAGATGCCAGAGACGCTGTCGCACAGCGTCACCCTGTTCGGCGTGGAGGCGTCGGCGTACCGGGTTTTCATCTTTCTCGCCGCCGTACTGCTGTTCTTCGTCACGTGGTTCCTCATGCAGCGCACCACGATCGGCATGAAGCTGCGCGCCGTGGTGCAGGACCCCAACGTCGCCGCCTGCTTCGGCATCAACGCCGACCGCGTCTACGGGCTGACCTTCGCCTATGGCGCCGGGCTGGCGGGGCTGGCCGGCGCCCTGGTGTCGCCGCTCAAGAGCGTGGCGCCGGAGATGGGCACCGGCTACGTCATCGACGCCTTCATGGTGGTCGTGCTGGGCGGCGTGCAGAGCCTGCTCGGCACCGTGGTGAGCGCCTTCCTGCTGGGAGAGCTGTCGGCGGTGATCGCCTTCCTGCAGAACGACACGGTGGCCAAGGCGCTGGTGCTGCTGGCGATCGTCGTCCTCATCCGCTTCCGCCCGCAGGGGTTGTTCGTCGCGAGGGTGCGGGCATGACCGGGATACTCAACGCGCGCCGTGCGCCGAACCGGGTGAGGTCTGTCCGCGGGCGGACGGTCTCCTGGGGAACCGTGGCGCAGCTCGCCGTCTATGCGGCGGTGTGCGCCGGCATCTTCGTGCTGCCGGTCGGGCTGGACGACTTCATGCTGAACAAGGTGGCGCGCTACCTCGTCCTCGCCATGCTGGCGATGGCGCTCAGCCTGTCCTGGGGTTACGCCGGCATCCTGAACCTGGGCCAAGCCCTGAGCTTTGGCCTCGGCTCCTACTGCATGGCGATGACGCTGAAGCTGCGCACGGTGCCGGTGCACACCGGCCCGGAGGGGCTGCCCGACTTCATGGTGTGGAACAACGTTCAGCAACTGCCGTGGTTCTGGGTACCGTTCCATTCCACCGCCTTCGCGCTGGCGGCCGGCATTCTCATCCCGGCGGGGTTGGCGATGCTGCTGGGCTGGTTCATGTTCCGCGGCCGCGTCACCGGGGTCTACACAGCAATCATCACGCTGGCGACGATGGTGGTGGTCAACCTGCTGATCATCGACCAGCAGCGTTATACCGGCGGCTTCAACGGCATCACCGACCTCGCCCAGCTCACCCTGTTCGGGGTCGAGTTCGACGCCTACGCCAGCACCACCTACTATCTGGTGGCATCTTGCCTGACCGCCTGCCTGTTCCTGGCGCTCGCCTTCACCAAGAGCAAGGCCGGTCTGATCCTGCAGGCGGTACGGGACCACGAGGAGCGGGTCCGTTACTTCGGCTACGACGTCGCCTACTACAAGATCGCGGCGCTGACCGTCTCTGCGGCGATCGCCGGATTGGCGGGCATGCTCTACACCGTGGTCATGGAGTTCGCCTCGCCGACCTTCCTCGGCGTGCAACTCAGCCTGTCGGTGGTCATCTGGTGCGCCGTCGGCGGCCGCAACAGCCTGCTCGGCGCCACGCTCGGCGCCATGCTGGTGGCCGGCATGCAGGGCATGCTGTCGGAATCCGAGACCTTCCTCGAAACCTGGACCCTGGTGATGGGGGCGATGTTCGTCCTGGTCGTTCTCTTCCTGCCGAAGGGGCTGGCCGGGCTCGTCGAGATGGCGGCCAACCGGCTGCTGGACCGCCGCCCCCTGCCGACGGTCGCACCGCCCCCGCCGCCGGCCATCGCCGGCACCGGCGAGAAGGAGGCCGCCTGATGACCCCGCACCTCGAACTTCACGACGTCTCGGTCAGCTTCAACGGCTTCCTGGCGGTCAACGGGCTGAACCTGGCGGTCGGGCGGGGTGAGCTGCGCTGCCTGATCGGACCCAACGGTGCGGGCAAGACCACCGCGCTCGACCTCATCTGCGGTAAGGTCAAGCCGACCGGCGGCGCCATCATGCTGGGCAGCCGCAGCCTCAACCGGCTCGAGGAGCACGAGATCGCCCGCGCCGGCGTCGGGCGCAAGTTCCAGGTGCCCAGCGTCTTCCGGGAGCTCAGCGTGCGCGAGAACCTGGAGGTCGCCTACTGCAAGACCACCGACGTGCTGCACAACGTGTTGCGCTTTGGCCGCCGCGCCGAAAGCGACGGGCTGGAGAAGCTGGCGGAGCTCGTCGGCCTGGAGGATCAGCTCGACCGGCAGGCCGGCTACCTGTCGCACGGCCAGACGCAGTGGCTGGAGATCGCGCTGCTGCTCGCCCAGAACGCCGAACTGATCCTCATGGACGAGCCGACCGCCGGCATGACGGCGCTGGAGACCCACAAGACGGCGGAACTCTTCAACCGGCTGAAGGGCCGGCACACGCTGATCGTGGTGGAGCATGACATGGGCTTCATCAAGGAGATCGGCGACGTGATCTCGGTGATGCACCAGGGCCGGCTGCTGGCCGAAGGCACCGTGCACGAGATCGAGGAACACCCCGAGGTGCGCCGCGCCTACCTGGGAAGCGGAGGGATCAGCCATGCTTGAGCTGGCCAACGTCGACGCCTACTACGGCAACAGCCGCGCCATCCAGAACCTCAGCCTGAAGGTGCGGGAGGGCGAGTTCCTCGCCGTTCTCGGCCGCAACGGCGTCGGCAAGACGACGCTGATGCGCACCATCACCGGCCTGATGGACCGCTCCACCGGCAGCATCCGCCTGGACGGCATGGAGATCGGCGACCGCCGCACGCACGAGCGCGCGCTGTCCGGTGTCGGCTACGTGCCGCAGGGGCGCGGCATCCTGCCCCGGTTCACCGTCCGCGAGAACCTGTGCCTCGGCCTCTTCGCCAACCCCAAGGGCCGGCGGGAGATCGACGAGCGGGTGTTCGAGCTGTTCCCGATGCTCAAGCAGCACCTGAACCGCAAGGGCGGCAACCTGTCGGGCGGGCAGCAGCAGCAGTTGGCCATCGCCCGCACGCTGCTGGCCGATCCCAAGGTCATCCTGTTCGACGAGCCCACCGAGGGCATCCAGCCCAACATTGTCGAGCAGATCGAGGAGGTGATCGTCCGCCTCAACCGCGAGCGCGGCATCACCATCGTTCTGGTCGAACAGAACGTCGAATTCGCCCGACGCGCCGCCCAGCGCTTCGTGATCATGGAGAAGGGCAGGGTCGCGGCGAAAGGGTCCGTCGCCGAGCTGACGGACGACCTCGTGCACCGGCACATGGCGGTGTAGCCGGCGCGACGTGCACGCGCACGACACCAACGCACGACACCAACGCGCAACAGCCAACGCGCAACAGGAGGAAGAGATCATGCTTCACGGCGACATCTCGAGCAGCAAGGACACCGTCGGCGTGGCCGTGGTGAACTACAGGATGCCCCGCCTGCACACCAAGGCGGAGGTGCTGGAGAACGCGCGCAAGATCGCCGACATGGTCGTCGGCATGAAGGTCGGCCTGCCCGGCATGGACCTGGTGATTTTCCCCGAATACTCGACGCACGGCATCATGTACGACCCCAAGGAGATGTACGAGACGGCGTCGACGGTGCCCGGCGAGGAGACCGAGATCTTCGCGCAGGCGTGCCGCAAGGCCAAGGTGTGGGGCGTCTTCTCGTTGACCGGCGAACGGCACGAGGACCATCCGAACAAGGCGCCGTACAACACGCTCATCCTGATGAACGACAAGGGCGAAATCGTCCAGAAGTACCGCAAGATCATGCCCTGGGTGCCGATCGAGGGCTGGTACCCCGGCAACTGTACCTACGTCTCCGAAGGGCCGAAGGGCCTCAAGGTCAGCCTGATCATCTGCGACGACGGCAACTACCCGGAGATCTGGCGCGACTGCGCCATGAAGGGCGCCGAGCTGATCGTCCGCTGCCAGGGCTACATGTACCCGGCCAAAGACCAGCAGGTGATCATGGCCAAGGCCATGGCCTGGGCGAACAACGTCTACGTCGCGGTGGCCAACGCCTCCGGCTTCGACGGCGTGTATTCGTACTTCGGACACTCGGCGATCATCGGCTTCGACGGCCGCACGCTCGGCGAGTGCGGCGAGGAGGACAACGGCATCCAGTACGCCCAGCTCTCCATGTCGCTGATCCGTGACGCGCGCCGGACCATGCAGTCGCAGAACCACCTGTTCAAGCTGCTGCACCGCGGTTACACGGGCAAGATCAACTCGCGCGAGGAGGCGACCGGCGTCGCCGCGTGCCCGTACGACTTCTACCAGAAGTGGGTCACCGACCCCGAGGGCACCCGGCAGATGGTCGAGGCGCTGACCCGCTCCACGGTCGGAACCGAGGAATGCCCGATCGAGGGCATTCCCAACGAGGCGGCGCTCGCCCACCGCTGACGGGCCGGCACCGACGGCACGCCTCGGAGCAGGTCCGGCCGCTCCGGGGCGTGTCCATCGTCCAGCGATTTGGGAGGAACGCGCATGCCGCTCTCCGGCTACCTGATCGGCGAGGAACCGTACTACCGTCCCACCGGCAACGAGATCGCGCTGTTCGAGGCGGCGTACGCCGACCGCATGCCCATGATGCTGAAGGGGCCGACCGGGTGCGGCAAGACGCGCTTTGTCGAGCACATGGCGTGGCGGCTGGGCAAGCCGCTGATCACCGTCGCCTGCCACGAGGACATGACCGCCTCCGACCTGGTCGGCCGCTTCCTGCTGGACGCCGACGGCACGGTCTGGCACGACGGGCCCCTCACGCTTGCCGTCCGCCACGGCGCCATCTGCTACCTCGATGAAATCGTTGAGGCACGCCAGGACACCACGGTTGTCATCCACCCGCTCACCGACGAGCGGCGGGTGCTGCCGCTGGAGAAGAAGAACGAGCTGGTGCGCGCCCACCCCGACTTCCAGCTCGTCATCTCCTACAACCCCGGCTACCAGAGCGTCCTCAAGGACCTCAAGGAATCGACCAAGCAGCGCTTCGGCGCCGTCGACTTCGGCTATCCCGCGCCCGAGGTGGAGGCGGAGATCGTCGCCCACGAAGCCGCGGTGCCGCGGGACGTCGCCACCCTGCTGGTCCGCATCGCCGAGCGTTCGCGCAACCTCAAGGGGCACGGGCTGGACGAGGGAGTGTCGACGCGCATGCTCATCTACGCCGCGCGCCTCGTGCACCGCGGCATCGCGCTGGAGTCGGCCTGCCAGGTGGCGCTGGTGCTGCCGATCACCGACGATCCCGACATCCGCGACGCGTTGAGCGCGGCCATCTCCGCCTGCGCCGCCTGAAGAGCAGGGGCGCACCATGGCGGAGGAACGGGGCGGCCTCCAGCGGGAGGGCGGGCAGGACGACGCCGGGCCGTTGCGCGAAGCGCTGCCCGAGCTGGCACGGTGCTTTCCCGATGGGCGGGGCGAGGCGGCGGCCGCCGCCTGCCGACGCATGACGGCGCAAGGGCTGGGCGCCGCAGCGGTGGCCTACGCCCGCACGGCTCCGGCCTGCGTCCGGATGGTGGGCGCCGGGGCGGCGCTGGCGCTCGCCGCCTCGGTCGAGGCGCTGGGGCGCACCGCGGGTCCGCCGGCGGCCCTGGCGCTGGCCCAGGCCGCGGCCAAGGCGGCGCGGCGCCTGGGTACGGCGGAGGCGTTCGCCGCATGGCTGGGCGTAGTCGAGGAACTGGCTGCAGCGGCCCCTGAGTCCGTCAGCGCCCTGCTCGGCCGCATCGAGGGGGTTCTGGTCGACCTCGACGTGCCGCGGTTCGAGGGCTGGGTCCTGGCCGGTCTGCGCATGGCCGGCGGTGATCCCGCGCGTCGGCGCGCCTACTTCGCGCTGGAGGACCCGGAGGCGCTGCGCTGGCTGGAACGGGCGGCCGCCGACCTCGGCTTCTCGGCCGTCGAGCGGCGGCTGAAGGCCTATCTGCTGGCGCTCTGGCGCCTGCGCGCGCCGATCCGCCCGGTCGGCGCGGCGGGCAGCGACGGCCCGCCGCGCCGCGTCAGCTTCGCCAGCGGCATCATCCGCGTGCCGGAGTCCTTCCGCGGCTACGAGGGGCCGGTGGCCATGGCGCTGTTCCGCGCCTCGCTGGCCCACGTCGCCGCGCATTTCCGTTTCACCCGCCGCCGCTTCGCGGTCGGCCGGCTGAAGCCGCTGCAGGTGGCGCTCGTCTCGCTCGTCGAGGATGCCCGGGTCGAGCAACTGGCGATGGCCGAGTTCCCGGGGCTGCGCCGGCTGTGGCTGCCGTTCCATGTGGCCGAGCCCGGCGATGCGCCGATCGCGCCGTCGCTGATGGCGCGCCTGTCGCGCGCCCTGGTCGATCCCGCCTACCAGGACGACGACGCCTGGGTGCGCAAGGGGCGACAGCTTTTCTTCGACACCCGCGACCGCTGGGACGATCCGGCGATCAGCCGCCACATCGGCGGCCTGCTCGGCAATGACCTCGGCCAGATGCGCGTCCAGTTCAACGCCCGGACCTACGTGGTGGAGCCGGTGTACCGCGACGACAACGCCGGCCTGTGGGACTTCGGCGACCGCGCTCCGTCACCCGGGGCGAGCGACACGCTGGTCGAATCCGTGCGCATCGACCGCATCGACGACTCACCCGCACCGGACCGCAGGCGTCCCGACCCGCAGCCGCAGGACGCGGACGACGGCGCTCCGCACCGCGCCGCCGAGGACACGCAGGATGCGCCCGGCGTGCCCGTCGCGCGCTATCCGGAATGGGATCATCTCATCGCCCGCGAACGCGAGGATTGGACGACGGTGGTCGACTACCCGGCCGAACCGGGCGACCCGCGCAAGGTCGACCGGGTCCTGGAGGAGCGGCCCGACCTGGCCTACCGGATCCGCGCCCTGGTCCGCTCCGCCAAGGTCAGCCGCCCCGTCCGCCTGCGCCGCCAGAGCGAGGGCGACCGCCTCGACCTCAACGCTTGCGTCGGCGCCGCCGTCACCCGGCGTCTCGGGCAGAGCCCGGACCCCCGTGTGTACGAGACCTCCGTCCGCCGCGACCGCGACCTGTCGGTGCTGGTCCTGCTCGACGTGTCGGAGTCGACCAACGACAAGGTGCTCGGCGGGATCACCAGCGTCCTCGGGCTGGAGCGCGACGCGACCGCGCTGCTGGCCCACGGCATGGCCGAACTGGGCGACCCCTTCGCCATTCACGCGTTCTGCTCCAACGGGCGGGAGGAGGTGCGCTACCTGCGCGTCAAGGATTTCGGTCGGCCTTACGACGCGGCGGCGCGGGCTCGTCTGGCGGGCCTGCGCGGCGGGCTGTCGACACGCATCGGCGCTGCGCTGCGGCACGCCGGCGCGGCGCTCGCGCCGCAGCTCACCCATCGACGCCTGCTCCTGTGCATCACGGACGGGGAGCCGTCGGACATCGACGTTTTCGACCGCCGCTACTTGGTCGAGGATGCCCGCCACACCGTCATGGCGCTGTCCCGGCAGGGGATCGACACCTTCTGCGTCGGGCTGGACACAGCCGGCGAAGCCTACCTCACGCGCATCTTCGGGCGGCGCAACGTTCTGCAGGTGGACCGGCTCGACCGCCTGCCCGAGACGCTGCCCTCGCTCTACTTCCGCCTGACCGCATGACCGGCCTGCGGCGGACGACGTTGGTGCAAAAAGGCCGGGGTGGTCGCGGTCGGAAGGGCGAGCGGATATAGAGGCGCCCCCACTGAAGCCGAGAGCGCGAAGCCGTACAAGGCCAACGAGCCCCGCCGTCACAAGATCCCGAAGGCGCGCTACCGTGTGGAGAACTGGGCGGCCTACGATGCGGCGCTGCGCCGCCGGCGGCGGGATCGAGGACGGTGGCGTTGGCGAAAAGGATGTCGTCGGTCATGGGCGGCCTCGTGTGCACCCCTTGTGTTTCACGGTCGAGACCGGGCTGCCAGAATTTATGCGCCCCAGCCTGCGCGAGGAGGACCATGCGAACTCCTGCTGGTCAACGCCTCGCCACGGTGCCGCGCCGACCTCCCATGTACCGGCCTACCAGCACCACGGTTGCGAGGATCCCGCCGGCAAGCAGCATCCAGTCCTGCGGGACGTCGAGCAGGACGGCGGCGGAGCCGCCCACCAGGGACCACAGCGCCGGGATCGGCAGAAGGCGGAGGGGAACCGGTTCCAAGGCGAGCAGCAGCATGCCGAACGTAAAGAGCGTGAGTGGGCATGGGGTGATCCCGAACGTCGGCGCCTCGGGGTAGGCGTGCCCAGCCCAGACGCCGAGAAGCGGGTAAAGGATGGCGTAGGCGACCAGGGCGAGCCCGAACACGCGGCGCCAGTCCGGCCCGACGGCGAATAGGATCGGGGCCCGGCCCATGCCGGCCCGCAGGAGCAGGAGGCCCTCCAGGACGAACGCCGCGGCGAACAGGCGGGCGGCCGGATTGACCGGCGCGAGATGGACCCAGTGGTACGCGACGCCCGTCCAGATCCAGAGGACGGCAAGCACGGTCGGGACGACCCGGCCCGACACCGCCGGGCGGAACATCGTGGTCCCAAGCCCAAGGGCCGCGAGCAGGTACGCGGCAACCGGAGCTGGCCACACGGCCGTGTTGTAGGCGCCGAAGACGGCGAAGAACTGGGCGACGGTGAAGGGCAGCATGGACCTTGCCCCATCGGAAGCACGGCGTCATCGTACCCCGTGCGTCACACTCCCGCCATGGTGCGGGACCGTTCTTCCGTCACCGGACGATGCGCCACACGCCGTTCGGGTCACGGCAGGCCGTACCGGTGACGCGCCGGTCGCGGCCATCGATGGTGGCCCGGGTGGCGTACTCGCGGCACTGCACGCCCTGGCGCTCGAAGGTGCGGGTCGGCGTGACCTGGTAGGTGTCGCCGTTCGGATCGCGCCAGGCGACCGCTTGGTTGGTGCGGTCGTACTCCAGGGACTGCCCGACGCAGGCTTGATCGGCCTGGTCCATGCGGCGTCCAAGGGTGCCGCCGATGATGGCGCCAATGACGGCCCCGCCGATGGGCGCCACCGTGTTGCCGCCCTGGCCGATCTGGTTGCCGATCAGCCCGCCGATGAGGTCGCGGTTGCAGGCGACGCCGGGAATGCCCGGCATGGGGCCGACCGCCATCGGCATGCCACCGAGGAAGACGCCGGGGCCAGGATCATAGGCAGGCGCCGGGACCACGTAGGTCGGCGCGGGCACGACGTAGGCCCGCTCACGCGGTCCCTTGCACTTGCGCTCCTCCTTGTAATCTCCGTCCTTCTCCCATTTGCGCTCGACCTTGCACGCGCTGTCCCAGAACTCCTCCTTGTACCCGCCATCGTGATGGCGGTGGTGGCCATGGCGCCCGTGACCGCTTCCATCCTTCCAGGGATCGGCGTGGACGCCCCCTGGGGTCACGGTTGCGGCAATCAGGCTGGCCAGCCGGGAAAGGCGGTGCATCACTCTTTCCAGGAAACCCGTCTTCGCTTCAGGCATAGACGAGGAACGCTTCACACGGGACCCGTGCAGGAGCAGTACCCGATCCTTGTCATAAGGGGCGGGAAGGCCCATCGCGCGAAGAGCTCCCGAGCCAGGGACGCTCATGCACGAACCGAACTTCGGGCCGACTTATTTCTGCCCTCGGGCAGCGTGCATCCCAGCGGCCGAGGATCGGATCAGACGCCTACGCTGCAGGACGAGCCGTCAACCGATGGCTGGTCTCCACCATTCTGGTGGCGCTCCGCTCGGCCGCCCGTTTTTGCTACACGGCAAATGGGGCAAAGCTGCCGGTCCGAGGATCTACGGCTGCTACCGCGGCGTGCCCCGTTGCGGCACTGTCGGGATCTCGACTGGGGCGGGGCAAGGCCCCTCTACCCGCACAGTCCCGGAGCAATAGTGACCACGATCGCATTTTCCGGCAGGAGGCCAAACGTCTGTCCACAACGTCCTGAGCAGCGGTGCGCCCCGGCGTCTACGGCCGGCGCTTGGCTCGGACGAAGATCAGCAGGCGGATGTCCCGGTCCGGGACGAAGCCGTCGACCACCGACTCGAAGGTCGTCGGCCCGACCTTTCTCAGGCCGGTCCAGCAGAGCGAGAGGATGTTGTCAGGCTCACCCTTGTCGAGGGTCAAGCGAAACCGTCTGATCGGCCCCCGCCAGTTACGCGCCGTGGTCAGGATGTATTCGATTTCCGCAGCGGTGAACGCCATGGTGTCCGCAGGGGTGCGGTTCTCCACCGCCGTCAGGGCACGCCTGGTGCCGGCGTCGAGGCAGTAGCGGTCGGCATCGGCGCTCGTCTCGTCGCCGACGAGGCGGCCGACCACCGTGCGCCCGTCGACCTCCGCCGCCTTGCCGATGAGGGCGTTGCCGACGAACGGCCGGTAGGCGTGCCGAACCTGCACGTCCACGCCCGGTGGGAAAATCTGACGCCAATAGTAGCGGGTCCGCAGCACCCATTGCGGCGTATTCTCGTCTTCACCGGACTGGATCAGGCCGGAGCGCCGCAGCCGCTCGAGCGCGGCGGCGGGAATAGTCTTGACCTGCTCGTCGTAGCCGCCCGGCCTCCAAGGCGCCAAGTCGAGCGCGCCCGCCGCCTCGAGTTCCCTGGTCACCTCCCGGCCCTGGAAGAAGGCCCGCCGCTCCAGTTGCGGTACCAGAGGCCGGCCGTCCACCCACAGCTGGAAGCCCAGGAAGTCTGGGCTTTCCGTGGGGAAGGCCCAATTCGGTGCCGTCAGTCCCCGCGACAGATCGAGATCCGGCAAAGGGAACACCACAAGCGTGTCAACGGGGTGATCGGCAACGTTACGGAACACGTAGGACACTCGGATCTCGTCGAGGCCGATCCGCAGATCCTCGGACAGCATCCGAATGTCTTCACTGGCGGACAGCTCGAGGCCACCCGTCCCTTGAAAGCCCGTGCTGTCGTTGGCCGCCGCCGGGCCGGACAGCAGCAACGCTGCCGTTAGCGCCAGGGGTAATAGGAGGCCGCGGTCGCGCATGACGGATTCTCCGGCTATCGGGATGGCCTACCGCTGTCCTTACCGCAGCCGCGTCGGAAATGCACCTTTCATGCCTTGCCCATTCGAGCGCGGTGTTCCCGCAGAGCACGGTACATGGTCGTACGCTCCACCCCGAGCTGTTCAGCGATCTGCCAAGCAGTCTGGCCACCAAGGCGGTTCTTGAGCAGGGTTTCGATCATCGCACACTGCTTGTCGGTCAGCTTGCGAGGGCGCCCTAAGTGGACACCACGCAGTCGCGCCGCCTCCATACCGGCGACGGTCCGCTCGGAGATCATGGTCGCATCAATCTCTGCGACGGCCGCGAGCACCGCGAAGACCAGAGCTCCCGCCGGGTTGCTCGTGTCGATCTCTGAGCTGGTCCCCGTTCCCCGGACAGTTGGATAAGCTTGGTTCGCCCATCAGAAAGGACGGACCCGATGACGGGGAAACGGAAGCGGTATTCGGCGGAGTTCAAGGCGAAGGTGGCGCTGGAGGCGA
>Ga0196970_1000691_pt1 | contig 33956 bp, 37 predicted proteins | sample S1v_513CmetaG_FD_148672 | JGI IMG/M metagenome (GOLD analysis project Ga0196970, IMG submission 148672) | Soil microbial communities from Anza Borrego desert, Southern California, United States - S1+v_5-13C | ecosystem: Environmental > Terrestrial > Soil > Desert | place: USA: California... | reverse complement strand
CTCACCCACGGTTGTGGCCTGAGGGGCGTCGGGCGCCGTCCGCCTCGCGCCGGGTCCGGTGGCCACCGGACCCGGCGCTATCCAAGTTCCATCACGAAACAGGGACCCATTCCAGATACAAGGGGGATGCAAGGCGTGGATGTTGGGATGCGCGACGCGCTGCTCTCTAGAAAAGTTCTTTCGACGCGTCCCCCTCACCCTAACCCTCTCCCCGGGGGGAGAGGGGATATTCCCCGGTATTGAAACAGCTCCTGAAATGCTGCCGGACGCCCTGGAGCGCCGATGCACGCCCATGCTAGGATTTCCGCCGGATTTCAATCGCGTGGGTGGTCAGGTGGCGGAGGACGGTGACAACGACAGCAAGAGCGACAACGCCGGCACCCCACGCAGCCGGCGCTGGCTCTGGCTGCTGATCGGCCATTCCGCGGTCGGTCTCGCCACGGCCGGCGCGGTCCTGCCGGTTCTGCCCACGGTTCCTTTTCTACTTGTGGCCGGCTGGGCCTATGCCCGCAGCAATCCGGCCCTGCGCGAACGCCTGCGCAACGATCCGCGCTTCGGCCGCGCGGTGCGCGAGTGGCAGGACCGCGGCGCCGTTCCCGTCAAGGCGAAGGTCTTCGCCATCGCCGGCATGTCGTCCGGTTTCACCGTGCTCGCCCTGTCCTCGCCGGGCTATCTGGTGCTCGGCGGCGTCGGGACGGTCATGGTGGCGGCCGGCACCTATGTGGTGTCGCGCCCCACGCCCTCGGCCGACGACAAGACCTGAGCCCGCCCCTCACCCGCCGAGATTGTTGCGCGACGCCTGTTCAATGGTCTTGATGTGGGCCAGACCGGGCAGGATTTCGGACCGGATGAACTCCAGCCGCCGGACCGGGCCGCCGCCGCGGGCGAAGCGGTGCTTCCACAGATTCATCTTCACCGCCAGACCGCACAGGACGCCGCCGATGGTCAGGTGGTGGGTGACGATCAGATCGCGGATGCTGCGGAAGCTCTGCGGATTGATGTCGCGCCAGAAATCGCGGGAACGGTTGTCGAAGCTCTCGAAACGCCCGGTGATGGAAGTGGCGATGTCGGTCAGGTCGTGGCCGATCTCGTCCAGCATCCGGCCCTGGCGGGTGTCGCGGCGCACCTCGCTGACCTGATAGAGTTCCGCCATCCAGCCGAGAAAGCCCTGCACGTCGGGCACGATGTCGTCCAGGCAGCGCTTGAAATAGGCCAGCGACAGGAAGATGTCGGCATATTCCTCCAGGAAGGCCGGGATTTCCTGCAGCGGGATGTCGAGCCGGTCGGCGGTCATCTGCAGCCGGCGCCGCGCCTCCTCCACGTCGGGCTGGGCGAACAGGCGGATCAGCTCGTCCACGCTGGCGATTTCGGAGCATTGGATGCCGTAGACATGCTCGATCAGCGGCCGGGTGAAGACGCGCATGTAGCTGGTCAGTTCCGCCCGCTTGGCCTGCGACAGGCGCAGGGCGTCGGAATCATCGACGTCGATGTTGAGCCGGCGCAGCTCCAGCCGCAGGCTGTAGACGTCGAAGCTGGCGGCTTCGGCGATCTGCGCGATCTTGCGCAGGTCGCGGCGGAATTCCGGGTCGTCGATGCCGAAGCATTTGGGCAGCTGGTTGATGCCGATCTGGCCGCTGCCGGTCTGGGCGTCGTTGAACAGCTCCGCCACCGTCTCCAGCCGGACATTCTTGATCAGCCGCGCCCGGCGCAGGCCCGGCGTTTCCAGCGGCAGGATCGACAGCGGCAGGATGTGCAGCGCATCGCGCGCCTCATCCTCCTCCGAGGAGGCCGACGGCTTCAGCCGCACCGCCGCCGCTCCGGTGGTGGCCGGCGGCCGGATGCGGTCGCGCCCCGGTCTTTCCTGTGGGGTGCCGGCTGGCGGCAAGGCTGGGTTCTCCCCTCTGCCGAGCCCCCGCGGGCTTGTCAGAAGCGCGGGAATCTCATCAGCGTCATGGTGATGGACGGATCGATGGAGATGACCGACGCGCGCCCGCTGCGGGAGATCGGTCCGATCGACGGCATGGCCGCCATGGCGGTGGCACCGCCATTCTGCATGTCGTACATCGCGGCGAAGCGGTCGAGGAACTTGGCGACCTTCTGCGGATTCTTCAGGTCCGCGATGTCCATCCGCTTTTCCAGCAGCGCCTTCTGCTTGTCGACGTCCAGCAGCGCCGTCTGCTCCGGCAGGCCGAGCGCGGTGTAGACCACCTTGCGCAGGGCATTGTCGGCCATCACCTGATACCAGTTGTTGATGTTGCCCGACCGCCGCTGGAAATAGAGACCCAGGCGGACCGCCGGGTTGGTGTTCTCGGACTCCACCTCCAGCGTCACGTTGACATAGCGGTCGATGATCGCCTGGACGACGGCAGGCTGCTTCAGGTTGGCGCCGTGATTCTCGGCGAAGCCGAGGATGGTCGCCATCTCCCGGAACTTGGTGTCGCTCATCCGGTTGGCGGTGGAGTACTGGTCGCTGACCCCCTCCTCCAGCACCTTGCGGATCAGGCCGCGCGACTTGGCCTGGCTGCCAAGGTCGAAGGCGTCGAGGACGAAGCGATAGAGCTTGTCGTCCTTCATGAAGTCTTCGGTGCTGGAGACCTTGCCGATGTTCTCCTGGAAATAGGAGATGGCCCGCTGCACCGCCGGGCGGCTGCGCACCGCCTGTTCGTAGCGGTCGTGGTTGCGGCTGACGACGCGGAGATCGACGAGGGTGGTCATGCCTTCACCTCCCCGATCCCGGCCCCGATTTCGGCCCCGATCTCGCTGCCGTCGCGCGGAATGGCCGGCTGCTCGTCGGCGGCGTCGGTTTCCGCCCCGTATTTGGCGGGGATGCGCATGATCACCTCCCCCGTCGCGGTGTCGAGCACCTCGGTGTAGAGCCGGCTCGTGCCGGGGTCGAGGTTGACCCGGTAGGGCCGGACGGCATGCTTGGGCTCCGCCTCCGCGCCATCGGTCTTCGCGGTGCGCTCCACCACCTCCGCCGGTTTGGTCGTCTCGGCCTGGGCGGCGCGGAGACGGTCGGCCTGCCGCTGGCGGGCCTCGGCGATGATGTCGGCGCTGGCGGGAGAGCGTTCGCCGCTCGGGCCGGTCACGCCGGCGACGGGGGTGGACATGGCGTCATCCTCCCGCGTGACGGTCGATCTGCACCGCCTGGGCCGCCTGGATGGATACCGTCGGGGCCGCATTGGCCGCCGACAGCAGCGTCCCCTCATACTCCATGACCGGGCGCAGGGCGGAGAGCGCCTTGTAGTAGTCGCGCTCGCCCACATGGCCCATGGCGCCGGCGATACGGTCCTGAATGTCGGGACGGGAGAAGGTGGTGTAGAGCTGCGCCATCATCTCCGCCACCGCACCGCTGCCGGCAGCGGCCGTGGCCGGGTCCAGCAGCATGCTCTGGATCAGGAAATAGGCGCGGCGCACCGGGGTCACCGCATCCTCTTCCTGCAGGATGTCGCTGCCGCGGATGATCTGCGCGAAGTTGGAGATCGTCAGGGTGTAGCGGCGATTCTCGTTCTGCACGACGCAGCCGTTGATGACCACCCGCTCGCACGGCTTGAGGCGGAGCTTAAGTGCCATAGGACAGTTCCTCCGTGGCCAGCTCCCGCGCCGGCTGCTGGGCGGCACCCTGCAGGCCCTGCATGACCGACCGGTTGATGTGGATCAGCAGATCGATGCCGCCCTCCCCGCGCAGGACGCGCTGGGTGTTGCGGTTCACCGCGAAGGACAGCGAGACCAGCCCGGCGCGCAACGCTTCCGGCAGGGCGTTGCCGTCCTCCAGCAGATCGGCGCGCAGTGCGTTCCACAGCTCCAGGTTCCGCCACAGCGCGTCCTTCAGCTCGGCGGAGCGCCAGTCGGCCTCGCGGTAGGTTTCCAGGGCCAGGGTGATCCGCAGGAACACCCGGTATTCGATCTTTCGCGGATCGTCGCACTCGGCGATGGTCTGGTGGTAGGCGGCGATGCTCATGGGCGCACCCCTGCGGTGGGGTCCTTGGCGGCGGGAAGCCGGACCGGTTGCGGTGGGTCTTGGTGGACGGTCGAGGATCCGGCGAATGAGGTGGCCGGCCGTCGGCGATGCCCGCTCCGTCTTGCGGACGGCGTGAACGGGCATGGCCGACGGGGCGGCGCCACCGTCCAGGGGTTCGGACGATGACGCCACCCGCGAAGGAACTTAGCGGAACAGCGACAGGATGTTCTGCGGGCCCTGGTTGGCGATCGACAGAGCCTGGATGGCGAGCTGCTGCTGGACCTGGAGGGCCTGCAGACGGCTCGATTCCTCGTTCATGTCGGCGTCGACCAGCGCGCCGATGCCCTTGTTCATCGAGTCGGTCAGCTTCGACACGAAGTCGTTCTGCACCGACACGCGGTTCTCGATCGAGCCGATCACCGACGCCTTGCCGATGGCGCTGTCGAGCAGCGAGTTGATGACTTCCAGCGACTTCTTCGAGTTGTTGACCACGTCGATCTGGGTCAGATCGGCGAGACCGCCGAAGGCGTCGCTTTCCTTCGAGCCGACCCACAGGCCGGACACCTGGGCGGTGAAGTTGCCGTCGGTGTTCACGTCCTGGTCGGTGAAGGTCAGCGTGTCGCCGGAGAAGGCGACCTGGAAGTCGGCACCGGCCGCGGTCAGGGCGGTGTTCACCGCGGTGGCGATGTTGCCCTGGGTGGTGGCGAGGTTGGTGTCGTAGGTCTGGGCCGACAGGTCGACCGACACCTCGGCCTTGGTGCCGTTCTCCTTGGTGACCGTCAGCGTCAGGTTGCCGAGGCCCAGGTTCTGGCCGTCGATGAAGGTGGCGCCCGGCGCGCCGAACTTGATGTCGACCTTGGCCTTGGTGGCGTTGGTCGAATCGACCTGCTGCTCGATGGTGGCCTTGCCGACGATCGACTCCACGCGCATGTCCTGGCGCTGGAATTCGATGTAGCTCGGGTCGACCGTGCTGTCGCTGCGGCTCAGCGAGGCCAGGATCGAGACGTTCTTGTCCTTGGCCGTGCCGTCGTTGGAGTAGGTGACGCGCAGCAGGTTGTCGCCGTTGAAGGAGGCATCGGCGGCGGCGCCCTTGATCAGCTTCACCAGCTGGTCGACGTCGTTCTGGATCAGGGTCTTGTCGACGCCGTTGGTCTGGCCGGCGATGACGCGGGCCTTCAGCGTCTGCAGGTTCTCGACGATGTTCTTGGAGGCCACCGACGCGGTGTTGGTGGTGCCCGAACCCAGCTCCAGCGACTCCTTCACCGCCTTGAAGCCGGCGACGTCGGCCTTCATGGTCGTGGCGATCGACCAGTAGGCGGCGTTGTCCTTGGCGTTGTTGACCTTCAGGCCGGTCGAGATGCGGTCCTGCGTGGTCTCCAGATCCCCGGTCACGCGACGCAGGGTCTGCAGCGCGGTCATGGCGGAGGTGTTCGTCATAATCGAGGCCATGGGTATCTCCATTCGCGAGATGCATGGCGCCTTTCTGACGCCGGGGCCATTCGCGCCGGCCTTCCCGATCAGTGTGCGGGGGCGCGAGCGGCAAAATCAGGATGACGGAGCCGGTTTAAGCCGGGGTAAAAAATCGGACGCTTTGGAACGGACGGAAAGCCGGAACGAAAGAAACGGTGTCGGCGCCCAAATCAGCGCCACAAATCAACGACCCACTGCGCGGGCCGCGGCGCGCGGCGCCACCGGCGGGATGAAGGGCACGCGGGGGCCGGCCGCCAGCCCGCCGGCGCTCGACCAGCGGTCCAGCATCAGCTTGGCCCGGTCGGGAGCGACATGGTCGGGCGGCGCCTCGAACTTGTAGCCGCGGCCATAGACCGTCTCGATGTAGCGGCCGCCGCCGGTCGCCATGTCGATCTTCTTGCGCAGCTTGCAGATGTAGACGTCGATCACCTTGTCGAGCGGGTCGGAGCCGGACAGGCCGTAGACCTCCTCGTAGATATGCTCCTTCGACACCACGCGGCGGTGGTTGAGGGCGAGCACCGACAGGATCGCATGTTCCCGCTGGCTGAGGCGCAGCCGTTCGCCGTCCACCTCCGGGTCGCGGCCGTCGAGGAAGACGGTCAGCCGGCCGACCGACACCGCGTTGCTGGTCAGTCCGTAGGACCGGCGGCGGATCGCCTCCAGCCGGGCGCGGATCTCGGTGCTGACGACCGGCTTCACCAGCACGTCGTCCGCACCGGCCCGCAGGATGCCGGCCGTGGTGTTGGCGCAGCGACGCTCGATCAGGCAGATGATCGCGGCGGTCACGTTGCGGGCGCGGAGCATCGCCACGCAGGCTTCGGTATCGCCGACATCGCCGATGATGATGGCGTCATGTCCGATCTCGACGGAACCATGTCCGCCCACCAGTTCGCGCAGGCCATTCAGGTCCACACGGTCATGGTTAACCTTGCACAGGGCAAGTTGCTTGCCGATTGCGTCGGCAATCAGATCGGCTGGCTCAATCAGCAAAGCCTGCATTGGATTCTCCATGGTCGAGCAAGCGCAGATAAAGCATTGTTTTTTACGCAATTGCGTTCATGTCACATGCTTATCACAGCCCCAAAAGAACCTATCGAAAGGCGATGTGTCAACAAAATGAGGTACCCGGATAGACATAGCCGAGGGTGGCGTTTTACGCCGTTTTAAGGGTTTCATACGACTAAATACCGGATAAATTTTTATTCATCTGCGGTTTTACTTCGAAACCCGAGTTGATTTTGCAGTGATCACCACAAGCAATCATTAATTCGTTCGACCTCTATGGTTAACGGCAGTGAAGAAGACGAAAACCGGCGCTTATAAACATGAACGCTGGTTTAACCCTGTTGCCCTACGGTCGCCGGGCATCCGTGTTCGAGGAGGTTCCATGTCCGGAACGAAGGCGTCCGTCATTCCGGCGGCCGCGTCCGCTGCTTGCCTGTTCGTCCTGGCGGGCTGTGCGCAATTGTCGCAGGCTCCCGACAGCGATTACCGGCAAGCCCTTGAAAAAGCGATCACCGCCGGCCAGTGCGACGGCGATTCCGTGCGCGACCTGTGGTCGGCCTATGGCCGGTGGTATGCGGCGGCCTCCTCCATCGCCGGCTATCCGAAGACCGACGAGGCCGTGGCGCTGCTGCGCCAGGGCGACCAGTTCCGCATCCTGGGTTGCCCTGAGGTCGCGCGTGCGTCCTACAAGACGCTGATTCGCCGCTTCCCGGAAGACGGCTTCACCCCGTTGCGCGAGGCCGCCCGCGCCTCGTTGCAAGCCCTGCCGCCTCCTCTGCCTCTGGCGGGGCAGATGCCGGGAACGACTCAGGCGCCGGCAGTCCCGGCCGGACCGACTCTGGTCAGGCCGCCTGCGGAGATCTGAGGGCGGGGGTGTTGCCGGACATAGGGATTTGCGGGCTGGCGAAATCCCCCTCTCCCCCCGGGGGGAGAGGGGATTCTGTCAAAGCGCCAGATCGGACGAAAGCGGCCGGTCCAGGCCCAGCCAGGCATCGGCCAGCGGCCCGACGGTCAGCGTGCCTTCGATTCGGCAATCGGCCAGGGCGGCGCTGAAGGTCTCATGCAAGTCGGCCAGCGCCGACGACGGCAGTCCGGCCGCCAGCCGCAGGGTCACGTCCAGCCGGCGCCCGCCCAGCGTCGCCATCAGCTGCAACGGTCCCAGCCGCTGCGGCCGGGCCTGAAGCACCAGGGTGACGCGGTCGGACGGACCGTCCTCGATCCCGACCGCGCACAGCAGCCCGTCGTCGCCGTCCAGCAGCGGCACGCGCGACAACCGCCACACCCGCCCCTCGACGGGCTGGAAGCGCGCGACCAGCGCCCGCTCGCACTCGTCGATCAGCAATCCGCCGTCAAGACCGGACAGCTCGTCCGCAGCATCCGCGCCGATCCAGTCGCGGCAGCCGCCGGCCGTCGCCGCCAGGAACAGGGCGAGCCCGGCACCGAAGGTTGAATCGCAGCGCGGCAGGCATCCCCGGGCCAAAGCCGCGTCGGCCGGCGCCAGCGTGTCGAGCAGGTCGAGCAGCCGCCGCACCAGCGGCCCGGCCTCGGAACCGTCTCCGGACCCGTCGCCGGCATCCCTCGCCGCGGCCGGCATGCCCACCGGCATAGCAGCGAAGCGCGCCGCCAGCAGGTCGGGTGGCGGCACCTGTCGGGAAACGAGGTCGCGCTCGGCCATCAGCAGCTCCACATTCGGCGGCTTCCCATCCGCTGCGCTCCGCTCAATAGACGACCGTGTCGACGTCGTCGGATTGCGGGATGATGATGGTGCCGTCGTCGGCCATCGCCTTGGCGGTGCGGACGATCTCGGCCTGGGCGTCGTTGACGTCGCGCATGCGCAAGGGGCCCATGTTCTCGATCTCGTCCAGCAGGATCATGCGGGCGCGTTCCGACAGGACCGACAGGAAATGGTCGCGTTGCGCCACGGGCGCGCCTTTCAGCGCGATGGCGAGCTGTCCGGTGTCGCAGCGGCGGATCACCGCCTGCAGCGACACGCGGTCCAGCCGCATTAGATCCTCGAAGGTGAACATCAGCTGCTTGATGCGCTGGGTCGGCTCCGGCATCACGGTTTCGAGGTCGTCGAAGATCTCGGTCAGCGTCTCGCGGTCGATGCGGTTGAAGATGTCGGCCATCCGCTCCAACGAATCGTTGCCGTGGGTGCGGGCGTAATTCGCCATGAACTCGTTGTGCAGGATCGATTCGATGTCCAGCAGCACCTCGCGCTGGACCGATTCGATCTGGATCATCCGCTCGATCACCTCGGTGCGGATGGCGGGCGGCAGCAGGACCAGCACCTTGGCGGCATGGTCGGGACGCATCTTGGACAGGATGACCGCCGCCGTCTGGGGATATTCGCCGGCAAGATAGCTGGCGAGCACCCCTTCGTTCACGTTGGACATCTTCTCCCACATGGTGCGGCCGGCGGGACCGCGGATTTCGCCCATGATCTCCGTGACGCGGTCGGCCGGCAGGAACCGGTTCAGCATCCGCTCCGTGCTGTCGTAGGAGCCGACGACCGAACCGGCATTGGCGAAGCGTTCGGTGAAGATGCGCATCAGCGTCTCCACCAGATTGGAGGTGACGTTGCCCAGCGTGGCCATCGACCGGCTGACGAGGCGGATTTCATCCTCGTCCAGCCGCTCCATCAGCCGCGAGCCGCGCTCCTCGCCCAGCGCCAGGAAGATGACGGCGCTCTTCTCGACGCCGCTCAGGCTCTTGTAATTCTCACGGATCTTGATCGGCGTTCCCATGGCGGCACCTCAGAAGGAGTAATCGGCGGACGGTGCGGAAGATGACGGTGCGTCGGGTCCGTCGGCCGGCGGCAGGGCCAGCGCGCGGTCGTGGCGGAAGGCGACCGCCATCACCGCGCCCGCCACCAGCAGCAGCGGATGCGGGATCAGCGGGTTGGGATCGATGGCGCCGAGCAGCCCGGCGATCGAGCCGTCCTCCGGCACCGGGGCGCCGCGGCGGCGGGCGAGCGCCAGAAGGCTGTCGGCCAGGCTGGCCGGCGGTCCGGCGGGAATGGCGGAGGACTCGTCCATCCTCACACCCCGTAGGAGCGGATCAGGCTGCCGGCGATCAGGAACCAGCCGTCGGTCAGCACGAAGAAGATGATCTTGAAGGGCAGCGCGATCATCACCGGCGGGAGCATCATCATGCCCATCGCCATCAGGATCGCCGCCACCACCATGTCGATCACCAGGAAGGGCAGGAACAGCAGGAAGCCGATCTCGAACGCGCGCCGCAGCTCCGACAGCAGGAAGGCCGGCATCAGCAGCCTGAGATCGACGCTCTCCGCCGTCACCGGCCGCTCGTCCCTCTCCGTGGGCTTCGCGGCCGCGCCGTCCTCGCCCGCCGGCTTCGGCTTTGCGGTGAAGGCGGCGAAGGCGGCAAGGTCGCGTTCGCGGACATGGGAGGCCATGAAGCCGCGGAACGGTTCGATCATCCGCTCCAGCCCCTGCTCCTGCGTCACCTGCTCGTTCAGCAGCGGGCGCAGTCCCTCCTGCCAAGCGCTGTCGATCGTCGGCCCCATGATGTGGAAGGTCAGGAACATGGCGAGGCTGACCAGCACCATGTTCGGCGGCGACTGCTGGAGGCCGAGAGCGGAGCGCAGCAGCGACAGCACGACGATGATCCGGGTGAAGCAGGTCACCATGATCAGCAGCCCCGGCGCCACGCTGAGCACCGTCAGCAGCACGATGCCCTGGACGATCCGCCCCGACAGGCTCGCCCCGTCCGCCAGCGACCCCAGCGCACCGAGATCGAGGTCGAGCGGCGCCGCGGCGGCAGGGCCGGCGGCGAGGATCAGGGCGAGGAGGAGGAGGGTGCGCATGCGAGGGCTTTCGGGGGGTGTTGGCGGAGTGGTTGCCGCGGTTGCCCCCTCCCCATCCCTCTCCCACCGAAGGTGGGGGAGGGATGGGGAGGGGGGCACCGGTAGGGATTCCCCCTCAGTCGATCTCCAACTCCGTCCGCACGATCTCGGTCAGGGTGACGCCCAGCCGCTGGTCCTCGACGATCACCACTTCGCCGCGCGCGACGAGGCGGTGGTTGACCAGCACCTCCACCGGTTCGTCCACCTTGCGCTCCAGCTCCAGCACTGCGCCGCGGCCGAGCTTCAGAAGCTGCGCCACCAGCATGCTGGTGCGGCCCAGCACGACTTGGACGTCGACCGGCACGTTGTAGATGGCGTTCATCGGGCCATCGATGGTCTTCTCGCCGAACTTCTCGGCGGCCTTTTCAGCCTGCTTGGAATCGTCGTCGAGCATGTCGAGGTTCAAGGGAGGCATGAGGGTTCTCGCTTCGGATCGTTCAGGTGATGTCGGGGGACGGCGCCGGCCCAAGCGCGGCGACGGCACGGTCGGCAAGTGCGGCGACGGCGGCCTCGAAGGCTGCAGGATCGCGGCGGACGGAGCCGGCGCCCCAGTTCGCTTCCAAAGCGCCGACGGCGAGCGCCGGGTCGCCCTGGATGTCGATGCGGCCGCGGAATGCGCCCTGCCCGGCCAGCCGCTCTTCCAGCGGAGGGCAGAGCGACGGGTGCAGGCGCAGGGTGAGGACCGGAGATTGGCCGGCGGCGCGCAGGGCGTCGGCGGCAAGCCGCTCCACCTCCTCGCGCGCCACATGATCCAGCAGTTGCGGCACCATGCGGCGAACCAGCGCCACCAGCACGAAGGCGCCCTGGGCCTCCAGCCGTTCCATCAGGGCGGCATGGTCGGCGTCGAGCGCCGCCATCCGCTGCGCCAGATGGTCAAGGGTGGCGGCAAGCTCCGCCTCAATCCGGCGGGCGGCGGCACGCTCGCCCTCGGCCCGGCCCTGGGCGAGCCCCTCGGCCAGCGCGTTCGCGCGGGCTTGCGCCAGGGCGGCCTCATGTTCGCGCTCCGACAGGGTGGGAAGGTCGAGCGGATCGGCCGCCTCCACCACCTCCGGCTCCGCCGCCGGGACGGGCGCACCGAAGCCGTGGTCGAAGCGGTAGCGCGGGTAGGCGGCCATCACGCCACCTCCTCATAGAGCCAGGAGCGCAGGATATCGATGGCCTCGTCGGGATACTGGTCGACCAGCTCGCCCAGCCGCCGGATGGACGAGGCGCGGACCCGGCCCTCCACGGTGCGCAGCTCGATCAGCTGGTCCATGGTCTCCTCGATGCCCAGCTGCGGCGCCATCGGCGCGGCGGCAAGTGCTGCGGCATCGCCCTCCCCACCGTCGGCCAGCGCCGCGCCGCCGCCGGCCGCGGCGGCCGAGGCCATGGCCGGGCCGGTCAGCTGCGGCATGGCGCCGGCTGCGGGCGCGGCCAGCGCCGGGGCCGGCGCTTCCGCCACCACCGGTTCGGGCGCCGGGAAGACGCGGCGGATCAGCGGACGCAGGCCGACCAGGATGACCAGCGCGGACAGCACCAGCAGGATCACCCACTGGATCAGCGTCATGACGTTGCGGCTCAGCGTCTCGGCGATCTCGTCGCCCAGCGGGCGCGGCGCCAGGTCGGGGGCCAGATCGACGAATTCCAGATTGTCCACCGTCACCCGGTCGCCGCGCGCCTCGCTGAAACCCATGGCGGAGCGGACCAGCTCGGTCAGGCGCTGCAGCTCTTCCGCGCTGCGCGGCTCGTACTGGCGGGTGCCGTCGGCGGCGGTCTTCCAGGTGCCGTTGACCAGCACGGCGACGCTGAGGCGGCGGACGTCGCCCGGCTCGATCACCGTCTCGCGGCTGATGTTGGAGATCTCGTAGTTGACGGTCTCCTCCTGCCGCTTGCTGTCGTTGGAGGATTGCGGCCCCTGCGGCTGGGCACGCACGTCGCGCTGCGGCAGGTTCTGCTCGGCGGTGACCGGCGGTTCGCCGTTGCTGTCCTGGCTGCGGTCCTGCTCCTGCACGGTCTGGGTGGAGCGGACGACCTGGCTGTTGGGATCGAAGGTCTGGCTGCGCACCACCTCGCGCTTGGTCTCCACCTCTGCGGCGACCTGGACGCGGACATTGCCGGCGCCGAGCCGGGCGACCAGCATCTGCTCCACCGCGCGGGCGACGCGGGTTTCGGCGGCCACGCGCATCCCGTCGGTGCGCGCCGAGGCCAGCCCCGGCCCGTCATCCTCGGTCAACAGAAGCTCGCCGGAGGAATCCATCACCGTCACGGCGCTGGGCTTCAGGTTCGGCACGGCGGCGGAGACGAGATGGCGGATCGACAAGGCCTGCTTGCGGTCCATCGCCGCCCGGCCGCGCATGCGCACCACCACCGACGCGGTCGGTTTCGGCGCGCTGCGCGAGAACTCCTCGCGCTCCGGCAGGACGATGTGGACGCGCGCGGCCTCGACGCCGGCCAGCGTCTCGATGGTTCGGCCGAGTTCGCCCTCCATGGCGCGCAGGCGGTTGATGCGCTGCATGAAGCTGGTGATGCCGAGCGGCTTGTCGGTGTCGAACAGTTCGTAGCCGACGCCGCCCTGCGCGGGCAGGCCCTTTTCCGCCAGCGCCATGCGGACGCGGGAGACCTCGGACTGCGGCACGCTGATCGTCGTGCCGTCGAAGCCGGCATTCACCGGCACGCCCATCTCCTGCACCGCCTTGGCGATGCGGCCGGCCTCCACCGGTTCCAGGCCGCTGTAGAGCGGCGTCATGTGCGGCTGCGACAGCAGAAGCGCCATGCCGGCGACGGCCAGGACGATGCCGAGCCCGGTCCCCGCCAGCACGAGCAGCCGACCGCGCCCCAACGACCGCAACGTGTCGATCAGACTGTCCACGGTTCCCCGCACCTTTAAAGTTTCTGAAAATCGGCGGGCCTAGTCTTCGCCCTGCGCACCCCCTCACGCTAACGGGGCGACTTTTAAGCGGAGTAAAAAACGGCGCAGCCTCCCAAGACAAAGCGCCTCAAATCTTACCGAATGCCAGCTTTACTAAAATTTTCGGCAATCGCCGGCGGGATGGATCGATGATTACACGATTTGGCATGGCGGGGACGGCAACGGTCCGGGACGAAGTCCTGAACCGGCTGCGCGGTTCGGGACGCATCCTGGTGATCGCCCTGCCGCTCGCCCGCCTCGCCGCGGGCATGTTGGCGCTGGGGGGCGTGGTGGCCGCCGGGATCACCGGATACTGGATGGCCGCCGGCCCGCAGGCGCTGGACCGGCTGTGGCCCGCGGCGACGGAGGCACTGCCGGCCGACGGCGTGATCGACATGCCGGAACTGGTCGTCAATCTGCGGCGCGACACGCCGTCCCGCTTCCTGAAGATCGGCCTGTCCCTGACCGCGGCCCACCGCGATCGCGAGAGGCTGGAGCGCGCGATGCCGCAGCTCACCGACAGCCTGCAGGAGTTCCTGCGTAACCTGGACCAGGACGACCTGGAGGGGTCGGCCGGGCTCCACCGGCTGCGCAGCGAGATCAAGCGCCGCTTCAACCTGATCCTGTCCGATCCCGCCGGCCGGCAGGAGGTCGTCACCGACGTCCTGCTGCGCAGCCTGCTCACGCAATAGCGACCTCCAGAGGCACCGGATGACCGACACCCCCGCCCCGACCGCCCCATCCATGGCCGCTCCCCAGCCGATTCCCGACGAGGCCGCGGACTGGTCCGATGCCGCGTGGGAACTGGCCGCCGCACAGCAGACCGATCCGCCCGCCCCGCCCGCCGCACCGGCGGCGGAAGCGATGAGCGAGGCACTGGCCAACCTGTCCGGCGAGACCAAGACGCTGAGCCAGGAGGAGATCGACCGGCTGCTGAATTTCGGCGCACCGGAAGGCGGCGGACCGGAGATGAGCGCCATCCAGCGGCTGGTCAGTTCGACCACGGTCAACAAGGACCGGCTGCCGATGCTGGACGTGGTGTTCGACCGCATGGTGCGGATGCTGAACACCTCGCTGCGCCAGTTCGCCTCGACCAACGTGGAGGCATCGCTGTCGAAGATCGAATGGCTGCGCTACACCGATTTCCAGGACGCCATCGAACTGCCGGCGCTGATCGGCGTCGCCCGCGCCGAGCCGTGGGACAACCAGATGCTGGTGTCGATCGACAGCGCGCTGATCTATTGCATGATGGACGTGCTGCTGGGCGGTCGGCGGTCGCGGCCGGGGCGGATCGATGGGCGCGCCTACACCTCCATCGAGCGCAAGATGACCGAGCGGATGATGAAGGTGGTGCTCCAGGATCTCGGGCAGTCCTTCGACCCGCTGGCCCAGGTGGACTTCGTCTTCGACCGGCTGGAGGTGAACCCGCAGTTCGCCACCATCACGCGCGCCACCAACGCCATCATCCGCGTGCGCATCGCCGTGGAGGTGGAGCGCCGGACCGGCCACATCGACATCGTCATCCCCTACGCCACGCTGGAACCGGTCCGCGGCAAGCTGGTGCAGATGTTCATGGGCGAGAAGTTCGGCCATGACACGGTGTGGGAAAGCCACCTGAAGAACGAGCTGATGCGCTCCAAGCTGGAGCTGGTCGCCGTGCTGGCGGAGACGAAGGTGCCGCTGGGCGAAGTATTGGCCTGGCAGAAGGGCCAGTCGCTGAAACTGCGCATCAGCCCGGATCAGACCGTCCTGGTCTTCAGCAAGACCATCCCGCTGTTCGCCGGGCACATGGGACAGCGCAACGACAACATCGCGGTGAAGATCGACACCGATCTCGACACCAAGCAGGAGCTGATCGATGGTCTCCTTTCTCATTGACGCGGCCCTGGCGGTGATGCTGGTCACGGCGACCGCCTATCTGGTCATCGTCAACAAGCGGCTGAAGCTGCTGCGCACCGGCCAGTCCGAGATCAACGCCCTGGTGTCGACCTTCTCCAAGTCGATCGACGACACCGACGCCTCGATGAAGCGCATGGTGGCCTCGGCGACGGAGATCGCCGCCCGGCTGTCCGACGACCTCGACCGTGCCAAGGGCATGAAGGAGGACATGGCGCTGATCCTGGGCTCCTGCGAGCGCACCACCGCCCGCATGGAGGAATCGGTCCAGCATGCCCGCGCCCTGCTGCGCCGCCTGGATGAGGGCGCCATGGGGAGCGCCGCGCGCGTCGGCCGCAACCGGGCGCGGCCGGAGGAGAGTGACGCGGCCGGAAGCGTGGCGAAGCCGGTCGATGCCGAGGCCCCGACCGCCTCCCCGCTGCTGTCGGCGCTGAAGGCAGCGGAAGCGGACAAGGGCGAGTTCCGGGCACTTGAATCGGCCCTGCGCGCCGTCGCCGGCCAGACCGACGAAGCCCCCGCTCCTGCTTCCACTGCCCCGGCCAAGGCCGCGGCCAGTGCCTTCTACGCGCGGCTGCGCACCGTGGGATCGGAGGCGTCGGCATGATTCCGCGCATCCTCCCCATCACCTTGGTCGCCGTCCTGATGGTCCTGCCGCTGAAGCTCGGCGCCCTGGTGGACGGGTTCCCGGTCATCGCCCAGCAGTTCGACCGCGAATTCGGCGCCCATGAACGCCCGTGGGCGACCGACCTGAAGGCCACCGACCCCAAGGCCGCCGAAACGGCTGCAGCTCCGGCAGCGGTCCCCGCTCCCCTGCCGGTCTCCACGCCGGTCGCGGAAGCGCCGCCGCCGGTGGCGCTGGCTCCGCCCAGCTGCACCGACCCGCTTCTGCGCGCGGCCATAGACGAGCAGAAGGCCGACAGTTCCGGCCGCCAGAACCGCCTGCGCGAGGCCGAAGCGGTGCTCGCCGCCACGGAAGCGCGCGTCGGCACGCAGATCCAGCGGCTGAACGGCGTGAAGCGCGAGGTCGAGGCGCTGATGACCCAGCGCTCCACCCTGCAGCAGGAAGACCTGAAGCGCATGGTCGCGATCTACGAGGCGATGAAGCCCCGCGACGCCGCGCGCATCCTGACGGACATGGAAACCGACATGGTGGTCGACGTGCTGGACCGCATCACCGAACGGCGCGCCGCCCCGATCCTTGCCGAGATGGCCGACGCCAAGGCCCGCGAAGTGACGCGGCTGATCCTGCAGCGCCGTGCCCTGCCCGGCGACCGCAAGGCCACCCCGGCCACGATTCCGGTGACAGCCGCCACCGCCGTGCCGCGCCCCACCCTGACCAATTGAGCGCCATGACCAGCATGCCCGATGCCGTCGCGGCACCATCCCGTCCCGCCCCGTCTCAGCGCGGCGTTTCCGCCGGCGACGACGCGCGCGACGGCGACTTTTCCAGCCTGGTGGACGACGCCGCGGAGGACGAGTCCGAGACACGCCCCGACCGGCTGCGCAAACGCTGGGAAACGAAGCCCGACAGCCCAGCCGCCGCCCAGGCCGCGATCACCCAGGCGGTGGTCCAGCCGGCGATCCAGGCCGGTGGCAGCACCGACGCCCCGCTGATGCCCTGGATGGTCGCCGCCACCCCGGCCGCGCCGCCGCCAGCCGTGTCCGCGGCACCGGCGCCCAATCCGGGCGAGGCCACCGCGCTGCCGGGGCAGCAGCCTCTTTCCGCAGCGGGGAACGGCAACCCGACCGCGGGGACCGCCGCCGCTCCGCAGCAGCCGGCCGAACCGTCCGCGACCGGCACCCCCACACCTGCGGGCACGCCACAGAGCGCGAGCGCCGCCGAGGGTGCCCCTCCGGGCACCATGGACCAGAGCGCGGCCGACCCCGCGTTGCCGCAGCCCACGCCTGTTCCCACCGAGGCGACCGCCGCGACCGCAGCCATGGCGGCCCCCGCGGTCCCCGCCGCCGATGCGGCCCCGGACGGGCGCGCCAGCCGCCGCGACGAGAGCACCGATCCCCGCACCGCGATCCGCTCCGCCCGCGGAACCGGCCGGCCGACTGCCGCAGGCAAGGCGGACCAGTCCGTTACCGCTGCGGCTGCTCCCCGGACGGCCCAGCCCGCCGCCGACGCGACCGCCGGCTTTGTCGCCCCCGAGCCACTCCCCGCCTTCGGCACTCCGCCCGCCGCCGGCAGCGGCAGCGGCAGCGCCGCGACCGGTTTCGAAGCCCTGCCCACCCTGCCCGCCCAGGCCGCGACGCAATACGCCGCTGCCGCGGCATCGGGCCGGGCCGCCACGGCGCACAGCCCGGCAATGGCGCAGCTCGCCGCTCCGCTCGTCCGCGTGCTCGAATCCGGGGGCGGCGAGTTCCACATCGACCTCGCCCCGGCGGAGCTCGGCCGCATCCGTGTCGTCGCCGACGTCAGCGACGGCAAGGTTTCTCTGACCGTTCAGGCCGAACAGGCCGACACGCTGGCATTGCTGCGGCGCGACCTGCAGCAGCTCGAACGCGCGCTCGGCGACGCCGGCCTGTCGCTCGACAACGCCAGCCTCCAGTTCTCGCTGCAGGACGACGGCCAGTCGCGCGGCTTTGCCGCTCCCGACCAGGGCCGCGCCGCCGCCGGCTGGCGCGCCCAGGCCCAATCCGAAGCCACTCCCGAACCCGTCGCGGAAAGACCGATGCGCCCGATCGACGGGCTGGTCGACGTCACCGTCTGAACAGGAAAGTCCCTCCCGTCATGACCACCACCCCCAGCACCGGCGTCACGGCCGCCACCACCGCGAAGTCCGCCGCTGCCTCCGCCGAGGAGGCGAAGAAGGCCACGGTCGATTACGAATCCTTCCTGAAGCTGCTGACCGCCCAACTGCGCAACCAGGATCCGCTGGCGCCGATGGACGCCTCGCAGTTCATGACCCAACTGGCGCAGCTGTCCACGGTGGAGCAGTCGATGCGCTCCAACGACACGCTCGGCAAGGTTCTCGACACGCTGAAGAGCAGCGGCATGCGCATGGACATGGCCCTGCTCGGCCGCAGGGTGGAGGTGGAGTCGAACCAGCTGTCGCTGACCGGCGGCAAGGCGGAGGCCGCCTACACGGTGGACGGCCAGCCGGCCAGCGTGAAGCTGGAGGTGCTGAACAGCGCCGGCAACGTCGTCCACAGCACCCCCGGCGCCCTGCAGACCGGCCGTCAGGTCTTCAGCTGGACCGGCAGGACTCCCAGCGGCGGCACCGCGCCCGATGGACTCTACACGCTGCGGGTGACGGCGAAGGACAAGGACGGCAAGGCGTTGAACACCGCCACCGTCGTCACCGACACGGTGGCCGAGGTGCGCAGCGTCGACGGCGCCACGAAGTTCGTGCTGAAGAACGGCGCCACCGTCTCGTCGGACGCCGTGCTGTCGGCGTCGTGAGGTGGCATGCCCTCTCCCCCTTGGGGCTCCCCCTCTCCCCTCCGGGGAGAGGGTCGGGGTGAGGGGGATGCATAGTGTGGATTCGATGGAAGAGCGGGGCAGCGCGATACATGAAGGTCCTCGCCGCGCTTCCCCCTTACCCTAACCCTCTCCCCGCTTTCGGCGGACCAATGGTCCGCCTGCCGCGTCAGCGCAAACGAAGTTTGCGCGTGAGCGGGGGGAGAGGGGATTATCCACGGGGGAGAGGGCATCCATCACAGCCGCGTGTTGTCCTGGCGCAGCAGCCGGTCGATCAGCACCGCCCGCACGGGCTGGGTGCTTTCGTGGCTGGTCAGGGTGCCGTTGGCGCCGGCCAGCAGGGCGGTCGCAACGCCTTGCGGATCGACCGACGGGCCGTTGAAGCGGCCATGGCCGGCGAGATCGAACAGGGCCTCCAGCATGGCGCTGCGCGCATGCGGCAGACGGCGGCGCACCAGCAGCGCATCGTCGGCGCTGGACGCCTCCAAAGTCACCTGGGTCAGGATGAAGGCGATGGTGCGGCCGCGTTCCAGCATCGGCACGATCAGCTGCCCGGCCTCCACATAATACGGCCCACCGGAGACCGGCGACGCGGCATCGGTCCGGCCGCCGGCCGCGGTGTCTTGCGGGGCCTCGAAACGGCCGAAGCCGTAGCCGCCGGCAAAGGCGAGCGCGGCGGCCACGGCAAACAGCAGGACGGCTTTCATGGTGCGGATTCCCCAGTGAAGCCGGATGTCAGAAGGGCAGGATCACGTCCAGCACCTGCTGGCCGTAGCGCGGCTGCTGCACGTCGGTGATCTGGCCGCGGCCGCCATAGGTGATGCGCGCCTCGGCGATCTTGTCGTATTCGATGGTGTTGGCGTTGCTGATGTCCTCGGGACGGATGACGCCGGCGATGCGCATCTCGCGCAGTTCGTAGTTCACCCGCACCTCCTGCCGGCCGGCGATCACGAAATTGCCGTTGGGGAGCACCTGCGTCACCACGGCGGCGACGCGCATGGCGATGCGTTCGTTGCGCTGGATGGTGCCATTGCCGCTCGACGTGCTGGAGCTGTCCAGGTCCACGAGGCTCGACGGGTCGACCGCGTCGGGAAGGATGGCGGGAAGGCGGCTTTCCAGCCCGAAGAAGTTGGGCAGGCCGGCCTTCTCGTTGTTGGTGCGTCCGCGCTGGGTGCTGTTGCGCAGTTGCGCCTGATCGGAGATGTCGATGACGACCGTCAACAGGTCGCCCACCGACTTGGCGCGCGGGTCGCGGAAGAAGTCGCGCGATCCGGTGCGCCACAGGGAACTGGGGATCTGCTCGGCGGTGGTCGGCTGCGGCATCGGCAGCGAGATCACGCGCGCCTCCGGCTGCATCGCCGGATTGGAGATCTCCGACAGGGTGGGAGCGCTGCCGATATCGGACAGCCGCGCGCAGCCGCCGGTCGCAACCGAGAGCAGCAGGATGGGGACGAGCGCGGTGCGCATGACGGAAGCTCCCTTTTATGGGTCGATCGGGGCCGCGCGGCCCATGTTCAAGGTCGTTGAGGGATGCGCGGGCCGTTCACCGAAACGGTTTCCGCGCCGGTGACGGTCCCGGTGACGATGGTGCTGCTGGCAATGTTCATGACGCGAACGACGTCGCCGACGCCGCCCTCCTGCAGGGCGCGACCGCGCGCCGCCAGAACCAGAGCGCCGTCCTCGTAGACCAGCGTCACCGGCCGGTTGCGCTGGACGACGATGGGCGCCCCCACCGATCCGACCTGGATCAGCCGCCCGGCCGGCATCTGGCGGCGCGGCGACAGGCCGATCAGCGCCTCGGGCGACGAGATGAAACCAGATCCGGCGCGGTCCAGCGACAGGCGGACGGTGGTCAGGTCGGCGGCCTCGATGATCTCGCCGGGCCGGATGCGGCGGACCGGCACCGGCATCGCCACCTCGACCTCGGCCCTCCCGGTCAGCTCGACGATCCGACCGTCGCTGAGGATGCGGGCCTGGAAGGTTCCAGTGCGGGGATCGAGGCCGACGTCGCGCACGGCGTCGACCGGACCGTCGAAGGGCCGACCAAGCGTGACCGCCACCTGGGCGTCGGCCGGCACCGCCGGCCCGAGCGAAGCCAGAAGCTCCTCCCCCAGTCGGGTCTCGACCGGACCCGCAGCGGCAAGCCGCGGCAGCGCCAGGGCGGCTCCAAGGAGCAGAACGGCAAGAGGCCGGCGGAGGGATCGCATCACCATCGTCACCGCATGTTGGTCATGGTGGAGGCCATCTGGTCGCCGGCCTCGATCACCTTGGCGTTCATCTCGTAGGCGCGCTGGGCCGAGATCAGTTCGGTGATCTCCTGCACCACGTTGACGTTGGAGGATTCCAGGTACTTCTGGCGGATGGTGCCAAAACCGGCCTGTCCCGCCAGCCCGTCCTGCGCCTCTCCCGACGCCGGGGTGGCGCGGAACAGGTTGTCGCCCAGCGCTTCCAGTCCGGAGTCGTTGACGAACACCGTCATCGCCAGTTGGCCCTGGTTGACCGGCTGGTTCTGGCCGTCGACATAGGCCAGCACCTCGCCGGAGCGGTTGATCACGACCTCGCGCGTGCCCTGCGGCACGGTGATGCCGGGGGCGACGGTGAAGCCGTCGGCGGTGACGATGGTGCCTTCCGGCGACAGCTTGAAGCTGCCGGCACGGGTGTAGACGGTCTCGCCGCCGGGCTGGGTCACGTTGAAATAGCCGCGCCCTTCGATCGCCAGATCCAGCTCGTTGCCGGTGGAGGTCAGGTTGCCGGTGGTGTTGATACGGTTGACCGAGGTCGGCCGCACGCCCAAGCCCACCTCGACGCCGGTCGGCACGATGGTGCCCGAATCGGTCGACTGGCTGCCCTGCCGCCGCTCCGCCTGATACATCAGGTCCTGGAATTCGGCGCGCGAGCGCTTGAAGGCCGTGGTGTTGATGTTGGCGATGTTGTTGGAGATGACCTCGACGTTCATCTGCTGGGCCATCATGCCGGTGGACGCGATGCTGAGCACGCGCATGGACGGACTCTCCTTCGGAGATTAAGAGGATTTGCCGAGGCGGTTGATGGCGGAGCGCAACAGGTCCTGCCCGTCGTCCACCATCTTGGTCACCGCCTGATAATCGCGGGTCAGGTCCATCATGCGGCCGATCTCGACGATGCCCTGCACGTTGGACCGTTCCACCTTGCCCTCCACCAGACGGGTATCGGGGGCGGGACGCGCCTCCATGCCCTCGCCCGGCTCGAACAGCAGGTCGCCGGTCTGCTTCAGCATCTGCGGATTGTCGAAGCGCGAAACGGCGATGCGGGCGATCACGTTGCCGTCGGCCGACAGAAGCCCGTCCGACCCGATGCTGATGACGCTGCTGTCCGACGGGACAACGATGGGCCGCCGGCCGTCGTCCAGCACGGGATAGCCGTTGGTTCCGACCAGCGTGCCGTCGGCATCGCGGCGCAGCCGGCCGTCACGGGTGTAGCGCACGCCGTCCGGCGACTGCACGGAGAGGAAACCGTCGCCGTCCAGCGCCACGTCATAGGGATTGCCGGTCTCGGTGAAGGCGCCGGCGCGCAGGTCGGTGTAGGTGGACCGGTCGATGGTGAAGGCGATGCGGTCGGTCGGCTTGCGTCCGCCGGCCTCCAGTGCCGCTTCGAACAGGGTGCGTTCGCCGCGGAAACCGGCGGTATTCATGTTGGCGACGTTGTTCGCCACGACGTCCAGCTGCCGCCGAAGCGCCATCTGGCGCGACAGTCCGATGTAAAGCTGGTTCTCCATCGCCGAACTCTCCGGTTTTGAACTCCGCCTTAATCTGGACGATGCAGTTTAAAGCCGGGTTTCAACCTGGACCGTCCCGGCCGGCACCTTTCCGGTCTTGGACAGGGTTTGTCGATCATTTCGATAAAATGCGAGACGACTGTGATGAAACGGCGCCCGGATAACGCACTGATCACTGGTTCGACGCTGGTCCTCGCTCTGCTGGCTGTGTCCGGTCCGGCACAGGCCGCGTCCGTCCGCGCGCAGTTGGGCGACCATGGCGATTATTCACGGCTGGTCCTGTCCATGCCCAAAGGGCTGGAGCCGGTGGCGGTGGTCGACGGCTGCGTGCTGCGCATCAGCACGCCCGATCCGGTGCGTTGGCCGCTCGCCAGCCTGCGCGACAGCTTCTCCCGCCGCCTGTCGGACTTCGTGACGGCGGACGGCGGACGCAGCCTGACCGCGGCGATCCCCTGCGGCGCGCGGGTCGCCAGCCTGATGGAGCGCCGGATGCTGATCGTCGATGTCGGCGGGCCGCCGATGCCGGGCGTCAAGCCGGGGGCGCCGGTTGAGGTGCAGCCGGAGGCGGTGATTGCCGCAGGGCCGGAACCCACCCCGCCACAGGTCGATACGACCAGCGTGGCTGCGATTGCCGAAGCGTTGAACCCCATCGGCACTGCTCATGCGGCGCCCACCGGTCTCCCTCTCCCAGGAGAGTCCCCTCTCCCCTCCGGGGAGAGGGTTAGGGTGAGGGGGGAGCGCGGCGAGGATTCTCGGGATAGCCACGCAATGCATCCCCCTCACCCCGACCCTCTCCCCGGGGGGGAGAGGGGGATTCAACACGGGATGGGAGAGGGCATATCCCCTCCCCTCCCCCTCGTCGCCAGCCTGGAGGGCGAGGTCCGCTCCAGCATCGAAGACACGCTGCGCCAGTTGGAGCGCATGCCGGACCGCAGCTCGAAACCCGCCCCCCAAGCGGCCGAGCCGCCGAAACCCCCGGCTCCGCCGCCCATCGGGGCGATGGATCTCGCCGCCTGGGCCGGTGACGATTTCAACCGCACGCGCGAGGCGTTGCAGCGCGCGGTCGGCGCGGCGCAGGGCCGTGCGCGGGTCGATGCCCAGATCGCGCTGGTCCGCTTCCTGCTCGCCCGCGCCATGGACGAGGAAGGGCGCGCGGCGCTGGAGACGGCGGCCAGCCTGTCGCCGGCGCCCGACCAGCGCTATACCCTGCGCATTCTCGGCGATGCCTTCCGTGCGCTCGACCGCGAGGACGCGCCGGACGACAACCTGTTCGTCCAGTTGCCGGCCGGCGTCATGGCCGATCACAATGTCTGGCGCAGCGTCGCGCTGGCGCCCTCCCGCTGGGCAGCGGCCAAGGAGGGGTTGCCCATCGCCCTGCGCCGCCTGCTCGACTATCCGGCCGACCTGAGGAGCCGCCTGCTGACCACGCTCGCCGCCGCGTCGGACGAGGCCGGGGATGTTGCCGCCCTGAACCTGATCGTGCTGGAGATGATCACCGTCGATTCCAAGGGCATGGCCGACGGGCGGCTGGACTATTTCCGCGGCCGGCTGGCGGAGCTGAAGGGGACGCCCGACGCCGCGCTCGACCGCTACGACTCCGCCGCCGGTCTACGCCGCGGCCCCTTCGCCCGCCGGGCCGAGGTGCGCGCCATCGAACTGCGCCGCAGCCTCGGCCGGCTGGACGAGGACGGCGCCATCGCAGCGCTGGAGTCCCTGCGCTTCGCCTGGCGCGGCGACGAGATCGAGACCGACGCGCTGGCCGCCCTCGGCGGCGCCTATGCCCGCAGCGGCAAGACCGACGCGGCGCTCGACATCTTCGGACTGCTGGGCCGCCGCTTCGGCGCCACGGCGCGCGGGCGCGATGCCCTGGCGGCCGGGCGCGACCTGCTGTCCGCCGTGCTCGACCGCCTCGACCGCTCACCGCCGGGCGGGCTCTACGCGCTGGCGCTACAGGCGCGGCACGGCCGGCTGGTCGCGCTGGCCGACCGGCCGGATGGCGGGCTGCGCCTGCGGCTCGCCACCCTGCTGCTACGCGACGGCTACGCGCTGGAGGCCACCCGCATCCTGCATGCCCTGACCGAGTCCGCCAGCGGCCAGCATCGGGCCGAGTTGGGCGCCACCCTCGCCCGCGCCCTGATCGACAGCGGACGCGAGGCGGAGGCGCTGGACGTGCTGGCCAGCACCGGCAACCCGGCGCTGGAACCCGCGCTGGCCGAACGCCGCGCCCTGCTGCGTGCCGACGCGCTGCTCGGCGACGGCGACACCGTACGGGCGCTCGACGCGTTGCGCGGCCTGAACGGGGCGGAGGCGGCGCGGCTGCGCGCCCAGGGGCTGTTCGCCGCCGGCGAGTGGTCGGCCGCCCGCAAGGCCTTCGGCGAACTGGCCGCGACCGGTGCCGAGCCGACGGCGGAGGATGTGGCGCTACAGGGCCTGTCGGCCTATCTGGCCGGCGACGGCGAGGCGTTGCGCGGTCTCGGCGACCAGCAGCGCGGCCGGCTGGCCGGCACCCGCTGGGCTGGGCTGCTCGACGCGCTGGCCCCGCCGCCAGCCGACGGCCCGCTCCGCGCGGAGTCGGTGGAACGCGACCTCGCCGCCGCCGCGGCGCTCGAGCGGCTGTCGCGCGACTGGCGCGGCAAACCCTGATTCCCATGCCGGGATCCGTAAAGCCGCTTTAAACGGCGGCCTGTAGCGTCGTCGGCGCACCATCCGTCGCGACGGCCTGTGCATATCCGGAGAAGAGAAACATGCGCTTGATGTTCGGGTTGATCGCAGTGTTCGCCAGCGTGCTCGGCGGATTCTACGCGATGGGCGGGCGGATGGCCGTGCTGTGGCAGCCGGTCGAGATCGTCATCATCATCGGTGCCGGCATCGGCGGCTTCGCCATCGCCAACAGCCCGTCGGTCCTGCGGGACACGCTGCGCGCCGTCGGCGCCATCGCCCGCGGGCGGAGCACGCCCAAGAACGACTATCTCGACATGATCGCGCTGGTCTACGGCCTGCTGCGCGTCGCCAAGTCCAAGGGCATGTCGCAGATCGAGGCCGACATCGACAAGCCGACCGAAAGCCCGCTGTTCACCCAGTATCCCAATGTCCTGCGCTATGAGCGCTGCATGACCTTCCTCTGCGACTATCTGCGCCTGATCGCGCTGGGGCAGGACAACCCGCACGATCTGGAATCGCTGATGGCGGAGGAGCTGGACACGCTGGGCCGCGAGTTGAACCAGGTGCCCAAGGCGCTGCAGAACCTCGCCGACGCCCTGCCGGCGCTGGGCATTGTCGCCGCGGTGCTGGGCGTCATCAACGCCATGGGCGCCATCAGCGAGGCTCCGGAGGTGCTGGGCCGCATGATCGGCGGGGCGCTGACCGGCACCTTCCTGGGCGTGCTGCTGTCCTACGGCATGGTCGGCCCGATCGCCAGCGCCGCCCGCCAGCGCCGCGAATCGGAACTGAACATGTATTTCTGCATCAAGGCGGCGCTGTGCGCCTATCTGCGCGGCAGCCCGCCGCAGGTCTGCGCCGAATATGCCCGCAAGGTGCTCTACACCGACATCCAGCCCAGCCTGGCCGAGGTCGAGGTCGCCACCACCCTGTCGTCGCAGGCCAAGGCCCGCGACGGCCGCCAGCCGGCGTGACCGGCCATGCCGCGCAAGACCGCCCTCCCCCCGATCATCGTCAAGCGCCACCTCGGCGGCCATGAGGAAGAGGAGCACAACGGCACCTGGAAGCTGGCCTATGCCGACTTCGTGACGGCGATGATGACCTTCTTCCTGGTGATGTGGCTGATGAACATCACCACCACCGAACAGCGCAAGGGCATCGCCGATTACTTCAACCCGGTCGCGGTGTCGCAGAGCAACTCCGGCGCCGACGGCATGCTGGCCGGGCGTTCGGTCGACAAGAGCGGATCGCTGACCACCCCCAACGCCGCCGGCGATCAGGCGAGCCCGGTGGCCTCCCCGCCCGTCGTGGCCTCCGTCGGCGACAGCGACCGCCAGCCGGCCGGCCGCAAGGATCCGATGCCCCACCCCGCTGGCAGCCCGGTGCCGCCGGTCGACCTGCTGCGCCCCGCTGCCGAACCGGCGCAAACCGCGGCAGCCGAGCCGCCGGCCACAGGCGCCAGCGCGACGCGGGCGGAACTCGAGGCGCTGCTCGACCGCCAGTCCGCCGAGCTGACCGAACGAGTGGCGCTGGAAACGCTGGAACGCGACCTGCGCCAGCGTATCGCCGCGTCGCCCGACCTCAACGCCCTGCAGGGCAGTCTGGTGATCCAGCAGGTTCCGGAGGGTCTGCGCGTCCAGCTGACCGATCAGGCGCGCTTCTCGATGTTCAAGGTCGGCTCGGCCCAGATGAACGATCAGGGCCGCCGGCTGATGCGGATGGTGGCCACGGCTCTCGCCTCCGTGCCGAATCCCATCGGCATCACCGGCCACACCGACGCGCTCGGCTACGCCCCCGACGCCAAATACGGCAATTGGGAACTGTCCAGCGACCGCGCCAACGCCGCCCGCCGTGAACTGCTCGCCAGTGGCATCCCCGGCAACCGCATCGTCCGCGTCGAAGGCCGCGCCGACCTCGACCATTTTGGCAGCAGCGACCCGCTCGACCCCAGCAACCGGCGGATCAGCATCACATTGTTGCGCCGGCCGGGGTGAGGTGTCGTGGTGGTTGCCCCCTCCCTAACCCTCCCCCGCTAGCGCGGGAGAGGGAACTCCGCCACTCCTTTGCCACGCTCCCGCAAAGCTCCTGCCCCCTCTCCCGCGGAACGCGGGGGAGGGATGGGGAGGGGGCAACACCAAATGAACTTCCAAATAAAAACCCTAGACATTTTAACAAAACCGCCCGCCTTTTCCTTTAAAGCGCCTTTAAAACACCTTCGCTATCGTTAACCCCATCAGTCCTTCGTGGAGAATCCCGGGACGCGCCATTCCCCTTCCGTTTGTCGTCACTGCGACGGCCCGTTCGACGGTTGACCAGAGGATCCCAAGGATGAGCCTGTACAGCGCAATGCGTTCCGGTGTCAGTGGCATGGCCGCGCAAAGCTCGCGCCTCGCCGCCATTTCGGACAACATCAGCAATTCCCAGACGGTCGGCTACAAGCGCTCCACCGTGGATTTCTCCACCCTGGTCACCGCCCCCGGCGCGCGCAGCACCTATACGGCCAGCGGCGTGCAGTCCGCCACGCACTATCAGGTGCAGCAGGACGGCACCATCCTCGGCACCACCTCGACGACCGACATGGCGATCAGCGGCGACGGATTCTTCGTCGTCGGCAGCACGGCGTCCGGCACGCCGCAATATTCGCTGACCCGCGCCGGCAGCTTCCTGCCCGACGAAAGCGGTTTTCTGCGCAACAATGCCGGCCAGTATCTGGAAGCGTGGAAGCTGAACCCCGACGGCACGCTGCCCAACGTCAGCACCGCCCGTTTCGACGACCTGCAGTCGGTCAACATCGGCAATCTCGTCTATGGCGGCAGCCGGACGACGCTGATGGACTTCTCCGGCAACCTGCCGGCGCAGGCGGCGGCCGGCGACAGCTTCACCACCAGCCCGACCTTCTATGACGGGCTCGGCAACCCGCTGGACCTGTCGCTGACCTGGACCAAGGGCGCCACCCCCAACCAGTGGACGCTGACCGCCACCGGCCCGGCCGGCTACACGGTCGCTGGCGCGCCGGTGACGCTCAATTTCGCGGCCACCGGCCCCTATGCCGGAAAGCCGGTGGACGGCGCCGGTCTGCCGCTGGACCCGATGCCCGGCATCACCGTCACCTCGCCGGCCACGCCGACCGCCGACAGCTTCACCATGTCGCTCGGCAACGTCACGCAGTTGAACGGCGACTATGTCCCGACCGTCACCGGCGACGGCGCCAAGGTCGGTCAGGTGACATCGGTCAACATCGACGACAGCGGCAAGCTGTGGGTGATGTACGACAACGGCGCCCGTCAGGCGCTGTACCAGATCCCGATCGCCACCGTCACCAATCCCGACGGTCTGGTCGCCCAGGACGGCAACACCTACACGCTGGGCGCCGAGACCGGCACGCTGACGCTGGGCGCCGGCAAGAAAGGCGCCGCCGGCACCGTCATCGGCAGCGCGCTGGAACAGTCCAACGTCGACATCGCGACCGAACTGGTGTCGCTGATCGAGACCCAGCGTGCCTACTCGTCGAATGCCACCCTGGTGCGCACAGCCGACGAGATGGTCGAAGAAACCACCCGCCTGAAGCGTTGAGCCCAGTCGCGACGGAGCCCCGGCCATGAGCGTCCAACTCTCCCTCACCGCCGCCCTGTCCGGCCTGCGCACGACGCAGCAGCAGGCGGCGATGACCTCCCACAATCTCGCCAACGCCACCACCGCCGGCTATGTGCGCCGCGACCTCGCCCTGTCGTCGGCCAACACCGCCGGCCGCGGCGCCGGGGTGCAGGTCGACGCCATCGCCCGCAAGGTGGACGAGCTGCTGATCCGCGACGCGCGGTTCGAGACCAGCCGCTACACCGGGCAGGAGGCGCGTGCTTCGGCGCTTGCCGATTACGCCCTGGTGCTGGGGCAGCCGCAGGACGAGAAGTCGGTCTCCACCCAGCTGTCGAAGCTGCAGCAGGCCTTTTCCCGCCTGCACGGCATGCCGCAGGACGATGCCGCCCAGAATGCGGTGGTGTCTCAGGCGATCACGCTCACCGACAGCCTGAACCGCGCGGCGGAAGCGGCGCAGACGGTGCAGTCCGACGCCCGCGACCGCCTGCAGACCTCCGTCGACTCGGTGAACACCGCGCTGCAGCGGATCAGCGACCTGAACGGCAGGATCGCCGGGCTGGAAGCGCGCGGCGGCGACACCGGCGACCTGCGCGACGACCGCGACCGCCTGCTCGATCAGGTGTCGCAGGAGATCGGCATCCGCACCTACAGCCGCGAGGACGGCCAGGTGGTGGTGATGACCCGCAACGGCCAGACCCTGCTCGACCACCCGCTGGCGCCCGGCGAACAGCCGCTGACCCTGCTGGGGGACGAGGTGATGGCCAACGGCGTCGCCCTCTCCGCCAAGCCGGACAGCGAGATCCAGAGCGGCCGCATTATGGGCTATGTCCAGACCATCAAGCAGGACATGCCCCGCGCGCTGGCCCAGCTTGACGAGCTGGCCGCCGGCCTCGTCCAGGCCTTCCAGGGGGCCGAGGCCGATCCGACCCAGCCGGGCCTGTTCACCGATGCCGGTGCCGCCTATGGCACCACCGCCGGGCTGGCGTCGCGCATCGCCGTCAACGACTCGGTGCGGACCGAGAGCTGGCGGGTGCGCAGCGGCATCCAGGCGGCAACCCCGCTCCAGCCGGGCGACCAGACGCAGATCGACAAGTTCCTGACCGTCTTCACCACCGCGCGCAGCTTCGCCGCCACCGACATGCCGGCCTCGGCGACGCTGGGCGGCTACGCCACCGCCATGGTGTCTGCCCAGCAGGGCTACCGCACCGGTGCCGAATCGGAAATGAACGCGCGCAAGATCAGCGCCGACACGCTGGAAACCGCCCGCATCAACCGCGACGGCGTCAACATCGACGACGAGATGCAGAAGCTCCTGCTGATCGAGCAGAGCTATGGCGCCAGTGCCCAGGTGGTGCAGGTCGCCGGCCGCATGATCGACATCCTGCTGCAGATCAAGGGGTAAGATCCGATGCTGTACAATGCCCTGTCCACGCTGGGGATGAGCCGGAAGCTGCAAAGCACCATGACCCGGCAGCAGATGGAGCTGACCCGTGCGAACGAGGAGGTTGCAACCGGCGTCCATGCCGACGTCGCCGCGACCATCGGCGCCAGCACCGGCCGGGACATCGCGCTGCGCAACCTGTTCGACCGCACCGACGAGTATGTGAAGACCACCGACCTGCTCGACGGCCGGATGAAGATGATGGACAGCGCGATGACCAGCATCATCGCATCCGGCACCGACCTGCTGGCCGCCGCCTCCACCGGCCTGGGACAGCAGTCGCCGACCGGCACCTCGCTGCAGGTCCGGGCGCGCGGCGTGCTGGATCAGGTGGTCGGGCTGCTGAACGCGTCGGCCGGCAACGCCTATCTGTTCGCCGGCACCGCGCTCGACCAGCCGCCGATGCGCAATGTCGACGGCGACAAGTCGGGCCTGCGCTCGCCGATGCAGATCGTCCGCGACGCTATCCAGTCCGCGACCGGCGGTGCCGAGATGCCGAAGACGGCGGCGGAGACCGCGGCGGTCATCGCCCGGCTGGACGATCTGTTCGCCGTGCGCGACCCGGCCACTCCGGCCCCCGCCCCGCTGACCGATACCTTCGAGGGCGGGCTCTACACCGGCACCACCTCGGTCCAGCCCGGCGGCGCCGCCTCCCCGCGCGTCGCCGGCCGGCCGGCGGATTCCAGCACCATCGCCTATGGCGTCCAGGCCAACGACCCGATGATGCGGGAGTTGCTGGAAGGCATCTACATGCTGGCGGCGGTCGACACCTCCAAAATGGATGTCGACGCCTATCCCGACTATATCAAGACGGCGGTCGACAAGCTGTCCAGCGGCCTCGGCAACCTGCGGGAGGCGACGGCGCAGCTCGGCGTCCAGCGCGCCCAGATCGCCACCCTGGCCGAACAGCACAAGACGCAGAAGTCGATCCTCAGCCTGCAGATCGACAATCTGGAAGGCGTCGATCCCTACGAGGCGAGCACGCGGATCAGCCAACTGGAGGCGCAGATCGACGCAACTTCCAGCGCCACCGCGCGCATCGCCAAGCTGCACCTGACCAACTATCTCTAGGTCCCATCGCCATGAGCCCCGGCATCCAGGCCCCCGTTCCGCGCCGGCTCCGGCCCGCTTTCCGCCGTGCAGTCGCGTTGGCCGGCGGGCTACTGCTGGCGCTCGGCATGCTGTCGGCTCTGCCCGCCCCGGCGGCGGCGCAGACACGGGTGAAGGATCTGGTCACCTTCGACGGGGTCCGCCGCAACCAGCTGGTCGGCTACGGTCTGGTGGTCGGGCTGAACGGCACCGGCGACCGGCTGATCAACACCCCCTTCACCGAGCAGAGCCTGAAGGGGATGATGGAGCGGCTGGGCATCAACACCCGTGGCGAGACCCTGCGCACCCGCAATGCCGCGGCGGTGATGGTGACCGCCAGCCTGCCGCCCTTCCCGCGCCAAGGCACCACCGTGGATGTCACGGTTTCCGCGCTCGGCGACGCCACCAGCCTGCTGGGCGGCACGCTGGTGGTGACACCGCTCCTGGGCGCGGATGGCGAAGCCTATGCCGTCGCCCAGGGACCGCTGTCGGTCAGCGGCTTCAGCGCCGGCGGCGCGGCGGCGACGGTGACCAAGGGCGTGCCCACCACCGCCCGCATCGCCAACGGCGCCACGGTGGAACGCGAGCTGAAATTCGCCCTGAACGACGTCGGTGCCGTGCGCATGGCCCTGCGCAACCCGGACTTCACCACCGCGATCCGCATCGCCGACGCGGTGAACGGCCGGCTCGGCGCCGGCAATGCCCGGGTGGTGGACCTGACCACCGTCGATGTCCGGATCACCGGCGCGTATGTCGGCAACGTCCCCCGCCTGATCGGCGAGATCGAACAGCTGCCGGTCCGCCCCGACGCCATTGCCCGCGTGGTGGTCGACGAGCGCAGCGGCACCATCGTGATCGGCGACGATGTGCGGGTCAGCCGCGTCGCCATCACCCAGGGCAACCTGACCGTCCGCGTGGTGGAGACGCCGCAGGTGTCGCAGCCGCAGCCCTTCAGCAACGGCTCCACCGTCGTGGTGCCGCGCACCGACGTGCAGGTTCAGGAGGGCAACGGCCGCCAGTTCGTCACCGTCGGCGGCAATGTCAGCCTGCAGCAGCTGGTCAACGGCCTGAACGCTCTCGGCGTGGGGCCGCGCGACATGGTCGCCATCCTCCAGGCGATCAAGGCCGCCGGCGCCCTACACGCCGATCTGGAAATCATCTGACCGCAGGAGATGACGATGGACATAGCCGCTGCCACCTTCCGCGCCACAGCCGCGACTTCCGCTGCCCCCTCGACGCCGGCCGTCCCAAACGCGACCGCCGCCGAAAAGGTCGCCAAGGAGTTCGAGGCGATGCTGGTCGGCCAGCTGATGGAAAGCATGTTCGCGGGCATGCGTGAAAGCCCGCTGTTCGGCGGCGGCGGCCCGGCGGAAAAGCCGTGGCGCAGCATGATGCTGCAGGAATACGGCAAGGCCATCGCCGACTCCGGCACGCTCGGCATCGGCAGGATGACGCATGACGAGATCGCCCGCCTTTATGCATCCCAGGCGGAGCGGCCGTCATGAGCGTCACACTCAAGGATCTGATCCACGAATTCGCCCCTGACCGTGCCGCAGAGCAGGCGCAGGCCGAGGGGCCGGCCGCGCCCGATCCCGGCTATGACGGCGCCACCGCTCTGCTGGTGCGCGACTTCCTCGACGCTGTGGAGGCTCTCTCCGCCGTTCTGGAAGAGGAATCGGCCTGCATCGCCGCCGGCATGCTCGACCGGCTGGAGGCCTTCGCCCACCGCAAGGCGGCGATGGCCGAACAGCTGGAAGGCGCCGTCCTGCGGGCGCGCGACGAAGGCATCCGCCTTCCCGACGACCTGCGCGCGATGACCTTGCAGCGCATCGACAGGCTGGAGCGGGCGGTGTCCACCAATGCGTCCGGGCTTGTCGCCCTGCGCAAGGCGGTGCTGACCATCAACCGCAACCTGCTGGTCGCGCTGGAAAAGGCGGCCAGCGACGGCACCTATGCCCGCGACGGACAGGCCCGCCGGCCGGTGGAGCTGTCGGCGTCGGGCTTGAACGCCAGTCTTTGAACTCTAACCGCGGCTCTTCACGCTCGCCAGTTCGCCGGCCTGCTCCAGCTTGATTATGCAGGCGACCAGCGCACGCTGGAAACCGCGGGCGTCCGACGGCAGCGCCACCCCGGCGCCCGTCGGCCAGAACTCGATGAAGGCGAGGCCGCCCTCCCCTTCCCCGTTCCGGCCCTCTCCCGTTTGGCCCGGCCATTCGAAAGCGATCCCGATGCCGATCTCCTTCGTCGTCCGCCGATGGTCGGTGACGAGGATCTGAGCCTCCCAATGCATGCCGCCGGTGCCGCGATCGGCCCGCTGCTGACTCCAGCTCCGCAGATAGTCGCGAAAGCTCTCGGACTGGCGGTCGAGCCGCACATAGCTCGACCGGTCGGTGACGGCCGATGCCAGCCGCGTGGTGTAGCGCGCCTGGGCAAGCGCCCGCGTCACCTCCGCGCAGAGTTCCTCGATCAGCGCCAGCCCGCGCCGCACCGTATCGCTCAGCGCCGCCGCAAGCGTTGGGCCGGTCAGGGCCGTCGCGGCGTGGTCCTTGCGGTAGATATCGAAAAGATCGTCCGGATCGCCCATCGCCGTCCCCACGCCACCGCCATCAAGCGGACCACTGCGACCAATCCACCAAAAACAAATTAATAGCCGGTGAAGCGATCAAAAAATGCGTCGTCGCAGGCCCGCGATTTCCAAAACACGAAAAACGCTCCGGCTGATGAGAGCCGGGGCGTTTCTGATGTTCGTGACGATGCCAGCGTGTTTGCTTCGGTTTGACGTCTCTTGAGCCTGAGTGACCTGGCGGCGACCTACTCTCCCACGTCTTAAGACGCAGTACCATTGGCGCGGAGGCTTTTCACGGCCGAGTTCGGGATGGGATCGGGTGTTTGACACCTCGCCATGA